>Ga0209420_1000023_pt1 | contig 100353 bp, 70 predicted proteins | sample BlaSpr_A8_OM1_O1_FD_187972 | JGI IMG/M metagenome (GOLD analysis project Ga0209420, IMG submission 187972) | Forest soil microbial communities from Thunder Bay, Ontario, Canada - Black Spruce, Ontario site 2_A8_OM1_O1 (SPAdes) (version 2) | ecosystem: Environmental > Terrestrial > Soil > Boreal... | reverse complement strand
GAAAAGGCGTTGCGGACCAAGGGGCCAACCGGCGCAAACCTGATGGTAATGCTGGAGCGTCGCCTGGACAACGTGGTCTACCGCATGGGCCTGGGCGGCTCGCGCTCACAGGCGCGCCAGCTGGTGCTGCACGGGCACATCCGCGTGAAGGGCCAGAAGGTGAACATTCCCAGCTACCTGGTGAACGTGGGGGATGAAGTCACGCTGAAGGACAAGATGCACGAGAACACCATGATCCTGGAAGCGCGCAATCTGGCGAAGAGCCAGGGCGTGGCTCCGTGGCTCGATATTGACCCAGCGAATTTCAAGGCGCGTGTGGTGGCGATGCCGCGTCGCGAAGACGTGCAGACGCCGCCGATGAACGAACAGCTCATCGTGGAACTGTATTCGAAGTAACGCCGGGAGATTATCAACGTTTATAGGTTTGTCGGTTCGCCGCGGGCGAGCCAGGAGGAATGTCGAAGATGTGGAAGGGCTTCCAGAAACCAAAGCGGTTGGCAGCAGAGCCAGAAACACTGACCGATAAGTACGGGAAATTCTCAGCGCAGCCTTTTGAGCGCGGCTGGGGAACGACGGTCGGAAATTCACTGCGGCGCGCGTTGCTGAGTTCCATTGAAGGCGCAGCGATAACCGCAGTGAAGATTGAAGGCGTACTGCACGAGTTTTCGCCGATTCCCGGCGTCGTGGAAGACGCTACGGACATCATCCTGAACCTGAAGCAGGTGCCGCTGAAGCTGAACACGGACCAGCCGAAGACGATCACGCTGATTGTGGATACGCCTGGACCGGTGACCTCCGCGAAAATCGAAGAGGATGCGGACATCGCGGTGCTCGATAAGAACGTGTACATCGCGACCGTAAGCGAAGGGGGCAAGTTCGAGCTGGAGTTGCGCGTCAAGAATGGCCGCGGCTATGTGGCGGCCGACCGCAACTTCGACGAAGACCTGCCTATCGGTTACATTCCGATTGATTCGGTGCATTCGCCGGTACGCAAGGTGAACTACGCGGTGGAAGCGGCTCGTTTGGGACAGATGACCGACTACGAGAAGCTCACGCTGGAAGTCTGGACCAACGCCGCGATCACCCCGCAGGACGCGATTGGCCTGGCGTCGAAGCTGATGAAGGATCACATGAGCATCTTCATCAATTTCGAAGAGACGCCGGACCTGCCGGAAGAAGTCGTGGAGAATTACAGCGATCCGCGCCTGGAATTCCTGGACCGTTCGGTGGAAGAGCTGGAACTTTCCGTGCGTTCCTACAATTGCCTGAAGAACGCGAACATTCAGAATCTGCGCGAACTGGTGCAGAAGACCGAATCCGAAATGCTGAAGACCAAGAATTTCGGACGCAAGTCGCTGAATGAAATCAAGGACATCCTGCACAAGATGGGCTTGAGCCTGGGCATGAAGTTTGACGAGCACGGCCGGATCATCTGGCCGCCGCTGCCAAGCCAGACTGCGCCCCCGCCTTCCGAGGGGGATGCCACGGCAATGTAATCGCGCGGGAAACCGCACGAGCCACGGTAAGCGACTATGAGACACCTTAAATCAGGGTCAAAACTCGGGAAGCAGCCCGCGCATCGCCGCGCGGTGTTGCGCAACCTGGTGACGAACCTCATCGAAAAGGAACGCATTCACACCACCATACTGCGGGCGAAAGCCACCCGTCGGCTGGCGGAGAAAATGATTACGCTGGGCAAGCGCGACTCGTTGCACGCGCGACGCCAGGCGGCGGCTTTCCTGATGACTCCGGGCGCTACCGAGAAACTGTTCAGCGATCTCGCTCCGCGGTTTGCGGATCGTCCGGGCGGCTACACGCGCATTATCCGGGCGGGCTGGCGATTGGGAGACGGAGCGGATCTGGCGATTCTGGAGTTCATCGGCTCGGAATTGAAGAAGAAGGACAAGAAGCCGCGCCGAAAGCAGGATGTGGAGACGCCGGAGCAGGAAGAGAAAAAGGAAGCTGTGGCGTCGAAGTAGCTTTCTTGGGTTAATTTCGGTCGATTACGTAATGTAAAAGGCCCGTCCCGATTCGTCGGAGCGGGCCTTTTGTATTTTCGGGCTCATGCTTAGGCGGTGCGACGCTACTGCTTGATTCCGAGCCACGAATTGTAGATGGCCTTCTGCTGGTCGGTCGGGTGTTCCATCGGCTTCAACGTGTAGGTGGGGTAGGGACTGGCCTGGAGCGTGATGGAAAGGTCCTTGAACTCGCCCAGGCGCAGGATGGTGAAGCGCACCGTGTCACCGGGCCTGTGCGTCGCGAATTCTTTCGCGAAGCCGTCGAAGTCCACTGCGCGGCTGTCCATGGCGTAGATGACGTCCTCGCGATCGAGTCCGGCGAATTCTGTGGGGCTGCCGGGAGTGACGTTGCGAATTTTGGCGCGGCCGTCGTCGTTCTTGATGGTATCCACGCCGATCCACGGTTTGGTGGAATCGAGCTTCTTTTCCACTGCAATTCCCGCGTATCCGAAATACTCCGCGTAGGGAATCGGATCTTTTCCGGAGATATAGCGTTGGAAAAAATCCCCGATGTCTTTCACGCTCTTGCTGGAAACTTCGGACACCGCGTTGATGGCGTCGTCCGGCTGGAAGCCGGGCTTGGGTAGGGCGTGGCGTGAATAGAGCAGCCGCATCCAGTCATCGAGGGTTTCCTGATTGTTGGTGCCCTGACGAATCGCAAAATCCAGAATGTGGCCCATTATTTGGCCGCCGTCGTAGTAGGAATACCAGGTGTTCAGAAGGTTGTTGTCCTGATGGATCACGCTTTCGCGCGGAAACCAGGTGTCCCAGCTGGTGTCTTCGATGCTGCGCTCGCTGCGGCCGGGATACGCTTCAAATTTGGTGATGAGCTGGCTGATCATGTCCAGGTATTGTTCGGGAGTGATCAGCCCTGCGTGCACCACGGCCAGCGCACCGTAGTAGCTTGTAAGGCCTTCCGAGATCCACAACGATGGCGTGTGCACCATCTGCGAATAATCGAAGGGGCCGAGTGGAAGCGGACGCAGGCGCTTCACGTTCCAGGCGTGGAAGAATTCGTGCGCGGAAACGAAGAGTTTCATATCGTAGCGGTTGAGGAAGCCGGGGACCGGTTCGGTGGAATCCCAATCGGTGGCGAAATTAATTTGTGTGGAATTCAGATGCTCCAGGCCGCCGCCGGTTTTGGGCCAAACGTGGAAAATAAAATAGTAGTCTTTGAAAGGTGCGGCTTGGCCCGGAGTGCCGGCTACCGGCTGGAACACTGGAACGAGTGCGGCGACGGCTTTTTGCAGGTCGTCCACGAACTTCGCGAAGTCCTTCTGGCCCATTACGTCGTGCACGATGACGTGATATTTCGTGCCCAAGACTTCGAAATCTTTTTCGGCAAAATCGGAAATTTCCAACGGGCAATCGGCGAAGGTGTCGTAGTTCACTGACTGAAAAGTTGTGGCGGAGGTGTGCTCCATGCCGGTAGCGACCCGCCAGCCGCTAGGGACCGCGATCGATAGCGTGGTCGGCCGATCCTTTCCGCCGACGATGTACATCCACACGGAAGGTCCGCCGATGAATGCGTGGCGCTCGTTGTATTGCGCGATATTGTTCTGCAGCGTGTTGGCGTAAACCTGATAGTCCACCGTAACGGATTTCGCGCCTGAGAGATCGATGCGCCAGGTCTGGCTGTCCGTCTTGTGCCAGATAAGTTCCTGGCCGGCGGCGGAGTGCGCGCGGAAACGCTGCACGTTGGCGGCGTAGTTTTCGATGTAGTAGGAACCCGGCGCCCAATCCGGGATGGCGAAATCCACCGACGTGCCGGAGAGAGCGTCCGCGTGAATGGTGACATCGAGCAGATGGGAATTGGGGCGCTCGAATTTCAGTTCGTAACTGATCGCGTTCGCGCCTGAGGCTGCGGCGGAAAATGTCAGCAAGCAAACCGCGGCAAGAAGCAGACGACGCAAGAAACGGCTGGACAGCTGTGGCTCCATTGGCATCTCCATTCGGGTGAGTGGATTTTCTAAGCCGTGTTGGTCGGGATCGTTCGGGCGGCGTTGCGTTCCTCCTGATGCCGCTTTTCACGAGCCTTTCCAAGCAAAACGAAAAGCGATGCAACGATCAACGCGGCGGCGCCGCCCGAAGTGTCAATGAGCACATCGCCCACGGCAGCGGTGCGGCCGGGGACGAATGATTGGTGATACTCATCGAGCGCGGCATATCCCGCGATGATTAATATCGTCACCAGCGCCCAGCGCACATGCATGCCTTTTTCGCCGGCACGGATGCCGCGCAGGATGAGCATGCTCAGGATGAAATATTCGGTCAAATGGCCACATTTGCGGATGACGTGGTGCAAGAAATCGAGAGTTTCAGCGGAAGCATGGGGAAAAAAAAAGTGCAGGATGGGAACGATGAAGTGCCTGGTATTGTCGGACGCGAAAGCGCCCGTAGAAAACCCGGCAATGACCATGGCCCAAATAAGCGCGGGCCACCAGTACCGCAGCCATTTCATTCTAGCGGTCCGGTCCGGCGCAATGGCGGATTGTTTGGATATTGACGGTCAAAGGGAGCGCTCTATTCGCGTCTGTAATTGGGAGCTTCACGCGTGATGATCACGTCATGCACATGGCTTTCGAGCAGGCCGGCCGACGAGATACGGATGAACTTGCTCCGTTCCTGAAGCTCGGTGAGATTGCCTGCGCCGCAGTAGCCCATGCCGCTGCGCAGGCCGCCGACAAGCTGATCCACCAGGCCCGCCAGAGCGCCCTTGTAGGGCACTTGGCCTTCGATGCCTTCCGGGACGGACTTGCCACGTTCGGCGCCTTCTTGCGCGTAACGATCGGCGGAGCCTGCTTCCATGGCGCCCAGTGAGCCCATGCCACGATAGGATTTGAAGGTGCGGCCTTGGTACAAAATCGTCTCGCCGGGCGATTCTTCAGTGCCGGCGAACAGGCCGCCGATCATTACCGAGTTCGCGCCTGCGGCGATGGCCTTAGTGATGTCGCCGGAAAATTTGATGCCGCCGTCGGCGATGATCGGGACCCCGGTGCCTTTTGCGGCGCGAGAAGTTTCGATGATCGCGGTGATCTGCGGGACTCCAGCGCCAGTGACCACGCGCGTGGTGCAGATGGAGCCGGGACCGATTCCAATTTTTAGGCCGTCCACGCCGAGGGAAATCAAATCCCGCGCGCCTTCGGCGGTGGCCACGTTGCCCGCGACCACTTGCATCTCCGGGAATTTCTGTTTTACGGCGCGGACGGCATCCATGACGCGGCTGCTGTGTCCATGCGCGGTGTCAATCGCGAGGACGTCCACTTTTTCGCGGGCCATTTCGGCGGCGCGCTCCAGGTAATCTCCGGTGGCGCCGATAGCTGCGCCTACGCGCAGGCGGCCGTGTTCGTCTTTGGTGGCGCTGGGGAACTCGATTTTTTTCTGGATGTCTTTTACGGTGATCAGGCCTTTCAGATTGAAATCCGCGTCGACCACCAGGAGTTTTTCGATGCGATGGCGCTGCAGGATGCGTTCGGCTTCTTCCAGGGTGGTGCCCACGGGAACGGTGACCAGATTGTCTTTCGTCATCACGGAGCTGACGGGCTGATCGAGATTGCGTTCGAAGCGCAAATCGCGGTTGGTGAGAATGCCGACCAGTCGCGCGCCGCGGGTGACGGGCAGGCCCGAGACTTTGTATTTGTTCATGATGTCGAGTGCCTGGCGGACGGAAAGTTCGGGTGCAATGGTGACGGGGTCAACGATCATGCCGCTTTCCGAGCGCTTCACGCGGTCTACTTCTTCGGCCTGGCGGTCGATGGTCATGTTGCGATGGATGAATCCAATGCCGCCCTGGCGCGCGATGGCGATGGCTAGGCGCGCATCAGTAACCGTGTCCATGGCGGCGGCGACGATGGGAATGTTCAGCGAAATTTTGCGTGACAGACAGGTGCGTGTGTCCGCTTGCGCCGGCAGGATCGAGGATTTGCCGGGGAGCAGCAGCACATCGTCGAAAGTGAGCGCTTCGGGAATGGGTCCTTCAATCATCTATTCTCCTGTGAGCCTGAGGGTCCCCATATACGACAAAGCCCAGCGGAATGAGCTGGGCTCGTGGAAGATTCATTTGTAGCGGCGGACCTTCATTATGCAAGCATTCATTTTATGTGCATCGGCTGGCGAAATCAAGCAGCGAGGGCGCGAGGAAATCCCGCTATTGCCCTGATTTAGAATTTCGGTTACGAATCTAGGATGGATAATTCGCAAATTCAGATTCGGCGATTGACGCCTTCCGAGGGCGCCGCGTATCGCGAGATCCGGTTGGAGGCGCTGCGGCTCAATCCGGAATCTTTTGGCAGCACCTTGGAAGCGGAAAGCGCGCGACCGCTGGAGCATTTTTCCGAGCGCGTGGCCGGGTGTCCCGTCTTCGGCGCTTTCCGAGACGCCCAGATTGTGGGCATGGCGGGATTCCTGGGTCGCGAAGGCGCGAAGGATGCGCACAAGGGGTACCTCTGGGGGATGTATGTCCGGGCTGGCGCGCGGAATGCCGGCGTGGGGAGGAAGCTTGCAGAAGCGGTGATCGAATATGCGCGGCGGCATGTGGAAGTACTGCAACTGGACGTCGTTAGTGAAAATGAAGCGGCGCGGCGACTCTATGCGAGTCTGGGATTTGTGGCATACGGGATCGAGCGCAAAGCGCTGAAACAAGGCGGCCGTTACTACGATGAGGTGCTGATGTCGAAGGACCTCGCAAGTGATGCAACGGATTGAAAAGCTAGCGCCGAGTAAGGTTGCGCGAATCGTGCTTACTCCCTACCATGTAAAGCGTGAAGGAATTCAGACCACATCTACTGCTGCGCAATGCTCATGCGATGACCATCGCGGCGAATTTCTGGCCGCGGCCGGTACCGTTGCTGCCGCGTGGCGTGGCGCGTTCATTTGAGACCGAACCTGGCACGCAGGTTTTGGGTGTGTGCCACTGGCAGCAGAATCCGCGCGAACATCCTACTTTGGTGGTGCTGCATGGACTGGAAGGTTCATGCGAATCCGGGTACATGCTCGGCACCAGTGAAAAAGCCTGGATCGCGGGTTTCAACGTGGTGCGTCTGAATCAGCGGAATTGCGGCGGCACCGAGAAGTTGAGCCCAACGCTTTATCATTCCGGACTGAGCTGCGACGTTCGCGCCGTGGTGCTCGAGCTGGCCGAGCACGATGGCTTGCCCGAAATATTTGCCGCAGGATATTCGATGGGCGGCAATCTGGTGCTGAAGATGGCGGGAGAGATGGGCGCTGCACCTCCGGCGGAGCTGCGCGGCGTGGTGGCGATTGCACCGGCGCTGGATCTGGCTGCTTGCGCGGACGCGCTGAGCAAGCCGCGCAATTTTATTTACGAACATCACTTCGTGACGCGGCTGAAGCGGCGTATGCGGCACAAGGCGAGCTTGTTTACGGATTTGTATCCGCTGCACGCGGTTCCTGGTTTCCGGCGGGTTCGGACGGTTCGCGAATTTGATGACGTGATTACGGCGCGTTATTGCGGGTTTGCGGATTCGAGCGACTACTATGCCCGCTCCAGCGCGTCACAGGTGGTTTCTGAAATTTGCGTGCCTACTCTGATCATTGCGGCGAAGGACGATCCGTTCGTTCCGTTCGGGCCATTTCAGAACCCGGCGATCGCGGGCAACCGATGGATCACTCTGATGGCGCCAGAGCATGGCGGGCACTGCGCGTTTATTTCGCAGGAAGATGGGCCCGAGCGTTTTTGGGCGGAGGCGAGGATTGTGGAGTTTTGCGCGAGTCAGTCGCGATTCGCGAGCGCACCTGGCACGCAGCCTGCGAACCAGGCTGCTAGATTTTAATTCAAAAGAGCCGGCGGGGCGCCGGCGCCACGCTAAGGGACCGGGGTCTCGAGCGAAGGCTGAAATCCGGCGGTGAGCAGCTGAGCTTCTCCTGATTCGGCGATCACCATGTCGTCTTCGCAGCGCACGCCGTAGTCGCCTACGACGTAAATTCCCGGCTCGTTGGAAAAGGTCATGCCGGGCTTGAGGATGGTGCGGTTTCCGCGGACGAGGTAGGGCGATTCGTGGCCGTCCATGCCGATGCCATGGCCCAGGCGGTGCGAAAAATATTTGTAGCCGGGACCGAAGCCGGCGTCGCTGATGACTTTGCGCGCCGCATCGTCCACGGAGCCGCATTCGTGGCCAGCGACCGCAGCGGCGAGCGCGGCGTTCTGCGCGTTGCGCACGATTTCGAAAGCGTGCTGAAGTTTTTCGGGCGGCTTGCCCAGCACTCCCATGCGCGTGACGTCGGATTGATAGCCCTCGACTGTGGTGCCATCGTCAATCATCACGCCAACGCCCTCGCGCAGCACTTGCTCTTCGCGCGAGCCGTGGGGCAGGGCAGAGGACGCGCCGAAAAACACGGAGGCTTCGCCCTGCAGACCCATGCGGGCGTAGCCGCGGGACGCTAGCGCGGAAACTTCGTGCTGCGTCATGCCTTCGCGCAGCGACGCGAAGACGGCTTTGTACACCGCGCAGGTCGCCGAGCACGCCAGGCGCATCAATTCCAGTTCGTGCGCGCTTTTTTGCGCGCGGCAACCGACGGTGATGAGATCGCCGCTGGCGTAATCCAGTGAAGTTGCGGCGTGACGCAGTCCATCGGAAAAAACGTAGCGTGTGGTGGCTTCAACGCCGACTTGGCCCGTACGGATGCCGCGCTCCGCCAGCCATTTTTCAATGATCGGATACGGGCTTTCGTCTTCCTGCCAAACGCGAATTTCCACCGGCCAGCGCATCTGTTCACGCAGGCGGCCTTCTTCAAATGCCGGAGCGACCAACAGCGGATCGCCTTGGCGCGGCACCAGAAGCGCGAGGATGCGTTCGCTGGGCCACCAATGGATGCCGGTGTAATAGACCAGCGTGGTTCCGGGAGTGACGTACAGAGCTTCGAAACGCGGGTTTGCGTCCGTCATCCGTTGTTGCGCGAGAGCGACGCGCGCCTGAAGTGCGTCGGCGCGAATTGGTTTCACGCGATCGCCGAGGGGCTTCAAGGCATCGAACGCAGGCGGCAGCGATTGTCCAGTGTTTTGCGTTGCCGATTGTGAACGAGCCGCGAGTCCGCCGAATGCGGTTCCAGCTGCAACGCCGCCGGCAGCGACCGCAGCGGATTTGAATAAATCACGCCGAGAAAATTTCATGGAACTCCTGATGGAAGAATCAGTGAAAGTGCGAGATCAAGACGGCGTCCGTGGCGGCGCGTCCGTGAGCGTAGATAATCTGCTTCCCATCCGGCGATAAGGTGTAGGCGCCCCACTGAAAATCCGGCCCCAGATTCATCACTTGCTTGGCCGCGGCCGGCGTGCTGCCCTGCGCTCCGACGGGCTGAGCCCACAGACTCACGACTCCGTCTTTATTGATCGGATACAAAACTGCGCGACCATCTTTCGTCCAGGCGAGTTTCTGTCCGCCATCGCCATTGAAGGCGCCTTGCAGTTCCGGCGGCAAGTCATAGACGTTGCGTATTTCTCCTCCGTTCAGCCCGACGACCGCGAGCTTTGGACGCTTGCCGGGTTCCGGCTGATACGCGCATGCCAGGGAATTTCCATCCGGCGAGATCACCGGAGCAAACAATTCCGCTCTGGAGATCTCTGCCGGTGTGCCGCCGTCGATTGCGACACGCATCAGGTGCGTGGTATCGCCGGTGACATCAACGTAAACCACAAATTTGCCGTCTGGCGAGCAATTGGGATGCACGGCAATCTTGCCGGTGCTGAGCTGGGTCAGGTTGGACCCATCCATGTCCGCGCGCCAGATGGAGCTGCTGTCCTTGCCGCGGCCCATACCGAAGACGAAATGACGGCCGTCTCCGCAGCTGGAAAGCCAGCTTGGACTGACGAGGCCGGAGGCTATGTCGTGCACGTTCGAACCATCGGGCGAGGCGCTGGCGAGTTGAATGCTTCCGGACGTGTAGTAGGTGTAGATGATTTTGCCGTCGGGCGTCCAGATGATGCCGGAGATACCATCGGCGCGGCTGATGCCGCTGGAAATTTGGCGCGGCGGCGAGAGGGAAGCGGAGCTGCCGAAGTTCGCAACCCACAGACTACCGGTGAGAGTTACCTGGGCGGAGGCGAGCGCGGAGCCGTCGGAGGTGATGCTGGTTCCGTTGTAGAAATTCAAATCATTGGTGACGCGGCGAACTTCGGCTTCAGGGTAGCTGAGTGCGAAAAGTTGCGCGTTGAGTGACGTCCTGCTGACGCGCGCGTTGAAAAGCAGCGCGGAGTGATCGGGAAGCCAAGCCATTTGATCGGGAGCGATCCAGTCGACGGAGCCGAGACGGGTTTTCGTTTTTGAGTCAAGGTCTACGATCTCTACCGCGTACTTATCGAATTCGCCGGTGGGATTGTCCGCCACGGCGATGCTCTTGCCGTCGGGAGACCACGCCGGACCATTGTCGGAAAAATGAGGTGGATTGGTCAAAACTAAAAGATCCTGTTCGCCGGAGCCGTCAGCACTCGCGACGATCAATTTTGAAGTCTTGGCTTTACTGACCTGTCTGACGAACACGAATCGCTTCCCGTCGGGAGAAAAGCTGATAGGACTATCCACGTCTACGATCACCTGGCGCGGCGTGCCACCCAAGGAAGGCGCCTGGAAAAGGGTTCCGACGCCAACCGATTCATCTCGCTTAACGAAGTAAAGATAATTGCCATCGAGTGAAAAAGTAACGCCTTCGACTTCGCCGGGCGAGCCGAGTTCCACTTGTGCGGTGCTGCCGGTGGCGAGCTGGCGAATCCAGATGCCGTGACTGCCTTTTTCGTCGGCGACGTAGGCGACCCACTTGCCATCAGCGGAAATTGTGGCGGAGTGAATATTGCCTGTGGAAGTGATGGGCGAAATCATCATTTGCGAAAAGGAGGAGGCTTCCTGGTGGCGGTGTCCGGAGCGATCGTGAAAAACGATGACCAGGACCGCGCCGATGGCGACCAGAACCGCGACCGCGGCCGCGATCCATACGCCCATGCGCGAGCCGCTCTGCGCAGGTGCACTTGCGGAAACGGTGGCTGATGGTTGAACAGAAGTCGCCTGCGAACCAGTACGTTGCGCCGCATTTGAGCCGGAGCCGGGGTTGGCGGTAGAGCTTGCCGCTGCCCAGGAGCTGCTGGAACCGCTCGGAGCGCGGGACGAGTCGGTGTCGCGTTTCAGGCGCTTCAAATCACCGCGCAGTTCGGCAGCCGTCTGATAGCGCAGGTCGCGATCTTTCTCCAGGGATTTTCCGATGATTTCTTCCAGTTTGGCGGGGAGCAGCGGATTGATGGAGGTTGGCGAGGCGGGCGTGCGGTTCAGAATGGCGTCGAAAATAACCGCGGAGGTATTGCCGTTGAACGCGGCCTGTCCCGTAGCCATTTCGTAGAGCACTGCGCCCAGGCTGAACAGATCGGTGCGCGCGTCGAGATCTTCGCCGCGGGCTTGTTCCGGGGACATGTAAGCAACGGTGCCGATCGCCGAACCCGGACTGGTGAGCAAGAGATTGTCAGTGGTGGGCTGAGTAATGCTGTTGCCCGCGCCGACGGCTTCACCGACGCGACGCGTGGCGCCTTGTTTGGCCAATCCGAAATCGAGAATTTTCGCCTGGCCGCGCGAGGTGATGAAAATATTCGCGGGCTTGATGTCGCGATGAATGATGCCGCGGGAATGGGCGGCGTCGAGCGCGTCGGCAATCTGCGCGCCGAAATCGAGCAGGGCATCGGTGGCCATGGGACGGCCGCCGATGCGTTCGCGAAGCGTCTGCCCTTCGAGGACTTCCATGACGAGGTAGGGGCGCCCGTTGTGTTCGCCTACGTCGTAGATGGTGCAAATGGCCGGGTGATTCAGGGAAGACGCGGCACGGGCTTCGCGCTGGAAGCGCTCGAGCGCAGCCGGGTCGCGCGCGAGGTCCGCGGAAAGAAATTTAAGGGCAACTTGACGGCCGAGGCGCGTATCTTCGGCACGAAATACCTGGCCCATGCCGCCGCTGCCCAGGGGATCGAGAATGCGGTAATGCGAGATTGTTTCGCCGATCATAGCAATTTTTGTGCGTTCCTTTTCGCACGCCATCGTAAACAACTGCACGCGAGGGCGCAAGGAGGTAAAAGCGGCCGGTCAAGCGCTGGCGAAGAAAATGGAAACAACGGCAGCCTGCCAGAACCGGCCGCAAAGCCCTGATGCAGCCAATAATTTGTGCAACTTTTCCAAACGGCCTGGGTTTCACTCCCTAGCAGCAAAAGGGGCTCCGGCCCTCGGCCATCATCTCTTACTAATCCAAGGAGAATTTCCAATGGGGAATCCTAGAACGATTGGTGTGCTCGTTGCTTTTCTTGCCGCGGCGTCGCTTTCCAGCTGCGGCGGGGGCTCCAGCATGGGAACGACTTCCACGCAAAGCCAAGCCTCAATTTATACCGTGGGTACTGACGCTCCATTGCCGAGCGTGGTTTCCTGCGAGGTCAACGTAACCGGAATCACTCTGTTCAATGGCACGACGAACGTGAGCGTGCTATCGCAGCCGCAGATTGTGGATTTTGCGCAGCTCAGTGGGTTGCATCAGCTGCTGGACCTCACCGCCGTGCCGACGGGAACCTACACTTCGGCGACGATCACGATTGCTTCGCCGGTGATCGGGTTCATTGATACGTCTGTGAGTCCGCCGGTCGTTAATACGATCAACGGGACGCTGTCGCAATCCAGCGTGACGGTCGACTTCGCTAACCCTGTGATGGTTTCCGACGCAGATCTGTTCGGCTTGCGCATGGAATTTGATTTGCGCAAGTCGCTGGCAACTGACGGAAATGGCCAGGTTACCGGCGCAGTGAATCCGGTTTTCGAAGTTGCGTTGCTGAACTCGACCGATGCGCAGGTTTCGATCGATGACTTTCACGGAGGCGTCGTGGGCGTCACCGGCGCCAACACGTTTACGATGCAGGGTCCGCATGGGCGCCAGTGGAATGTGACGACCAACGACAACACCATGCTCGACGATCCCAGCACTGTATTGAGTTCGTTTACGACCAATACCATCGTAGAAGTTTCGGGTACGCTGGATCCAGTTACGCACGACATTGACGCATCCGAGGTGGAAGTTGTCTCCAATGACGGTTTCTTCATGGGCGGTTTGTTCACCAGCATCCGCCCGGCAACGGGGCCTGCGACGCAAGCCGACTTGTACCTACGTGAGTTGTTGCCGGCGGTGAACGGAATTTCTGACGGGCAGATTGAAACGCTCGCTTTGAACGGCTCGGAAAAATACATGATCGAGCACATCAACCTGCCCCTGACCACTTTGCTCTTCAACAATTCGGAACTGGCGGCGGGGCAACGTGTGGGAATCGGCGGAGCGATCAGCACCAGCAACGGCACCACCACTCTGGCGGTTCACCGCGTGGTTCTGCGGCGCCAGGGACAGGCGGGCGCGTGGGTTCCTGGCAGCACGGTGGTGCAGAACAACAACGCCGGCGCGTTCCAGCTGAACGATCAGTGGACCGCGGGGGTATTGCTGCCGCAGCCGCTCACCGTGATGACCACCAACGACACGAACTTCATCAATCTGAGCGGACTGGGTGCGCTGACAGGCACGCAGCCGATTTCGATCCGCGTGGTCGGCTTCATACTGATCAATCAGGCCACGGGCCAGCCGGTGATGGTGGCGCGTTCGGTGGAGGAACTCGCATCATAACGATTCATAAAAGTCATACCAGGTCATAACCGTTGCTGAGAGATCCTCGGCGATGGTCTACTGTCCCGCTCGCCTGGCAGCGGGACAGTATTTTTTTGGCTTGCGCCTTTCGATGCTGGCGCTACAATCGGCGGCATGAACGAGCCGCGAACGTTTGCTGAATTCTGGACTTTTTACGTTTTGGCGCATCGCCAGCCGCTGACGCGAATTTTCCATACGGCGGGGACGCTGGTGGGATGGTCGTTGCTGCTTACGGCCATCGTGCTGCGCAAGCCGTGGTACGTTCTGGCGGCGTTTGCGGTGCCTTACGCGCTGGCTTGGTTTTCACATTTCTTTGTCGAGCACAATCGGCCGGCGACGTTCGGACATCCGTTGTGGTCTTGGCTGGCGGACCAGAAAATGGTGGCGATGGTGCTGGCGGGAAAGATGGGAGCCGAAGTGCAGCGTTGCGCCTCAGTGGAGAGGGCAGTATCCACCGTTTGACTGTGCCGGATGGGCCCCTGCCTTAGCTACTCACGCTGAAACGTGTAGGGGCTGCGGGTTAGTGTTCCAGTTGGGTTGCAACGATCTGCTTGCCGCGCACTTTGACCTCGATCGCCGTAGGCGGGCGTATGCCTCGGCCGCTAACAATCGCTCCGCGGACTGCTCCGTTTGGCCCCGTTCCATAACGTGTGAGGTCGTATACCGCGTGATTGCAAGGGTTCGTAACCATCGGATGATCGCCGTGAAAGCCGTACACGCGTTCTAGCTTCTGCAGGTCCGTCACATATTCCAATTGGCAAGTTCCGTATGGCTCCCGCAGCGACAGGCCCCAATAAACGCCGTTGGGAAGATGCACCACGAGCGCCGGAAGATCATCGGCAGTTTCTGCCGCGCGAAATACGAATCGCCTGGACGACCATGCTTTCGCTAGTTCCGCCGTCGTGGCGACCGGACCTGGTCCCACTGGTTCCTGTGCAGCGAGGGGAGGTGCGGCTGCTGGAAGATCAACGACGGGAGCGGCTGCGGGGACTGCCTCTGTCTGGTTGCGAGTGCTTGAATGCTTCCACGAAAACAGCGCGACAGCGACAACGCAAATTACGATGGCAGCAATGGCCAGCAATATTTGAGCCGGGATCTTGTCCGACGCGGCTGCGGAATTCCGAAACTGGGACGCCATCCCTCCTGGCGGTTCCGGCGCGGGCTTATTACGCGCAGGGTTGTCGCTAACGCCGGGTATGTTCGGCTCGGTCGGCTTAAATGGATCTTGTTCTTTAGGTTTGTCGGGCACGGCGAGTCGCTCTGTGGTAATCCTCAGCTTGATTTGGATTGCAGGGATTTGCAAGCAGGGTGATGCCTTATACGTTAATGGATGCGCAGCAAGGCAGCGCGGGTGGGCGGCAGGACCTTGTGCGGATGCGATGTTGTGCTTCGAGGAGTCCGATCAAGCGGGATGCTCGACGCGCACCGAATGGTGGGCGACGTATTCATGGAGATTCGCCAGGATCAGCAGCAGTTCGAGCATACGATCGCGTTGTTCGGGTTGCGGCTCGTCGGCGCTCTCTTCCAGATTCTTCACGGTGGCGAGCGCGTCGGAAAGCAGCCACTCCAGGCTTTCTTTGGTCAGCGGAGATCCTTCACGGCAGCGCGTGAGAGCCTGATCGGTGCGCAGAAAGGCTTCATCGAGAAAATGATCGAGGCAAAGCTCTGCGCGCGTGAGTGCCGGAGGAGCAGGTTTTGCGCAACCAGCTCGTACGCAATGGACGGAAACAGCGCCTTTCATCCCACACCCCTGATTCTCGAGCGGTTATAGCCCCGAGGTTGAGCAGAGAGTAGCACAGATTTTTTGCGAACAAGTTACGGTGAGTTGTAAAGGATAACAACCCTGCGGACACGCCAAAAAGCTTCGCCTGATACACGCCAGACGGTGAATTTCTTGGTCTGTGAAAACCAATCGCCGCCTGGCGCATCTGCGAGCGTGAAAACTTCTAGCGGATCTGAATACTGCCGGAGCTGGTGCTGAGTTCCACTGTCGGGCCGCCGCCGCCTACTTTTCCCTGCAGCTCGCGCGGACTGAGTTTGCCTTGCACCGCGATTTCGCGGTTGGTGTCAATGCTGCCGGAACTGGTGCGCGCCAGCAGGTTGAACGAGGCCTGCGGCGGCAGTTCGACGCTGACATTACCCGAACCGGTATGCAGCCGCCAATCGCCCGTGGGATCTCCTTGCGCAGTGATGCTGCCGCTCCCGGTCTGCACTTTCACCCCGCCCTTCGCGCCTTTCACTTCCACATCGCCCGAACCTGTTCCGATTTCCACGTCGCCGGCCGCGGTCTGTTCGAATTTCACGCTGCCACTGCCGCTGGATGCGGTGAGGGCTCCGGCAATGCCGATGGCGTGAATGCTGCCGCTGCCCGCGATGGCTTTTGCGGCACCGTGAATTCCGTTGAGCTCGATATCACCGGAGCCGGTGCGCGCGCGCGTTTCGCCGCCGATATTGCTGAGGCGCACACTGCCGGAACCGCTGCTGGCATCCGCAGGGCCGGCGATGCCTTGGACGACTTGGTCGCCCGATCCGGATTCGGAGTGCAGCTTGGTTTGCGCCGGCACCACGAGTTCGTAACTGATCGAGATATTATTTTTCCAATCGTGATTTTCGATGTGGCCGACGCGGATCGTGTTGCCGTTCTGCTCGATCGGCGGATTGGCTTCGATTTCGTGGATGCGTTGCTCGGCGTCACCGCCGAACCAACCATGATTTGCGTGGATGCGGCCGTGGATTTCTACTTTGCTGGAATCTCCCGTGCGCACGGTGATTTCACCGGAGCCGGTCTGAACGTCCAGGTCCACCGCGCCCGTTACCGTGAGCGTGCGATCAAAATGGCCATCGTCGCTGGCAAGCGCCGGCCTGGCGGCCATTGCGGCGGCAAGCGAAAGCACCAGCGCCAGCAATACGGGGAAAGTACGCGTACCAATTCTCATATTTCATCCTCCTGAGCAGGTTGCGCCCAACTCGAATCAAGATACGCAGACGATGTGCGAAAAGTTCAGAGGCGGAGAAGGGAGATTAGGCCGCCTGGCCGTGGCACTTTTTGTACTTCTTGCCGGAGCCGCAGGGGCAGGGATCGTTGCGGCCCACTTTGGCGCCGGCGCGGGCGGGCTTGGGAGCTTCGACAGGCGTGTTGCCGGTCTGAAACTGCATTTGCTGTTCCTGGCGGCGCTGCCTGCGTTCAATCTCTTCGGGAGAAAACTGCGAAAGACCGCGCGGCACCAGAGGTTTCTGCGCGGACGGTGCAGCGGGTTGCGCGACAGCCGCGGCAGGCTGCTCCGCAGGCCGCACCAGGAAGAGGAAGCGCACCGCTTCTGTATCAATGCGATTCATCAGCTCATCGAAAAGTATGAACGCTTCCTTCTTGAATTCGACCAGTGGGTCTTTCTGGCCGTACCCGCGCAAGCCGATGCCTTCTTTCAAGTGGTCGAGTGTGAGGAGATGGTCTTTCCACTGGCCGTCCACGACGTCTAGCAGGATATGGCGCTCCAGCCAGCGCAGGGTCTGTGCGCCGAACAGCGCTTCCTTCTCTTCATAGCGCGCGCGAACTTTTTCGATCAGTTGGTCGCCCACCGTTTCATGACTCAGCGTCGCGAAATCCATCCCCACGGCCTTGGGATCGAAGCCGAACTGGTTCAGAATTTCGTTGGAGAATTGCGTGACGTTCCACTGGTCGGGGTGCTGTTCGCGCGGGCAATACGTTTCGACCAGTTCATTGGCGATGGCGTCGGCGCGCTCCAGCACGAATTCTTTCTGGTCGCGGCCTTCCAGGAACGAGCGGCGCAAGTTGTAGATCGTTTCGCGCTGTTTGTTCATCACATCGTCGTATTCGAGCAAATGTTTGCGCGCTTCGAAGTTTTGCGCTTCCACGGCCTTTTGCGCGTTTTCGATGCGTTTGCTGATGAGCTTCGATTCGATGGGCACGCCTTCGGTCATGCCTAGGCGGAACATCAAATTTTTCACGCGCTCGCCGCCGAAAATGCGCAGCAGGTCGTCTTCGAGCGAGAGGAAGAATCGCGACGAGCCGGGATCGCCCTGGCGACCGGCGCGGCCACGCAACTGATTGTCTATGCGGCGAGCCTCGTGGCGCTCGGTGCCCAGAATGTGCAGGCCGCCCATGGCGACTACTTCGTCGTGTTCTGCTTTGCACTCTGCGGCGAACTGATCGTAAATGGGTTTCCACTGCTCGAGAGGGACTTGGAAGATTTTGCCTTCGATTTGAAACAGCACCATCGCAGGACTGCTGCCGCCGTTGGAAGGAGCTAGCGCAGCGGCGGCCGCAGCGCTGGACGCATCGGCCTGCGCTGCGGTTTCCGTGCCGGGAGCCGCGCCAATCACCGAGCTGGCCGGGGCGTAGGGCAGCGCAAGTTTGTTCTTCAGACAATAATCGCGCGTCATGGCTTCGGGATTGCCGCCGAGCAGAATATCGGTGCCGCGGCCGGCCATGTTCGTCGAGACCGTAACGGTGCCCTTACGCCCCGCCTGCGAAATGATGATTGCTTCGCGTTCGTGCTGCTTGGCGTTCAACACCTGGTGCGGAATGCCCGCTCGCTTGAGGTGCGCTGCGATTTTTTCCGATTTTTCGATGGAGATGCTGCCCACCAGCACGGGCTGGCCTCGTTCGTAATACTGGCGGACGCCCCCTTCGCGCGTGCCATCTTCCTGCAAAATGCCGTTCACCGCCGCTTCGAATTTTTCCGCTTCGGTGCGGTACACCACGTCGGAATTTTCGATGCGGATCAGTTCCTTGTTCGTGGGAATCGCGACCACTTCCAGCTTGTAGATCTTGTCGAATTCGGGCGCTTCGGTTTCCGCGGTTCCGGTCATGCCCGAAAGTTTCTTGTACATGCGGAAATAATTCTGGAAGGTGATCGTCGCCAGAGTCTGATTTTCGCGCTCGATCTTCACGCCCTCCTTTGCTTCCACGGCCTGATGCAATCCATCCGACCAGCGGCGGCCGGGCATCTGGCGTCCGGTGAATTCGTCAACGATTACGACTTCGCCGTCTTTCACGACGTAGTCAACGTCCTTCTGAAAGAGCGTGTGCGCGCGCAATCCTTGATACACGTGGTGAATTATGTCCATGTGCGCGGGATCATACAGATTGCCCAGGCTGAGCAGTTGCTCGCACTTGGAAACGCCTTCTTCGGTCAGCGTCGCGGTGCGGTGCTTTTCGTCTAACGTGTAATCAATATCCAGGATCAGCTTGGGAATGACTTTGTCGATGCGGTAATACTTGTCGGTGGATTCTTCGGCTGGGCCGGAAATGATCAGCGGCGTGCGCGCCTCGTCAATCAGGATGGAGTCGACTTCGTCGACGATGGCGAAGTGATGGCCGCGCTGCACGCACTGGGTTAAGTCGTATTTCATGTTGTCGCGCAGATAATCGAAGCCGAATTCGTTGTTGGTGCCGTAGGTGATGTCCGCGGCATAGGCGGCGCGGCGTTGTACGTCATCCAGATCGTGAACGATTACGCCCACGGAAAGCCCCAGCAGCTTGTAAATCGGCCCCATCCATTCCGCGTCGCGGCGCGCGAGGTAATCGTTCACCGTGACGATGTGCACGCCCTTGCCGGTGAGCGCATTTAAATACGCGGGCAGAGTGGCAACGAGCGTCTTGCCTTCACCCGTCTTCATTTCGGAAATTTTGCCCTGGTGCAGGACCGAGCCCCCGATCAGCTGCACGTCGAAATGGCGCATGCCCAGAGTGCGGCGTCCTGCTTCGCGCACCAGTGCGAACGCGGGCACCAGCGCGGGCTGGAGCGCTTCCTGCATTTTTTGCTTGTAGTCCGGATCGTCGCGTTCCAGGCCTTCCATGCGCGCTTGGACTTCGCTCTTCAGCTGGGCGGTCTTGGCGCTGATCTCGGCGTCCGAGAGCTTGCGCATCTCGGGCTCGAGCGCGTTGATTTCCGCAACCAGCGGCTGCAGCTCTTTTACGTCGCGCTCGTGCTTGGTGCCGATGAAACGCGCTACGACGCTATTTATGAATTTTTCGACATCCATATTTTCAGATTAGACGCATGCGAGCCCACGAGCGGGGCAAGATTGTTGTTTAAGCTCCCGTGAACGGGGAACCCGGCCTGCAGGTGTGGCGGCTGCGAGGATCGCGCGTCTCCCTGGCTACTATTGTAGCCGCTTGCGCGATTTCGTGCAAAGCGGAGTGGTGATGGAGGTTTCCTTTTGGCGGCCTACTTCAACGATCTGGTTTCAGTGCAGTCGGATGGCGCGGCTCATAGAGGCCCAGTTCGCCGCCACCGGGAAGCTTGATCGCGGTGACCGAACCCCATCGCTCCTCTTTCACGGGATGCGCGAATTCGGTGCCCTTGGCCTGCAGATCCTTCATGGTGTCGTGGAGGTTGTCGCACATCAGGTACAGCTCATAATGGGGTTTGCCGTCCGTCGGGTGAACGGCGAATTCGGCCGGCGGCAGCGCGAAAATCAGCCAACCATGTCCGGCGTCGGCGGAACTCAGCTGGAGTACGTCTTTAAAAAAGCCGCGAACTCTGTCTGCATCCTTGGCATAAAAAATCACATGGGATCCGTTGACCATTTCTGCTCCTTTCCGGGACTGTCCGCGCGACTTGGATTCATGTTAGCTGGCCCAACCCGCATCGTACGGCGATGGCCGCACCGCTGCAACCATCTGAATTCACGTCGAGGAAACATCTCAGCCGCCTTGCCGCTGGACGCTCGGCAGTCTATGATTTGAGTGATGAAACTCTGACCTCGGAAGCCTCGTCGCACGCGGCTTCACGCAAAGGACTCATATGCCTCCTGGACCAGGACCTGCAGCAACGCTTGAGAAAAGACCGCCCATCGCGGGAGTAAAGAATCTGGTGGCCGTCGCCAGCGGCAAAGGCGGAGTGGGAAAGACGACCGTCGCCGTGAATCTGGCGATTGCGCTGAAAACTCTCGGCTTTACGGTGGGCCTGCTCGATGCGGACGTGTACGGGCCGAATGTGCCGGTGATGCTCGGCACCAACGAACAGCCGCGCGCGGTGGATGACAAGACCATCATCCCCGTGGAAGCGTACGGCGTGAAAATGATTTCCATGGGCTTGCTGAATCCCGGCGATAAGCCGCTGGTGTGGCGCGGGCCGATGTTGCACAGCGTGATGCAGCAATTCCTGCGCAGCGTGCAGTGGGGCGCGCTTGATTATTTGATCGTGGATTTACCTCCCGGAACCGGCGACGTGCAGCTTTCGTTGATTCAAAGTGTTTCGGTGACGGGTGCGGTGGTGGTGACGACGCCTTCCATCGTGGCTTTGGCCGACGTGCGCAAGGCCGTCGAGATGTTTCGCCAGGTGAACGTGGAGCTTCTGGGCGTCGTGGAAAACATGAGTTACTTCAATTGCCCGCATTGCAACGGGCGCATTGACGTGTTCGGCCACGGCGAAGGGCAGCACATGGCCAAAAATTTCGGCTTGCCGTTTCTTGGGGAGATTGAGATTGACCCGCAGATTCGGATCGGCGGCGATACCGGCAAGCCGGTGGCGTCGCTGGGCGAGGACGCGCCTGGCGGCAAGAGCGTTTATGCGGTCGCGCGCAATGTGATCGCGCGGCTGGAAATTGTGAATGCTTCGGCTGGCGCGCCTGTGGTGCAGATATTGTGATTTGATTTTTCTGCGGCGCCTCACCTAGGAACAAAATCGTACCTTGAACCTCAATCAGGAGTGGTACCTTGCAGCGCAGCTATAAGGGGCAAATGCCGCGCATCGCGACCAGCGCTTATATTGATCCGCAGGCCGTCGTGATTGGCGATGTCGTGATCGGCGAGGATTCCAGCGTATGGCCTTGCGCTGTGATTCGCGGCGACGTGCATTTCATTCGCATCGGAGCGCGCACGAATATTCAAGATGGTTCGATCTTGCATGTGATGCGCGATACGAATGCGTTGCTGCTGGGCGACGACGTTACCGTGGGGCACAGCGTCACCTTGCATGGCTGCACGATTGAGTCGCGATGCCTGATCGGGATGGGCAGCATCATCCTGAATGGCGCCGTGATTGGCACCGGTTCGATTATTGCGGCTGGGACGCTGGTGCCGGAGCGGACGATTGTTCCGCCGGGCAGCCTGATGATGGGCCAGCCCGCGAAGCTGCGTCGCGCGCTGGGCGCTGAAGATCTGGATTCGATTGATGCTTACGCGCGGCGTTACGTTGAGTACAAGGAAACCTATCGCGCCGAGGAACGGATGCAGGGGAACAAGGAGACAGGGAACTAGCATTGCCAGAGAAACGACAATACCGTGCCATTAAAGGCACCCGCGACATACTCCCGCCGGATTCGGCGCTGTGGAACTGGTTTGAGCAGACCGCACGCGAAGTATTCGAATCTTACAATTTCCGCGAAATCCGCTTGCCGATTTTCGAGCAGACAGAATTATTTGCGCGATCCGTGGGCACGGAAACCGACATCGTATCGAAAGAAATGTTCACGTTCCGTCTTCCCGACGGTTCGGAACGCTTGGCACAAGAGGATACAAGTATTTCGCAGGCGGGCGACCAAGTATCGCTGCGTCCCGAAGCGACGGCTAGCACGATGCGCGCTTACATCGAACACAACTTGCAGGCGCTGCCCGGGAACGTGAAACTTTATTGTATAGGCCCGATGTTTCGGCGCGAGCGGCCGCAGAAGGGGCGCTACCGGCAGTTCTACCAGGTGAACGCAGAAATTCTAGGGCAGTCGGACGCGCCGGCGATTGACGCTGAGCTGCTGGAAATGTTGCTGCTGTTCTTCGCGCGCGTGGGGTTGACGCGCACGACGCTCTACGTCAATTCGATTGGCGACAAGAATTGCCGGCCGCAGTACGTCGAATTGTTGCACCAGGAACTGCTGAAGGTTAAGGATCAGCTTGGGCCGGATTCCCAGCGGCGCATCGAGACCAATCCGTTGCGCGTGCTGGATTCGAAATTGCCGCAGGAACAGGAAATTATCGGCAAACTGCCGCGCATCTCCGATCATCTGTGCGTTGATTGCCGCGAGCATTTCGCGAAACTGAAAGCTGAGTTGAAACTGCGCGGAATTGCGTACCAGGAAAATTGGCGGCTGGTGCGCGGGCTGGACTATTACACACGCACGACGTTTGAGGTAATCGCCGAGGGGCTGGGGTCGCAGAATGCTGTCTGTGGCGGCGGACGCTACGATGGGCTGGTCGAACTTCTCGGTGGTCCGCCGACGAAGGGGATCGGGTTTGCGATCGGCAGCGACCGCGCGATTCTTTCGATACAGGAGTCTGGTAATTTACGCCCTCTGCCTGTCTTGGATGTGTTCGTTGCCTGGATGGGAGAGCCGACCTACCCGACCGCGGTGGGCCTTGCGAGAAAACTGCGCGAGTCGGGCCTTTCGGTCGAGCTGCCCGGCGAAGAAATGAAATTCAAGAAGTCGCTCAATCTGGCGGACAAGCTCGGCGCGCGCTACGCCTTGATTATTGGCAGTGACGAAGTCATGTCGGGCAATTTCACGCTAAAACGGCTGGCCGACGCGGATCAGAAGAAGCTTTCCCAATACGAACTGCTAGAATATCTGGAATCCGAAAAACGCGGCACGCGGGGCTGAGGCTAGGATCGCAACGTCAGGGTAATGCGCAGCCAGCGCCGGTGAAAGGGAACCCCATCTTGCTCGATGCACTCGAAAATTTGAAACGCACCAACTATTGCGGCGAGCTGCGCGCCTCGGACGCTGACAAAGACGTGGTTCTGATGGGCTGGGTCCATCGCCGCCGCGATCTGGGCCAACTGATCTTCATTGATCTGCGCGACCGCGCGGGCCTGGCGCAGATCGTGTTCAACAAGGAACTGCATCCGGAAGCGCACAAAAAAGCCGAAGAATTGCGCTCGGAATTCGTGGTGGCTGTTGAGGGCAAGGTGATTCGCCGCCAGAAGTCCAATCCCGAAATTGCGTCCGGAGAAGTGGAAGTGATGGCCACGCGCTTGCACATTTTGAATAATTCCAAGACACCGCCCTTTCAAATTGAAGAAGAAGTGACGGCGAGCGAAGAAACCCGCTTGCGGCACCGCTACCTGGATCTGCGTCGGCCGCGACCGCACCGCAACATCGAGCTGCGGCACAGGATTCTTTTCGAGATACGCAAGACGCTCGACAGTCTGGGCTTTTTCGAAATCGAAACGCCGATGCTGACGCGCTCGACGCCCGAAGGCGCGCGGGACTACCTGGTGCCGAGCCGCGTCCATCCAGGCCAATTTTATGCGTTGCCGCAATCGCCACAAATCTTCAAGCAGATCCTGATGATTTCGGGCATGGACCGCTATTTCCAGATCGTGCGCTGCTTCCGCGACGAAGACTTGCGCGCCGACCGCCAGCCGGAATTTACGCAACTGGACCTGGAAATGTCGTTCCCGCGCCAGCAGGACATTTTCGAGGTGATCGAACTCGTGATGATTGGCGCACTGGAAGTGGTCGGTGTGAAAGCGCAGGGCCCGTTTCGTCATCTCGATTACAAGGAAGCGCTGCGGCGCTATGGTTCGGACAAGCCGGACTTACGTTTTGGCATGGAGCTGCAGAACGTGACGCAGCATTTCGAGTCGGCGCGCGCAACGATTCATTTTGAAGGAAATGTACAGGGGCTGGTTGCTGCGGGCGCGGCGGGCTGGTCGCGCAAACAGCTCGATGAGTTGGGCGAAATCGCGAAATCCGCCGGAGCGCGCGGCGTTTACACTGTGAAAGTGACAGCCGAAGGAATCAGCTCGCCGCTCGAAAAAACTCTGGGCGCAGATGGGCTGAAGAAATTGGCCCAAGGAGTTGGCGCGAAAGCTGGCGACCTGATTGTTGCCGTCGCCGCGAAGGAGCAAATCGCGCACACCGATACTTCCTTACACGTTGCCGGACAAGTTCGCCTCTACCTGGGCGACAAGCTCAACCTGATTGACCGCGCAAAATGGGAATTCGCCTGGATTACCGGTTTTGCGCTCTTTGAATGGAGCGAAAGCGACAAGCGCTGGGTCAGCGCGCAGCATCCTTTCACCGGGATCTTCGAGGAAGACCTGGACAAGCTGGAAACCGCCCCGTGGGAGTGCCGGTCGAAGGGCTACGACCTGGTGCTGAATGGCGTCGAGCTGGGCTCCGGAAGCATACGAATCCATCGCCAGGACGTGCAGGCGCGCATGTTCCAGGCGCTGGGGCTGAGCGAGGAGACGGCTCGGCAGCGGTTCGGCTTTTTCCTCGACGCGCTCACCTACGGCACGCCCCCGCACGGCGGAATAGCGCTGGGTCTTGACCGCGTGGTGATGCTGCTAGCCGGAGAAAAATCCATACGCGAGGTGATCGCCTTCCCGAAGACAACCGCGGCGCAGGACTTGATGGCCGAGTCGCCTTCGGCGGTGGGCACCGATCAACTCAACGACCTGGGGATCGCTATCAAGCAAGCGGAAGCAGGGATGACGGCAAAGAAGGACGCATGATGTTGTATCGAGCGCCGATGGGCGCATCCATTGCAACGTTTCCGGGTACGGGGTATGCCGGTCCGCGCTCCGCGAGTCATCGCCCATGAGCCGAATCCGCATACTTCCGGAAACAGTCGCTAATAAAATTGCAGCTGGAGAAGTGGTCGAGCGTCCGGCGTCCGTCGTAAAGGAATTGCTGGAAAACGCCTTGGACGCAGGCGCGCGTTCCATTCGCATCGAAACGGAATCGGGAGGCAAGAGGCTGATCCGAGTGATTGACGACGGTTGCGGCATGAATCATGACGACGCGCTGCTGGCTTTCGAGCGCCACGCGACCTCTAAACTACGTACCGCGGATGACTTGCTTTCGATTGCCACGCTTGGTTTTCGCGGAGAGGCTCTTCCTACCATCGCCGCCATCTCGCGCCTGCTGCTGGAAACGCGCGACGCCGATGACGGAGAGGGAACGCGGATCGAATTCGCCGGGGGCAAACTTCTGAGCGTCAAGCCCGTGGGCGTCCCGGTGGGAACTTCCATTAGCGTGGCGGACATTTTCTATGCCGTGCCGGCCCGGCGCAAATTTCTGAAATCGGAAACCACCGAGCTGGGCCATATCGCTTCGCTGGTGACGCACTATGCGCTCGCGCATCCCGACCGGCATTTCCTGCTGAAGACGCCCTCGCAGGAAATCCTGAATTGCTCGCCGGTGGAAAAACTGGCGGATCGCGTGTATCAGATTTTTGGCCGCCAGTCGCTGGAGGAACTCACGGAAATTCCGGCCTCGGAAGCTGCGGTGCGCGGCGCCATTACCGAGCCGCCGCTGGAAGCGGAAGAACGCGCCGCCACGCTGCGCGTCAGCGGATTCACTTCGCGTCCCGAAGTGCAGCGCAGCAATCGCAACGGCATTTACATTTTTGTGAACCGGCGGCTGGTGCGCGACCGTTTGCTGCTGCACGCGATCAGCGAAGCCTATCGCAACATTGTGCCGCCCGGCGTTTTTCCAATGGTGCTGCTGTTTCTGGATATGCCTTACGAGGAAGTGGACGTGAACGTGCACCCGGCGAAAATCGAGGTGCGCTTTCGCCATCCGCAGTTCGTGCATGATTTCACGCGCGACGCAATACGACAGGCGCTTTCTGTGGCGCGGCCGATTCCTGGATTTCCAGCAGCGCGCGCGGCGACTGCTGCTGCGACAGCTACCAGATCTGCACCGGCGAATGGGGGCTCAACGGCGTTTGCTGCCGGGGCGGCGGCGATTGATCCAGCCTTCCTTTCATCGGCGATTCCGGGATCGTTGCCGGGTCCGCCACGCGCGGTGATTCCTACCTCTTTTGGCGATGTGGCCGGCGCAGCAGCAGGATTTGAATGGACCGGCGCGCCTGACCGGCTGATTTCGCGGCGGCTGCAATTCGACGCTACGGGCGCGAGCGATTTTTCACTCGGTGCGCAGGATTGCACTGCGGCAGTCGCCGGCGAGGGCTTCCGCGCCGCCGAAACTCCCGCTGCGCTGCCCAGCGTGGAAGACATCGCCGACCTGAAGCCTTTGGGCCAGGTAAGCAGCAGCTTCATTGTTGCGGTGAATGGCGAAGGATTGTGGATCATTGATCAGCACGTGGCGCATGAGCGCGTGCTGTTCGAACAGCATTTGCGCGCGCGCCGTGAAGGCGAACTCGGCGGGCAACGATTGCTGGTGCCGCTGATCGTCGAACTGAATCCGCGGCAGCTGGCGATTTTCGAGCAGATCGGTGAAGAGTTGCGCGCCAATGGTTTCGAAGCGGAGCTGATGGGCGCGCGCAGCGTCGCGATTCAGGCCGCGCCCGCGGGCATCACCAGCGGAGATGCCGAGCGTCTGCTCTGCGAAATTTTGGACGGCATCGCGCGCGAGAATCAGGCGATCTCGATTGATTCGCTGCAGGCCAAGATTGCCGCTTCCACCTCCTGCCACGCCGCCATCAAGGTGAATACGCCGCTGGACCCGGCAAAGATGGAATGGCTGCTCGGCGAACTGGCCAAGACCGAGCACCCGATGAGCTGTCCACATGGACGCCCGGTCGTGCTGCGTTATTCCGTGCGCGAAATCGAGCGCGCCTTCAAACGGATTTGACGGCGCATTTCAGCCTGAATGGGAAGCCGAACTCCGGCCCGCGAGCGACCTGTTGAAAAAACTCATTATCGCCATTGACGGGCCCGTCGGTTCGGGCAAGAGCACGCTGGCGCGGCGCGTGGCTGAGCTGCTGGGCTACGTGTACGTGGACACGGGGGCGATGTACCGCGCGCTGGCGTTCAAAGCGCTGCGCAACGGCCTAGTACTCGATGGACACGATGAGGAATTGGTCGCGCTCGCGCGCGCAACGCGAATTGACCTTCGCGCGGAAGACGGCACGCAGCGCGTGCTTCTCGACCAGCATGATGTGACTACCGCGATTCGGACGCCCGAAGTTTCCCAGGCTGCGTCAAAGATTGCCGTGAATGCCGGAGTGCGCCAGGTTCTGGTCGCCGAGCAGCGCCGCGCGGGCGAGCAGGGCGGCGTAGTGATGGAAGGGCGGGACATCGGCAGCGTGGTCTTTCCCGACGCACAGCTGAAAATTTTCCTGACCGCTTCGCCGGAAACGCGCGCGGAGCGGCGCTGGCGCGAGCATCAACAGAAGGGCGATGCGATTGACCTGCAGCGCACGCTGGACGAAATTCGCGAACGCGATCTCCGCGACCTGCAGCGCTCGACTTCGCCGCTGGTGCGCGCCGCCGACGCCGTGGTGGTGGACAGCACAGCGATGGAGCCGGAAGAAGTGGCGCGCCTGGTGGTGTTGCTTGCGAAAGAGCAGCCCGCGGCAAGTGCAAACTAGTTGAGCGAAAGATTCATCGCCAGCCGAACTGCTCGTGTGGGCGGCAACGCCCGCAGAGCGTCGTAGCGGTTTTCCGGGCCGGAGCGGAAGAGCAATGCGAAGCGGTAGACGACGCGCGCGGAATGGAAGATCGGCTGGCGAGCCAGAAAACGCTGCACGCGTTCCTGCTTCCCTTTGTGCGCCCGTGCTGCCATGCGGGAAGGGGGAAAAGGGCACGCGCCCTGTGAACAGACTGCGGTTACGCCGGACTCGACATGGAAGCCAGGAATTCGCCGTTGGTCTTGGTTTTGGACAGACGTCCGAGCAGAAGCTCCATGGCTTCCACCGTTGACAGAGGGCTCAGCACCTTACGCAACACCCAAATGCGATTCAATTCATCGGCGGGCAGCAGGAGTTCGTCTTTACGCGTTCCGGAACGGTTGATGTCAATGGTCGGAAACACGCGCTTGTCCACCAGGCGGCGATCCAGATTGATTTCCATGTTGCCGGTGCCTTTGAATTCTTCGAAGATGACGTCGTCCATGCGGCTGCCGGTATCAATCAAGGCGGTAGCGATGATGGTGAGCGAGCCGCCTTCTTCCACATTGCGGGCGGCGGCAAAAAACCGGCGCGGGCGCTGCAGGGCATTGGCGTCAATACCGCCGGAGAGTACTTTTCCCGACGGCGGCGTGACGGCGTTGTAGGCGCGGCCCAGACGGGTGAGCGAATCCAGCAGGATTACCACGTCGCGTTTGTGCTCCACCAGACGCTTGGCCTTTTCCAGCACCATTTCGGCGACTTGAATGTGACGTTGCGGCGGTTCGTCGAACGTGGAGCTGATCACTTCACCCTTCACGGTGCGTTGCATGTCCGTGACCTCTTCCGGGCGCTCGTCAATCAACAGCACGATCAACGCGACTTCAGAATGGTTCGTGGTAATCGAATTCGCGATGGATTGCAGCATCATCGTTTTTCCGGTGCGTGGCGGAGCGACGATCAAGCCGCGCTGCCCCTTGCCGATGGGGCAGAGCATGTCCAGCACTCGTCCCGTGAGATTTTCCTTAGTGGTTTCCAGGCGGATGCGATCGGCCGGATACAGCGGCGTCAGGTTGTCGAAAAATATCTTGCTGCGCGCAACTTCCGGGTCTTCGAAGTTGACGGCTTCCACCTTGATCAGCGCGAAGTAGCGCTCGCCGTCCTTGGGAGGACGCACTTGGCCGGAAACGGTGTCGCCGGTGCGCAGATCGAACTTGCGGATTTGCGATGGCGAGACGTAAATGTCGTCCGGGCCCGGGAGATAATTGTATTCGGGCGCGCGCAGGAAGCCGAAGCCATCCGGCAGGCATTCCAGCACGCCTTCGGAGAAGATCAGGCCGTTCTTTTCCGTCTGGGCGCGGAGGATCTGGAAGATCAACTCCTGCTTGCGCATGCCCGAGGCGCCGGGAATGTTCAACTCCTTAGCTACCTTCGCCAGGTCGGTGATGTTCTTGTCTTTCAGTTCTGCAAGGCTAATGCTCATCGATTTCGTTCCTTCTCAAGCCTGGTTTTCAGGCAGATTGATTTCTGAATGGATTACGGGCGGGCGCAAATTCGAACCTGCCACTCTTTTGCAACTTAAAAAACGGGAAAACCTACAGACAACCGGAAACCTCTGGCCGCGGGCCAAGCCTGCTGATCAATGTGAGGAAGGACCAGAGGGTTTCAATTGGTTAGTTCATTGTCCTGCGCGACGTCCGCGCCGAACTCGGGTTCGACTCCTGCAACCGGTGGGTGGCCGGGAATCGGTAGCGGATGCTCCAGCGCGATCTGCAGCACGTCGTCCATGGACTCGACGAAATGAATGGACATCTGCGACTGGATGTCCGGCGGGATATCCGCCAGATCTTTTTCATTGTCCTTCGGCAGAATAATGGTGCGCAGGCCGAGGCGGTGCGCCGCCAGCAACTTTTCTTTCACTCCGCCGATGGGCAGCACCTTGCCGCGCAAGGTGATTTCGCCGGTCATGGCGATGTCGCAGCGTACAGGAATTTTGGTCAACGCGCTGACGATGGAGGTGCAAATGGTGATGCCGGCCGAAGGTCCGTCTTTCGGTATGGCTCCCTCGGGTACGTGCATGTGAATGTCCAGATGGCGATAGAAATCCTTGGGCAGGCTGAAAAGATGGCCGCGCGAGCGAATGTAGCTCATCGCGGCTTGCGCCGATTCCTGCATCACGTCGCCGAGTTTTCCGGTAAGAGTTAGACGGCCGCGGCCCTGCATCAGCGTGGCTTCGGTCGAGAGCACTTCGCCGCCGACCTCGGTCCAGGCCAGGCCCGTGGTGAGGCCGATTTCGTTCTTCTTTTCCGCGAGGAAGTCGCGGTACTTCAAGATGCCGAGATAGTCGTTCAGGTTCGCCGGAGTGACTTCCACGGCGACGTCTTTACCTTCGGTGACGACTTTGCGCGCCACTTTGCGCGAAATGTTAGCCAGTTCGCGGTTCAGATTGCGCACGCCTGCTTCGCGCGTGTAATGGCGGATGGTGCTCTTGATGGCATCGTCGGTGATTTTCAGCTGACTTTTCGCCAAGCCCGTGGCTTCCAGCTGCTTGGGAATCAGGTAGCGCGTGGCGATCTGATATTTTTCGTGCTCGGTGTAGCCGGGGATGCGCAGCACTTCCATGCGATCCTGCAGCGGCTGCGGAATGGTATGCAGCACGTTGGCGGTGCATACGAACATGACCTTCGAGAGATCGTATTCCACGTCCAGGTAATGATCGGTGAAGGCGTGATTCAGTTCGGGGTCCAGCACTTCCATCAACGCTGCGGAAGGATCGCCTCGGAAATCCATGGACATCTTGTCCACTTCGTCCAGGACGAACACGGGATTGGTGGTGCCAGCCTTGCGCATCATCTGGATGATCTGGCCGGGCAGGGCGCCGATATAGGTGCGGCGGTGGCCGCGAATCTCAGCCTCGTCGCGCACGCCGCCCAGGGAGACACGCACGAATTTACGTCCCGTGGCGCGGCCGATGGACATCGCAAGGGAAGTCTTGCCGACGCCAGGAGGCCCGAGGAAGCACAGAATCGAACCTTTGGGATTCTTCACCAGCTGTCGCACGGCGAGATACTCGAGGATGCGGTCCTTAATCTTGTCCAGGCCGTAATGATCTTCGGAGAGAATTACTTCGGCGCGCTTGATATCGCGAATTTCCTTGGAGCGCTTCTTCCAGGGCACCGCCAGCAGCCAGTCCAGATAGTTGCGCGATACCGTGGATTCGGCGGACATCGGCGGCATCATTTCCAGGCGCTTCAGTTCCTGCATGGCCTTTTCCTGCGGTCCTTCGGGCATGCCGGATGTTTCGATTTTCTTTTTCAGCTGCTCGATTTCGTTGGCTTCGCCGCGGCCGAGCTCTTTCTGAATGGCTTTGAGCTTTTCGTTGAGGTAATACTCTTTCTGCGCGCGTTCCATCTGACGCTTCACGCGGGTATTGATCGAGCGATCCACGTTCAGTTTTTCGATTTCGACTTCCAGAATATCGGCGATGCGGTTTAGGCGCTCCAGCGGCTCGAAAAGTTCCAGCAATTCCTGCTTTTCTTCCACCGGGATCTGCAGGTTCGCGGAGATTGCATCGGAAAGCTTTCCGGCGTCTTCCACGCGCACGGCCGCGATCATGGTGTCGTAGTTCAAGCTCTGCGACAGCTTCACGTACTGCTCGAAAAGCCCGGTGACGCGTTCAGAAGCCTGCTGCAACTGCGGGGAAGGCTCGGTCTTGGAAGTCACCACGCGGATCGAAGCCCGAAAAAAGCCTTCGTCGCTGGTGATCTGCACGATCTTGGCGCGCTCGGTGCCTTCCACCAGCACTTTGATGTTGCCGTCGGGCAGCTTCACGCTCTGCACGATGTTCGCCAGCGTGCCTACCTGGTAGATTTCTTCCGGCTTGGGGTCGTCCACCGACGCATCATGCTGCGTGACCAGGAAAATCTTCTTGTCGCCGGCCAGCGCGTCTTCCAGCGCACGCACCGACGCTTCGCGCCCCACGATGAAGGGGTGCATCATCTCCGGGAAAATCACCATTTCCCGCACCGGCATCATTGGTACGCGCTTGATTTCGCCTTTTTCGCGATTGAACATCGAGTCCTTTTGTCTCCCGGTACGCTAGCCCGCTTTTTCCAGCAGGCTCCAATTGATTTCGCGTCCCTTGACCATGTCTGCCGTTACGACGAAGTCACGCAACTTACGCTGCGCCGGCAGGTGATACATCATCTCCAGCATCAAATCTTCCAGAATCATGCGCAGGCCGCGCGCGCCCACTTTGCGTTGCAGCGCCAGTTCCGCCACGGTGTCCAGCGCGTCGTCCGTGAAACGCAGCCGCACATTTTCAAATTCAAAGAGCCGCTGGTATTGCCGCACCAGCGCGTTCTTCGGTTCGGTGAGAATGCGCACCAGCGCTGATTTATCCAGATCACTCAGCACGCCCACCACCGGCAAGCGTCCCACAAACTCCGGGATCAAGCCGTAGCGAATCAGATCGGTCGGCTGCGCCTGCTCCAGCATTTCAATATTGCGCCGCGATGCCGTCGTGACCTGGGCATCGGCCTGGAACCCCAGCGATTTATGCCCCACGCGCCGTTCGATAATCTTTTCCAGTCCGACGAAAGCCCCGCCGCAGATGAACAGAATATTGGTCGTGTCCACCGGCGTAAATTCCTGGTGCGGGTGCTTGCGTCCGCCCTGCGGCGGCACGTTGGCAACCGTGCCCTCCAGAATCTTCAGCAGCGCCTGTTGCACGCCTTCGCCGGATACGTCGCGGGTAATCGAAGGGTTTTCGTCCTTCTTCGAGATCTTGTCAATCTCGTCGATATATATGATGCCTTGCTGAGCCTTTTGGACGTCTCCATCGGCAGCTTGCAGCAGCTTGAGGATGATGTTCTCGACGTCTTCGCCGACGTAACCGGCTTCGGTTAACGTTGTGGCGTCCACGATCGCAAACGGCACGTCCAGCATGCGCGATAGCGTCTGCGCCATCAGCGTCTTGCCGGTTCCCGTAGGACCGACCAGCAGAATGTTGGACTTCGCCAGCTCCACGTCACCCGGCTGTTTGTTCAGGAAGATGCGCTTGTAGTGGTTGTAAACCGCGACCGCGAGCTTCTTCTTGGTCTTGTCCTGCCCGATGACGTAGCCGTCCAGAAACGCCTTGATCTCGGGAGGCCGGGGCAGACGCCGGTTGGCCGGGCTGGACTGCTCGCGCTTCTCGTCCTCGAGAATCTGCTGGCAGACGCCCACGCACTCGTTGCAAATGTACGAGCGCGGATATTCAGATGGAGAACTGATCAGCTTCTCCACCTGCTCCTGCGTTTTATGGCAGAAGGAACAGCGTAACGGCTCTTCCGGTGTGAACCGTTTCACTGATTAGGCTCCCTCGAATCGGATTTCACCACACCCTTGACGAATCTATCTCGTATTCTAAATCGGAATCCGGCCGGGCGGCAGGGAATCATCTGTTTGGATACTAACCCTTTGGAACGGCGATTACCTGTGCTTCGTAATGATTTCGTCTACGATGCCGTACGCCTTCGCCTGTTCGGCCGTCATGATGAAATCGCGCTCCACGTCTCGCTCGATCTTTTCCAGCGTTTGACCCGTGTGTCCTGCCAGCAGCTTATTGAGCGATTCACGCGTGCGGATGATCTCTTTCGCGTGAATATCGATGTCCGTCGCCTGGCCTGACAGGCCGGACATCCAGGGCTGGTGAATCAACACTCGTGAATTCGGAAGCGCATAGCGCTTCTTCGGCGTGCCGGAGGCGAGCAACACGGCCGCGATCGAGGCTGACTGGCCGATGCAGTAGGTCACCACGTCGGGACGCACAAACTGCATCGTGTCGTAAATCGCCATGCCGGCCGAAATCGAGCCGCCCGGCGAATTGATGTACACCGAAATGTCTTTCTCGGGATCTTCCGACGCCAGAAACAGCAGCTGCGCGGTCACCAGATTCGCCACATGATCGTCAATCGGCGTGCCGATAAAAATAATGTGATCCTTCAGCAGCCGCGAATAAATGTCATATGCCCGCTCGCCGCGGTTCGTCTGTTCGACGACCATCGGAACGAGGGTGGTGGCGTACGGAGTCGCGTCGTCTGTATATTTCATTGGAGGTGTCTTTGCGCGCTGAGGAGCCCGAACCAGATATTACTCTTCACGTTTGGCTGTCTTCTCGATTCGGGTATTGCTGTGGAGCCACTCGATTGTTTTATCGCTTCGCAACTTCGACTTCATCCTATCGAGCGCTCCCTGCTTTGTCAAGCGAGCCCGCAGCGACGTTGCCGATTCGCCACTGTGTTCCGCCAGCGCATTTATTTCCTTTTCGACGTCTTCGTCGGTTGCTTCGATTTTTTCCGCGTCCGCGATGCGATCAATGATCAGCTCGGCCTTCACGTCGTCCACCGCGCGGTCGTGCTGGCCTTTGCGGAGCGACACCCAATCCACGTTCACCGCGCGCGGGTCCACTCCCTGGGATGCCAGTGACCGGACCGTACGTTCCAGCCGCACGTCCATTTGATGCTCGACCAGCGCATCGGGAACCGGAAAATCATGCTTTTTCACCAGCGTTTCCAGGATCTTCTCGCGCGCTTGCGCCGACTGCCGCGCTTCCTTTTCCGCTTCCAGGTTATCCTGAATTTTCTTGCGCAGCTCGGCGACCGTGGTGACGCCGCCCGCTTCCTTGGCGACCTCTGCCGCGAATTCGTCATTCACTTCGGGGAGCTTCTTTTCCTTGATCGCCTGCACTTCTACCGTGTAATCGTAAGTCTTGCCCTTGAGCTTCTCGTCCGGATAATCCTCAGGATACTTGGCCTGGAATTTCTTGGTCTCGCCAGGATTGGCGCTGCGCAGATTTTCGGTGAAGCTCTCCAGCGTTTCGTCGGCGCCGATGTGGCACATGATGTTGTCGGCCTCGACGGGATCCCCGCCGTCTTCCGGCATGCCGGAAAGCTTGATCAGTGCATAGTCGCCGTCTTTCGCCGCGCGGCCTTCTACGGGAACGAACGTTGCGGCACGCTCGCGCATTTCTTTGATGGCTTCGTCGACCTTGGCGTCGCCGGCGTCCATTTCATCCACCTGAACTGCCAGGCCTTTGTATTCGCCCAACTCGAATTCCGGTAGCACTTCGAACACTGCACGGAATTTGAGCGGCTCGCCTGCTTTGAATTCGACCTTATCCACTTCGGGGCGGGTTACTGGGATCAGTTTCTTCTCGTCGAGCGCCTTTTCCAGGTATTCCGGCACGAGCGATTGCACGACTTCGCCTTGGATATCTTCGGCGAAGCGGCGGCGGATCAGCGTCACGGGCGCCTTGCCCGGACGAAAGCCGGGAATGCGCGCCACACGCGCCAGATCGCGCTCCACTTTCTGGCTGGCTTTGCTGACGACCTCGGCTGGAATTTCCAGCTCGATTTCGCGTTTACAGGTTGCTTCGGTCATGGGATTTTTTGCAGGGGTAAGGACCGCGGAACACCCTGTTTCCAATCTGCCTTTCGCCTGTTCGAAATTCGAGAGGGAGGACGGCAGGGAAGTGCGGCTAAACGCAACCGCATCAGAAGCTTTAGTATAAAGAAACTGTAAGCGCACGTCAACGACGATTGGGATGGAAACGAAATTTGGACTTGCCTGCGCTGCGTGCGGCGCCGCTCGTTCGCCCCGGCGTATTTGCCGCTAATTCGGGAACACGCGCTATACTGCCAGCGGGGAGGGCCAAGATGAATCAGCCAAACGAAGACGCCGCCGCGCAATTGAAGCGCGAACATGAGGCCGCCAAGCAGAGATTAGAATCGCTGCGGGAAGAGGCGCGCAAGCTGGGCCAGGAATTCGAAGAGAAACTGAAACCAGAAATATTGGAAGCCGAAGTGGAGCTGACCCGCTTGAGCGGCATGCTGGGACAAATCGGGCTGTAGCGATTCGCGGGGAGCAGAAGAACTCGCAAGATAGAGTACGGAAGAAGGCAAACTGACCGTTGAACGAGTGAATTGCATTTCATCCATACTGGCGAACTACGCTAACAACTCTTAGGGACGAAAAATCCCATGTTCTCGGCGACCATCTTCCGCCCGCTTGGTAAATACTGTAACCGGACTGTTGTACTGGTCATTACCTCGCGGGTTTAAGCGCGAACACCACAGCAATTGTGGTCTGCACTTCAACTGGTTCTCCGTTCAGCATCTTCGACCTATACCGCCACTTCTTGACCGCCTTTTCCGCCGATTTCGCCAGACGCGCATCCCCATCGAGCACGGTCACGCCCTGCAAGGTTCCATCCTTCGCTATAGTCGCGCGCACATGCACCGTGCCTTGGAGCCCCTCTCTCTTCCAAGCAGCCGGATAATCAGGTGGCACTTGGTGAATCAGAACGGCCGGTTGGACATCCTGCTCAGCCTTCGATGGGTCTTGTGCGAAACACAGCGAGGCTGCCAGAAGCAGAGCCAGCCAAGCAATCCCGGCCCTAGGAAGAATCCTAGCGTCGCTCTTGTTGACAGTATTCACAGCGGTACACTTTTTCCAACCTTCCGCGATTTTCGCTGACCAAACTTGACTGTTCCCGACTTCCCTATCCCGTGAAACATCAGCGAAACCCGCATAAACATTGGCGGTTATGAGAAGGTCTGCGGAAGAAGGGACTCGAACCCCTACGGCCTTTCGGCCACCAGCTCCTAAGGCTGGCGCGTCTGCCAATTCCGCCACTTCCGCGGTGGAATCACGAGTATAACATTGCAGACAGCTCCGTAAACGCCTCGGACCGACCCGGGTTAGAGGCAGGTCGATCCGTGCCAAAGCTAGCGAAACCGAGCAACCTAGGCGTCGTCACGAATGTCGACCCAGAAGATAGGCTTCCCAAGCCTCGGAGCGCCAGTATCGAATCCGATTCAGGGATTGCTCTAGCCTTGCTTTTGCGAACACGAGCCTTCTTGACCTTTCGGTGGCCCTTCTCGCGCTTCCGTTTAGGCATGGCTGGCCCCGCGGTGCTTCGGTCGTATTCTCAGCACCTTCCTCTTTGCATCGGGGGGCGGATGATGCCTTTTCTCTCTCCGATCTTAGCGACCACGGCGGATTTTTTCTTTGCGCTTGCGGCGGCCGCGTGCTTTTGTTAGGCTGCGCGGCAAATGCCACACTGGAGCGCCAATACCTCGGGAGGAACCTCGTGCCACATTGCACTAAGTGCGGAAACATGGTTGCCGACGACGTGGGGTTCTGCCCCAGTTGCGGAGCGCCGCAGGCGGGGGGAGTAGCGACTGCCATGGCTCCCGCTGCCAGCACGCAATCCGGCCTCTCGGAGAATGTTGCCGGGCTGCTGTGTTACTTGCTGGGGTGGATCACAGGGCTGATTTTCTTTTTGATCGATAAGCGGCCGTTCGTCCGCTTCCACGCGGCGCAATCCATCGTCGTATTCGGTGGCCTCACGGTGATTCGTATCGTCCTGTCAATGCTCTTCGTTTCCGGTGGACTGGCGGGGTTTTCCGCGGGCGTCGGAATCCTCTGGCTGGTCTCCCTCGTAGGCTTAGTTCTTTGGATATTGCTAATGGTCAAGGCGTACCAGGGCGAAAAATACCGCGTTCCACTTGCTGCCGATCTGGCTGATCAGATTTTCGGGAAGTCCTGAAGCCCTCCGCGATGGTAATTCCTTCAGGGGATGGCAGGTTTTCTATAGCACAACTTGGGCTTGCCTGATTCCCTTCACGGGAAAATCGCAAAGTTCCCCATTGCGTCCGCCGAATTTGCTCCCTGGCGTTCGCTCTTGACTTTAGCCAACTGAACGTCCATCGTTGTTGGCTTTCCCCTGCGCGGAGCTCCATGCCGCCGGGTGCTCAGGAGAGGGCATTGAAGGTCCGGGTTTGCTTCCACGACAAATGCTTCGACGGAGCCTCCTCCGCCGCGATTTTCACGCGCTTTTACAAGGAGTGTATTAATCCGGCCGCAGAATTTTTCTACACGGGCATGACGCACAAGGCCTCGCAGCCCTTCGAGGACGGCACGTTCGACGGCGACGAAAACGCCATCGTGGATTTCAAATATTCCAGCTCGCCAAAGCTTACTTGGTGGTTCGACCATCATCAGAGCGCGTTTCTGACGCCCGCCGACGCCGAGCATTTCCGCCAGGATCATTCCGGCAAGAAGTTCTACGATCCCACTTACAAATCCTGCACCAAGTTTTTGGCAACCATCGCCGCCGAAAAATTCGGGTTTGACGCCAAGCCGCTCGCTAACCTGATCCACTGGGGCGACATTATTGACGGAGCGCAATTCGCCTCGCCCGCCGACGCCGTCAGCCTTACCGAACCAGCCACCCAGTTGGCCCTGGTGATCGAGGCCGCGCCCGAAACCGATTTAGTGCCCAAGCTGATTCCGCACTTGGCCTACAAATCGCTGGCGGAGATGGTCGAACTGCCCATCGTAAAAAAACACTTGGGACCACTGCTGGAGCGCCACCGAAAATCGCTGGACGTGTTCCGCGAGCGCGCCGATTTTCGCGACGGCGTGATTTTTTTCGACGTCAGCGATTTGGACCTCGAGGGCTACAACAAATTCGTCCCGTACTTTTTGTTTCCCGATGCGCTCTATTCCGTGGGGGTCAGCTCGTCGCCGCTGCGCGCGAAAGTTTCGGTGGGCACCAATCCGTGGAAAGAGGCATCCGCGGATGTGAATCTAGCTTCGCTGTGCGAAAAGTACGGCGGCGGCGGTCACGCGCGCGTGGCGGCTATTTCGCTCGGCCCCGGCGACCTGGTGCGCGCTCGTCAAGTGGCGCAGGAAATTGCGGCGACTCTGCGCCGTCACAAGTAGATTCTCTTGTTGGAGAGAATGCGGCGCAACAATCGCTGGGGCTTTTCTTGCAGCCGCGGCCCCGGTTGGGTCCCGCATTCACTCGAGTTACAATTTTTTCAGCGGGCCGGTTAGCATTGCAACTTTTCGTTGAAACGGCTTGGCTTAGCTACCTTGTTCCTTTCCCAAACAAGACTCTCTTGGACTCACTCGGGACCCGGGTCAACTCCCGGCAGCGGTCGATTGCTATGATCGACCTCGTAGCTGAACAATCGTCGCCATCTCGGCCTGCATCTTCATCTCCGAACGTCCCGATACCGAGGCAATCTCCTGTGGAGTCAACGTAGGATCAGGCGAGGCGCCCAGTTCTGCAATGCGTTCGGTTTCCGTTTCCAATTTCGACGCGACTTGCGTTGTCAGATGCAACTTGCATTTGCGAACTTCATACACAGCGGCTATAAGCTCTTCGGGTGGGTCCGACCTAGACAGGAATCCCCGAGCCCCGGCCCGCAAAGTGATCCGTGCGACCTCGGGTGAATCGTGCAGCGTCACCACCATCACCTCCGTTCCGGGCAGCGCGCTTCGTATGTGCCGAACCGTCTCAACCCCGCTGACCGCGCGCAAGTTCATGCCCAAGATAACCAGGTCTGGTTTCATTCTCGTGGCCATCCGCACCGTTTCGCGCGCGTTGGTAGCCCGCCCGCAGATTTGAACTCCCGGTATAGCTGCCAGCGAAACGATCAGACCAAGACGGGCCACGGCATCATCGTCTGCGACGAGGATACGATACCTATTCTGGGATTCAGGCTTCGATAAATCCGTCAAGACGAATGATGTTAGTTGGCGCAATTTTTGGCTCATGTTTCTCCGTGAATCTGATAGCGCAGGGAGGAGACTGCTCATTGCAACCTGTCCAAAGCAATGTGGAGCCGTCGACGAGCGAGGCGACAGCCCCACATGCACTGGAAACTAGCCAGCTCGTGCTTGGGATGGACGCGAGTTGGTCAATTCGGCAAGGCGAGTGTTGTAATACAGGCGATGCGAACGGTCAATTCGCATTAATTCGGATAGAAGGCTCGTGATTCTACGTAGATCGAGTATCGAGACGTACGGAAAGTATCCCAAGTTGTACAGTATCGCGAGCAGCATTTCCAGAGGGCGCCTGCGTGGCAAGGGAAAATCTCGCGCCCTTGTTAGCCGGCCACCCACTTTTCCGAGAGCTTTGCCCGGGATACGATTGGCGATTGAGTCTCTATCGCGGACCCACTCCGAAGATTTGGACTCAGTTGCGGTTGCAGCTAATTAGTTGTAAATTGAAATGGTTGTGAGTCGTGAGCGTTTTGTTCCCGAAGGGCCGGTAGCTCAATGGTAGAGCAGCTGCCTCTTAAGCAGCGGGTTGGAGGTTCGAGTCCTCCCCGGCTCACCACTTCTGCACGCATGAACTTGGGTGTAGCGCATCGCCGTCTGTGTTATGGGCCAGGCAGATTTCGCCTCACACGTCCATCGGTGATTTCCTGCATAACTGCTCGCGACTCCCCTCACGCTAAAACTTGCTTTGCCTGATACGTAGCGATTTGTCGTTCCATTGCGGGCCTGGTCCTGTAAAATTCCGACTCGTATGCTTCTGTCTTGCGGCTGCCCTCCCCATGGCCGCCGGATCTACTGCTGTATTCTGCCGGCAGGAATGCGCCGATCGCAGATTTCCGGCGGTCAGTAACGAATTGAACGGAATGGAGAATTGAAGCTAGAAGATGGCTAAGCTGGCGCAACCACCTCCGCCCATATTTTCCGAGCCAGAGGAAACAATTCGCGCCGAGCTTTTCAGCGTGGAGCGCCTGGAGCAGCACGCGGAAAGCCTGGCGGCCGCGCAACTGGTAGTCACCGATCCCGAGGAAGGGCGGCCGCTGATTCCTCGCGTGCTGGAGAACGGCCGCGTGCTGCTGGAGTATTACCGGGCCACGGCGCGCGCCATTCAGCACGAACAGGCCATTACCCCCGCGGCCGAATGGTTCGTCGATAATTTCTATATCGTGGAAGAGCAATTACGCGAAATTCGCGACGATCTTCCCGCAGGTTTTTACCGCAAATTGCCGAAACTCGCGTCGGGCCACCTGGAAGGCTTTCCGCGCGTCTTTGGCGTCGCCTGGGCGTTTGTGGCGCATAACGACAGCCGCTTCGATCCTGAAGTATTGCGCCGATTCGTCAGCGCCTACCAGCGCGTGCAGCCGCTGACCATCGGCGAACTCTGGGCCGTGGCAATCACGCTGCGCATCGTGCTGGTGGAAAACCTGCGGCGCGTTGCCGAACGCATCGTGCGCAGCCGCAACGCGCGCGTGGAAGCCGACATCCTCGCCGATCGCGTGCTCGGGGCGGCGGGGCAAACCGCCGTATCGCCCGCCGCCGTGCTGCGCCGGTTCGAAAACAAGCCTCTCGAGCGCTCCTTCGCCGTGCAGTTGGTCCAACGCCTGCGCGACCTCGATCCCAAGGTCGGCCCCATTCTTGTCTGGCTCGATGAACGCCTCGCCGCGCAAGGCACCACAGCGGATGAAATCGTGCGCACCGAGCATCAAGAGCAAGCCGCCATGAGCGTGACGGTGCGCAACATCATCACCAGTATGAGGCTCACGTCGGCGTTCGATTGGGAAGAGTTCTTCGAGAGCGTCAGCTTGGTGGACGAAGTGCTGCGCGGCGGCAGCGATTTCGCCAACATGGATTTTGCCACGCGCGATTACTACCGCCATGCGATCGAGGATCTCTCGCGTGGTTCGTCTCACTCCGAAATCGAAGTCGCGCAACGCGCCGTGCAGCGTGCCAAGCACGCACGCGCCGAACTTCACAACGACGGACAGCCGCCCGACGAACGCAAGGCCGATCCCGGCTACTACCTGATCTCGCGCGGACGCCTCGATTTCGAAAAGGAACTCGGATTCCAGGTCGCTTGGCGACGCGGCGTGCTGCGCTTGTACGTGCGTAATGCCGTGCCGGGGTATTTGTGCACGATCGTGGTCATGACCGCGCTGATTCTGGCATTGCCGTTGGCGCATGCGCGCGAATTGGGGGTGAGTATTCCTTTTCTGGCGCTGTTCGCGCTGCTCGCTTCCGTGCCTGCTTCCGATTTGGCGATAGCGCTAATCAATCGTGTGGTGGCGGACCTACTGGGTCCGCGCACTTTGGTGCGCCTGGAATTGCGCGATGGCGTTCCGAAGGAACTGCGCACCATCATCGTGGTTCCTACGCTGTTGATCTCTAAGGATGCGATCAAGGAACAAGTGGAGCGCCTGGAAATTCATTACCTGGCGAACGTGGATGGCGACCTGCGCTTTGGTCTGCTCACCGACTGGATGGACTCGGCCACCGAGACCCTGCCGGGCGATGACGAACTATTGGCCGCAGCTGCCAGCGGCATCGCCAGCTTGAACAAAGCCCACGGCCCGGCTCCGGGAGGCGGCGCGCGCTTCTTCCTGTTCCACCGCAAGCGCACCTGGAACGAACGCGAGAAGAAATGGATGGGCTGGGAGCGCAAGCGGGGAAAGCTGCACGAGCTGAACGAGCTGCTGCGCGGCTCGACGCAGACCAATTTCATTCCCGTCGGCGGCCGGGTGCCGGACTCCGTTCCGATGATTCGCTACGTCATCACCCTGGATGCGGATACGCGCCTTTCGCGCGGCACCGCGGCGCGCCTGGTGGGAACCATGGCGCACCCGTTGAACCGGCCGCAAGTGAGCGCGGAATTGGGCCGCGTGGTGGACGGCTACGGCATCGTGCAGCCGCGCGTGACGCCTTCGCTTCCCGCCGATCGCGAAGGCTCGCTCTTCCAGCGAATTTTTTCCGGGCCGAGCGGAATCGATCCATACGCTTCGGCGGTTTCCGATGTTTATCAGGATTTGTTTCACGAGGGTTCGTACACCGGGAAGGGAATTTACGATCTGGACGCGTTTGAGGCGGTGCTGGCGGGCAAGGTCAGGGAGAACACCCTGCTGAGTCACGATTTGTTCGAAGGTATCTTCGCGCGCGCCGCGCTCGCCACCGACATCGAGCTCTTCGACGAATTTCCGTCGCACTACGAAGTCTCGGCCGCGAGGCAGCATCGCTGGGCGCGCGGAGACTGGCAACTTTTGCCGTGGATTTTCGGACACGGGGGACTCTCCAAGGAAGAACGCCGCAAAGTTTCGATTCCCGCGATCAGTCGCTGGAAGATGCTGGACAATCTGCGCCGCACGCTTTCGGCGCCTTGCATGCTGCTGCTCATGTTCGCGGGGTGGATGGTGCCGCAAGTATCGCCCTGGATGTGGACGCGCTTCGTGCTGGCGACGATTGCGATACCTTCGTTAATCCCTTTCCTGGTTGGATTGAATTCCCGGCTCAGCGGCATTTCCAAACGCAGCCATTTCCGCGATCTTCTTTCTGATCTATCGCTCGGCGCATCGCAAATGGGCTTGACCATCACGTTTATCGCGTACCAGGCATGGCTGATGACCGACGCGATCGTGCGCACGCTGGTTCGTTTGATCTTCACGCGCCGCAATTTGCTGCAGTGGGTGACGGCCGCGCAGGCCAAACACGCCGTAGACCTGAGTCTGCTGGCTACATACGGACGCATGGTGGCTAGCGTCCTGGTGGCTTTCGCGGCGCTCTTGGCCGTGGCGGTGGCGCGTCCGCAGGCTTTGTGGGCGGCGATTCCGTTTGGCGCGCTGTGGATGGCGGCGCCGGCCGTGGCACGCTGGATCAGCATTCCGCCTCCGGTTGAAGACGTCGAGCCGTTATCAACATCCGATACCAAGGCGCTACGGACAATCTCGCGCCGCACCTGGCGATTTTTCGAAAAATTCGTAACCGCCGATGACCGTTTCCTGCCGCCGGATAATTTTCAAGAAGATCCGAAGCCCGTGGTTGCGCATCGAACTTCTCCCACCAATATTGGTCTGTATCTGCTTTCAACGCTCGCGGCACGGGACATGGGATGGCTGGGTACACTGGAAGCCGTCGATCGTTTGGAAGCCACGCTGCAGACCATGAGTCAGCTCGAGCTGTACCGGGGCCATCTTTACAATTGGTACGACACGCGCCATCTGGTACCGCTCGACCCCAAATATGTCTCCAGCGTTGACAGCGGAAACCTCGCCGCCGATTTGCTGGTGCTGGGGAACGGCTGTCGCGAAATCATCCAGGAACGGTTCATCGCGGCGCGGCCGTTCAAAGGGGTCGGGGATGCGCTGCATCTTCTGCGTGAAGCGCTGGAAGACATCGCCGATACGCAGCGCACGCATACTGTAACGCGCAAACAGCTCGCCAACGCGCTGGATTCGCTGGCTGGCTTGCTCGATCCGGTTCCTGCCAGCCCGCGCGAATGGGCCGCGCGTTTTCTGGAGATTCAAGAACGCGCGCAGACGGTAGCCGATATCGCGCAAGCGATGGCGCAGGAACTGGGCGCGCCCGCGGAATCCGAATTGTTCGTGTGGGCGGAGTCTGCCCGGTCCAATCTGGAAAGTTATGCGCGCGATGCACGGATCATGATTCCGTGGCTGCGTCTGGAACCTGGCGAAGTGCAGGCCATGGCGGAGCGTCCGCAGGAACAAGCGCCCGAATGGGTCGCGATTGAGCCTTCGTTTCGTCACCTGCCGGCTCTGGCCGATGTTCCGGATCGTTGTGAATGCGCGGTGCGCGAACTGGCGACGCTGCGCGAAAGACTCTCGGCTGACGCTGTGGCGAATCGCGAAGTTCTGCAGCGCATTGATGCTCTCACGCTCGCTCTCAACGGCTCAAGCCGGGACGCTTCGGCTCTGACTCGTCGCCTGGTCGCGATCGCGCACTCGTCGCAAAGCATGTTCGAGGCGATGGACTTCACCTTCCTCTTCGATAACTCGCGCAAGCTTTTCTCCATCGGCTTTCGCGGCACAGACGGCGCGCTGGACAGCAATTGCTACGACTTGCTGGCTTCCGAAGCGCGCCTCGCCAGCTTCATCGCCATCGCCAAAGGAGAAGTGCCGGCGTCACACTGGTTCCGTCTGGGCCGCGCGCTCACGCCCGTCGGCCGCGGCTTGGCATTAATCTCCTGGTCCGGCTCGATGTTCGAATACCTGATGCCAGCGCTCGTGATGCGCTCGCCTGCCAACAGCATGCTGAGCCAGACGTACGAGCAGGTGGTGCTGCGGCAGATCGAATACGGAGAGGAGCGCAGCGTTCCCTGGGGAATCTCGGAATCGGCCTTCAACGCTCGCGATATGGATTTCACGTATCAGTATTCTGGCTTCGGTGTTCCGGGACTGGGGCTGAAGCGCGGGCTCAGCGAAGATCTGGTAATCGCGCCGTATGCGACGGCGCTGGCCGCGATGATCAATCCGGTTGCGGCGGTGCAGAACTTCACGAGGCTGGCGCGCGCGGGCGGCGCCGGCAGGTACGGATTTTACGAGGCGCTCGATTACACCAGCAGCCGTTTGCCGGAAGGAAAGGATGTGGCGGTGATTCGCGCTTACATGGCCCATCACCAGGGCATGTCCATCATCGCGCTGGCAGACATATTGAACGGCGGCGCAATGCGCGATCGTTTCCATGCAGAACCGATCGTGCGCGCAACCGAGTTGCTGTTGCAGGAGCGCACCCCGCGCGATGTGCTGGTTGCACGTCCGCGCGCGGAAGAAGTTTCCGCGGCGTCGAAAGTGCGTGAACTGGTCCCGCCGCTGGTGCGTCGTTTCAGCACGCCGCACGATGCGATTCCGCGCACGCAATTACTATCCAACGGCCGCTATTCCGTCATGCTTACGGCCGCCGGCTCGGGCTACAGCCGCTGGCGCGATCTGGCAATCACCAGGTGGCGCGAAGACCTCACGCTCGACAACTGGGGCCAGTACATCTTCCTGCGCGACGAACAATCAGGAAATGTGTGGTCGGCCGGCTATCAGCCCGCGGGGGTGGAAGCGGATGAATACGAAGCCGTTTTCTTCGAGGATCACGCCGAGATCATCCGGCGCGACCGCTCGCTGACGACGGCGCTCGAAGTGGTGGTCTCCTCCGAAGACGACGCGGAGGTGCGGCGGATCTCGCTCAGCAACGTCGGCGTGCGCGCGCGCGATATTCAAGTCACCTCCTATGCGGAACTATCGCTGACGCCGCAGGCGGCCGACGTAGCGCATCCTGCTTTCGCGAAGTTGTTCGTCGAAACTGAATTCGTGGCGGACGTCGGCGCGCTAATCGCCACGCGCCGGAAACGTTCCGATGACGAAACGCCGGTATGGGTCGCGCACGTATTGGTCACAGATGCGGAAACTGTGGGAGATTTGCAATTTGAAACCGATCGCGCGCGTTTTGTGGGGCGGACGCGCAATCTGCGCGATGCGGTGTCCGTGATGGACGGCCGGCCGCTTTCCAATACGGTTGGTTCGGTGCTGGACCCGATCCTGAGCCTGCGCCGCACGGTTCGCGTTCCTCCCGGCGGCACGGTCCATTTGATTTATTCCACCATTGCCGCCGCCACGCGCGAAGAAGCCCTGGATCTGGCGGATAAATATCGCGATGCGCGCACCTTCGAACGCACCCACACGCTGGCGTGGACGCAGGCGCAAGTGCAGCTGCATCACCTGGGGATCACCTCCGAAGAAGCGCTGCTATTCCAGCGGCTCGCAAACGCCGTCCTGTACGTCGATCCGTCGCTGCGTCCCACTGCCGATGTGCTGGCGCGCAGCTCGCTGGATATTTCCACGCTGTGGTCCCAGGGAATCTCGGGAGATTTGCCGATCATTCTCGCGCGGATTGATGATCCCGACGATGTGGACATCATCCGGCAGATGTTGCGCGCGCACGAGTACTGGCGGATGAAGCAGCTGTCGGCGGACGTGGTCATCATCAACGAAAAGGCCGCATCCTACGTGCAGGAATTGCAAGACTCACTTGAAGCGCTGGTGCGCGGCAGCCAGCTGAGGCTTTCGCCGGACTCCGGCGGCGTGAGCGGGAAAATTTACCTGTTGCGCGGCGATCTGCTCACTCCGCAGGCGCGCACGCAACTGCAGTCGGTAGCGCGCGCGGTGCTTTTGAGCCGCCGCGGCACGCTGGCCGAGCAGATTGTGCGTTCCCAATTTCCAGAACCTGCGGAACGCGCGCTGACTAGACCGCCCCGCGCCACCAAATCGCCGGAATCACGGCTGCCGCGCCAAGCTCTGCAATTTTTTAATGGTCTCGGCGGCTTCGCGGATCGCGGCCGCGAATATGTGATCGCGCTGAATGAAGGCCTGCGCACTCCTGAGCCGTGGGTCAACGTCGTGGCCAATCCAAATTTCGGATTCCTGGTGTCTGAATCCGGTTCCGGTTTCACATGGTCGCTCAACAGCCATGAAAATCAGCTTACGCCATGGTCCAACGATCACGTTTTCGATACGCCGGGAGAAGCGATCTATATCCGCGACGAAGGCAGCGGCGACATTTGGACGCCCACGGCTCTGCCCATACGCGACGAGGGCGCGAGCTATCAGACGCGTCATGGACAGGGCTACAGCCGTTTCCTGCACGGATCGCGCGGCATTACACTGGACCTCTTGCAATTTGTGCCTGCAGATGATCCGATCAAAATCTCGCGGCTGACTCTGCGCAATGATTCAGACCGGGTGCGCCGCCTTTCCGTCACTGCGTACGCCGAATGGGTGCTGGGCAGCTCGCGCAGCGCCACGGCGCCGTACATCATCACGGAAATCGAGCCGCAGTCGAAAGCTATCCTGGCGCGTAGCGCCTGGAATGGTGAGTTCGGCGGGCGCATCGCTTTCGCCGATCTGCGCGGGCAGCAAACCTCCTGCACCGGCGACCGCACGGAATTCTTCGGCCGAAATGGCCGGCCGGAATGCCCCGCAGCGCTCGAGCGAACCGCGCCGCTCTCCGGCAAAGTAGGGCCAGGCCTTGATCCTTGCGCTGCGCTGCAGACCACGATTGAGCTGCGCGCGGGCGCGCGAGCTGAAATCGTATTCTTCCTGGGCCAGACCGAAAACAAAGATCAAGCGCGCGATTTGCTGATGCGCTACCGCACCGCGGATCTGGATAAGGTTTTGGCCGAAGTAACGCGCCGCTGGGATGAAATCCTCGACACCGTGAAAGTTAGCACTCCCGATCCCAGCATGGATGTGCTGCTGAACCGCTGGCTGTTATACCAGACATTGTCCTGCCGCGTGTGGGCCCGCGCAGGCTTTTACCAGGTGAGCGGCGCCTACGGATTCCGCGACCAGCTGCAAGACGTGATGGCTTTGAATGTGGCGAAACGCGGCGTGGCCCGGGAACAATTGCTGCGAGCGGCCGCGCACCAGTTCCCGGAAGGAGACGTCCAGCACTGGTGGCATCCTCCTTCGGGGCGCGGCATTCGCACCCGCATGTCCGACGATCTGCTGTGGCTGCCTTACACCGCGGTTCAGTTCATCGAAACGACCGGCGACATGACGGTACTTGAGGAGTCCATTCCCTTTATCGAGGGTGATCTGCTGGCCGAAGGGCAGAAGGAATCGTATTTCCAGCCGCGCACTTCGGAGACTCGCGCCACCCTGTTCGAGCATTGCGCGCGCGCCATAGACCGCAGCCTGAGCGTCGGCAGTCACGGCCTGCCGCTGATAGGCACCGGCGACTGGAACGACGGCATGAATCGCGTGGGCCAGGACGGCAAGGGCGAAAGCATATGGCTCGGCTGGTTCCTGCACACCGTCTTGACGGAGTTTGCAAAGCTCGCCGATGGCCGCGGCGAGCACCGGCGCGCTGAGACGTGGCGCCTGCACGTCAGCAGCCTCAAGGCTGCGCTGGAACGCGACGGCTGGGACGGCGAGTGGTACCGCCGCGCGTATTTCGACGACGGCGCGCCGCTGGGCTCCGCCCAGAACACCGAATGCCGCATTGACGCGATTGCGCAGTCCTGGGCGGTACTGAGCCGCGCGGCCGAGCCAGGACGCGCCACTCGCGCCATGGCAGCTGTGGACCGGCAACTGGTGCGCCGGCCGGAGGGGCTGATCCTGCTGCTCACCCCGCCTTTCGATCATCCGGATCACGACCCCGGGTACATAAAGGGCTATCTACCGGGCATCCGTGAGAATGGTGGGCAGTACAGCCACGCCGCAACCTGGACGCTGATGGCTTTCGCGGAGCTGGGCGATGGCGACAAAGCCGCCGAGCTATTCCGCATGATGAATCCCATCAACCGCGCCGACACGCGCGCCAACGTGCAGCGCTACAAGGTTGAGCCTTACGTGGTCGCAGGGGATATCTACGCGGAAGCGCCGCACATCGGCCGCGGCGGTTGGACCTGGTACACCGGTTCGGCGGGATGGCTCTATCGCGCGGGAATCGAAACAATCCTGGGGTTCCGCGTACGCGGCACGTCGCTCTCGATTGACCCCTGCATCCCGCGCAACTGGCCGGGATACCGCATGGAGTTCCGCTACCATTCGTCCATGTACAAGATTACGGTCGAAAATCCGTCGGGTGTCGCGCGCGGGGTGGCTCTTACCGAACTGGACGGAAAGCTGCTGGCCGGGTCCGCCGCGATTCACCTGATGGACGACGGCGTCGTGCATCAGGTGCGCATCGTCCTGGGATGAGGCCTGCGCGCGAAAAATGGCCGACCCGTAGCGGCCCGTCAATCGTCGAAACAGTCATTAGCTTCATTCCATCCGCAGTTACATTCAATGTCCGGTTCGTCTAACATTAATTGTGCCGACTAGAGACATCGTGAGGTCAAGGAAGCTATCGCGTCGCCAGCTGCTGCAAGATTTGGCAGCGCTTTCCGCCTGTGGCATTCCGATCGCCGGAGGTCTTTCGCTCCAGCACTCCGTTGCCCGCCGCCAGGCCACCCAGGCCGCCCCTCTATCCTCGCAACTTCCGCCCCCCACCTACTTATCTCCCAGAGACGATTCCTTTCTGGAGGAGCTTGAAAAGGCGATTTTTCAGTTTTTCTGGGATCAAACCAACCCCAGCACGGGAATGGTGAAGGACCGCTGCAATGTGCGTTCCTCCGACAACGGTGTGGTTAGCAGTATTGCGGCGACCGGATTCGGCTTGACCGCGCTTTGTATTGGCGAAAAACGCGGCTACGTCTCCTTCACTCTGGCCCGGGAACGCGTAATCAACGCGCTGCGATTCTTGTGGAAGAAGCTACCCACGCAACGCGGATTTTTCTATCACTGGGCCAACATCAACACCGGCGAGCGGCTCTGGCAGTCGGAATTTTCCTCGATTGACACAGCCATACTGCTCTGCGGAATTCTCACCTGCCGCGCACATTTCGAGCACTCGGAGATCAGCGATCTCGCGCACCAGATTTTCAATCGCGTGGATTGGAACTGGCTGTCCGAAGATACGCGCATCTTGCCGCACGGCTGGAGCCCGGAGACTGGGTTCCTGCAATATCGTTGGGATAGTTACAGCGAAATGATGATGATGTATTTGCTGGGGCTGGGCTCGACGTCTCACGCGCTGGCTCCAGCGACCTGGGACGCCTGGAAGCGCACCATCTTTGAATTCGACGGGATTAAATTCATCGGCTCCTACGCTCCGCTCTTCGTGCACCAATATTCGCAGGCCTGGTTTGATTTCCGCGGCAAGCGCGACCTGTACGCGGACTATTTTCAGAATTCGATCCTTGCCACGGACGTGCACCGGCGATTTTGCCTGAGTCTGGCGAACAGGTTCCCCGATTACAGCGATGATCTGTGGGGTATTACCGCGTCGGATTCCATCAATGGTTACAGGGTGTGGGGCGGCCCGCCGGAAACCGGTCCGATTGATGGGACCATTGTGCCGTGCGCGGCGGCGGGTTCGCTGCCGTTCCTGCCCGGTCCGACGATGCGCGTGCTGCGGACGATCGATAATCGTTACGGCGCCGGCACCTGGAGCCGCTATGGGTTTGTGGACGCCTTCAATCCGCTCACCAATTGGTACGACAGCGACGTGGTCGGAATTGACGCCGGGATTACGATGGTGATGGCTGAAAATGCGCGCACGGCATTTGTGTGGGACACTTTCATGAAGAACCCGGAAGCGCAAAGAGGCATGGATCGCGCGGGATTCAAATCCTATCAGCCGCTGGCGCCGCAGGAACTGGTGGGGATGCACGTGCGTCCGACGACGTAAGCAACTGGGGCAGGGAATAGGCGCGCAGCCATCTCATGGACGGCTGCGCACGCATGACCCCCACTTGACAAAGACCAGCCCTTCGGAAAAATTAACGGTAATTCGCAGCTTGTAATTCGAACATCTCCGCGTAATGCCCGCCGACTTTGAGCAGCTGGTCGTGCTGGCCCTGCTCGGCAATCTCGCCGTCTTTCAGAACCAGAATACGGTTGGACATCTTCACGGTGGAGAAGCGGTGCGAGATCAGCAGTGACATCTTGCCTTCGGTCAATTCCGCGAAGCGCTGAAATACTTCGTGCTCGGAACGCGCATCCAGTGCCGCCGTCGGCTCGTCCAGAATCAGCAACTGCGCGTCACGCAAATAAGCGCGCGCGATTGCAATCTTCTGCCATTCACCGCCCGATAGATCCACAGCGCCTTCGAAACGCGAACCCAGTACCTGATCGAAGCCCTTGGGCAGCCGGCGAATTGCCTGCTCCGCGAGGCTCTTATTGGCAGCTGCACGAATTTGGAACGGATTGTTGCGTTCCTCGATGCGGCCCACAGCGATGTTGGCCGAAGCCGTCATCTCATAACGCATAAAGTCCTGGAAAATTACGCCGATTTCCTGCCACAGGCTTTCCAGATCGTACTCGCGCAAGTCCTTGCCATCGAGAAGAATCTGGCCTTCGGTCGGATCGTACAAGCGCGTCAGCAATTTCACGATGGTGGTCTTGCCCTGGCCATTCTCGCCCACGATGGCGATGCGCTCGGATGGCGCGAGCTTGAAGCTGACGTTCTTCAGGATGATCCGCGAGCTACCCGGATATGCGAACGAGACATTCCTGAATTCAAATCCTTGCTGAATTTTCTTGGGAGCGGGCAACGCGCCCGGCTTGGAGAAGATTTTCGGCTTCACCGCGAAGAATTCCAGCAGGTCGGTCATGAACAAAGCCTGGTTCGCGATTTCCGAAAAGGTGGTGAAGACAGCTTGAATATTGGAACTCGCTCCGCCAATGGCGCCGGCCAAAAAAATCATGGTAGCCAGCGAAATCATCCCGATCACCGTGTGATAAATCACGAACGCGTACGTGCCGTAGTAACCCGCTACTCCGACCATCGCCAGCAGGGAACCGATCAACAGCCGGTGTCGCGCTACGCCGATCGTCTGATCGTGCAGCTCGGTCGCCACATCGGAGTAACGGCCAACCAGGAACGGTGCAAGGCCGAACAGCTTCAGCTCTTTCGCGCCTTCTTTGGTGCCGCCTAGCAACCGCAAATAGTCGAGTTCGCGCCGCGCCGGAGTCTGCTGGAAGCTCAACGAGTATCCCAGGAATGCGAAATGCGTTTCGCCCAAAAACGCCGGTACGACGCAGGCCACCAGCGCGATCAAGAGCCACGGCGAATAAACGAAAATCCCAGCCGCCAGGCTGACCGTCGTGATGGTTTCCTGAATCAGCCGGCCCGAGATTTTGATCATCTGCACGCGGTCGGTGCTCTGCACACGGGCGCGCTCCAGCTTGTCGTAGAAGACTGGGTCTTCGTAGGACATCAAATCCAGATTTGCGGCGTGCTTCATCAGCCGCACGCTGATGTGTTTCATGAACCGTTCGGCCAGCGCCGTGTCGCAGAAGTCAGTTACCCGCATCAAAATGGCCGCAACTCCGGCCAGCGCAAATTCCAGCGTAACCAGCCACCAGAAATGATGTGGCAGCGGCGTTTGCTTGGCGTTCAATGCATAAATTTCGGAAATGATCACGCGGGTAACGGCCAACATGGAAAGCGGAACTAGCGCAGCCACCACGCGTGAAACCAAGTTCGCCACGGCCACGCCAGGCGCGGCATCCCAAACGTATTTCATTACCGGGGGAATGTTCTTTAGCGCGTGCAGGCGTTCAGCCCATCTAGGGCTTGGGATATCCTCGGCGGAGTTCGTTTCTTTCACGGCCAGGTTCCCAACTAGAGCTCTTGTACTCACGACTGGGTCTCCGATCTCAAGCGCGTCTGTCTCGCGTTGTCTTGCTAGGTATCGACGAGACTCGATGATCCGAGAGTGCACGTCTGGTGCCAATACCTGAAACCCTGTAACCTGCTAATAAGTAAAGACCTACAGGTTTGGCCGAAATCTTGCTCCGCGATTTTTTTCGTGGTCCCGGAAAGTTCTACTCGAAATAGTACGCAGCCGCACAAGCGGAATTTAGCGACGCCCGAAACGCCGGCGGAATCCGCCGCCCCCGAACAGGACAACTCACGTTCAAGAATACCTAAAAAACCTGATCTGCGCGACAGCGCGGAAGAGCGTATGGTTGAACTGTGGCTACCCTGGTGAGCGAAAAGCTTCGCGCAACTACCGGATCCAGATGGGCGAAGCTGCGCGATTTCGGCCACAACCTAAAAACCAAAGCCAAGCGCGCCCTGTGGCGCTCTAAGCACGGTTGGCGCCAGTTGACCGCAGGCATGGAAGCCGAGGACCTCTGGACGCAATTCAAAGCCGAGGCCCAAGCGAGTTCGCAGCTGTATAAACAGGATGTTGACTGGCGTGCCGTTGGTTCCCAGAAAGCCTGGAAGCAACCCTTCAAGATTGTCGCGGCGCTGTTTGCGGGAATACTGAAAAAGCTATCGCCGGCTCGGCGCGTGTTGTTGGTGTTCTGCATGATTCTGGCGTGCCTGTCAGTGATCGGTGTGCAGTTTCTGGTGATCACCACGCAGGTGGAATTTCTGCTGGCCTTCACAGGCTTGCTGATCTTGCTGATTATGGTCCTGGGCGATCATGTGGCGATGAAACGCGACATCGAAATTGCCCGCGAAATTCAGCGCTGGCTGGTGCCGCGCGTTCCGCCCGAAGTGCCGGGAATCGATATGGCGTTCGCCACGCGCCCCGCTAACACCGTGGCGGGCGATTACTACGACGCTTTTCGCCGCGCCGCCGATGGTCCGCTGCTGATCGCCGTCGCTGATGTTTCCGGCAAGAGCGTACCGGCGGCCATGCTCATGGCGAACTTTCAAGCGAGCCTGCGCGCCCTTGCCGGCGCGCCCGGTTCCTTATCGCAATTGGTCACGGACCTAAATCGGCTTGCCTGCGGCAACAATCTGAACGGCCGCCGCTTCACCACCGCCTTTCTGGCGGAATTGGATCCCGCAACGGGCGAGCTGAACTATCTCTCCGCTGGCCACAACCCTCCCATGCTGGTGCGGCAAGACGGCAGCATTGAGAGGCTGAGTTCTGACAGCATGCCGCTTGGAATCGAGCTGACCGAAAAGTTTGTGGCTGGTACCACCGTGCTGGAACTTAACGATCTTCTGGTGATTTACACCGACGGAGTTACTGAGGCGCAGAACGACAGCGACGAGGAGTTTGGCGAAGCACGCCTGCTCGCGCTGTTGCAACCCAGAACAAAGGCCCGAGCGGCGGTAACGCTTTCGGGAATCATGAAACATCTTGACGATTTCGTGGGTGGCGCCGCGCAGCACGACGACATCACCTGCCTGGTCGTCAGCCGAAATTAGCCGTAGCGAACCCAGCCGAGCCGCAGCGGCCGCGCTTCTTTTCAGCAGCGCTCAATAATCGCCGCGATCCCCTGGCCTACTCCAATGCACATGGTGCACAGCGCGTAGCGACCTTCGATCGCATGCAACTGGTACATCGCCGTCGTCACCAGCCGCGCGCCGCTCGCGCCCAGCGGATGCCCAATCGCAATCGCGCCGCCGTTGGGATTCACGTGCTGCGCATCATCCGGCAATCCCAATTCTCTGGTTACCGCCAGCGCCTGCGCCGCGAAAGCTTCGTTCAGCTCGATCACGTGCATCTGTGAGATCTGCAGTCCGATTTTTTCCAGCAGTTTTTTCGTAGCCGGCGCCGGCCCCATGCCCATGATCCGCGGAGCCACTCCCGCCGCAGCCACTCCCAGCACCCGCGCGCGCGGCGTCAAGCGATGCTTCCTAACCGCTGCCTGCGAGGCCAGCAGCAGCGCGCATGCACCGTCGTTTATGCCCGAAGCATTACCAGCGGTTACGGTGCCGTTGGCTTTCACGATCGGTTTCAGCTTCGCCAGCCCATCGAGCGTGGTCTCCGGACGCGGATGCTCATCCGTATCAAAAATCTTTGCATCGACCTTCTTCTGCGGCACAGGTACCGCGACGATCTCCTGTTTGAAAAATCCGGCGGCGTGCGCGCGCATCCAGCGCTGCTGCGTGCGGTAGGCAAACGCATCCTGGTCGGCACGGCCCACGTGAAATTCTTCTGCCACGTTTTCGGCCGTCTCCGGCATTGAATCCACCCCGTACTTGGCTTTCAGCAGCGGATTGATGAAGCGCCAGCCCAGCGTCGTATCGAAAGTCTCCGCGCTGCGGCTGAAGGCGCTGTCGGCTTTACCGGTCACAAACGGAGCGCGCGTCATGCTCTCCACCCCGCCTGCAATCATCAGGTCCGTCTCGCCGGATTTGATGGCGCGCGCTGCGACGCCCAGCGCGTCCAGGCTCGAGCCGCACAAGCGATTCACCGTCGCGCCCGGCACTTCCTGCGGCAACCCCGCCAGCAGCAGCGCCATGCGCGCCACATTGCGATTATCTTCACCAGCCTGGTTCGCGCATCCGTAAATCACATCATCCAGCGCGCCCCAATCCAGGCTCGGATTTCGTTCCTGCAGCGCGCGCAGCGGAATCGCCGCCAGGTCGTCGGTGCGAATCGTCGCCAGGGCGCCGCCGTAGCGCCCAAAAGGCGTGCGCACTGCATCGCAAATGAACACTTCGCTCACAAATTTTCTCCAGTGGATTCGATGAAGATGCGGCTGCTTGCGATTCGCTGCCGGCGCGGACCCTGCGCCAGCACAATGACACGCGCACATAACGTCGCGAGCGCGATTATCGGCCAGCAGCCCGCTCTACCCGCCTATTATATCCGACCAGGCTGCACTTTCTGCCGTCGCGCCCACTTCACAGGAAATAGAAACCTCGTGTAAGCTATGTGCATGAGCGAAAAAATACGCAAGAGCGACGCCGAATGGCGAGCGAAACTAGACGACAATCAATATTACGTGACGCGTAAGCAGGGAACTGAACCGCCCTTCACCGGCGAGTACGAAAACGAGGAAACCGAAGGGACTTACACGTGCGTCTGCTGCGGCCAACCGTTATTTTCTTCCGACGCGAAATTTCATTCCGGGTCGGGCTGGCCCAGCTACTACCAGCCGATTGCGGCCGACAACGTGGAACTAAAACGCGATATCAGCCACGGCATGGTGCGCACCGAAGCCATCTGCAGCCGCTGCGACGCGCACCTGGGGCACGTGTTCGAGGACGGGCCAGATCCGACGGGCCTGCGTTTCTGCATCAATTCCGCCGCACTGAAGCTCGAGGAAAAAAAGAAGGACGAGAAGTAACCGTCCTCCGCGCGCGCCTGGCAGACGTTCCCGTCTGCCCTGCCGGCACGCAGCGCAGCCTAGTGGTTGAAGTAAATTACCTCAGGATGTGCGTTCCCTGGATTCGAATCAGTAGAAATCCCGCTGAAACTGCTCGGCGAAACCATGTAGAACACCATCCCCGACGGTAAGCCGATCGTGGAACCGATCTGCATCGTGCCGCGGCCAGTCGGCGCCACCACATAATTCGGGATCACCACCGTCTGATCCGTGTGCGGCGTTCCGTCGTTATCCGCCTCATCCAGGATTCCCGTCATCGACCCGGTGCCGGTGAGAGAATCCAACTGGCCGGTGATATTCAGCGCAGCGGGATCCAGCGTCATTTCGGCGCTCAACGTGTACCCGCCCAGGATCGAAGCGTTCGAGAAGGGCGGAGTCGTTTGCGCCTGCAGCAGCCCATAACTAACCGCCGCATCCGAGCCGATCAATATTCCCTGATTTGGCGCGGTCAAGTAAGCCGCGGCAAAACGCGGGCCTAATCCCGTGAAAGCCATGCGCCCGTTCGTGCTGGGGTCTGCAATATAAGTTCCCGTCGCGGTATTGCCCAGGCTGACCGTCCCGCCATCGTTCTGGTCGTAACTGACGCTCACGGCGCCGGTGCCATTCGTGGTCAAAAGTCCCGCCAGAACCGTGGCGTTGCTGCCATCAAGACCGCTGGCGGTTGCGACGCTGACGCCGTTCAACGCGGTGGCATCGAACACTGCGGTGGCCTGCTGCAGCATCAGTTCGCCGCCCAGACGTGGATGCGTGGCGTCGGTCGGATCAACCGCCATCAGGAAAATGTCGTTCGCTGAAACGAAATAGAACGTGTATTGCGCGGTGACTTGCGCCGCATTTGGAATCTGGTACGTCAGGTCCAATAGGCCCTTGTCATTGTTCGTACCTACCGAAAAACTACCGGTCACGGGTACGGCCGGGCTATATGTGCCCCCGTCGTTCACGTCGAACATCCCCGGAGTGACCTGGGAAACGCCATCGGCGTGCACGACGCCCATAATCACTTCCGTTTTCCCTTGGTTGTCCTGTCCGTCGAGCTCGAGCACATAATTCCCGCTGAAGAACGAGCCGCCCAAAGCGCCTCCCACCACCGGCTTCATGATTCCGGATCCGTGCGTCTGCGGCGAGCCAATCGTGTCGTTCTCAATCATGTGGAAATTCCCGCCCGAATCCTCCGCCAGCAGGTAGTTCGTAGTGGACATCGCTCCCTTACTGTTCGTCGTTATGAACTGCATGGTGCCGCGCCCATCGCTGCCGACCGAGTAGGTGCCTGTCACCGTGGAACCTGTGAAGATCCCCAGAGTGCCGCCTGAACGATTGCTGTCCAGCGTTCCGAAAACGGTGCCGCTGCCGCTGGACGTGACGTTGCCGGCTATCTCCACATTGCCGCCCGAATCGAACCCATGGAACAGAAAGCTATAAGCTCCGCTCAATAGCGTATTGGTAATCGCCGATCCCGGGGCAATTACAATGCTCAGGGTTTGCGGTGCGGATTTCGTCGAATTGGTGTCCTCCACTTGTACGGTGAAATTGGCGGTCGTCGAAAGGATTGGTATGCCGGTGATGGTGCCGTTCGCGGAATTCAGCTTCAGACCAGAAGGAAGCTGGCCGCTAGTTATGCTCCAGGTGTACGGCGCCACTCCGCCGCTTGCCACAAGACTAGCGGTATAACCCACGGCGACGTCGCCCGGAGGCAGCGGTGGCGTCACTGACTGCAGCGGCGCGACGGTGATCACTGAAATCGTCACGCCCGTCGTCGAAGTAAACTTCTGCGCTGGAATCGCGGAATCGGTGACCGTCGGGAAAAATTTGAAAACGCCCGCCGTGGTCGGTGTGCCGCTGATTAGCCCGGACGAGGTATTCAATTCAAGTCCTGGAGGCAAGGTCCCCGGCGGCACGCTCCACGTCAACGGCGGAACGCCGCCCGAGGACGCAATCGCAGAGCTATAAGCCGTTCCGGTGATCCCGTTGGACATCGACGTTGAAGTGATGGAAAGCGGAGGCGGCGGATTAATTGTAATTGTGAAGATTGGCGAGGCCACGGTCAGTGGCGGTGTTCCGAAGTCAGTGGCGTTGATCGTAAACGTGGACGTGCCCGAACTGCTGGGGGTTCCAATGACCGTTCCCGTGCTATTTAGTTTCAGGCCAGCAGGCAGACTGCCGGTTCCCACCGTATAGGTAATCGGCGCGACACCGCCGGTGGTGACAATCGTTTGGCTGTAGGCGACGCCGTTCGAGCCGTTTGGCAGAGACGTAGTCGTGTAAGTCACGGGCAGCACGATGGTGATGGTTGACGTCGCAGTGACGCCCGAATTTGCCTTGGCGATGGCTTCCAGCGTAACGGTGATTCCCGTGGTAAGGCCCGCCGGAGCGGTATAAGTTACGCCGGTAGCGGTGATGTTGGTCAAAGTGCCGCAACTAGTCCCTGCGCAACCGGACCCCGTGAGCGGTTGCCAGGTAACCCCCAGGTTCCTGGTATCATTGCCCAGTGTCGCGACGAAAAGTAACGACTGCCCCTGATCCATGCTGGCGGTTTTAGGCGTGATCGCCAGCGTGATCGAACCATTCCCGCCGCCGCAACCTGAGATCATCGTGACGCACAGAAAAGCAACCAAGGCGCACGCGAGCGACGCCAGGCCGCTGCAGCGCACTCGACCGTCGGCGCTTCCCTTCTTCCGCAGCGCCAGGAATTTTTTCATTCGGGCATACACCTTCAATGTCGTCATAGCACCTTGGATTTCTTTTCGGATCCGCCCGGAACGGAGGGAGTTGCTCCCACATCGAACCATTGGCTCATTAAACGAAACTAGTTGAATAACAAAACCGCCGCAGCGTGTCAACGCACATCTCCACCCGGCCTTCGCCTCGCTTTCAGCCGCAAACCCTATACCTGCCAGAGATTTGTTGAGCGATAATGCGCCCCATCAGTCAGCCATAAGGATGCAGACTGGGCGAACCTCGTTGCCCGGCCCTTCGCCCGCTTTTCGGGCCATTCGTGCCTTCCATCACCAGCCTCAAGCGGTAGAACCTTCCCGCAGGCGCGTGCCGCGAGTGCTTGGCACTGGGCGCCACGGCTGGCGGCGCGCAGCCCCCAATCGCTGCCCGCTTCACCGTTAGCAGGCACGTTTCAAAATCTGGGATTTTCTTGGCCGATTGTTAACCGGTATTGTAAACTTGCGTTTGAGCAAGAGTAATCGCCGTGGCTAGTTTGCTTCGAACCAATGCTTAAATTTCCTCTCCCCCGGCTTCGCAGACCCGCATTCGCGGCATTCGTGCGCAGCTTGCTGCCTCTGTTTCTTGTTACCGGTACGATTGCCGGCGGCCTTGCGTGCGCGGCGCCGCCAGGCGCGGCAACGGGCGCAAGCGCTGGGGCGGACCTCCCTAAGCCCTCCGCCACTTCGGCCGGGCCCGGCTTGCAATTTGCGCTCGCGGACTTCGACGGCGACCATCGCCCGGACTTGGTCGGGGTGCAAGCCGGCCAGGGCAACGTGGCCCGCACGAATTACTGGATTCAACTTCAGTTAAGCGCGGCAGGCCGGCAAACAATTTCCCTCGTCGCGCCCTCGGGCGGTTTGCAGATCGCTGCGCGCGATGTGAACGGCGATCGGATCCCGGACCTGATTCTAACGACGACGTGGCTCAGCCAGCCCGTCGCGATATTTATCAACGACGGTCACGGAACTTTCACTCGCGCAGAGCCCTCCGCGTTTCCCGAAGCATTCCGTGAATCACCGACCCGCTGGAATTGCTCGACTGATCGAGGGGCGGACGCAGTTGGTGTTCCGCCGCCGGCGGGCGCAAGAGTTTGCATTGCAGTAGCGCGCTTCCTGCATGCAGGATCGAAAGCGGGTGCCGCGTCGCCCGCGCGTCCAGAAATTTCCTCCAGCCCCTTCTTGTTCTCGCAGCTTGGTAGAGCACCTCCCTACGCAGTCTGGTACCTCTAAAAACTCGCTGGACTAGATCAGCCGTTCGTTGCGCCTAACGATTTCGGCGATCGTACTGACCTATCTCCTGCATCCGCGTAAGGCGAAGTTTGCCGTCGCCCCGCAACCCAGCGGCCTATCCCGTTTTGTCTGTGCGCACTCCGGCGCGTTATTGGAAATTCTTCGCCAGCGCGCGATGTCGCCGCGCACAACGTCCGACAGCCGCACGGGAAAGCCCAACAACCAGACCCGAGGGAGATTCAATGATTCGCGCGTTTGTCAATTACGCCCTTAACAACCAATTCATAATTCTGGGGCTTGCGGTCCTGCTGCTCATTTGGGGCGCGATTTCTTTCCACGACCTTCCCGTGGAAGCCTATCCCGACGTAGCCAACAACTACGTGCAGATCATCACGCAATGGCCCGGCCGCGCCGCCGAAGAAGTCGAACAGCAAGTGACGATTCCCATCGAAATTCAAATGAACGGAATTCCGCACCTCGAACATCTTCGCTCGGTCTCGCTCTTCGGGCTTTCCAGCGTGATGCTGATTTTCGACGATCAATCCGCGAATGACTGGAACCGGCAGAAAGCGCTTGAGCGCCTCACGCAGGCTACGCTGCCGCAAAATGTGCAGCCGCAGATGGGCACGGACTGGAGCCCTGTGGGACAGATTTTCTGGTACACGCTGAAAAGCACCAATCCCCGCTACGACCTGATGGAACTCAAGTCAATCGAGGACTGGACGCTGGAAAAACAATTCAAATCCGTACCCAACGTTGTCGATGTGTCCAGCTTCGGCGGAATCACGCGCGAGTATCAAGTGCAGGTGGACCCGAACAAACTGGTTTCCTACGGCTTGAGCATCGCCCAGGTGGAACAACAACTTGCCAACAACAATACCAATGCGGGAGGCAGTTTCATCGAATCGGGCCTGCAGCAGATTAATGTTCGCGCCGTGGGATTGTTCAGCACCGTCGACGATATCGAGCAGACCCCCATCGTGGCAAAGAACGGTACGCCGCTAACCATGAAGAACATCGCCACCGTGGTGCAAGGTTCCAAAATCCGCCTCGGGCAAATCGGGAAAGCAATTCATCGCGCCGACGGCGCCATCGTTGATAACAACGACGTGGTGGAAGGGATCGTGCTGCTGCGCAAGGGAGCCAATTCAGACGACACCCTAGTGGGAATACACGCGAAGGTCAAGGAGCTAAACGACACCATCTTGCCGCCCGGCGTAAAAATCGTTCCGTTTCTGGACCGCAGCGACCTGGTGCGTTATACCACGCACACCGTCCTGCATAACCTGATCGAAGGAATCCTTCTGGTTTCCGTGATCCTGTTTTTATTTCTTGGAAATTATCGCGGCTCGTTGATTGTGGCTTTGACGATACCGTTTGCTTTGCTGTTCGCATCCATTTGCCTGAGCTTGAATAACATTCCAGCTAATCTTTTGTCGCTGGGCGCCCTGGACTTCGGCATGGTGGTTGACGGCGCGGTGGTGATGGTTGAGAACATCGTCCGCCATCTGACGCACGCAGATACGAACAGCAAAGCCACGCTCGAACGCATTCGCGACGCCGCTTTCGAAGTGCAACGCCCGGTATTTTATGCCATAGCCATCATCATCACCGCGTACTTGCCGATTTTCACGCTGCAGCGAGTCGAAGGCCGCTTGTTCCGGCCCATGGCGTGGACCGTCGCGTTTGCCCTTCTCGGAGCTCTGGTGTTTTCCATGCTGATCGCTCCGGTGCTGTGCAGCGTGTTCTTTAAAAATGGCGTGCACGAATGGCGTAACCCGGTCATGGATTGCCTGAAGGCTTCCTACCGCAAAGCGGCGCGCTGGGCCATCGAGCATCGTCCGCTGACGGTGGCCGTCGCAGGATTTGCCGTGTGTCTTGCGGTCTTTCTCACTTTCGGCGACGTGATCGGCTCTGAATTTCTGCCGCACCTGGACGAAGGCGCCATCTGGGCGCGCGGCACGCTCGCTCCAAGCACCGGTCCCAGCGAAGGCGCGCGCATCATGAATCAGGCGCGCATCGTCTTCGCGTCTTTTCCGGAAGTAACGCAGGTGGTCTCCCAGGTCGGGCGCCCCGACGACGGCACCGACACCACCGGTTTCTTCAACACTGAATATTTTGTCGACCTCAAGCCGAAAGATAAATGGCGCCCCGTTTTCGGTAGCGACAAGAACGAGTTGATCGGCGCGATGGACCGCGAACTCAGCAAAATTCCGGGCGTTCTCTGGAATTTCTCGCAGCCCATTTCCGATAACATGGAAGAGGCCGTCAGCGGCGTCAAAGGCGAACTAGCCGTGAAAATTTACGGCGACGATCTGCGCCTTCTGGAGAAGAAAGCCGACGACATCGTCGCGATCATGCGCAGTGTCCGCGGCATCGAGGATCTGGGAGTGTTCCGCGTCATCGGCCAGCCCAATCTGAATTTCGTCGTGGACCGCAAACAGGCCGCGCGCTACCAAATTAACGTCGCGGACATTCAGGACGCCATCCAGACCGCCGTCGGCGGCAACGCCGTCAGCCAGGTGCTGCAAGGCGAGCAGCGTTACGACCTGGTGATGCGCTATCAGGCGCCTTACCGCGACACGCAGGAAGCCATCGAAAATATCCGCCTGCTTTCGCCTTCTGGGGCGCGGGTCTCTCTGGCGGAGCTTACGAAAATTGAAGTTCGCGACGGCGCCTCGGAAATTTATCGCGAAGAAAATTCACGCTACGTCGCCATCAAGTACAGCGTGCGCGGCCGCGACCTGGGCGGAGCCGTTGAAGAAGCCATCCGTAAAGTGAATGCGCAGGTGAAGCTGCCCACCGGCTACCGCATCGACTGGGCCGGCGAGTACGAAAGCCAGAAACGGTCGGAGCGCCGACTCATGCTGGTGTTGCCGCTTACCGTGCTGGGAATTTTCGTGATTCTCTACACCATGTTCGGTTCCGCGAAGTGGGCTCTGCTCATTCTTGGCAACGTGGCCATGGCTCCAGTCGGTGGGCTCTTGGCCCTCCTGCTCACCGGCACGCATTTCAGCGTCTCGTCAGGCGTGGGATTTTTGGCGCTGTTCGGAGTTTCGGTGCAGACCGGCATCATCATGCTCGAGTACATCAATCAGCTGCGCGCGCGCGGTCACACCATCCTAGACGCTGCGATCGAAGGCGCCGTCCTGCGCCTGCGCCCCATCCTGATGACGATGCTGGTCGCGACTCTCGGCTTGCTGCCCGCAGCCCTCTCACGCGGGATCGGCTCGGACTCGCAGCGCCCGTTTGCCATCGTCATCGTTGGCGGCCTGGTTGCCGCCCTGCTGCTCAGCATCTTCCTGCTGCCCACCTTGTACGTGTGGGTCGCAAGCGAAGGGGACAAACTACCGGACGTGGAGATGGGCTTCGACGAAAGCGCCTAGGGCTTTTCGGCGCTTCCGTTGCAGCGATGGGTAAGCTGAATCGTTGGTCGAACTGGGCGCGAACCAAAAGGTCCCCGCCTATTTCATAATGCTGTGTTCGCTGTGGCCGCGATACAGATTGGCAGTGGGGTAGTGCGCCTGGATTACATCAAACACATACTCGGAAGGGACCATCTGCCCTAGGTCAACGTCCGGAATTGCTCCCGCAATAATTCCGATCAGCATTACGCGATGCAGCGCCGAAGGCACCGGCGGCAGCAGGTACACGGGCGAGCCGCTGTTGCCTCCAACAAAATTTCCAGCGAGCAGCCACACGTCGCGTGGCAGCGCCTTGTCCGCCGTCGTGCACCGCATGTAGATCGGCTCTTCAGGAATATTAGAAATCCGGGCGAACTTAAATGCGGGGTAGTTGCGTTGCGTGTCCAGCAAAGCCGGTACGAGCCCAGCCGTGACGATCTGGTCGCCGATGCCCACTTTATAGTTTTCCGTCTCGGCTTTGGTGGCAAAGTCGGCGACGGGTATGAACCTCACGTCATTCTGCAGCAACTCCTCCACGTGCGTCGAAGAAACCGGAATCACCGCTACGTCCACGCGATCGTTCCGGCTTCCATACCAAACGTCCTTTCCCGCATTCACCAGGCCCAGCAGCACGTCAGCCGTTCCGTCCTCTTTCTGGCCTGCTTTGAAGTTCTTCACATTCACGCGCGCATAAATCGCCTGCGGATTCGCCCACGAACAGCCCTCCCACTTCGGATCCACAATGTGCCGCGCCGTCACGATCGCGACGAAGCTGCGCGTCGGGTCATCCTTCATGGGAATATCCACCAGAAACCCCGTGCCCACTTCAAAATCCTTCCCCTTCGGGTAATAGAGGAACACAATGCTCTTTTTCACGATGCCCACATTGAACGGCATCGAAGACCCGCGCACACGCACAGCGGGACCGACCAGCGCCGCGCCAAGTACCACCACGAGGAATACCGCCGCGAATCGTTTCACGATGCAAGCTCCCGGTTAGATTTGCCGCGCATCATACTGAGAAACCGCCTTCCGCACCAGTTCGGCAACTGCTTCGCCGCTGCCCGCATCCAACACAGTGCTCTTAAAGTCGCGGCTCGTGCGCGCGATCGCAAAAATCACTTGCTGTAAATCTCCCGCGTGATTTTCAATTTGCGCCGTTTTTTAGTATAAACATTTGTTTGGAACTGTCCTGCAACGTTGCCGGGCTGCTCTTAGCGGAGGAACGCATTGATAGAAGTTCAGGATTTGACGAAAGCCTACGGCGCGGTCACGGCCGTAGATCACGTTTCTTTCACCGTAAATAAAGGCGAAATTCTCGGTTTCCTCGGTCCGAACGGCGCGGGCAAGACCACCACCATGCGTATCCTCACCGGATACATGCCCGCCACCTCCGGCACCGCTAAGATCGCCGGCTTCGACGTATTCGGCGATTCCATGGAAGTCCGCCGCCACATTGGCTACCTGCCCGAAGCTCCGCCGTTGTATCCCGATATGACCGTCGAGGACTATTTGGACTTCGTCGCGCGCATTAAGAACGTCCCTGCCGATAAACGCGCCGCGCGCGTTAGCGACGCGATACGCAAGACTAACCTGGAAGATCGCCGCGCGCAGCTGATCAAGCGTCTCTCGCGCGGCTACAGACAGCGCGTAGGCATCGCGCAAGCCCTGGTGCACGATCCCGACGTAATCATTCTCGACGAGCCCACCGTCGGCCTCGATCCCAAGCAAATTATCGAAGTCCGCAACTTGATCAAAGGCCTCGCGGGAGATCACACGATCATTCTCTCGACGCACATTCTCCCGGAAGTCAGCATGACCTGCGACCGGGTGGTGATCATCAACAAAGGCAAAATTGCCGCCGTGGATACGCCGCAAAATCTGACCTCGCAGCTCAAAGGCGGCCAGAAAATCCGCGTCGAAGTCGAAGCGCCGGAAAAAGCTCTGCGCGACGCGCTGACGCAGGTTCCCGGCACCACCCGCGTGGAAGCCGAACCGCTTCCGGGTGGCGCGCATCTGGTAGCCATCGTCGAAACCGCCCAGGGCGCCGATATCCGCAGCGCCATCGCCGCGAAAATCGTGCAGAATGGCTGGCCGCTGTTTGAATTGCGCGGCGTCAGCCTCAGTCTGGAAGATATTTTCCTGGAATTGACCACCGACGACGCCGCGCACGCGCAGGCATCCGCGAACTAACCGCCATGCGGCATTTTTACTAAGGAGTCTGAAAAACGATGCGCAACCTGTACGCCATTTATCGCAAGGAAATGCGGCATTATTTCGTCTCGCCGGTCGCCTACGTCTGCATCGGTCTGTTTTTGCTGATCAGCGCGTTCTTCTTCAATTTCTTCCTGTCCGCGGTCATCCAGCAGTCTTTTCAAATGGAAATGCAGAGCATGCAGTACGGCATGCCACCGCAATTTGACGTTCCGGGGCAGGTAATGCGCGCCTTTCTCGGTCTGCTCTCAACGCTCATCCTTTTCATCACGCCGTTTCTCACCATGGGCGTCTTCGCCGAAGAGCGTAAGCGCGGCACCATGGAATTGCTGATGACCTCGCCGATCAGCGAAATTCAGATCGTACTAGGGAAATTCCTGGCGTCCTTGTCACTGTTCGCGCTGATGCTTCTGCCCACTGCCAGTTACGTGGTTTACATGTATCTGCACAGCGATCCAATTCCGCCCTGGCGCATGCTGCTCGCGGGCTACGCCGGAATTCTGTTGCTCGGCGGCTCGCTGCTTGCGCTCGGCACTTTCATTTCCTCGCTCACCGAGAATCAGCTCATCGCGGCGGTTCTCACGTTCGTGGCGTTCTTATTTCTCTGGGTTTTGGATCTCGGCCACACCTCCGAAGGCGGCCTCGGTTCCGTGTTGCAATATCTTTCCGCCAGCCGCCACTACGACGATTTCGCTCGCGGCATCATTGATACTTCGGGTCTGATTTATTACTTCAGCTTCATGCTTCTTTTCGTTTTCTTAACCGTGCGCTCGATCGACTCGATGCGCTGGCGCCGCGCCTAATCCATCGCGCGCGGCTCGAAATTCATGGAGGAACTTGCAGTATGAAATGGGATCGCGAAGAGATAGCCAGTTTCATAGGGACGATTGGCGTGGCGATGCTGGTCGCCAGCGGCGTGCGCTATTCCATTCAAGGCGAATGGCTCACCACCAGCAAAGTGCTGCTGATCGCCGGCGGCGTTTTCGCGCTGGCCGCCATCGTACTCGGCTTCCACGCCATCGTCAGAGCATTTTCCGGCCGTGGCGCGCAGCAGGGCACGAACACCACGATTCTGGCGCTCGCGGTCATCGCCATTGTCGCCGTCATAAATTTTGTCGGCTTCCGCCATCACAAAACTTTCGATCTCACCACCGAAAAGCTCTACACCCTTTCCGACCAAACTCGCAATATCGTCAGCAACCTGAAACAGGACCTCACCGTAGTGCGCTTTGACAAGGCCCCGAACGCCGCCTTCGACGACCTGATGGCGGAATACAAAGCCCTCAGCCCGCACTTCAAGTATCAATTCGTGGACCCCAACCAGAAACCAGAAATCGCGCAGGACTTCGGCGTCACCCGCATGGGTGACGTCGTGGTGGCCTACGGCGTACGCAAAGATCATTTGGATGCCAGCGCGCACGGCCAGCTTGGGGAGCAAGACGTCACCGGCGCGATCGTCAAGGTCATCAGCGACAAAGTGAAGGAAGTCTGCTTCGTTACCGGCCACGGAGAAAAATCCCTCAGCGATGGTTCGCAGGACGGCTACACGCAAGTGGACGCAGGCCTGAAGAAAGAAAATTACGTCACAAAAACCATAAGCCTGATCGCGGACAATGGCGTGCCCGCGGACTGCAGCGCACTGGTGATCGCCGGGCCAAAGCAGTCCTACTATGCGCAGGAAAGCGCGATGCTCGGGAAATTTCTGGACGCCGGCGGCGGCGCGCTGATTATGGTGGATCCCACGACGGATCCGAAACTCGACGATCTATTCCAGTCATGGAATGTGGCGGTCGGCAACAACGTGGTCGTGGACGCCAGCGGTATGGGCCAAATCTTCGGCGGAGGTCCGATCATCCCCCTCGTTCAGGATTTTGGCTCCAGCCCCATCACCAAGGGTTTTCAGGGCTCGATGGCATTCTTCCCACTCGCTCGCACTGTTTCGATCGCAGATAAAAGCAAATCGATTCCGCAGACTGTGGAACTTCTGAAAACCTCCGAGCGCAGTTTCACGATTCCCAAGCTGGAGCCGGGTCAGAAGCGAATAACATTCGATCCAAAAACAGAAACGATGAGCGCGCTTTCCTTGGGAGTTGCGGCGGATCGTAAGGTGGGCGACAAAGACGCACGCCTGGTGGTCATCGGCAATTCCCAATTCGCAGCCAATCCTGCGGTGGGCCAGGGAAGAAACGGCGACCTTTTCTTCAACACCATCGAGTGGCTCACGCAGGACGAAAATCTGATCTCCATCCGCCCGAAGAGTGCGACGAACCGCCGCGTCACCTTGTCCGAAGCGCAGTCCGCGGCGTTGCACTGGCTGAACCTGGTCTTTCTTCCGGGGCTGGTGATCTTCTCCGGCATTTACATTTGGTGGAAACGCCGCTAACGCGCGCGCGAAGGGATTGATCAACACTTCCAAACGCCATGATTAAGAAATCTACTTTAATTATCTTGCTGGCCGCCGTCATCCTGGGCGCGGCCGCCTATTATTTCGATTGGAAGCGCGGCCAAAAGGACGCGGAGAATGGCGCTGCAGATGCAACGAAGCCAGCCTTCACGCTCCGTCCGGAAGCGGACGATTTCTCTTCGCTGGCCATTTCCTATCCGGCGGACTCGAAATCACAGGCAATCCACTTCGAAAAGCAAAATGGCGCGTGGCAAATTACCCAGCCCCTGCAGACCGGCGCCGATGATCCATCGCTGCAGGGAATTCTGCAGCAACTCGCCTCAGCCCGCGTCGCTCAGACCGAACCCGGCACGCCGGATCGCCTGAAAGTATTCGGCTTGGATCCTCCGGACGTCGTGCTCGACTTTCAAATGAAGAGTGGCGCCAAGCACTCACTGCGCCTGGGCAAAAAGGATTTCACCGGCGTCTCGGTGTACGCCATTGTGGACAACGCCAAAGACGTGGTTCTGCTGCCCGAATCGCTGCTGGTCAGCGCCGATAAACCGCTGCAGGATTTGCGCGATCATTCCGTGCTGCACCTCACCACCGACGACGCAAATTCGTTCGACCTCAAAAACGCATCGGGGGAACTGGCCGCGGCGAAAGACCACGACGCCTGGAAGTTTACCCAGCCCGCCAGCGCGCCCGGCGACGCAGACGCCATCAACTCGCTTCTTTCGGCAGTCTCCAACGCCAGGATGACCACCATCGCCAGTGAAACGCCGGATCATCTGGCTAGCTACGGCCTGGCAAACCCGGCAATTTCGTTTACCGTGTCAGATTCCAAGGGCAAGTCCGCGACACTCTCGGTAGGGAAGAAGGAAGGCGACGAATATTTCGCGCGCGACGCTTCGCGACCCACTATTTTCCGCATCAATCAAGACCTGTACAAGAAGCTCGCGGAAAACTTCAGCGGCTTGCGCGACAAAAAACTTGCTCACTTCGATGCGGCGAATATTACTCACACGGAGATTCGCAACGCCAGTGGCACGATCCTCTGCTCGCGCAAGAACGAAACAGACTGGACTTGTGACGCCGCAAATCAAAAAGATGACAAATCGAAGCAAGACGCCCAGCAGAAAGACAATCAGCAGGCAAAGCCGGTAAGTCTCGACAAGCTCTTTAACCCGCTACAGCAAGCCACGGCCGATGAAGTCCTGGACCGTCCCACGCCGGCGCTGCTTGGCAATCTAGCCAAGCCTGCCTTCGCAGCGATTCTTACCGACAAGAACGGAAAAATTCTGAAAGTTGAAATATCGAAGGAATCCGGCGGGTTCGTTTACGCGCGCACCAGTGAAGCCCCAACCATCTACAAACTGAAAGCCCAACTACTCACCGACTTGAGCTTTAAGGCCTCGGATCTCACCCTCTGACGGCGGGCGAGGTCGCGCAATATCGACCCGGAGGCAATGCCCCGCCCGCGCGGCTTGAGCTACGCTACGGTATGCATTTCCTGCAGCGCGCCCTCCGCAGGCCAAGTTGCCACCAGAAGCACTTTTCCCGTTAGAGGAGAAATGTGCACATAAAACACATGCGCGTCGCTCTTGATCTCATACAACTCAGGATGTTTCGGATCGGGAATCGCTTGCGCGCCACTGGCCAATAGATGGCACAGCTCCACGATCAATTCCCTTGGGTGGTCCCGCAAGTCTTCTATCTGCATTTCACATGCCCAGCCCATCGCCGTGTCCCTCCCCCAGGCGCTAATTCCTACCTCACCTACTTATACGGTTGGATGCGAGGAAATGTTGCAGGGCTCCCATTTTTTCAATTTAATTCAGCCAAATTGGCACTCGAACCCCGCACGGATCACCCCAATCAAGTATACGAACGTTAACCTCTAACTTGTTACTTGCGCGGCCCTTCCAAACTTGCCATAGTCCCCACAGCGGAGGGACTCACTCATCGTGACTAAGCAGAGGCTCAAGAAGACCAGCCGCATGAAGCGCGACAAGCGGCGCAAGCACCACCATTGGCAGGTAACTGTGTACTACGCCGACGGCGAAAAGTTTGCTCGCGTTTATATCGATCGCGATCGCGCCCAGAAGTTTGCCGACAGACAGAAGAAATCCCCTGTCGTCAAAGCCACTCGCATTATGGAAGTTGATTAGCTTCCGGTTCGGCGGCGCCGACGCTCGCACCTGACACCGCGAAAACGCCCGCCGCCTCTTCCATTTTTTCAGCGTTTCGAATTAACAATCGCGATGGTTGTGTCCCGGCGCCTGACCCCGCTCTGCAGCCTCTTCTGAACCGCGTCCCATTTCTGCTATAGTTGCCGCCCTCTGGACCACTTGCGGTAAGTTTCGTTGTGATGCCGCGCACCCATGTTGTTGCGGCCAGAATCTCCAGCGGAGTTTTCAGCGGCTATGCCTGACCAAACCTATTTCCCCCACCCCGTGGATACCTCGCAGGTCAACCTAGAAGATCTGCAATCGCTGCTCGAAGGTCTGGCCCGCAACGCGCACGAAATCTGGGCGCAACAGCGCCTGCGCGATGGCTGGACCTACGGCGCGCATCGCGACGATGTCAAGCGCACGCATCCGTGTCTGGTGCCCTATGAAAATCTTTCCGAATCCGAGAAGGAATACGACCGCGTTATGGTCAACGAAACTTTGAAAACCATTCTCGCCCTGGGGTATCGCATCGTCAAAGGTCAGTGATGCCCGAATCGCAACCTCCGAAACCCAGGCTCGCCTTGCGTGTCGGCGTCACCGGCCACCAGCCCAGAGACCTGCACCACGCCCACACCGATCAGCTGCAAAAGCAAATTCACGCGGTGCTGCAATCGCTAAAGCAATTCGCACAGGAACATCCGCGCCTCGCGACGTCGTATCGCGAGCGCGACCAGCCCATCCTGCGTCTGGTGTGCTCCCTGGCCGAAGGTGCCGACCGCTACGCCGCGCGCGAGGCAATTGCACTCGGTTACGAACTGCAATGCCCGTTGCCCTTCGCCCGCGATCAATACGCCAATGATTTCGCCGCGGATGCCTCCTGTCTGGAATATAACCGGCTGCTCGACAACACCGAGACCACCAGCGCGATCCTGGAATTGGATGGCTCCCGTGATCGTGCGGCGGAAGCGTACTTGGCGGCAGGCCGCGTCGTTCTCAGTCAATCCGACGTTCTCCTCGCGATCTGGAACGGTCAGGATCCGCGCGGAGAAGGCGGCACCGCACAAATCGTCGCCGAAGCCGCTTTGCGCAATATCTTGACGATACGTATTGATCCCGCCGATCCGCAGCACATCCTCTATCGCCTCTCCGGCGGCGATTGGGATTCTTCCAACGAAGCGAGGGACTCGCTGCTGGACCAACTGCGAATTTTGCTGAACCCTCCCCGCCACAGCAAAAAGGAAAACCAGGAAGAGCTTTCGACGTCTCCGCAGGACTACTTTTCCGAAACCCAACGCACCCGTAACTGGGGCTTTTTCTGGATTCCGTTCCGGAATCTGTGGTTGTCTCAGCCCACCAAACCCCAGCACACGGTTCCGGACTTTGAGCTGTCCGGCGTGGAAGAGTGGATTGCAGTTCTGAAAAATAGTCCGGCGTTTTCGGAAAGCGCGATTCGCATCATCGACAGCGCTCGTCTTTGCGATCATTTCGGATGGGCCAACGGCCTCGCCGAATACTACGGCAATCTTTATCGTTCGGCCTTTACAATGAATTACCTCATGGGTGCAATGGCAGTTTTTTGCGCGTTTCTACACTACGCCCTGGAAAAATTAAACTTCGAAGTCAGGAGTCTTATTTTCATCTTTGTAGAACTTGGGCTGCTAATCGGTATAGCTACGATTTATTCCCGCGGAAGGAAGCACCGCTTGCATGAAAAATGGATAGACTATCGTTTGCTGGCCGAGTATCTGCGCCAGTTGTTTTTCCTCATTCCTTTGGGTCCAGGCGAACTCTCCTCGCCGCATCTGCCGAAATACATGTCGGCCGGCGATCCCAAAAGTACTTGGATGTATTGGCACTACTTGGCTTTGCGCCGGGAAATTGGGCTGGTTGGCGGCGAGTACAGTCCGGGCTATCTGGATTCAGTGCGGTCTTTCCTGGACAGCAGCGCTGGCATTCGCGGTCAGATGGAATATCACGAAAAAAACGAGGAGCGGCTTGAAAAGCTCGACGCTAGGTTCCGTTCTGTTGAAGGCGCGTTTTTTACCGCTGCGATCGCTTCCGCCGCATTTGCCTTCGTCAGCGTCCTGCTCGTGATCACAGCTGAACAATATCCAGCTCGGCTGCCTTTTCTTTCCCAGAAGGCAGAACCCTTCCTCAAAGGCGATGTTCTTACAATATTCGTAGGCTTGCTGGCGACTGTCTTCCCGGCCTTCGGCGCCGCCCTGGCAGGCATACGAAGCCAGGCGGAATTCGAGCGTGTCAAGAAACGCTCCCGAGCGATGCTTCAAACCTTGCGGCACATTTGCAGGGAGCTTCATGCCACTTACCAAGACGGCGAGAGAACCTCTTACGCCTCTCTGAACGTGATCGTCGCCGAAGCCGGTCAACTAATGGTGGACGAACTTCTCGATTGGCGAGTTGTCTTTAAAGATCGGCCGCTTCCCGAGCCAGGCTAACTCGTTCGGCCGTCCACGCCAGCGCCGCTCACCCCAGGAAACCGAGCGTCGGCGTCGTGAAATTCGGCAGATTCGGAAACACCTTCGGCAAATCCGCCGCCGCCACGCCAAACCACGTCGCCAGCGTCGCGCCGTACTGGTCGACCGACGTGCTCGGAATCCACCGCCCATTGTTGCCAACGTCGTCTGGCCCGCCCAGGGCCAATTGCGGAAATGTTCCGTACACATCGCCTCCTGCCACCGCGCCGCCCATCACCAGATGGTGGCTGCCCCATGCGTGGTCCGTGCCGCCGTTCGAGCCTGGCTGAAATGTGCGGCTGAAATCGGAAAGCGTGAACGAGGTGACCTGCTGCTGCACTCCCAATTCCACGGTCGCGTTGTAAAACGCGGTCATCGCCGGGTCCAACTGTGTGAACAGGCTCTGCTGCGTCGGCAGTTGCGCGCTGTGCGTATCGAATCCGCCCAGCGAACAAAAGAAAATCTGCCGCTGCAACCCGAGCGCGCTGCGTGCCTGCATGATCTGTGCCACTTGTTGCAGCTGCCCGCCGATCCCCGTGCTCGGAAATTGCGTCTGCAGGCTCGGCAAACTCTTCAGCGCCGAGGCCAGCACCGCGCTTTGCGCCAAAGACTGGCTCATCACAGCGCTAGCGTCCTGCACCAACGAAATCCCCGAATCAAAAGTAAGCAGTTGCTGGAAGGCCACCAGCCGCGCATCGGCCGCTGCCGACCCGGACGAGTAGCCGGTCAGTCCCGGCGATGAACCGGGAATCAACGCGTAGGGTTGCGTCTGCGCGCCCGTGCAGATAATCGCGCCGCCCGCGACGGAGGTGATCGGCGGATACTGCGCCCCTGAATTCATCGGCTGTAACACATCCGCCGTGCGTCCGGCCCATCCCGTCGAACCCGAACCATCGAATTGCGCCGTCTGCCACTGTCCTTGCTGGTCCGAATGCGAAAACAAATTCACCGGAATCGTAGCGGTTCCTTGTTTGTACTGCGCTTGCGTCAAAGGCTGCGAGAGCGTGCCCACGTTGGCCACCACCGCCATTTGCCCGCTGTTGAAAAGTCCCTGCAGCCCCGGGAATTGCGGGTGCAATCCGTACGGCACCTTTCCCGTCTTGGCCACGATAGGCAGCAAAGAGCCCTGCCCCAGCGCCAGGTTCTGCCGAATCGCCGCATAATTCTGATACCCGACCGTATCGTTCGGCACAATCAAATTGTTGCTGTCATTCCCGCCGAACAGAAAAATGCACACCAGCGCCTGATAGTCGCTCGCAGGTCCCGCCGCCAGCGCCTGAATCATATTCAGCCGACCCAAAGCGGCGGTCATGCCGAAAGACGCAGCGGTGCAGCAGCTGACGCGCAAAAGATCTCTGCGTGAAATTCCGTTTCCCCTTGCCATGTTCACACTCCCGCGGCCGCGCCGCCCGCCGCTTAGTGCTGCACCTGATATTGCGACGATGTCCCAATCAAATAGATCGCCATCTGCGCCTGCTGTAATCCTTGTTTACTTCCCGCCGGCACCGCCTGCATCGCGGTGAGAATCGCGCTTTGCATATCGGAGGCCATCGAACCATGCAACATCAAAGTGTTGAGCGAACCAAGTAGCGCACTCGGGTTCGACGCCTGCGTCGCGTAATTCGAAAAACTCACCGTCGTTCCCGATCCGATCGAACCGAACACATAGCTGTTAACCCAATTCACGCGATTTAGGGACGTCGCCGTGGTCAAGATCTGAAATTCCGGCCCATACATTGTCGTTCCCGGAATCACGTAGCTCGGTGAATAGAAATTGAATACGCTCGGCGCGTACAACGCTTCCTGCCCCATGCCGCTGCCGTAATAAGCGAGGTTCGTTCCGTCGCTCGCAGCACCGAAGGCCCGCAGCAACCCCGTCATGTACAGTATCGGCTCTTGCAAATGCCCATCGGTCCCTACAGCCGATGCGGGATCGTCTCCACGCCGCGCCTCCGGGTCCATCAAGATCGCGGTGATCAATGCCTTCATATCGCCGCGCACGCCCGAGCCGTTGTCGTTGAACACGCTTGCCACGCGCTCGATGTACGCCGGGCTCGGATTGCTCGTCACCAGATGCTGAATCAGCTCGCTCGAAACAAACGGCCCCAAATTCGGATGATTGAATACATTGTCGAGCGCGCCTTGCAGATCCTGCGCAGCCGACTGCCCCGCGGGAAGCATTCCGCCGCCCGACACTCCGGGATAAACCAGCAATTGTTTGGCAGTCGTGTCGTGATTGGAATCCACCGCGACCATCGGCCCGGTCCAATACGCGGGATTATAAGTTTTCTGCGTCGTGCCGGGCGCCAGCGGGTACGTCCAGCCCGTATAAGCAAGCGCAAACGCCTCCACGGTATTTTGCGTGTACGTCGGAATTTGGTTTCCGCCAGAATCCAGCTGGTACGATCCATCCAGATTCAGTTGAGCCGTCCCAATCGTAAAAAGCTGCATGAACTCGCGCGCATAATTTTCATTCGCGTGATCGCCCTGGCTGGTGTTCGGCTTGCCGTTGTTCACCATATCCAGCCAATCGCCCATGGCAGGCGAAAGGGTCGCGTCCTGCATGATCTGCCGGTAATTCGTGAACGCGTCATTCTCCAGCAGTTGCAAGTAGTTCGTGTAACCGGTCGAGTCGGTGACCTTCGCGCCGCCAATCACGAAAATCTGGCTCAGCGCAAATGCCACTCGTTGCCGCAACTGATCCTGCGCCGTCAGATTCTGCACGAAAAATTTCTGCTGCACCGCGCCTAACCCAGACTCACCCGACGCTGGCAGCGGATACTTTGTAATCGGCAGCGCGTACTGCGCCGTCAGAAATCCCTGCAACCCGCTGTACTGCACTTGTGTGATCAGCGCCGTCGTCGGCCCAAAGGTAGTCTGCTCCAGGAAGCGATCCGCCACGTTCGCGGCCACCGAAATCGTTCCCACCACCTCCGCGTTCATGTTGTTCGAGCCGATCGCACCAGGATCGGGATTCATTACCTCCACCGTCACCGCTCCCACTTGCGCGGGTGCGGCCGTTCCGCTCGCGGTTAACTGCGTGTTCGATACGAAACTCGTCGTGAGCGCCGTACCTCCGAATGAAACGGTCGCGCCGTTCACGAATTCGCTGCCGCTGATCGTCAAGGTGAAGGTCCCCACATTCACTTGTGACGGCGAAATTCCTGTGACCACCGGTATGGGATTCAGCAGCGTCACCGCGCTGCTCGCAGTCTGGGACGGCTTCGCAGTCTCCGCAGCTGTAACCGTGATTGTGTTCGGTGTGGGCAGCACGGCCGGCGCGCTGTAGTTTCCGCTCGCGTCAACCGTGCCCAGCGTCGCATTTCCGCCCGCAATCCCGTTCACGGACCAAGTCCAGCTTTTGCCGGTCAGCGATGGCGCGAACGGCTGCGCCGATCCCACGCGCACCGAAGCTTGCGCAGGCGAAAGCGTCAGAGTTTGTGTATCGGGAGACGTGAAGCCTGTAGGTGCCAGAGCGCAACTGGCGCTCATCATTGCCAGGGACAGCACAATTGCGGCAAGACTCCAGCGGCGCACGGCACCCTCCTCAGCGAAGACATGACTTCGGCGCTAGACCTATTGAAATTTCTCCGAGCGAAGAAGACTGAGTTCTGACTCGCAGGCAGGCCCGGCCTTGAATGTGGTGTGACAGGCTAGCAGCACCGAGCGTCGCTTCGACACTGATCAGCAGGACGGATTAGGTGTCCTGTTCGTGGGTACTATCGGCGGCTATCGAAATACCGGGGAGGGCGCTCGCGAAGTTTGAAGAGAAAGAGAAGGTGAAAGGGATGGATGTGCGCCTGCCACTTGCATCCGCGGTTTAAATCAGGGTCCGTGCAGCGCGGGGTGCAAGCCGACGCGTGAGAACTTCTGCTTTCGCGGAAACGGCAGAGAACGTTTGTGGGTCGCGGCTGCTTCAGCCACGACATGAACGCACCAAAGTGCCGGCAACCGCTGAAGTACCCATTTGCCGTCCTGATGCGAATGCCTTAGCTTAGCGAATCGCGCTGATTACGGTTGTGGTTCGCTCTTGGATTTATGGAATTTGCGGCGAATGTCGGGCCAGAATTCGTTTAGCACAATGCGAATCGCGTCATACCCAACTTGCGTGCCCCACACCGACGCGGTGTTGGAAAGCGTCTTATCGGCCTCAGGATGATAACTGTAAGTGGAAATTGCCGCCCCCGCGAAGCTGCCCCCGATTTCGCCAAAATTGAAAGTGTTGTGCCCGGAATCCGTACGCGTAATCACCAGCCGGCTCAAAGCGTAGCCCGTGCGGTGCACGAATCCGCCCTTGCCCAGCTGATAGTAGCGAGGATCGGTGTGTATCAGCGACGGCACCACGGCATTCACCATGAAATTCTCGATCGTGCCATCCGCGAACTCCGATCCGTAACGTTTGGCATATCCTTCCGCTCCCTGGCCGTAACCCGGCTCACTGTTTTGTGCCTGGCTGATTCCCGCCAGCGCGGCGTACCAGGGATACTGCACGTAGTCGAATGAAGATCGCGCGGCAACTTGGAATTTTTGTTTCGCGGTCATCGGCGGAACGTGGGCGGAATTTTCCAGCGACAGAAAATTCGGCAGCGCGAAGAACAGCCGGTCCTTCGATCCAGCGTCCGATTGAGTCGCGGTCGGGGAATTGTTGGGATCGTCGGGTTTCTGGCCGCTGGGCGCTGGGCCGGATGAGGGAGTGGCATTCGGTGTTGCAGGCTGACCCGGCTGTGCCGGAGCTTGTTGTGCGGATGGTTGCGGTGCAGCTGGCTGCTGCCCGGATGGTTGCGGTGCAGGCTGTGGCGGAGGTTCCGCTTGGGGCCGAGCGTGAGCGCATGGACTGAGCACCAGCAGCGCAGTTGCAAATGACGCCAGACAAAAAATTAGAGGCCGCCCACTTCTCGTTGTCATGTAAATCTGTAATCCCCCGGCTCTGAGCCGCTGTCTGAACACTCGTGCGTGCTTGGTCGCTAAGCGACAGATTCATCGCTACAATCTCTTGCATTTCCGCTGGCTGTGCTAGGAATTCACTGCGAGCCGCTGTTAAGTTCCACAATTCGCTCGTCAGCGTCTGGAACACAGGAAAACGCGCCCCAATTCGGATCGCGCTTCTCGCTTATGAAATGGGAAGTAACTCCCAGCATACCAGAATCGCCGATCAGCGACTCTCTATGTTGCGATGGTCCGCAATCCCCGGGAGGTTGTTTCCCCGCTCTCGGTAGCCACATCACCACAGCTCTGCGCGTGAGGCCAGAAATTACGAACTCGCCGTAATCTGCTCAACGCTGGCGCCGGCCAGCAGAAGAATCGCCCCGCCGAACATCAGCGTATCGAAAAAATAATTCACACTGACGATGTCAGTGGGACTCGCGACCAGCAGCGGCAAGTAAACGACCAACACGAGAAACAAAATCATCAAGCCCAAATACGTCGCTGCCAGCCGAGTTTTCTTGTTCCCAAGCAGGCACAGTCCTCCGACAACCAGCACCGCGCCCGCAAGATATGCCCACAATATCCGCCCCGGAATCCACTCCGGGATGATTTTCTCCAGCGGGACGCCGGGCGCGTAGCTTGGATGCAGAAAATGCTCCACGCCGTAGAACACCGCCGCCATCCCGATGAAAAACCGCGCAACGGTTCGCAGCACCGAGCCGGCTCCGCCGCGCTTCGTGCTCATCTGCGAGCTTGCAAAAGCCAAAGCCCCGCTAGCGAAAGCAAGTTCTCGCAATGCCAGCGCCCAAAAGATTCTATTTCCCGGCTCCGCCACCACGGCGGGTATGTCCATCAGCGCCACGAATGAAAAGAACATCGCCCCTACCAGAGTTGCTGCCAAACGCGACTGCACCTTCACCGTGATGCTCAGCGCCGCGGCAAGCAGCGCAACGCCCACCAGATACGTCCAAAATATGTGCGCAGGTATCCAATTCGGAACCAGCGCCGCGATGTCCGCCGTATCGGTGAAATGCTCGGTGCCGAACACCGCCATCGGAATCGCGAAGCACAAGCGCCCGAACGGCATGATCTTGTCAAGACCGTGCGCTCGCGGCAGCTCCTGCTTCATAATTTTTACCAGGCCAATGACGAGCAGTACCGCCGCCGCAACATAACCCCAGAAGACGATGCCCGGCATTCTGAACACTGCAATCACGGCCGCGAAATCAGCAGGCGTGACATCCAGGTAAGCGCGTAACATTCCGTCATTCCCCTCGGTGACTCTGAATCACGTCCCGCGGGAAGAGTTGTACGCAACGCTCGACCCGCATACGTTCCTACGCATCGGTTTCGGAAATGTCGACAACACGTTTTCGCCGCATCGCCTTGATTCTGCTGCAGCCAGTACTGGTATCCGATGGCCGGATGTTGCGTCATGATTGCTGCAGCGAATCGGGAATAAAAAGACGGCAGGCGGAATTTGCTGACGCTAAAAAGCAGAAGGCCCACCTTGCGGCGGGCCTTCGAGGGGAGAAAGCTCCACGGCCACTGCGCGGTGGGCGGCAGAACTCTTTCCTCGGTCGCAGTCTAGTACGAGGTGCGGAAATCAGTCAAGCAGGAAAGGGCACTTTTTAACCATTCTCTAAGCTGCTGAAAATAATACACTTAGACATGAAAATGCACCTTTTCCACCGGGTGGTCACTTGGGCGGATTTCGTTCGATTCCGTAGAAGTCCTCTGAATTGATGGGTTTACTGCCCAGCCCCAACTGCAGCACTTGCATCGTGCTGCTGCGATCAAACACTTTATCCGGCCAGAATCGCTTCACCACAATCCGAAATCCGCCGAAGGCGATGCCTGAAATCAACGCGAAGCAGCAAATGATACCGGTACCAATGATCGCTCCGACAATCATCGTAGTGATCGGCGGCTCTTTGAACTGAAATGTCGGCTCGTTCCAAGTGACTTCTGCTCCGGATTGAACCTGATTCAGCAATTTATCCGCTTCCGCTTGCGTGCGCGCGCCAAACACAATTACCAGCAGCGTGATGGAGCGTTTGGCGAACACCGGTGAACCATTTTGGTCCGGGTTCGCTGCGTTCACATGATAGTCCTGCTGCAGCTCGCCCAATTTTTTTTGCGCCGTCTGCGGAGTAGGGAAGTCTGCAATCAGCAGATTCAGTTCGCGCCCGTCCACATGATATCGCGCGACCTCCGCTTCAGCTCCGGTTGAAAATCCCAACCAGTCCTTCTGCGACACAGGGAAAAATTGGTCCAGCGTCAGCGGCCCCAAAATGTATTTGTCGGAACGATCAATGAATCCTTTCGTCGGCAGGTGCTCGCTCAGCGTCGGCAGCGGACCCTGCAGGGCGTTCGGCGAGACGGCGCTGACCAAAGAGTTCAAATCGTTCGCATTCTTGATCAGCTCTCTGCCACGAATATCGAGTACCAGGTTTCCCACCAGCACGAGCGCGTGATCGGCAGACAGAGCGGAATGCTCGTTCGGTCCCGGCCGCGACAGATTTGGCGTGCGCAGGTACGAGTACTCGCCATACGCACCGCTGGGGTCTCTCATCCGGTAAACCTTGAGGTACAGGGTCTCGCCGGCACCCCGCACGTAGGTCACCTGCTCGCCAACCGTGAAACCGTATTCCTGCGCAGCCGCAAGCGACGAGCCTGCAGGAACCGTCGTGTCGTCATTGATTAGACCGCTGCCGTCAAAGGAGCCGCGGCTGGTCGCATTCCACCCAGCGAAGGAGTTCGGAAGAATGCCTTGCGCGGAAGCAGGTAGGGCGGCTAGAAACCCGAATAGAATGAACGAAGATATGGCGAGGCGCATAGTGTCCCTTTATTAGACGCCAATATTCTACTTAGGGTTCCCGTCGGAAGCTACTGTCGCGGACCCGCCGCCCGAGGTGCGGTTTGCGGAGACGAGCTTGGACTTGTCGTAGGAAAGACTATTGAGGCTATCGAGATAGGAGGCGATGCCGCGATACAGGCCGTCGGCAACGCGTTGCCGCTGGTCGGTCTTGCGCAGCAGCTTCTCATCGCTGGGGTTGCTGATAAAGGAAATCTCCGACAGCACCGAAGGCATATTCGCGCCGATCAACACCACGAACGGAGCCTTCTTCACGCCGCGATTCCGCTCGTCCTGACTCACTAACTGCAGGCGATGCGTCAGCGAATCCTGAATGTCGCTCGCGAGTTCCTTGGATTCTTCCACTTTCTCGTTACGCGCGATTTTCTTGATGATGTCCTGCAAATCGTGCAGCGACGACTGCGCCAGAGCGTTTTCGCGCGCCGCCACCGCCATGGATTCTTCCGAAGTGGCAAAATTCAAATAGTATGTCTCGATTCCGCGCGCAGCCGCGTCGTGGCTGGAATTGGCGTGCACGGAAATGAAAAGGTCCGCCTTCGCTTCGTTGGCGATCGCCGTGCGTTCTTCGAGCGGCACAAAAGTGTCGTCCTTGCGCGTGTAAATCACTTCCGCGGCCGGAAGTTTCTCTTCGATCTCGTGGCCCAGGCGCAGCGCCACATCCAGGCACAGGTCTTTCTCCATCAGCCCATGCGGCCCGATCGTTCCCGTGTCATGTCCTCCGTGGCCCGGATCAATCACGATCCGGCTGATCTTCAATCCTAGCGCGCGCGTCAGAGAACGCTGCCCATCGCGCGTCGGTTTCGATTCCGTCGGCGGGACCAGCGCAGCCGATTTTGTCGCGTCCGCCTTCGATTTCGCAGCAGGCTGTTTCGCAGCGGCCGTAGGCTTACTCTCAGTGTTCACTGCTACCGTCTCGCCGGTGACAGCGCGCGGTTTTGCATCCGTATCGTCGGTTTCCGCTTTCCCGTTCTTTGCCGCAGCGCCGGAAATCGAAGCGGCGGGCACAGCAGGCGCTGGCGTCGCATCAGCAACTTCGCTGCCGGAAGCTGTCACGGGTTTCGCGTGAAACTCAATCACCAACCGGTACGGATTGGAAAGCAAATAACCGGAATAATCGCGCGCGCCATTCACATCCAGTACCAGCCGCACGACGCCGTCCTTGTTCTGGCCCAGGCGCAAGGACTTCAGCAGCCCGTCCTTCACGTCCCAGTTTTTCTTGGCGATGTCCGGCGTCAGCTTCGCTCGGTGTAAATCGAAATACACGCGGTCCGGCGCGGCGATGCGCGCGGCATTGAATGCAATCGTGTCGCTCAAAGTCACCACGATGCGCGCGGAATTTTCCGTGTTCCAGCTTTTCACATCCAGCACGCGCGGCGTTCCGTTCTGGCTCTCCTGCTGCTCCACGATTGTGCCTTTCAATTCCGGGAAAGCGCCCGTCGCAGCCGCGGCCTGCATCTTGGCCTGCGCTTGCAATTGAGCCTGGAGCCTCGCCTGGGCCTGCGCTTGGGCTTGTGCTTGCGCCAGAGCTTGTGCCTTGGCCTTTTCGCGCGTCTCGGCGATATCCTTCAATGCCACGCGCGCATCACTTGCCAGATCCGACTTGGGGAAGCGTTTGATGTATTCCTTTAGCGTCGCTTCGGCCGCTTCGGGCTGATGCAAGCCGTCCTTCTGCACCAGGCCGATCGAATACAGAGCCTGCTCGCGGTAACGGCTGCCCGGATACTGCTTCAGCAGAAAATTGTAGGACTCAATCGCGGATTGAAAATACTTGGCGTCGAACAATCGCCCCATTTCCTCATACAACTCAGCTTCGGCGATCAGCGAAGGCGTCACTTCCTCCGCCTGCGCCGAGATCAGATAAACCTTGTGATAGGCAGCGACAGTCGCTCGGTAATCGACGAGAGAACGTTCTTTCTGCGGCGTGCCTTCCAGAGTAGTGCGCATCCGCACTGCGTGCGCAAATTGTTCGCGCGCATCCATCTTGCGGTCGGTTCGCGCGGACAGACAAAGGGGGACGGCTAGCGCCAGGGCTAGGAGGAGCCATCGGGCCGGCAATATTCTGGCGGATACCACGTGCGTCATTCGTTCGTAAAAATTACCCGGCCATTCGAGTCTACTTCTTTTCGCACTGGATTTCTTGGCGGAGTCCAGAGCGTCGAGTCGCGGCCCGAACCGGGGTGAAAGTATGCGTTCTGCACCTTCTGTACGTACCGCTGCGTTTCCCAGTAGGGCGGAACGCCTCGGTTGGCATCGACGGCGTGCTCACCGGCGTTGTAAGCCGCGAGCGTCTTGCTTAAATCGCCGTTATAACGATCCAGCAGAGCTTTCAGGTACGTCGTCCCGCCTTCCACGTTCTGCGCGGGATCGAAGGGATTGCCGACGCCAAAGCGTTGTGCCGTCCCAGGGATCAACTGCATCAACCCCACGGCGCCCTTGCGAGACACCGCTTGCGGATTCCATCCCGATTCCGTGCTGATTACGGCTTTCACCAGCGCGGGATCCACTTGATGACGCACCGCCGCATCGCGCACGATGCGATCGAGACGTCCGTCATTGGCGCCGAGCGTTTCCGCCGCAGACTCGGCCGAAAGCGCGGAGCGGGAATTTGGACCGCTCGCCGTAGGACTGATAGTACTCCCGCGACGTGCGTTGGGGGAATCCCCATTCACGAAGACGAGCTTGCCGCGCTCGTCCACCTGGGTTGCAATCTGGGCGCACAGCGGCGTCGACAGCGCAAAGAGCGCGCCCGCGACCAGCACTGCAACCGGGATGCAGTTCCTGTTCATGGTTATAGTGTTCGCCGGCGCCTTTTCAGGGGCGCTGACGGACGACCTTACAGCGAGCCTCGGGGAAGGCAGAGCGCTTTGCTTCCATTTTCAAACGAAAGACACATGTACGGCGAAGAAGCAGGCTTCTCCGGCGTAAGCATCTGGCACCACAGCAATTATAGCAATCGGTCGAGCAGGGGGTAAACCTGGTCAAGGGCGCTTTGTATGCCCGATGTGTCTTTTCCGCCAGCCTCTGCGAGCTCGGGCCGGCCGCCGCCGGAACCGCCTAGGAGCTTGGCCAGTTCCTGGACAATTTTTCCGGCATGGAGCTTGGGGATCAGGTCCTTGCTAACTGCTGTGATTAGAGCGACTTTTCCATCATCGGCTGACGCCAGGACGACCACGCCGGAGCCTAATTTTTGGCGCAGAGCGTCTACCAATTGGCGCATTGCGTCGCGATCGTAACCGTTCACCTGGGCGGCAATGAGGCGAACGTCCTTCACAGTGCGGGCTTTTTCGACCAGGTCACCGGCGAGCGAGCCTGCCGCATTGCGTTTCAGGGCCTGGAGCTGCTTTTCCAGTTGCTTGCTGGCTTCAAATTGGCGTTCGAGCGCGGCGATGATTTCGTCTTCGCCTGCATTCAGCATTCCCGCGACGGTGCGTAGCGTCGCGAGCGATTTCTGATATTCGGCGAGGGCGCGCTCGCCGGAAATTGCTTCGATGCGGCGGACTCCCGCAGCGACCGATTGCTCGCCGATGATTTTGAAGACCCCGATGTCGCCCGTGCGTATGACGTGGGTGCCGCCGCAAAGTTCCTTGCTGTAGAAACCGCGCGGCGTGGAAGCGTCGGGTATGGTGACGACGCGGACATTGGCTTCCGGATACTTGTCGCCGAAGAAGGCCAGGGCGCCGGAAGCGAGCGCGTCGTCAATATTCATGATGTCCGTGCGCATTTCCAGATTTTTGCGAATTTCCTCGTTTACTTGCTGCTCGATTTCAGAGAGTTCGCTGGGATCCACTTGCGCGAAATGCGAAAAATCGAAACGCAGATGATCCGGTGCGACCAGCGAGCCGGCTTGCTTTACGTGCGTGCCCAGGATATTGCGCAGTGCGGCGTTCAGCAGGTGCGTCGCGGTGTGGTTGCGCATGTCGCGTAGGCGGCGCTCGGGATCGGCGATGGTGGCGACGTGATCGCCCACGCGCAGGTCTTCTTTCGCCACGATGCGGTGCGCGATCAGTCCGGTGACGGGGTAGTAGGCGCCGCGTACTTCGGCTACTTCGAGCGCGCCGGAATTATCGTAGAACCAGCCTGTGTCGGCGACCTGGCCGCCCGATTCGGAATAGATCGAGGTGCGGTCGAGCACCACCTCGGCTTCGGTGCCCGCCTTGATTTCGTTCACCGCGCCTTGTCGGGTGACGATGGCTCCGATGCGCGCGTCGCGCGTCTTCGTCCCAAAGTAAAATTCAGGCTCGGTCCTGTGCGTTTGCGCGAGTTTTGAATAGACAGGATTTGCCGCGTCTTTGTGCACGCCTTTCCAGGCTGCTCGGCCTCGTGCCTGCTGCTCTTCCTTGGCGCGGTCAAAACCAACCCGATCGAATTGTATTCCCCGATCTCGCACAGCCTCTTCGATGAAATCTAAAGGAAGCCCGTAAGTGTCGTAGAGCCTGAATCCTTTATGCCCGTCGTATATCGGGACTTGCGCACCCGATGTCACAAGTTCAGGAAGAGCGCCTTCCCCGCGCCGTGGCCAAATCGCAGCCAAGTCGTCCTCGAGTTGTTTTAGGCCGGTCGCAGCAACCCGGTGAAACCTCTGTTCCTCGGATCTGATAATTTGGTCCGTTATTTGTGCCGCGGTCATGAGTTCGGGATACGCTTCTCCCATGAGGCTCCGGACAGCCTCGGTCATCTGCCAAACATGAGGAAAGGTGCCTGAGTTCAGATGACGGGCGTGAAGGAATGCCCGGCGTAGAATTTTCCTCAGAACGTACCCTCGCCCTTCATTGGAGGGCACAACGCCGTCAGCAGTTAGAAATGTAGCTGCCCTGAAATGATCAGCAATCACGCGTAGTGACGCAGCGCCTCCGGTTCCTTGTTCAACCGCCTTCTCGCCGTAAAAATCGACCCCACAAAGTTCGGCGGCGCGCTTCGTCAGCGGGATGAAAAGATCCGTGTCGTAATTGGAAATCACGTGCTCCAGGACTGCGGTCGTGCGTTCCAGGCCCATGCCCGTATCCACGGATGGCTTCGGCAAAGGATTTAGGTTGCCGGAAGCATCGCGATTGAACTGCATGAACACGAGGTTCCAGATTTCGACATAGCGTCCGCAATCGCAGGGGAACACGCAATCGGTGTGGCCTTGATCGGAGGCCGCGCGGCCCATGTCGTAGAAAATTTCGCTGCAGGGGCCGCAGGGGCCGGTGTCGCCCATGGCCCAGAAATTATCCTTCAGGCCTGGGATTTCGATTACGCGGCCGGTGGGCGCGCCGATCTTGGTCCAGAGAGCGGCGGCTTCATCATCGGGGGCGAGCATTTTCCCGGGCGAGACTTCCGCGCCGCCGAAAACGGTGAAGTAGAGTTTTTCCGGTGGAATGCTGTACCAATCGGGCGAAGTGATCAGCTCCATGGCGAAGGCGATGGCGTCTTTTTTGAAATAATCGCCGAAGGAAAAATTTCCGAGCATTTCGAAAAACGTGTGATGTCGGTTGGTGAAGCCCACGTTTTCCAGGTCGTTGTGTTTGCCGCCGGCGCGTACGCATTTCTGGCAGGTGCTGGCGCGGTTGTAATCGCGCTTTTCCAGGCCGAGGAAAACGTCCTTGAACTGGTTCATTCCAGCGTTGGTGAAAAGCAGCGTGGGATCGTTCGTAGGCACGAGCGAGGAACTGCGCACGACGCGGTGGCCGCGCTCTTCGAAAAATTTCAGAAATGTTTTGCGGACTTCGTTGCCAGTCCACTGCTTGTCAGTCAAGGATGCCCTCTGTCGAAAGGGTTCATTATCGCAGAGGGTCCCAGCGGTCGCAACGCCGCGCGAGGCCGAATGAGGCAAGCACAGCTGACCCTAGAGAACACAGAGAAAGAAAGAGAGATCGTTCGGCCGGCATGAGGCAAAGGCGCAGGCCTCGAGGATGACGACGCTGGTTGCATCGTCAGAGGCGCAGGGGAAAACCTGAGGCGTGGTTTACCGTTAAGTGAGCTTCGGAGCAGGAGCGGCTCTGAAAGCCGCCCCTACGCGCTTCTTTCTGTACGTTCGTTTGTGCTGCTACGTGCTACGGAACGAACGCAGCGACGGGCTGGAGCCTCGCGCTAGTTTTCTGGAGTGGCTTGTTTTTTGGCCTTGGCTGCTGCTTCGGCTTCTGCGGTCCATGGCGGAACTATGCCGTTGATGCGCGCGTAGGCGATGGATTGGCCGAGGTGTTCGTGCGCGTGGGTTACCAGAATGTAGACCACGTCGCCGTAGTTGGCGTCGGGGCCGAGCTTGGGCAGTGGCTTATTGAAATCGGCGTTGGTCATCACGTCGATGGCGTTGTGGGCGCTGTCGAAGGATTTATTGAGCGCTTCAATGATCTGGGCCTTGTCGGTGAGCGAGTTTTGGAAAGTTTTGGGATCGAAGCCCGCCGGGAGCGGCGCGCCCACCAAATTTGGAATGTTGTAATTCGCGCTGGCGATGTGCATGAAGACTTCGCCGATGGAGCGAACACCTTCGGCGGGGCGCCAACTGTATTTTTCAGCGGGGATGGCAGTCGCGAGGTCCACGAATTTCTTGTGCATGATGTCGAAGTCCTGCAGGGATTGCGGCTTCATGTCGTAGCTGGGCGGAGTCTTGTCCTTCGACTGCGTGGATTGCGCGGAGGAAGCGGCCCCGCTTTGCGGGCCCGGGCCGGACAGCGCGAACGTGCGGGACGCGCTGGCACTGAAGAGCAGGGCCAGAGCCGCTGTAGACATCAAGAGTTTTTTCATTAGTAGATCTCCTCTGAAAGCAGATGCTGCGAGTTTAGTCGTGCGTCCCGCGGAGCAGCACACTGTCCGAAATCGGCAAAGCTGGTGGCGCAGTGTCCGGAGTCGAGATGGTTGCACCCGATTACGGATTGCGCCTTTTGGCCAAGCTCCAATTTTCGGGAGTCTGCAGTGATATTTAGCGTCATGAACATCCCCGTGGGTTGCTGTGGTGCTTAGACGGAGGACGGCGGGAATAATCTTTTCGGCGCGGTGATTTTTTTGCGCGGCCAAGTAAAAGGCGCGGAGCTCGGTTCGGGCTGACGCGGGGTTTTCTTGGGAGCTGCGCTATTGCTCGGAGAGTTCGGAGTCGGAGGCGTTGTTGTCGGGGAGTTCAGGGAGGTTGCCGTAGGTGACACCCTTTAGTTCGGCGCGAATTACCTCGGAGGAGAACCCCGCGCCGAGAAGGTTGCGATAGAGGGAGGCGATCTTTTTTTGGTCGAGAGGGCCGCGGAGATGGGCTAGGCGACGGGTGAGGCGCGCGCGGACCAGGCTCGCTTCGTCCGTCTCTGCGAAGACGGCATCCAGGGCGGATTCGATATGTCGGTCGGGGACGCCGCGGGCGCGGAGTTCGCGGGCGATGCGGAAACGGCCCTGGCGGCGCAGCTTGGCGTGTTGCGCGGCATAGTTCAGGGCGAACTTGGCGTCGTCGAGGTAATTAAGTTCGCGGAGGCGCGCGATCACGGCAAGGATCAGGTCCTTATTTTCCGCGCGCCGCTCAAGATGTTTTTTCATTTCGGAGACGGAGTGCGGGCGGCGCATCAGAGCGCGTTGCGCGGACATGTAGAGCTGCGTTTCGGTGAGCAGTTTGCGGGAAGGTTGACGCGAACGCATCAGTTGAGCATAGAGCAGGAGGTGGAGGAAGTATAGGTGTTGGACCAGGGAACGGATGTTGAGGAAATAGAGCAGAGAGCCAACGACAAGGGCTGAATGCGGATGAAAACGGCTAAAAACAACAGCAAAATGATGCTAGGAAACTTTGGGGGCGTTACGGTCCGGAAGCTACGTTGGGAGTATGCACCGCATTGGAGTCTCCGACAGGTATGTCTGACCTCTGAGTAACCAGATTAATGTCTGCTTGGGTGATCTGCGGCGGCTTACGCCGCACGTCACCGAAAAAGAATTCCGCGTTACCGTTGTCGGTCAACCAAGGGGGCGAGAATCGTTGACGATTCTTATCGGCGCGAGCTGTTGGTGCTGTCGAATTCGGACATGGCGCGTTCCATATCTTCGCGGGCGGAGTCGGCGCTGGAGCGGACGCCTTGGACGCGCAGCCGGAAATCGTCCGGATTGCTCGCGCGCAGAATGGCTTCTTCGAAGGTGATCAGGTTGCGCGAGTAGAGATCGAAGAGCGATTGATCGAACGTTTGCATGCCGTATTGGCTGACGCCGGCGGCGATGGCGTCGCGGATCATGCGCGTCTTGTCGGGATTGATGATGCAATCGCGAATGTATCCGGTAGAGATCATGACTTCGACGGCCGGGACGCGGCCGGAGCCGTCGGCTTTGCGCACCAGGCGCTGGCTGATGACGGCTTTCAACGTGCCGGCGAGTTGCAGACGAATTTGTTTTTGCTCGGGCGGCGGAAAGACAGCGATGATGCGCTGAATGGTTTCCGTCGCGTCGAGAGTGTGCAGGGTGGACAGAACCAAGTGGCCGGTTTCGGCGGCCAGGATTGCGGTGGAGATGGTTTCCAGGTCGCGCATTTCGCCGACGAGGACGACGTCCGGGTCTTGACGAAGTGCGGCGCGCAACGCGGTGGAGAAGGACGCGGTGTCCACTTCCACTTCGCGTTGATTGATGAAACCCTTTTTATCGCGGTGCAGATATTCGATCGGGTCTTCAATGGTGATGATGTGCTCGGAGCGCAGCGAATTGATGCGGTCGATCATGGCCGCCAGCGTGGTGGATTTGCCGGAACCGGTGGTGCCGGTGGTGAGAATCAAGCCGCGCTGCTCTTCGCAAACGGTGGAGAGAATGCGCGGGAGTTCGAGTTCTTCGATGGTGCGAATTTTTGTGGGGATGACGCGCAGGACCATGCCGACGTTGCCGCGTTGCTGGAAGACGTTGACACGAAAGCGTCCGAGGCCGGCGACGCCGTAAGCCATGTCGAGTTCAGCGGTTTCTTTGAACTTTTGCTTCTGGCGATTGGTCATCATGCTGAAGGCCATGGAGAGCATTTCTTCCGGTGTGATGCGCGGCACGTCGCTGAGCGGGTTCAGGATGCCATCCACGCGAAGATAGGGGTGGTTGCCGACTTTCAGGTGCAAGTCGGAGGCGCGGCTTTCGACAGCGCGGCGCAGCAGATCGTCAATATTGATGGCCATTTGTCGTCCTGGGCTCCGAGGGAGGAGCGTGTAGTCAAACTAGCATGGATTGCGGAGGCGGCAAGGAGAGCAGGTTGGAAATGGTGCGAAATGGACAACCTGAACTTTGGGACAGGTGGGGGCTCGCGCTAGATTGGCGGTTGGTCGGGGAGGAAGATGCGGTCATAGATTACGCCGGCCAGAACGCCGCCTAGTAGCGGGCCGACCCAGTAGACGCCGTGGTTGGTCCAGTGATTGCGCGTGACAAGGGCTGGCCCGAAGGCGCGGGCCGGGTTGACGGCGGCCCCGGTGAAGGGGAGGCCGCAGAGGGAGTCCACGGTGACGGCTAGGCCGATGGCTAGGCCGGCTACTTTGTTGAAGGCGCCTTTGGCGTCGACGCTCGTGGCGAAGAAAACGAAGACGAGGAAGAAGGTCATGACGCCTTCGAGGAGCATGCCGTGCAAGCGGGTGAAATCGGGCGCAAGGGTGGGAGTGATCGAGCCAAGGGCTTCGGGGCGCCAGCTGGAATCGGGGATGATGATGACCAGAGCGTATGCGGCGGCGACGGCGCCGAGAAGTTGCGCCGCGCTGTAGAGGATAGTTTGCGCGGTGCTGAGGCGGCGGCTGACCCAGAAGCCTACGGTGACGGCGGGATTGAGGTGGCCGCCGGAGATGTGTCCGATAGAGGTGACCATGATGGCGACGGTGAGGCCGTAGGCGAGGGCAAGACCGAGGATGGTGATGCTGCCTTGGCCGGAGGAGCGGAGATATTGGTCGGCGCAGAGGGCGCCTGCGGCGAAGAAGATTACGGCGAAGGTGCCGAAGAATTCTGCAAGCAATTTTTGGGTGAGGCTGTACAAGCGGCGCTCCCAGGATTTTCGCGGCGCGATGCGTTTGAGCTGAAGTGGATTGCGCCGCGCGCGATTCTACTGAATTAACGGAGATAGGTCAAAAGGTGGGCGAGATGCCGGGCGCTCGCCAGTGCTAGCGCTGCGAGCGACGTGCCAAGCCGCCCCGGGCGGCACGGCAGAAGCTTAGCGGAGCGCGGCGGCGGGGACGCCCACTGGGGTTAGCCAGTTGTGGCGGTCGGGTTTTTTGCCTTCGGCCAGGGCGAAGAATTCGTCTTGGATGCGTTTGGTGATGGGGCCGCGGGACCCGATGCCGATTTTTACGCGGTCGATGGAGCGGATCGGAGTCACTTCTACGGCAGTGCCGCAGAAGAAAACTTCGTTTGCGATGTAGAGCATTTCGCGGGGGATTATTTGCTCGACTACCGGAACGCCCAGATCCTTGCAGATCGTCATGATGGAGTGGCGCGTGATTCCGGGTAGCGCGGAATTTGAAAGCGGCGGAGTGATTACTGTGTCGCCGGAGACTACGAAGATATTTTCGCCGGAGCCTTCGCTGACATAGCCGTTGGTGTCGAGGGCGATGCCTTCGACGTAGCCATTGGCGCGTGCTTCCATGCGGATGAGTTGGGAGTTCATATAATTGGCGGCGCACTTGGCCATTTGCGGCAGGGTGTTGGGTGCGGGGCGATTCCAGGAGCTGACGCAGACGTCCACGCCGTTGCGCAGGCCTTCTTCGCCTAGATATTTTCCCCAGGGATAACAGGCCATGTAGACCTCGACAGGGCAGCCGACGGGATCCACTCCGGCTTCGCCATAACCGCGCAGAACGACCGGGCGAATGTAACAGGCGCCGATTTTATTCACGCGTAGGAGTTCGAGATTGGCGTTGCAGAGATCTTCGAGGGTGTGGCGAACCTCCATGCGATAGATGTAGGCGGAATTCAGCAGGCGCTGCATGTGTTCTTTGAGGCGGAAGATGCCGGGCCCTTGCTGGGTTTCGTAGCAGCGGATGCCTTCGAAGACGGCCGAGCCGTAGCTGACGACGTGGGAGAGGACGTGAATTTTGGCGTCATCCCAGCTGATGAATTTGCCGTCGTGCCAGATCTTTTCTGTCTTCGGTATGGGCATTGGGTAGCTCCGCGGGCGAAAAATTTCCAAAAAATGGTTACTGGGGCAGAGTAGAGCAGGGGCGGGACGGTGTCAATCTGTCGTGGATTGCTTGTGTCTTGGTGGCATGCTCCAAATTGGACGGGCGAGAGTGAGTCAAGGCGTTGACACAGGGCACAAGCTAAAAACGGAGGACACAGACGAAACGGGAGAAATACGTCGACCCGCTGGAGGCAAAGGCGCCGGCCTGGAGGATGACGATGCTCGGCGCACCGTCAGGAAAATAAAAAAACAATCGCAAAAATGAAACTGCGGCGGAAATGCGCAATCACTCTTCGCGTAGGGCTACGAGTGGGTCTACCCGGGTCGCACGGCGGGCTGGGATGTAGCAGGCGAGCAAGGCCACTGCCGCCAGCAAGGCTGCGATTGAGGCGAACACCAGCGGATCCGTTGAGGTCACGTTGAAGAGCAGGGAACGGAGGAAGCGGGTTAGTGCGGCGGCGCCGATCAGCCCGGCGATCAGGCCTAGCATTACCAGGCGCATTCCTTCACCCAAGGCCATGCGCAAAATGTCAATGCGCTGGGCGCCTAATGCTACACGGATTCCGATTTCGTGGATTCTGCGGCTGAAGGTATAGGACATTACGCCGTAAATGCCGATGGCGGCGAGCAGTAGCGCGACTCCTGCGAAAATGGCAAGTATTTCCAGCGCGAAGCGGCGCTCGGCCATCGAGCGGGAAATCACTTCATCCATGGTGCGGATGCCGAACAGCGGAAGATTGGAGTCAATGGACTGGACCGCGGCGCGAATTTGGTCGCCGAGCGCGCCGGGACTGGTGTGCGTGCGCAGAAAGAGGACCGAAGCGTAGGGCGGCCCTTGGAACGCGGGGAGATAAATGTGCGGCGCGGTGGGAGCGTCGAAGCCGTCGGATTTCATGTCGCCGACTACACCGACGATCGTAATCCACGGATTTTGTGGGTTCGCTTGGAATAACTGAATGTGCTTGCCAAGCGGATTATCGCCGGGCCAATAGCGGTTGGCGAGGGTCTGGTCAATGATCGCGACCGGCTGGGATTTGGGTTCGTCGGAATCGAGAAAGACGCGGCCTTGAATCACGGGAGTGCCGAGAATTTCAAAGTAGTTGGGACTAATACCGGCGAATTCAGCCACCGGGGAGCGCTCGGAGTCTGCGGGGCGTCCTTCGATGACGAAGGGGAAACCGTTGCGGGCCGAACCCATGGGCAAACTGTTGCTGCCGCCGATGGCGACGCCTTCGACGCCGGAAATAGCGCTGACGCGGCGCACGGCTTCGCGCAGAAATGCGGCGCGTTTTTCGGGCGGACGATAGGGATCGGTGCTGGGATCGTTGGGAACGGGCATCCAGATTTGCGCGGTGACGATGCCGTGCGGATTGAAGCCGGGGCGAACTTCCAACATGCGCCAGAAGCTGCGCAGCAAGAGGCCTGCGCCGACCAGCAAGATCAGCGAGAGAGCAATTTCAGAAACGACCAGGGCGCGCGAAATCCGTGTGTGGCTGCGGCTGGAACCTGAACCGCGGCTGCCTTCGCGCAGATTGGAAACCTGATTGGCGTTTGAAGCCTGCAGCGCGGGCACCAGGCCGAACAATATTCCGGTGGAGATGGACACGACCACGGCAAAGAGCAGAACGCCGCCGCTGAGATTGACTTCGCTCAAGCGCGGAAGATTTGCCGGAGCGAGTCGCAACAGCGAGGCTTTCATTGAGACCACGGTGAGCAGCGCGATGGCGCCGGCGATGATGGATAGCAGCATGCTTTCGGTGAGCATTTGCAGCAGCAGGCGGTTGCGCCCAGCGCCCAGAGCGAGGCGTACGGCAATTTCGCGCTGCCGTCCGGCGGAGCGGGAGAGCAGCAGATTCGCCAGATTCACGCAGGCAATCAGGAGTACGCAGGCCACGGCGCCGAACAGGACGAATAATTCGGTGCGGACTTTGCCGACCAGATCTTCCTGCACGGAGACCAGGTGCGGCGTCCAGCGCGCGGCGGGCGGATAATCGGTGGGATATTGCGCGCTTAGCTGTGCGGAATAGGTTTCCAGCCGCGCTTGCGCTGCGCCGACGCTGAGGCCGGCTTTCAGGCGCGCAATCGCGCCGGGAAGCATGCGGATGGAGCGCAGGGCCGGATGCGGAAACGGATTGGCGTCGTAGCCGGCCGCGATCCAGGCGTCCACGTCTGTTTCCAGAGTTCGTCCGGGGTGGCGGAAGTCCGGAGGCATGACGGCGACGACGGTGTAGGGATCGTTGTCGAGGCGAACTTTCTTGCCCAGGATGTTGGGGTCGGCGCCGAATTCGCGGCGCCAGAAGCCATCGCTGAGGACTACTGCGTCGAGGAATCCAGGAACGGTCTCCGCCTGGGTGTACACGCGTCCGATGCGCGGCTGTGCGCCGAGTAGCGTGAAATAGTTAGGGCTGGTGGCGAGAGCCTCGATGCGCTCGGGGCGATCGCCACCGCTGAGATCCGCGTTGATGGGCCAGACCGCCGAGATATCTTCGAACACCCCGGAGCGCTGCTGGAAATCCCACAATTCCGGGACGGACATGCCGACGTTTTGCACGTTGGAACCGCGCAGGTCGTCGAAAACGCGCACGAGTTTTTCCTGCTGCGGGAAGGGTAGCGGACGAAGCAGGATGGCATACACGATGCTGAACGTAGCGACGTTTGCGCCGATGCCGAGAGCGAGCGTGAGAATCGCGACCACGGTGAAGCCGGGATTCTTGGCGAGCATGCGCCAAGCGAAACGGACGTCCCGAAGGAATGAGGCCATTTTGGCTCCTCGTTAGCGTGACGGGAACAGACCGATACGGATCGTGGAGTAAGACGTGAGAAGTTATTTTTGTGTTAGCAGGGGGATGAGAATTTGTTGCGCTTGGGGTGCGCGCGCTGGTGTGGCGCTGCGTGAACTGTTCGTCGCTGGGATGCGCGTCCCTAAATCAGACAGACTCGCGAGCTGCAGAAGCGCGGAGCCGCCGCTGGTGGCTTCGCAGCGGGAAGGTCAGCGCCCGCTGGCTTGTGCGCCACGCAGGACCATGCAGGTGGATGAGGAGCGCGCGACCAGAACGCCAGCAGCGTTGGTAATGTCACATTCGACCAGGCCGACGGTGCTGCCGCGCTTGACGACTTTTCCGACGGCGCGCAATTTTTCACTCCAGACGGGACGCAAGAAATTGATTTTCAGCTCGAGAGTGGTGAAGGATTCGCCGTCTTCGAGAGTGGAGGCGAAGGAAACTCCCATGGCGGCGTCGGCGACATCGCAGAGGACGCCGCCGTGGAGGGTGCCCATGGGGTTGGCGTGCTTCGCGCTGGATTCAAAATCGAAGACGGCTTCGCCGCGCTTCACGGCGACGAGCCTGAAGCCGATCAGTTGGGCGATAGCAGGAGCAGGGACCTCACCGCGGATCATGCGTTCCAGATTTGCGATGCGTTCGGTCATGAGATGTTCCTCCGACGAAAAATGATTGCGCTGGCCTGAGCGATTCAAGTCGCCGAGAGCGGCAAAGCCGCCGGCCGCATGGCTCTCGGACACATGACCAGCAGCCAGTTCCGCAAAAAGCAGATCTCTCGCTGCTTTTGCCGCAAATTGTGTAGCCGCTGCGAGACGGCGGAGCCGAAGTCTGGCCTTCCCGGGTTTTCAGACGACGGTTAAAAATGTTCCTCGATGTCCTGAACGGCGTGGCCGCGGCCGGAATGGCCGGAGATGCGGCCCCATGCGCTGGTCTTCCAATTTTCGGTGATTTGGCTGTCTAGAATCCAGGGCGGCAGCTCGACGCAAAGATAGTTGGCGAGCCCGTGCAAATACGGTTCGTACATGTCGCGCAGCTCTTTGAGCTTCCTGTTGGAGGCGTCATCGTTGCGCAGCTCAAAGCCGGCTTGCGCCAGACTGGCGTGCAAGCGGGCATATTGTTCGGCAGTCAGGCGGTCTGTGCCCGCAGCGCGCGGCTTGGCGAAGAAAACTTGCGCGAGATCGGCGACGGTGTGGCGGCACATGGCGAAGGTGAGCCGCGCTTGCCGCGAGCAAGGATTATCGGAGGTGGCGATCAGAAGCGCGGTGGAATCAAGAATTGCCGCCAGAGCGGCGAGCCAGGATTCGTTGGTGTGCTGAGAGCGGAAATAACTGACGACGGGATAGGAGATGTGACTTTCCAGCAGCTCGGCGGACCAGTGCTCCCAATCACGGAAAAGGATCAGCAGCGCGTCCAGCCCATGCGGCCCGGCGTGGCGGAGAAGCAGTTCAGAAGCGGTGGGCGGCGAGCCGGCACGGGCATCGAGCAGAACGATCGTGACTTCGCGTTTGGAGAAGGCCTGATAGATGACCGGCAGATAGCTGATGATCAGCGCGAGAAATCCGAAGCCCAGGCCGCTTTCAAAGATGGCGAGAACGCGCTCGGAGGGAGTGTGGGGAGTGACGTCGCCAAGGCCCAGGGTGAAGAAAGTGGTGCCGCTCAGATAGAAACAGGTTTCAAGCGAAGGGCGGGTGGGGTCATGCGGAGTGTTGCCGTAATACAAGAAACCGAATCCGATAATCAAACTGGCGGCCCAGAGCGCGAACAGAATCAACAGGGAAAGCGGACCGAAAAAGCTGAGGAATGATTCGCGTTTTTTTGTGGAGTCAATCAAGCGCGCGACGGCTTTGGTGGGCACCCATAGAGAAACATAAAACGCGCGCGTCAGGCGGAAGCGGCGCGTGACGCGGCGCGGCAGAATGATGGTTTCGAACGCTTCGAGGAGAATAACCGCGATGATGCCGAGGCCGATGACGACCGGAACGATCATGCAGCTTGCTCCAGAACGGATGTGAGCGTGATATCGGCTTTGAACAGGCGCGAGACCGGGCAATTGGCTTTGGCGCTGGCGGCTGCGGATTCGAATGCGGACTGCGAGATTCCGGGGATGCGCGCGGCGAGATCCAGATGGATTTTGGAGATGGTCCAGCCGGCATCGAGTTTTTCGAGCGATACGGTAGCGGTGACTTTGATGCTTTCGGGAGTGAAATTCAGGGTGCTGAGTTGCGCGGAAAGGGCCATGGCGAAGCAGCCGGCGTGGGCCGCGCCGATGAGTTCTTCAGGATTTGTACCTTTAGCGTTTTCAAAGCGGGTGAGGAAGGAGTAGGGCGCATTGTTCAGAGTGCCGCTGGGAGTGCTGATGCTGCCTTGGCCGTCCTTCAGTGTGCCGTTCCAGATTGCTGTGGCGCTGCGTTGCATGTGAGCCTCCGGTGGGCTGCTAGATTCTTGACTGCTAAATTTGTTGCGGCCGGCAGTGGCGTTCGGCCTGAGTGCTAGAACTGTTTTACTATCGCGAGGCGCTGAAATCCAGCGTTGGACCGCCCCCTTCAGGCACTGCGCCCGATTGAGCGTAGCGACGTGCCAGAATCATGCGCAATTGGATGACGCATGGACAGGCGAGGATTTAAATTACGGTGACCGAAACGCCAGAATGTTCGGGATTCAATGCACGTCGGATGGCGGGGGAGGCGCCTCGCGTGTTGAGAGCGCTCGAAAGTTGTGTTGGATGCGTTCGAGGCGGTTGCCTGCGACATTTTCATAGATGCCGAAAGCCACAAAGGGAATCAGGGCGGCGAGAGCCCAGAGCTTAGCGCTATTAGGGAATTTAGCTTCCGGCTCCCAGCGGAAGAGGCGGCGCGAGATTTCGAAGGCGACGAACAGGCCCAGAGTGAGTGCGGCGAAATCGGTGAGGACTTCGGTGACTGTGGAGGAGTTGGTAGTCGCGGCTTCCAGGCCGTTCGCAAGGTAGGTGGCGGGCATGAACAGAGCGGCGCGTTGAATCCAGTGCGGGAAGATGGCGAGCGGTACGCTGGCGCCTGACAGGAACAGGAAGCCGGTCCAGATGAGCTGGTTGATGACCTGGGTTTCCTGCATGGTGTTGGTGACGCTGGCGACGATCAGGCCGAATGCGGAGAAAGCCGCGGAGCCGACGGTGATGAGCAGAAACACGGCCCAGAGATTTCCCCAACCCGGCATGTGCAGCGCCCATTTGCAGGCGAGAATTTCGATGATCACTGAAGGCACGACTAGCAAATAGTTCGCCAGGATGCTGGAAGCAAGCATCGGTCCAGCACCGAGGGGCGCGAGTCGGAAACGGCGCAGGATTCCTGCTTCGCGAAACATCACCAACTGGACGCTGAGTCCCCAGAAGCTGCCCATCACCGTGAGCGTGAGCACGGCGCCGAGGATGTAGCCGATCCATCCGGTGGAACCCTTGCTGAAAACCAGCACAAAGAAAAACAGAAAGCCCAGCGGCATGATCAAGCTGAAAAAAAGGAAAGTGCGATTGCGCATGGCAAGGCGCACGCGGATTTTTGTGAGCGTCCAGGTATTGGTGATGGGATTCGAGGCCATTTCTTGTTTAGTCCCTCAGCCTGCGGCCGGTCAGCTCGATGAAGACGTCTTCGAGCGAGGGCGAGAACATTTCCAGGCTTTGCAGTTCGTTGTTTTCGGCTTCGAGCTGCTTTACGAGCGCGACGATGGTGCGCGGAGGCAGCGTGGAATGCAGGACATAGGTACCGTCGAAGTCGCGGCAATCGGCGACGCCTTCCAGCGTGCTGAGAACGCCGTTGGTGAGAGGACGGGCGATGCGGACTTCAATGCGCGTGGTCCCGGCGGAGGAATGTTTCAGTTCGCGCGGCGTGCCGGTCTTGATGATGCGGCCGTAATCGACGATCGCGACGCGATCGCAGAGGCGCTCGGCTTCTTCGATGTAATGGGTGGTGATAAGCACGGTTTTTTTGTCTTTGCGCAATTCTTCGATAATGTCGTAGATTTCGCGGCGGACTTGCGGGTCAAGGCCTGCCGTGGGCTCGTCGAGAAAGACGACCTGCGGGTTATTCACCAGCGCCATGGCCAGGGCGAGGCGCTGTTTTTGGCCGCCGGAAAGCTGGCTGTAGAAGGCGTCGTGCTTTTCTTCCAACTGAAAGCGTTTTAGCAGCGATTCGGTGTCGGCGCGGTTGCTGTAGAAATTCGCGAATAGATCGAGAGCCTCTTTAACGCGCAGTTTATCGGGCAGGGAAGTGGATTGAAGTACGGCACCGATTTTCTGTTTGAACTCGGAGCCGGCTTTTTCGGGATCGAGGCCGCAGACGCGAGCGGTGCCGCGGTCGGGCGTGCGCATGCCTTCCAGGATTTCGACGGTGGTGGTCTTTCCAGCGCCGTTGGGGCCGAGCAGGCCGAAAACCTCACCCTCCTGGACGGAAAAGCTGAGCCCGCGGACGGCTTCGACGGCGACGCCGCTCGAGACGTAGGTTTTGAATAGGCCTTCGACGGCGATGATCGGTTCCGGCACGAACAATTTCCTCACTGATTGTGGAGCTATCTTCTATATCACACTCGTGATTTCGGCGCGACCCGCCGGGTAGGCTTGCGTTTTGGTTTGCGAGATTTAGCGTGGGATTTAGCGCCGGATTTCGGGGACCAGGCGTAGAGTTTCATGTCAATTCTGGCGCCTTCAAAGGGCACGCCTTCGGTCGAGAGCAGACGGCGCTGCAGGCTGGCGTGCGGCTCAGGCATGGTTACTTTGCCGCCGGCGCCGATCACGCGATGCCAGGGAATGCCGCGGCCGCGCGGAGTGGCAGCCATGGCGTAACCGACCACGCGAGCTCCGCCGCGCAGACGCAGGGATTTAGCAAGCTCGCCATAAGTAGTAACCCGGCCGCGCGGGATTTGTTTCACGAGCCGATAGACTGGATCCCACGACATTTGCCACCTCTGCTTACAGTTTAATCGAACTGGGGTATTGCTGCGGCATCAACGTGGGCAGCGGATTTGCGCGCCGCGAGAGGCGCTGCGCTGAGCCGTGGAAGGGATGAAATCCTATAGCGATGGTGTCAAAGGATGGAAGCCCCGGGCTGGAAACGAGCGGGTGCCGGCGCTGAGAACGCTGCAGCCAGTAATGACGGATACGATACAGTATAGACAACTCCAACCTTTCGTACTATTGCTCTCGTAGTGGACCACCCATACACTACGTAGCAGCATCTAACTGTCTAGTCGTGCAAAGTAGTTCACAGCTTGTCCCGCGCGAAAAGGAGGTGTTGTGGCTTTTGTTCGACGCAAAGGCAACACCTACTTTCTGGTGCACAACGTGCGCCGGCAGGGCAAGGTGCAACAGTTGCATCTAGCGCGGTTGGGGGAACGGCCGCGCATAACGGATGACGTGGTTCGCAAGGTATCGCGCAATCACCCCTTCCTTGATCTGGACTGGTCGCAGTTGCGGGAGCAGGTGAATGGCCGGATCGAGCTGTTTGATATTCGGTCGCCGTACGTGCAGAACCTGATGCATTCGTTACGAAACCTTAACCTGGACCTGGCCGATCTGTCACCGCCAATGCTGCTTTTGGCAGACCGAGCCAATTCAAGCCGTGAACTGGTCACGCAATTACGGTTGTTGCGGTCAACGCTCGACGTGAAGCTGGACCAATTCGAGCGCACGGAACCGCGCAATCCGGAAAGCGGCAGAAAGTTCCGGTAGGGAGCAAAACCGTGGGCGCGCAGGCACTACAACTAGACCCAACGCAACGCAGCGTGGAATCTCGGGACTTTGAAGCCGGGCTGCGGCGGAAGATCGTGGGGCAGGACGAGGCGGTGCAAGCAGTAGTGGACTTGTACCAGGTGTTTCGTGCCGGATTGAATTCGCCGGGGCGGCCGGTGGGAAATTTGCTGTTTTTGGGGCCGACGGGCGCGGGCAAAACGCGCGTCGTCGAGGCTACGGCGGAAGTG
>Ga0209420_1000022_pt1 | contig 100588 bp, 89 predicted proteins | sample BlaSpr_A8_OM1_O1_FD_187972 | JGI IMG/M metagenome (GOLD analysis project Ga0209420, IMG submission 187972) | Forest soil microbial communities from Thunder Bay, Ontario, Canada - Black Spruce, Ontario site 2_A8_OM1_O1 (SPAdes) (version 2) | ecosystem: Environmental > Terrestrial > Soil > Boreal... | reverse complement strand
CCTCCTCTTCTCGATTCACCGCTGTCCGCAGCGCCAGAAACGTTTTTGTCGCGGGATGCAGTCTCTGCCTTCCCCTTGCTTTTCGTCCCCCTGCCACAATCGTTGCCAGGTGTTCGGTGTCGCGTATGGGCCGCGCCCGTACGATCGCCCTGGCGATTCTGCGTGAATCTCTCTCCTCGGCTTTGTTGTAGAAGAGATCGGCCAGCTCTTTCTCCGGCCACTGATTCACAATTTCGTCCGCTGTCAGCGGGTTATCGGGATTCATGCGCATGTCGAGAGGCCCGGCCCAGCGGAAGGAAAATCCGCGTTCAGGGCTGTCCAGCTCGAGGCTCGAAATCCCCAGATCGGCGAGCACCCCGTCGAACGGCGGCAATTGATTCGCTGCCGCCACTTCGCCGATCTTCGAAAATTCCGCGTGCACCAGAATCACCTGCCGCTCGTGCGGCCCCAACCGCTCCCGCGCAATTTCCAGTGCTCGCGGGTCGCGATCCAACCCCAAAACTCGTCCGCTGGTCAACTGCCTGGCGATCTGTAAAATATGGCCGCCCGTGCCGACCGTCGCATCCCCGTAGGTTCCTTCAGGCCGGATTCGCAACCACTCCAGAATCTCAGCCAACAGAACCGGCGTATGCAGTACGCTCAAAACTTAAATGCCCAGATCGTCCAGTGCCTTTTCGTCTTCCGCCGTCATCGGATTACGGTTCATTTGATCCAGGAACCGGCTGTGATTCCAGACTTCCAGGTAGGTCAGCTGCCCCTGGACGTCCACTTCCCCTTTCATTTCCGCCGATTCTCTAAGTACGGGTGGAATCAGAATGCGCCCCGAGCCGTCCACCTCGACCACCTGGCCGTAATAATTCGTGCGCGATAGAAATTTTTGTTTCGCCACATTGTGCGTGGAAAGCTTCGCCAGTTTCTTTTCGATTTCTTCCCAAGCTTTCAGAGGATAGATGGCGGCGCGATCGCCCTTGGTTGAGGTGACGTAGAACTTCGTGCCGCTCTTGCGCAAGTCGGCCAAAAAGTCGGCGGGAATCTTCAGCCGGCCTTTCTCGTCCACCGTCGCTAGATAGTTGCCCCGCAGCATGAAAACCCTCGAACAGCCCGCCCGGCGTGTGTTTCTTGAAAATCACTCGCTGGATCGCCCCTGCTGTCGCGTTCCGCAATGAAACTGCTTGATTCTGGATTCGCCACTACTTGTTGCTGGGTTCGACGTTTGCTTCTAGCGCCCCACTGCACTACACTTGCTACCACTCTGCGCCACTTCTTCCCACTTTGTGCCCTGATTGTAGATAGCTTCGCAAACATGTCAAGCGGAATTGTTCTGAAAATGGAAAATATTTGTGGAAATACGGAGGCTCGCGAAGACTTCTTGTGGTCGCTACAGCGCAAACCACAATTACTAGGGGACGCGGCCGAAACCACTCGCAGCGCTAGTCCCTGCGTTGCAGAAAAAATCCAAAATGTTTTGTAACAGTAAACATCCGCGCAGAATTCCGAAGAATTCCCTGTTGGTTTCACTCGACGAGCTGTTTACACCATCGCCGCAGGGTAGCTCGTCGGGCCGGACAAGATTCGTTACCTCGTCGCTGACTGCTTTCATTCGTTCCCGTCGCGCCTTTTTGGCATATCGTCTCTCCCCTTTGACCGCATAACGTCAAGCTTTCTGCATTTGTGCAGTGGCGCTTCAGATCCTCCTACCGCGTTGTCGCCGCCCGTCGCCAACGTAGGAAGTCCCGACTTCGGGAACGCGGCGCGCGCAGATCCTTCGCCGCTGCCTTAGCGGGCGCGCTCTCGGCCATTGCCACGGTTTGGAGAGGCGGCTTTCGGTAACTCTCACGGCAACGAACACGTGCAAATGCACGTACGTACTATTGCCCGGGTGGAGGGCCTGTACCAATACTGAACACATCTCGGTAGACACGGCGGGACTTCGTGGAAGATCAAGCAAATGTCCGAATGACCGCGGCGCGCGCCTTCGTGCGCAGCCTTAACATCCTGCTGAAATTCGCCAAGATGTATGACTTCGGCCATCCGCGAACGACGACGCAATATGAAACCGCCTGGGCCGAGCTGCGCACGGCGCTGGGACCCAGGGAAGAACAAGCCAGCCTGCTGCTGGCAGTCTCGGGCGACCAACTCCTGCTGGATGGAAGGCCTCTGGAAGGCGGAGCGGCGGAAAAAAGCTTCGCGCGCGTGTTTTCCAATGCCGGGATCGCCAGCCTTCATTTTTCTCCCAAGGTCACCAAAGCCAGCCTCGCAAAATTCGTGAAAGCCTTCCCGACCGGAACAAACACGAACGCCGCGCAAGTGGCGGAGCAATTCAAGGCGGCGCTGCAAAATGATGCGCACATCCAGGTGAATGAAGTGTGCTTCGTCGCGGCGGATTCAGCGATCGCGAAATCCACGATGGCGGCACAATTGGCTGCGCGCACGCTGGGATTCAGTCCGGAAAGAACGGACCACTTGTTTGGCGATCCCGAGAAACTGCTGCAACTGATCATGGCGGCGGAGGGAACGAAAAGATCCGGTAACCCGGGAGCGGACGCGGGCTCTAACTCGGGAGCAACATGCGGATCTGGCCTCGATCCACAAACCGCGGCGCCGCGGCAAGACTACGACCCAAACGTCCACTACGTCAGCCAGGATCCAGGCCTGGTCGTCAGAAACGAAGCGCCGTGCAACTGGCAAAATACCGGCGGCCCCGCGGGATTCGAATCAAAGGCCGGCGATTTTGCCAAGTGGGACGCCGGGGATGGAAGCGACGAGCAAGCCGCAAGCGCTCGACCGCTGAGCAGCACCCAGCAGCCCGGCTCGGAGACGCTGAAGACTGGGTCAATCGCGCTGAAAGCCGGTGAGCTGAGAGGGATTTTGCAGGTGCTGGCGCAAATTGGGCGCGGCGCTGACGACGCGAACAGGAAACAGCGCACGCGCGCCATCGAATCCCAGTTGGCGGAGCTACCGCAGAACGCCGAATTCACGGCCAGCCAGGTGCTAGCGACGCTGGCAGCGCACTCTCCGGGGCAAGCACCGGATCCTGCGCAACTCATGAAACTCGCCGAGCACATCGCAGTGCGCTTTGCTCTGGAAAGTTACGAACGGGGCGACACGAAAGTGAACGCGGTACAACAGACGCTCCAGGAGATGGAGCGGGAGCTGGATGTCCTGCGCAAGACGCTGGGCGTGTACGAAGAAAAGATGAGCGAAGCGGGGATTGAGCTGCAATCGGAAAACGAAGTGCTCGCACACCGATTCTGGAGCCAGGTGACGGAAGCGAAGAAGAAGAGCGTGCTGGAGTCCGGCGAGGCCTGGTGCGTGCCCGGGGCGAGGGTGCAGGAGTATGTGGAAGGCCTGCGTCGGAGCGGACAAGGCGAAGCCGCAGAGAAGGTTCTGCGGAATTACGCAAATTGCATCGCGAGCAATAACCCCGAGCAACGGCGGCACACCGCCACGGGATTGATCGAACTCGCGCCGGTATATGCCAACGCCAGCGAGCCGCTTTTCCTGGATGTGATCCGCCTGACCGGGCTGCAGTTCGCGCAGGCGAGCGATCCGAATTTGCAGAGCGTGGTGGGGGCGGCATTCGTTCGACTGGCGCAAGAAGCGGCCAACAAGCGCTTATATCCAGTGGTCCAGCATGCCTCGGAAATGACGAGCTTCATCGAATCCGAAAGTCCGGACGCGGCCAAGAATTTGCGGGCCAGGATTGGCCTGGAGCTCCGCGTGCCGGACTTCATTGAAGCAGCGCTAAAAACCGGGGATGTGCCGGAGAAACTGGCAGAATTGTTGCGGCGCATGCCGCTGGCGGCCGTCGAGCACATCGCGACGCGGTTTGGGCGCGCGGCGCTTGTCGAAGATTCGGAAAGCCTTTTGTGGATTATGGAGGTGCTAGGTCCGGAGGTGATCGAGCACTTGCGGGAACGCCTGGAGCACGGAGAGGCCAGTGCGGCGATCGATACTATCGGGTTGCTCACGCGCATAGACATCGAGACCGTGGAACGGGTCTTGCCGCGGCGCATGAAGGAATGGAAACGCGCCGCACACGACCGGGTGGTGCGGCAAATCGCCGTGAGCCGCGCGTCGGAGCGCGGACGGCTGCTGCTCGATCTGTTCCCGCACGTTGACCCGCTGGTGCGTCCAGCGTTGCTCGACGAAATCGGCATGAGCGGTGAAACCGCTGCGGACATGAGCTTGCTGCGCTTGGTCGAGGGAGACCTGCCCAAGAACGGCAGCGAATATCTGCGGCTGAAAGCTATCGAAGCGCTCGGCCGGCTGGAAACTTCGCAGGCCGAGGCAGTGCTGCGGAAAGTGGCGGAATCGCGCAAGACTTTGCGCTGGGCGCATTCTTACGAAATGCGGCTGGCGGCGGTGCAGGCGATGAACCGCATCAATCCGGAATGGGTGCAAAGTTTCACTCCGCGTAGCGAACTGAACGTGGCGGATTTGATGATCGAGCCGCTGGCTGCCGATCCGGATTCGCTGACAACTTGCCAGCGGCGCTACGTGCGATTCCGCATGGACCCGCCCGTGTCCGGTGAAGCGATCGCGTCGAAGAAGAAATGCAAAATCGCGGTGCAGGCCCTCAGCTTGTCCGGCGGAATGGGCGAACCGCAGCAGATTCTCCATCCCGGCGCGATCGTGGAGCTGCGGTTGAACCCGGGCAGAAAAGCGATTCGCTTTCAAGCGGTTATCCGCAATGCGACTTCGCAGGCAGCGTCGTTCGAGATCGTGGACATCGAATTCGAGGAACGCACCAAGCTGCGGAAACTGTTGTTGCAGTGTGGAAAGGCGTCTCTGCAGGGTGAGAGCGCGCCGCAGCAGCAGATGGATCCGCAGCCGGCCGTGATCGCAAATTAGAGTAAACGGTTCGTTCCGCAATTCTTGCTTGGAGCCGAAGACGGTTCCCCTTTACACTTGAGCGGTGCCGCTCGAAGTGCACACACTGCCCCGCGATCCAGAAACCCTGCAAAAGTTGTGAACACTCTCCGAGCCCCCAGTCTCCGGCAGCTTCGCCGCTACGCGATCGCGCGCAGCCTTTTCAAAGCCACTAGCCTGTCGCGCGCCATTGCGCGTCTGGGCTTTCTCCAAGCCGACCCGATGCGAGCGCCCGCCCGCGCCCAGGATCTGATCCTCGCGCACCGCGTTAAGGACTATCGCGCGGGAGATCTGGAGCGCCGCTACCCGCATCTGGCGGTCGAGGAGGCCTTCTTCGTCAACTACGGTTTCCTGCCTCGCGGGACGCTGGCCCTGCTGCATCCGCGCGGGGCGCCGCGAGCCTGGGACACGTGGGATGCAAGCATGCAGGCGCGCGCCCAGGACGTTCTGGACTTTGTGCGCCAGCGTGGTCACATCCATCCCAGGGACGTGCAGGCACATTTCGACCATGGCAGAATTAAGCGCTGGGGCGGCGACCTGAATGTCAGCAAGCATTTGCTGGAGGGCTTGCACTATCGCGGGCTGCTGCGCGTGGCGCGGCGCGAGGCTGGCACGCGGGTTTATCAGGCGATCGAGCGCCCGCCGCAAGACGATGGCCCGGAGGCCCGGCTCGCACGCGCCGGACAATTGCTGGATACGGTCGTGAAGCTCTACGCGCCGCTGCCAGCGGCGAGCCTGAGCTATCTGTGTCGACTGCTGCGCGATGGAGTGCCGCACCTCGCCACCGAGGCGCGACAGCTGCAAGAGCGCGCCAAATCCCGCTATGCCCATGCCGAGGTGGATGGCCTGCTGTGGTTCTGGCCGCAGGGCGAGAATCCCCTGGCCGCCCGGCACCAGGTTGACGACAGGCTACGCTTGCTCGCGCCCTTCGACCCAGTGGTCTGGGACCGGCGACGCTTCCAGTTATTCTGGGGGTGGGAATACAAGCTGGAAGCCTATGTGCCAGCCCACAAACGTCGCATGGGCCATTACGCGATGCCGCTGCTATGGGGCGAGCAAATCGTCGGCTGGGCCAACCTGAAGGTATTCAACGGCCGGATGCAGCATAAGCTGGGCTTTGCTGGCCAGCGGCCTGGCGGCGGTTTTCAACGCGCGCTGGACGAGGCTTTGCAACAGATGCAGGAGTTTCTGGAACTCTAGCGCTGCTATGCCGTATGCGGCCAGAGTATTCGTTCGTCAAAACGAGCACGCCCAGGCAAAAAAAAATCCCCGGCCGGTATGGGGGTACCGGCCGGGGCGATTGCTTGATGCGTCTGGGTGTTCTGGCTCCGGCGCCTGCCAGGACGCCGGAATGACTGCCATGCGCGCCCAATCTAAAGAATCAGCCGAAACAACACAATAATGTAAAAGGATTACTGTCGGTCGGTTGTAAGTAGCGCCGGCCTCTCACCCGCTCCTTTCTTGTTCGCAGGTCTCGCGGACGCCGTTGATTTCAAGAATGATGAGGGATTAAGGGCCGGAAGGATTGCGCACGGAATCGAGGCCGCGCAGCACGGACTGTTCGTCCGGACTCAGCCCCTGCATGAACCGTGGATCGTTCAGCGCGGCCTGGCGGTCCGCAGGACTCATCTGCTGCAGCGTGTGCAAACGCCCGGTGACCACCTGCTTGCGGTCCGGCGACATCTGCTGCCACTTCGGCAGCAAGGTTCTCTGCACGTATTGGCGCTGTTCGGGAGACATGCGCTGCCAAGCCTCTGCGCGATCTTTCATCGCGCCCCGTTCCGTGGGCGAAAGGCTGTTGTAGCGCTGCAAATTCTGGCGGATTTGCTGCTGCCGGTCCGGAGGCAAACTGCGGAAGCGTTCGTTGTTCTGCAGGAAACGCTCCTGTTCCTGGGGGGACATCTGGCCGAGCCGCTGCGCCCATGGACTCGGCAACCTTGTAGCGGCCTGTCCGTTTGAGCCGGCGCGCCCATTCGCTGGCGCGTTCGTTCCCTGCCCCGGCCCGCCATTGGAATTTGCCGGCGGACGAAATGAATTGCCGTTGGGATGCTGCCCGCCCTGATTCGCGCCGCCTGCACCCGGCGCACCGCCGTTCGGGTGATTCGCGTTGCCGCCCTGATTTCCATTCGGCCGCGCGCCCGATCCCTGTGGATGGTATTGCGGATGATTCTGTGGATGCGCTGCTTGCACGCGCTGCTGCCGGAACTGCGGCGCCCCGTAGGTGCGCCGTCCACCGTAAAACCGCTGCGCCGACGCAGGCCCCGCGCCTAGCAATAGCAGAGGCGCGATCAGCAGCCCCATCGCCAGCGCGAATAATTTCCTGCGGCCACGCATTTTCATTCCACCGTTAGGCATCTGTCTTACTTCGGCCAAACTTCGAACGACTCAGCAGCCTACTCTGCACCCTATTCTTCAGTAGCGGGTTGCTGATCGCTCGCAGGATTCACCGGCTGCGCTTGCTGGTCGGCGGGCGCTGCATCCACCGGAACTTCCGACAGCGCGTCGAACTTGCTCAGCACGTCGTAATTTTCCAGCACGCCCAAATCCTTGATCGCTTCGAAATCCTGCTGCTCGCTGCCCGCCACACTGCCTTCACGCGGCAGATTCGCCATCCACACGCTCAGGGCTAGCAGCAGCGTCATCGCAAATGCCAGCCGGGGCTGCGGCACCAGCCAACCGAGCCACCCGCGCCGCGGCTCTTCTGCAATCCGCGCGCGAATCCGCGCATCGAAACCGAGCGACGGCTCGACCAGCGGCACTTCGTCCAGCACGCCCCACAACTTGCGGAAATCTTCCGCGCGCTCGTGGCAGGTGGTGCACGCGGCCAAGTGTTCTTCCACCTCGTGCCGCTCCGCCGAATTCGCCCGGCGATCCAAATACGCGATCAATTGTTTGGAAATGTCTTCACACGTCTTCATTATGGCCGTCCTTCCCTTGCGCGATTCGCGACCGACTCAGACACCAGCGGAGCCAGCTGCACTCGCAAGGTCTCGTAAGCGCGAAACAAAAGTGACTTCAGCGCGCTTTCCGAGCATTCCAGAATTTTGGCGATTTCGCCGTAGTCCATCTCTTCGTATTTATGCAGCAGCACTGCCACGCGCTGCTTTTCCGGCAGCGTCGCGATGGCGCGGCGGATAAATTCGGAGCGGTCGCGCTCGATCATCTTTTCGTCAACGCGCAATTCGCGCGACGGCAATTGCAGCGGCGCGACGTCTTCTTCGACCGGTGTGTCAATCGAAACATCCATCTGGCGATAGCGATTGTCGCGCAACGAATTCAGCGCCAGGTTCGTCGCGATGCGAAACAGCCAGGTAGTAAATTTCGCACTGGGAGAATACTGCTTCCGCGCGCGATACACGCGCAAGAAAACTTCCTGCGCCAGATCCTCCGCCGTCCCCCTGTTGCGGACCATGCGATACAGAAAATTGACCAGTGGCGTGCGATATTTCTGGAGAAGGAGGTTGAAGGACGCTTCGTCCCCTGCCTTCACGTCCAGCATCAATTGGACGTCAGACCTGGTCATGGCCTCCACATTGTATCTAACACTAGCCGTGCCATAAAGTTGCAGCGTGTGGGCGTGTTCCATCGGAGCGCTCCAGCCTCTTACTATGGAACCCGGCGGAAGCTAGAAAGTTGCCTCTCGTGGCAACGGAGTTGAGTGCTTTGTTGTGCAGCTTAGCGCTTGTCTGTCAATGGGTTAGGCCTGGCAACATGAGCGTGGGAAGGACACAGCTAGAGGTGGAACAGGGTCTTCAATCCGAGCATGACGGCTACCCCGAGGAACACGAGCAAGGCCATGGCAATCGCCGGCTCGCGGTTCACTTCGGGAATCAGGTCCGAGGCTGCCACGTACAGCGTCACTCCGGCTGATAGGGGCAAGGCGTCCTGCACCATGCTGCGCAAGACGAACATAAGTGCCATGCCCAGCAGAGTCGCGCCGCCGAGAATCACGGACGATACGAACGCAGCACGGCGGCTTTGCCCGCTCGCCAGCATCAACGATGCGACTGTAAAACCTTCTGGCAATTTGTGCAGAAAGATCGCAAGGAAAATCAGAATCCCGAGCGAAGTCGAGACCAGCAGGCCGGAAGCGATGGCGACGCCGTCGAACAGCGTGTGAATTCCCAGGCCGAGCAGCGCGGCATAGCTCGCATGCGCGTGGGAGATTTCTTCCGGGTGGGTTTCTTCGCCAAAATGGAAATGCGGCGCAAGGGTGTGCTCAAAAAAATGCACCAGGAAGTATCCGGCGAGCACGAGGAGAAAAACCGAACTGGAATCTTGGAAGAAAAATGATTCGTGGTCGCCGCGCAGCTTCAGCGATTCCGGAATCATTTCCAGCAGCGCGGTCGCCAGCATGAAACCCGCTCCCAGCGCGATAAAATACTTCAAGTACCGCCGCGACCACTGCCCGTGCGCAATCAACGAGCCGCCGAGCACATTCGCCCCTGCCGCTGTAACGCCCAGCAGCAGCCCCACAAAAATCCGGTTTGTTTCAGCAGACGTCATGAAACCCGTGGCTGTGGTCAACGGTGAAAACGATTGCCATTCCGAGCCCGCGACAGCGGGTGAGGAATCCGTTTTTTCTCGTCGCTTGTCACTCGTCGCTGCTTCAGCCAGAATGCCGGAACAAAATCACATCGCCGTCCTGCACGATGTATTCTTTCCCTTCCAGCTTCACCTGCGCCTTCTCGCGCGCCGCCGCAAAACTTCCAGCCTTGACCAGGTTTTCCCAGTTCACCACTTCGGCCTTGATGAATCCGCGCTCGATATCACTGTGAATCGCCCCGGCGGCCTCTTGCGCGTTCATCCCGCGGCGGATGGTCCACGCGCGGCACTCCGGTTCGCCCGCGGTGAGAAATGAAATCAGCCCGAGCAGCTGGTAGCTGGCCTGAATCAACCGGTCGCGGCCGGATTCCTTCAACCCGTACGCGCTCATCATCTCCTTGGCTTCCGCTTCCGGCAATTCCGCCAGCTCCGCTTCGATTTTCCCGCAGAAGGGCACCACCGCTGTCTGCGGCTTGGCCCCGAGTTTTTCCAGATGATGCTTCTCGATCACCAGATCAATGTCCGCCGCTTCTTCATCGCCCAAGTTCAGCACGTAGAGCATCGGCTTGCGCGTGAGAAATTCGAAGCTGCTCAACATTTTCAATTCTTCGGGCTTGAATTCCAACTCGCGCAGCGGCTTTTCGGATTCCAGCGCCGCGCGGCAACGCGTCAGCAGCGCCAGTTCCGTTTCCAGAATCGTTTCCTTTTTCTTTTTCAGGTCTTTTTCCAGGCGCTCCACGCGCTTGGAGGCCTGTTCCAGGTCATACAACATCAATTCGATCTCGACGCTCTCGATATCGCGCAGCGCGTCAAGCGACCCGGCTTCGTGCGGCACCGCCGGATTATCAAACAGCCGCACCACCTGCGCCAGCGCGTCCGCCTCGCGCAAAGGCACGAGCGACGCGGAAGTTTTTTCGCGATCCTTCTGCAAGCCGCCGACGTCCACGTATTCAATCGTCGCAAATGTGTTTTTCTTCGGCTTAAATATTTCCGCCAGCTTCAGCACGCGCGCGTCCGGCACCTTGGCGATCCCAATGTGCGCCTGGTTTGCCGTGCTCCGCCCTTCCACACGCGCCCCGGTGAGAATGCGGAACAAGCTGGTCTTCCCTACTTGCGGCAACCCAATTATTCCTGTTTTCATGAGCCCACGATACTAACACAGCGCAGTGGCTCAACCGTCGTCGCAACGAGCAGCGGTGGATTGTGCGGGATACGATCGCTCCGGTATGCTATGGCAACGCCGATGACTGAAAATATTCCGCTTCCCTTCGATCACGTCAAAGCGCACGAACATCTCACGCGCACCGACAAGCGCATGGCGCGCATCATCAGCAAGACTGGCGCGTTCCGTTTTCAGCTGGATCAATGCGACAGCGTATACGAATCGCTGCTTGAGGCGATCGTGTACCAAAGCATTTCAGGCAAGGCCGCCGCGACGATTTACGCGCGCGTCAAAGCACTGGGCTCGAACGGGCTGTGTCCCACACCGGCGGAAATTCTCGCCATCTCGCAGCAGACGCTGCGAGAGGCGGGGCTTTCCGGCGCCAAAGCCGCCGCGATGAAAGACCTGGCGCAGAAAACCATCGATGGCGTGGTCCCTACGCTCGAAGCAGCCGGCCAATTGTCGGACGAAGAATTAGTCGAGCGCCTCATCTCCGTGCGCGGCATCGGCGCGTGGACCGTTGAAATGTTTCTGATCTTCCGCCTAGGCCGCCCCGACGTGCTACCCATTCACGATTACGGCGTGCAGAAAGGTTTCGCGCTCGCCTACGGCAAAAAAGAAATCCCCAAGCCGCGCGAGCTGGCGGCTTTCGGCGAACGCTGGCGTCCCTACCGCACCGTAGCCAGTTGGTACATGTGGCGCGCCGTAGAACACTACGGCAAAACGCGCAAAATCACGAAGAGCAGCAAAGCCAAGAAGCGTTCTGTAAGCAGGAAAGTGTCGCGCACAAGAAAACGGTCATAGCGCGGTGCGCCTGTTGTAACGGTTGCGCCCCGCCGGCTCTTTGCAGTTGAATTGGTAGCGCCTACCGTTAGGGGCGCCTTTGACTTATGGTCTTTTCTGCGACTCTGTGCTCCGACCTGTGCGCCCTCGGCGTTAAATCTGTTAACTCGCAGTCGTTTTAGACTTTACTTCGACGCATTCCGCACCGTGAGGAAAAGCGCCGCAACGCCAATTAACAGCACCACCACCTCAATCCGCACCGACGTCTTGTGTAGCCGGTCAAATTCCACGCGCAAACGATTGTCCGTCGGCGTAGCGTCCACGGAAACCATCTCCGTTCGCAACTCCGCGAGGCGCGGCGTCACCTGCGTCTGCGACACCACCGTCAGCAGCAACATCAAAATCACGCCCAGCGTCGCCGGTTGCAAAAAGGTCTTTAGCGAAGGCCCCAGCGCCAGACCCGTCAGCACATACAACACCGCGGCAACCATTCCCAAGTAGTGCAGCCGCGCGAGCGAATACCCCACCATCAACCCGGCCTGATCCCGGCTCTGCAAAACCCCAAACGCCCCCGGCGCCACCACAAAACTCAAATAAATGATCGACCCCACCCAAGTGCCCAACGCAAACACCTGTATGAACCGCAAAACGCTGTTCATCCCGTGCTCCCCAATCCCGTCCAACGTACGGGCCAGCCACAATTACCTAAAGCCTATCACGGCAGCGCAACCCCAAGACTTTTTGAACACACCTGTCCCTTCCCCTTTTCGCATCGTCTAACGATTGGTGGTAGAACTAAATACGTAGGGTGCAGGCTGAGTGGTGGGCGACCAAGGACTTGAACCTTGGACCTCTCCCGTGTGAGGGGAGCGCTCTAACCACTGAGCTAGTCGCCCACGCTGTGCAGAATTTCCGGGGCTGCGGTGAATTCCCCGAAAAATTACCAAACGCTGCCGCAGTTGTAAGCCGCAAGCTGCATGGCCGTTCCCTGAAGCAGCGGCAACCTATTTTTGTAGCAGAAGGCCACGCGAATTGCAAACAACCACGAGCAACGCCAGCACGCGCCTCGCCGATCTTTTGCGCTCGATTACGCGCGTCGTGAAGGGCAAGGAAGATGTCATCCAGCTCGCCCTCACGACGCTGCTCGCGCGCGGCCATTTGCTGATTGAAGACGTTCCGGGCGTCGGCAAGACCACGCTCGCGCAGGCTCTGGCGCGTTCCTTCCGCTGTTCGTTCCAGCGCATACAATTTACTTCCGACCTGCTGCCCAGCGATGTGATCGGCGTAAGCGTGTTCAATCCCGCGACGCAGGAATTCGAATTCAAGCCCGGGCCAATTTTCGCCAACATCATCGTCGCCGACGAAATCAATCGCACCACGCCCAAAACGCAATCTTCGCTGCTGGAAGCCATGAACGAAGCGCAAATTACCGTGGACAATCACACGCACCCGCTGCCCAATCCGTTTTTGGTGCTGGCCACGCAGAATCCCATCGAGCATCACGGCACTTACCCGCTGCCCGAATCGCAGCTCGATCGTTTTCTGATGCGCATTCGCATGGGCTACCCTTCGCGCGAGAGCGAAAAGGAAATCATCCGCAACAACGCCGGCCAAGCCCCGGTGGAAAAAATCACGCCGGTGATGGACGCGGCCGATGTCGTCGCCATGCAGGAATCGGTCTCGCACGTGAAGGTGGACGAAAGCCTGCTGGACTACGCGCTGGAAATTGTGGAGCGCACGCGCCAAACGGAACAGTTGAGCCTGGGCGTCAGCCCGCGCGGCGCCGTGATGCTGCATCGCGCTGCACAAGCACGCGCGTTCCTGCTGGGCCGCGATTTTTGTCTGCCTGACGATTTTAAGCGCTTAATCGTTCCGGTGTTCGCGCATCGCGTGGTGGTTAGCTCGCGCTACGTCTCCACGCAGAAAAAATCCGAGCAGGCTGAAGCAATCCTCGGCGAAATCCTCGATACCACTCGCGTCCCTGTGTAACCACGATGGCCGATTCGCTCGTCCTTCGCCTGTGGCGCGACCGCGACAAACACGGCTGGCAAAATTTTGCCATCGCCATGCTGGTTCTTTCCCTGGCCTTGCTGGTCGCGCTGTTCTCCGCCGCCGTCGCGCAACAAGGCCGCGTCACACTGGCAGCCATCAGCACCACCATCGCATTAGTTCTCGCCGGATGGGTGGCCATCACGATCGTGCCCAAGCTCGCGCGGCGCACCAGCCTGCGCTGGATCGTCTATCAAGTGGACTACCGTCTCACGCGCGAGGGCATGGTGTACCTCGGCGTCGTCGCCGTCCTCATTCTCGCGTGCGTCAACACCGGCAACAATCTGTTATGGATGCTGCTTTCCTGCGCGATCGCCGGGCTGCTGATCTCCGGCGCGCTCTCACGCGCAGTACTGCGGGGCATCGAACTTAAATTCGACATGCCCGAGCACGTTTTCGCCGAACAACCAGTGGTTGCCGAGCTGGAATTGCGCAACGAAAAGCAGGCGTGGCCATCTTTTTCGCTGCGCGTCGTCGGCGCCAACAGAAAAGAAGCGGGCCAAATTCTCACGCGCCCGGTTTTTTTCCCTTACATCCCGCGGCAATCCTCCGCGCGCCAGAAAGTTGAGCTCACCTTTCCGCATCGCGGTAATTACCGCCAGGACGCTTTCGGCATCCGCACCCGTTTCCCGTTCGGCTTCTTTGAAAAAACGCGGCAAGTGGATTCACGGCTGGAAATCATCGTCTATCCGAAAGTAGCGCCCACCGAACATTTTTACGAAGTACTTCCGTTGCTGAGCGGAGAAATGGCCAGCAATTTTCGCGGCCGCGGACACGAGCTGCATTCCTTGCGCGATTATTTGTACACAGACAGCGCCCGCTTCGTCGATTGGAAAGTCACCGCGCGCGCCGGTCGCCTGATGGTCCGCGAATTCGCGCGCGAGGACGAGCGCCGCGTGATGCTGGTGCTCGATCCCTACATCGGTCCGCCGCCCGCCACGCCGGGCGAATCCGAAGCTGATGCCGACCGCGCCGCCACCGAACACGCCGCACGTTTCGAGCGCGCCGTTTCCATGGCCGCCTGCATCGCCTGGCACTTCAACGAAATCAATGCGGCGCTGCAATTCCGCACGCACCGCTTCTCGACGCCCATGGCCCCGTCCGCGGAAATTATCTACGACGCCCTGCGAGACCTGGCCACGATTCAACCCGATTCGTCGGCGCTGGGCGGCCAGTTCCTAGACGACCTCGCCTCCGAGCGCGAAGTCTTCAAAATCATTCTCACCGCCCGCCCGCAAAACACCATTCCTACGGCGCTTTGGTCGTCCTCCTATTTTCTGTTCCTCAATTCTCTCTAGCCTTATCTTTCTCTCGGAACTCTGTGCTCCGGTCTGTGCGCCCTCGGTGCTGAATCTATTGACTCCTTCCCACCGCGGCACAGCACACAAAAAAGTGCGAGAATACCGCTGCATGAAAACGTCCTTCACCGGTCGCGCGCTGAAAACTTTTCAATCTCGCATGCTCGCCTGGTTTCGCGTGCAGCAACGCGACCTGCCCTGGCGCCGCAGTCGCGACCCCTATCGCATCTGGGTCGCCGAAGTAATGCTGCAGCAAACCCGCATCGCCGCGGTGATGCCTTACTACCACCGCTTCCTCTCGTGTTTCCCCACGCTTGAATCGCTCGCGCGCGCGTCCGAGCCTGAAGTCCTGAAACTCTGGTCCGGCCTCGGCTACTACAGCCGCGCCCGCAACCTGCATCGCGCCGCAAGAATTATGATCGCCCGGCACAAAGGACAATTCCCCAGAGCACTGGACGCCGCGCTCGAACTTCCCGGAATCGGCGTCTACACCGCTGCAGCCGTCCTGAGCATCGCCTACGACGTCCCGCTCGCGGTCCTCGACGGCAACGTCGCGCGAGTCTTAGCCCGCATTAAAGCAATCCGCGGCGACCTGCGCGCTGCGAAGAACTGGCGGGCTCTCACAGCGGCAGCGCAAGTATTCCTTGCGACGCCAACCCCCGGCGATTGGAACCAAGCGCTGATGGAACTAGGCGAAGTAATCTGTACGCCTCAATCTCCCCGCTGCGGCGAATGTCCAGTCGCAGGTCACTGCCGCGCCTACGCCCAAGGCCTTAGCGACGAAATCCCCGCTCCACGCCGTAAACGCGCCTCCGTCCACATGAAAATCGCCGCAGCAATTCTGCGCGACCCGCGCGGACGTACCCTGCTCGTACAGGATCCCGGCGCACACGACACGGTCCTGTTCTCCCGCATGTGGCAATTCCCAGCCGTAGAAGTCAGGCGCCGCGCGAAAGAAGAACTAGCGACGCACCTATGTAATACGCTTTCCATCACGAACATTTCACTGGAAGCATTACCCGCAGCCCGCCACGGCGTAACCTTCCGCAATGTCACCCTGCTCCCATTTCTCGCGAGCCTTAGCGAACTACCCAAACTCCCCCGCACCAGAATCCTGCCCCTGAGAGATTTAGCCGACCTCCCCATCTCCAGCGCCACCCGCAAAATCGCCGCTGCGCTTACGCCAGTTTCCCTCTTGCCTGCGTTATAACTCGCACCTGAAGAACGGCAAAGGCAAAGTCTATGAGTACACGGCTTTCTCCGAAGCCCGCAAGAACGGCGATTACACCGTTGCCATCCCAGCGCTACCGGGATTGACCTGAATGACGCGCGCGATATGGCGAAGGACGCCATGCGCTGCTGCAGCGAAGGCTTGCAGAAGGCGAACGAAACGATCGCGGTTGACACGATAGACACCCCACCATCCACCGCGCAGTCCACCCCGCCTCCGCCGCTGCTATCATAGAAACGTCCATGGCTTCCACCGCGCGCCTCAGCGCTCCGCCTCTCCCGGCGGTGCAACGATATTTCGAAGTGTCGCTGTTCCTGCTGGTCTCGACGGGCATTTTCGCCGTTGTCAGCACCGGCAAGCTCGACATTTTCTCTACGGCCATTCCCGTCGTGGTGCTGGTCTTCAAAGCCGGCCGCCTGTGGCGCGGACGCGGCCCCGAACTTTCCGTGCGCACCGCCACCGGCCTGGTGCTTGCGTATTTCCTGTTTTTCCCGATCGACCTCTGGGTACTCTCACGCACGGTTTCGCAAGGTGCACCGAACCCCGCGCTCTATTCCGCGCTGCTCGCCGCCATCCACCTGATGCTTTTCGCGACGCTGGTGCGCCTGCTCTCCTCGCGCAGCAATCGCGATTACGCTTTTCTCGCGATGCTGGCGGTCACCTGCATGCTGGCTTCGGCGATTCTCACTGTCGAAACCGGCTTCCTGATCGCGCTGGCAATTTTTCTGGTGCTGGCCGTTTCCACTTTCGTCGCGCTGGAAATTCGTCGCGGCGCAAATGACGCCGTCTCGCCCCCGCTCGAGCCCGGCTCGCCGCTCGCGCACCGTTTGAATCGGGCCCTCGGCCTGACCTCCGCGCTGGTCGCCATCGGCACGCTCGCTATCGGCGCCGTGATCTTTTTCATGCTGCCGCGCGTTACCACCGGCTACCTGAGCGCGCTGAATCTGCAGCCGAAATTGATGACCGGCTTCAGCGATGACGTTACACTTGGCGAAATCGGCGAGATCCAGAAGAGCAGCGCGGTGGTCATGCGCATCCACATTGACGGCGACCCTACGCTCGCCGAAGGAGTCCATTGGCGCGGCATCGTCCTCACCAATTTCGATGGCCGCCGCTGGTTTACGCCGCCGCGCGAACAGATTATCGTTTCGCCGGATCCCGCCGGCGCATATCGCCTGGACGCGCCTCTGCTGCCCCCCGGATATTCCATCCCGCTGCATTACACCGTACTGATGGAGCCGATTGCTACCGACGCGATCTTCCTGGCACCACGCATCGAATCTCTTCAAGGCCGCTTTTCCAACGACTCCGAACGCCTCGGCGGCGAAAAGCGCAATGGATACCTGATCCTCGATCAGACCGGCTCGCTCTCCAATCCTTTCCACAACAACACGAAAATCCGTTACGAAGCCACGTCCAATCTTCCGATCATTCCTACGCCGCAATTGCGCCTGGCTTCCCCGGATTTTCCGGACTCGATCACTGGCCCGTATCTGCAGCTTCCGCGCCTCGACCCGCGCATCAAGCATCTCGCCGAACAAATCACCGCTGGCTCCGCCAACGAATATGACAAAGCCGCGAAGATTGAGTTGTATCTACGCACTCATTACCGCTACACGCTGGACCTCACCGGCCCGCGTTCCGCCGATCCGCTGGCCTATTTCCTTTTTACGCGCCGCGCCGGGCATTGCGAATATTTTGCCGCCGCCATGACCGTGATGCTGCGCGACCTCGGAGTTCCCGCGCGCTACGTTGGCGGATTTCTTCCCGGTGAGTACAACGACGTCGGCGGCGACTGGATCGTTCGCGCCAGCGACGCGCACGTGTGGGTGGAAGTTTTTTTCCCCGGCTACGGCTGGATCACTTTCGATCCCACCCCGCCGGGTAACGAACAGCACGGCGGCCTGCTCGAACGCGTGAGCATGTACTGGGACTGGTTTCAATACGCCTGGGGCGAGTGGATTATCAACTACGATTTCGGTCACCAGATCACTCTGGCGCAAAGCGTGCAGAAGACTTCCCGCGATTGGGGCGAGGGCGCGCGCAAATATTATCAGGAGAAACAGCGTCAGGTCCTGCAGCTGATCGTCAAGCTCGACCGCAAAACCGAAGCCTCCCCGTATTTTCTGCCCAGCATCTTGGTTTTTCTGGTGGCGCTGCTGATTTACCTGCGTGGGCGCTCGATGTTTGGTTACCTAATGGCGCGCTGGAGCTTGCGCGCGCGCTCCACCGGCAACGTCACCGCTTCACTCGCTACGCTCGAATATCGCGAAATGCTGCGCCTGCTCGAGCGTCGCGGCTGGAAGAAATCCCCATCGCAAACCGCGCTGGAATTCGCTGCGGCAATCCCCGCCACCGAAATCGCAACGCCCGTCGCGCAGTTAACCGCGCTCTATCAATCCGCCCGCTTCGGCGACCGCCCCGCGCCCGCACAACAAATGTCTGCACTCCTGAGTGCCATCCGCGATTTCACCCGCGCCGGTAAACTTTCCACAAAATAAACCATCGATATCATTCCCCAATTGGCGCTTCCATGTGCGTTGAACTCGGCCTGTTGCCTCTATGATAGAATTGTTTGTTTCGTACCACGCCAAAGGACCGCTCTGCATGAAGAAAGTCGGATTCGTTAGCCTGGGATGCCCGAAGAACCTCGTGGATAGCGAGGTGATGATGGGCATTCTCGCGCGCGCTGGTTACGAGCTGACGCCGCGCGCCGGCGAAGCCGACGTGCTGGTCGTCAACACGTGCAGCTTCATCGAGCCGGCACAGAAGGAATCGGTGGACTCGATCCTGGAAATGGCGGAGTACAAGAAATTCGGCCGCGCGCAAAAACTAATTGTCGCGGGATGCATGGTCGAGCGCTTCCGCAATGACATCCGCGAACAAATTCCGGAAGTAGACGCGGTGATCGGCACCGGCGAAATTGAAAAAATTCTGCAAGCCTGCGAAGGCCAGCTGCGCCCGGATGATTCTGAAACGCTCGCCGGCGTCGAGCTGCCGACGTATCTGTATCACGACCAGACGCCGCGCATTCTCGCCACGCCGCGCCACACCGCCTACATCAAAATCAATGAAGGCTGCGACCACCCCTGCACTTTCTGTGTGATCCCGCAGTTGCGCGGAAAATTCCGCAGCCGCCGCTTTGCATCCGTGATTCGCGAAGCGGAAAATCTGGCCGCCGCCGGCGTACGCGAAATTTCGCTGATCGGCCAGGACACCACTTTCTACGGCGAAGACCTCGGCTTGCGCGACGGCCTGGCCGCGTTACTGGAGCGCCTCGCGCAGATCGAAGACCTCTATTGGGTGCGCTTCCTCTATTGCTATCCGAACCGCATCACTCCCCGCCTGCTCGATACCATCGCAGCGTACCCGCGCCTGGCAAAATATCTGGACGTTCCGCTGCAGCACGCCAGCCGCAGCGTCCTTGCGCGCATGAAGCGCGGCTCAAACGGCGATGCGTTCCTGAAAATGCTGGAAAAGGCGCGCAAGGCGATTCCCGGCGTTTCCATTCGCACGTCCTTCATCGTCGGATTCCCCGGCGAGACTGAAAACGATTTCCGCGAGCTGTGCGATTTCGTGCGCGCCGCCGAGTTCGACTGGATGGGTGTCTTCGCCTACTCCGACGAAGACACCTCGAAAAGTTTTGCGCTGGAAAATAAAGTGGACGCGAAAACCATCACTCGCCGCCGCGACACGCTCATGTCCCTGCAGAAAAAAATTTCTGCGCGCAAACTGAAGGGCAAAATCGGCCAGCGCCTGCAAGTCATGCTCGAAGGCCCCTCGAAGGACACCGACCTGATCTGGGAAGCCCGCCTCCAAGGCATGGCCCCCGAAATCGACGGCAAGGTCTACATAACCGACTTTAACGGCGTAAACGACGCCGCCGATCTGCCGCTCCCCGGCACTCTGGCCACGATCGAGATCACCGGTGCCAAGCACTACGACCTAATCGGCCGCGCCATCGAATTCGAAGCGCCGACGCCAGAATCTAGCCGGGGCCAAACGCTCGCCCCAGCCTCCCCATTCGCAATCCTCGCGTAAATTCACATTTCGCGCGCGGCACCGAATTTGCGTTTGACCTTGTAGCGGCCAGCTTCAGCTGGGAAGCGTGGGCGCTCGCCTCTGGAACCGTGTCCGCCGAAGAAGGCCTCCCCGCTCCGGCAACCCCGCAGGCGCTGAGGATTTAATCCCGCAGCGGCATAGAATGCCGTGCCCGCTTTTCCGCAACGACCCATGCACATCGGCCGCCGCTTTGCGGTATTCTTAACCACATGAAATTCCGCTGCCCCATCTGCAGGAAGCCGACGGACTCCGAGGCCAACCCGGAATTTCCGTTTTGCAGCGAACGCTGCAAGCTTTACGATCTGGGCAACTGGTCCAGCGAAAAATATGTGATCAGCGAACCAGCCAACGACGATACGCTCTTCGAAGACATCACCCGCGAATCCCCCGACGAACACAAAAACTGATGAGCGCAAAGACTGATCCCGCCTCCTCCGACGATCCCACCGCGAACTCCCTCAACGAGCCGCTTGCCGTCCCGCCGCTAACCAATCCGCATTTCGCGCTCTTGATGGCCACGGCAGGCGGGCTCGGCTACTTCCCGAAAGCGCCCGGCACGTTGGGCTCACTGGTGGGACTTCTACTAGCGCTCCTACCTTCGTGGATATTTTTCGGCTTAGCCGCCGCGACCGTGGCAGCCACCCGCGGCGCCAGCATTTTTCTAACGGCCTCCACCGCGTATTTCGATCCGTTCTTAGGGGCGCAGATCGTCCTCACGCTCTTTATCGCTGCCCTGGGGGTCTGGGCATCCGATCGCGTCTCCCAGCGCTTCCGCGAGAAGGATCCGCAGTACGTCGTAATTGACGAAGTATCGGGGCAACACTTGACGCTCCTGCTCGGCTGCGGAATCCCCGTCTGGTGGAGAGTTGCCGAATCTTACTGGAACACGACGCCGATTGGTCTGATCACCCTGCGCGCCGCGCTCAACTGGAAATATTTGCTCCTGGGTTTTATACTTTTTCGCGTGTTTGATATTTGGAAGCCATTCCCGGCGCGCCAGGCGGAATCGCTGCCCGGAGGTTGGGGCATCATGGCGGACGATTGGATCGCGGGAATTTACGCAGGCATCGGCCTGTGGCTTGCGCGCGCTGCGGGTCTGTAGCAAGTCGCAACGCATGGCCCCGGGCGCCGCGCCGTAAAGTTAGGCCACCCGTGACGGCGGTTTCCGGTCGCGGCACCGGCGCTTTTGAATTTTGCAGCCGATGCATCACGCACGCGCGCGCGGCAACCGAAGCACGCAATGACACGAGCCGCGTTTTAGTGCAAGCTAGCAGGGTCAGCGCCAAGCGCCGCGGCACATAAGCCTGAACGCAAACATGACCGCCAGTCCCAGAATCGAAAGCATCAAGCCAGCCGCCGCACTCCCAGGCGGCGAAGTCGCCATTCACGGCAGCGGCTTCGGCACGCGCAACCACGCGCGCCCGCTCGTGCAATTCGGCTCCGCCGAAGCCAGTCTGGTCCTTGCAGCGGAGAATCTTTTGATAGCGCGCGTCCCGGAAGGAGCTGCCGGCGGCGCCGTCCGCGTTAGAATGGCCGGCGTCGAAAGCCCGCCCTTCCCTCTCGCGCTCGGCACGCAAGTCGCCGACAATCTGCATCCCGTCGCCAGCCCCGCGGTGGACGCCGACGGCAACGTCTATGTTACCTTCAGCGGCCAGCGCGGCCAAAAAGTTCCCGTGTCACTTTACAAAGTCACGGCCAATCACGCCATCAAGCCCTTCATCACCGAAATGATGAACCCCACCGGCCTGGCGATCGACGGGGAAGGATTCCTGTTCGTGTCCAGCCGCCACGATGGCGCGATCCACCGCGTAACGCCGGACGGCCGCTCCATGCAGTGGATTGAAGGCATGGGCATCGCCACCGGCCTCGCGTTCGACAAAGCCGGCAATCTTTACGTCGGCGATCGCAGCGGCACAATTTTCAAAATCGGCGCCGACCGCGAAATTTTCGTTTTCGCCACGCTCGAGCCTTCCATGGCCGCCTATCATCTGGCGTTCAGCGCCGCCGACGAACTTTACGTCACCGGCCCCACGACGTCCAGTTTCGATCGCGTCTATCGCATCAACCCCGCCGGCGAGGTCAGCACTTTTTTTCGCGGCCTCGGCCGCCCGCAAGGGCTCGCCTTCGATCGCGCCGGCAATCTCTACGTCGCCGCATCGCTAGGCGGCCAGCGCGGAATCGTGCGCCTGACGCCGCAAGCTGAACCGGAACTGGTGGTCAGCGGCAGCAATATCGTGGGCCTAGCCCTGCTGCCGAGCCGCCGCGCCATGATCACCACCAACAACGCGCTGTACTCCCTCGATTGGGACGTGCAAGGCCTCCCGCTGAACGGCTAGTCTCTACAAAACACTCGCAAGACAAACCTTTCGGCCATCCTCCTGAGGAGCACAGAAATGTGACGCTTTTTCTTTCCCGCCCTGCGAGCGCGGGTCGGGCGCGGCACGCAGCGAGGGGCTTGCTTTCCGTGCCAAGCGCCCACCAGCCGACAGTTCTCGACCACGCATCAACACTTACAGCGCTCGCGAATACGTCCCTCATCCTGAGGAGCGTAGCGGCGAAGGATCTCTGTTCGATCGCGCGCCTAGCCGGCACTCGAAATCGAACAGAGATCCTGCACTCGCTGTCGCGGGTACAGGGTGACGGTGCGCCACGCTGAGCGCTGTGTCCATTGCAAACCCGCTTGGCTGCAATTTTTCCTTGCGCGCCTGCGTATCTGCCCATATCTTCATGTACCTTCTGTTCGGAAAATGCATGAACGACAACCCAGCCACCATCGCCCCTACGCAAGCGCAAATCCCAATGCCTCCGCATCCGCCTCGCCGCCTGATCGCCGCGCCCTGGCACACATTCTCCATCCTGCTGATCTTCGCGTACTTCGGTTTTCGCGCCAGCATGCCGTCCAGCACCGCTGCCCCAGAAACCGCGTCGCCACTGGCGACGCACAGTGCAGTGCTCCTCAAATACGGGCTCTTAATTCTTTCGGAGTGGGGCATGGCCTACTGGGCCTGGGCAGGAGTCCACTGGCGCGGCGGCCGCCTGCGCGATCTAACCGGCGAACGCTGGATCAACTGGCGGAGCATAGCGACAGACGTCGCCATCGCCATCCCCTTCTGGATCGTGTGGGAATTGACTGCGTGGCTAGTGTACCGCGCTGTAGAGCGCATCCCTGCAGCAACCGCTCCCTATCAACCGCCGACAGGCCCCGCAGAAGTAACACTCTGGATTCTGCTCTCCATCTCCGCCGGCATCGGAGAAGAAATCGTCTTCCGCGGCTACCTGCAAAAACAATTCCAAGCCGCTACCGGCAGCGTAGTCGCAGCCGTAATCCTTCAAGGCGCCATGTTCGGGCTGGCCCACACCTACCAAGGCTGGAAACGAGTAATAGTAATCGCCGCCCTTGGCATCCTCTACGGCGCGCTGGCAGCCTGCCGCCGCAACCTCCGCGCCAACGTCCTAGCCCACGCCTGGTCTGACATCTTCGAGGGCTGGCTGCGTTTTATTTGAAGCGGCGAGTCGCCCGATCAGCGTCGCTTTCCAAGGACCAGGCTCTAAAGCGGCCGATCCGGATACGCCGCTTGCGGAAATCGCAAATGGACTAGCAGGGCGCAGAGCAGGAGCACTAGAAACGCTATTACGCTGCCCTCCGGCCCCGCCGATCCTCCCGTCAGCCATTTCGGACCTTGCACCGAAGTGTTCAGGTAGCGGCCCACGCCCAGCAAGCCGCTATCCGGCGTGCCGTAAAAAAATGTCTCCGCCCAATCCCACGCGGCGTGGAATCCCAACGCGAACCACAGGGTCCCCGTCCGCCGGATCATCAGGCAAAAAAGCAGGCCGATCACCACAACTTGCAGAATGCCCAGAACATTTTCATTTGGATTCCCCAGATGCGCGGCGCCGAATACCAGCGAAGTAAAGAGTGCGGACCGCCAGAAGCCCCAACGTCGCGCGAAAGAAAATAGCCAATACCCGCGAAACGCAAACTCTTCGTGCACCGCCACCGCCAGAAACACTGCGCCCCACCCCAGCGCGTAATGGGACAGGGCGCCTCCCGCCAGGGCCACGGAATCAATTTGAAAATGGCCGGACACGCGCAGAACCAGCAGAATCGCGGAAAGCATCGCGAAGCCCCACAGACATCCCTCCCAGAATCGCAATCCGAAAATCCCGCGCGGAGGAATTCCGTAATCGCTGAGTGGACGCTTTTCCATGCGCGAAACTATCCATGTCGCCAGCGCCACGCAAAATGCGAACCACGCTTTGAGTGGCAATTCACCCCGCACGCTGAAGACAGGATTCGACCGATTACCCTGCAGATGGAGCGCAATAACCAGCACTCCCGGAAAGATGAACGCGATTCCAACCCAGAGCAGCAGCCGGTTCCGTTCAGCGCGTGCCGAGGCCGCCGGCGGCTTCGAATTCGCCGCGCCGCCCAATCCCGAACCAGCGGGCACCGTCTCGCCCGTATGCGCAGAGCGCAGTTCCCCGCCGCGCTCGGAACCGTTTTCGTCCGGCACCTGGGTCCCCCCTTCCAATGCGCAAATTGTGCCAGCCGCGTCAGCCGCGCGCCAGCGCAATCGCTCGTGCGTGGCCGCACCCTTCCAAGACCTAGTGCAGTCCCTCATGTTTTGTCCAGCGCGCCAATGCCGCTCAATTTCACGAATTGTTCGCAGCCGACCTGCCAGCTGAGCAAGCTGCATTCATGGCGCGCTCGCAAGTTTTCAACTTCGCAGACCATTTCAAAGGAGTCATCACCAGCGCCGCGTGGCGCAGCAAACCGAGCTGGATGCTCGTCGCAGGAAGCGACAGAACCATCAACCCCGACCTGGAACGCTGGTACGCCGAACGCGCCAAGAGCCATAAGGTCGAAGTCGCAGTCGCCAGTCACTACGTCTACGTTTCACACCCAAAGGAGGTCGCGGCTCTGATCGAAGATGCCGCCACGCACGTTCCTTAGAGGAAGTCGCAGAACCAGTGATGTTTTGACCTTGTAGCCGCCCACTTCAGTGCGCCATGGGCGGCGCGCCGATCGGCCACGGCGGTCCCGAGGCACGGGACCGCTGCAGGCGTCCCCGTGTCGCTGCTTCGATTCCTCATCCGGAAATCCCGCGGGCGTCCGTCGCCGGTACTTCGGGCGCTGCGTCATCGTCCGCTCGGAAATCAATCGAGAGGGCCGCAAGGAAAGATCGGGCGCGGCAATCGCAATCGGCATTTCCATCTACGACTCTCCACGCAACCGCTAAAATAATTCGTGCGGAGCCAAAACGCAACGCTCCGCACCGCAACCTTTCTCGCCGCGCTCGCGTCTCAAGCCCGAGGCTTCTATACTCTAGTGCATGTCGCAATTCCGAATCGCTGGCACGGGATCGTTCCCTGGCAAGACAGGGCGATCTCGGCTCACCGCGGCGATCTCACACGTCTGGACATGGCTCGCCGTTATTCTCGTTTCGCTCGGCATCGCGTCCGTAACGCAAAGTCAATCCGCCGCACCCGCAGCTGAGCACAACGCACCTACACCCTCAGAGCAGCCGGCAACAGCGCCCACGGGAGGAAGTCGCTGCGCCACCTGCCACGCAACCGAAGTCGCGGGATACGCGCGCTCCGCGATGGCTCATTCCCTGCGCCGCCCCGGCCAGGAACCAGACGGCATCGTCACCGCACACGGTTCGAAAATCACCATGTACTCAACGCCCGCCGGCTACTGGCAGCGTTGGGAAAATGGCGGTGACCAAAGCGAATACCATATTGATTGGGTCGTCGGCTCCGGCAATCACGCCAGCGGTTATTTGGTGGACATCGGCGGCCACCTTTTCCAATCTCCGATCGCGTATTACAAGAGTCGCCAGTCCTACGATCTCGCGCCCGGTTTTGAAAATCAGCCCGATCCTGATTTCACGCGGCCCATCCGCGAGGAATGCGTTCTCTGCCATTCGGGGAACGCACTCGATGTCTCTGGAACGCTGAACGAATATCGCGCGCCAGTATTTCCTGCGTCTGATGAAGCGATTACATGCGATCGTTGCCACGGGCCCGCGGCAAAACATCTAGCCGATCCGCGCGCCGGTAATATTGTTAATCCCGTGAAACTCGAACCCGCCGCTCGCGACAGCATCTGCGAGCAATGCCACCTGTTCGGAGTCGCGCGCGTCCCCAATCCCGGAAAAACCCTCAGCGACTTCGTGCCCGGCCAACGCGCCGAAGATGTATTCACGACCTATTATGACGCGAATCCCGCCGGCGCGTTCAAAGTTATCAGCCATGTGGAACAACTCGCGCTGAGCGCCTGCGCGCGCAATAGCCATGGCCGCTTGTGGTGCGGCACATGCCACGACCCGCACAACAATCGGTACAACGAAGCGAACGACAAGCCGCTGCAGTCCGTTGCGTATTACCGCTCCGTATGCCTCAACTGCCACGCGGCGAAATTTCCCGCCGCTGCCGCGCATCCCGCGAAAGATAGCAACTGCCTTGCTTGCCACATGCCGCGCCGCGACGCCAAAGATGGCGGCCACTCCGCCTTCACCGATCACAGAATTCAGCGCCGCCCAGAATCGCTTCCCGATGCGCCTGCTGATAGCGGCATCGCCGCCTGGCGCGAGCCTTCGCCCGATCTGCGAACGCGCAATCTCGGCATTGCTTACATTGACGCCGGCATGCAACGCAAATCTTCGCCCTTCATCGTGCAGGGTTATCGCACGCTCACCGAAGTGCAATCCCAATTCTCCGATGATAGCGATTTCTTCAAATGGATCGGCGAAGCGCTCCTGCTCGCGCAGCAAACTGCGGAAGCCAAGATCGCGTTTGAACGCGCGCTCGAGCTCGATCCCAATTCCCCGCTCGCCGAAGCCGACGCCGCTTCGCCTTACGTCGCGTCCGGCGATGCCGACCGGGCCATCGCGCACCTCCGGCGCGCTCTCACGCTCGATCCTTTATATCTGCCCGCGGCCAGCACGCTGATGGGCTTGTATCAAAAGGAAGGCAACACCGCGGAAGCCGACGCGCTTGCGGGCAAAATCAAAGCGGCTATGGATGAAACGCCCGCTGCCGATCCAGCCGCACCGCAATCTACCACCAGCGGGTCCGCGAAAACCGCCGAACAAGTTTACAAAAATATTGAAGTCCTCAAAGGCGTTCCGGCCGGCCAACTGATTCCCGCTATGCAATTCATCACGGCGTCGCTGGGAGTCGAATGCACTTTCTGCCACGTCGAGGGGCATTTTGAGAAGGACGACAAGGAGCCCAAACAAATCGCGCGCGACATGATGCAGATGACGTTCGCGCTCAACAAAAATAGTTTCCAGGGCCATCGCGACGTTACCTGCTACTCCTGCCATCGCGGCACGCCGAACCCGCTGACGATTCCGGTTGTGGGCAATGACTCGCAGCCGAATCCTGCCCGTGTCGATGCCGCTGACAATGCTCTCACCGCCAACTCCGCGGCGGCGCCGAAACTTCCAGCGAACTTGCCGACGGTCAGCCAGCTAGTCGACAACTACGTCCGCGCACTCGGCGGATCCGCCGCAATCGAAAAAATCAGCACTCGCGTGGAAAAGGGCGCCACTACTTTCCACGGCCAAACCCAAACCGTCGAAATTTTCACTAAAGCCCCGGACAAGCAATCCATCGTCCGCCGCATGTCCGGCACAGAAAGCATCGTCACCACGTTCGATGGCCAATCGGGGTGGTCCATCGCGCCCGGCCGCCCGCCGCGCGAAATGCACGATGCCGATATCAGCGCCGCGCGCATCGACGCCGACCTGCAATTCCCTCTGCACATCCAGAAAATATTCCCCGAGCTGCGGCAGGAATATCCAGAGAAAATTGCGGATCGCGACGCCTACTTGCTCCTCGCGATCCGCGAAGGCCAACCGCCCGTAAAATTATATTTCGACGAACGATCCGGCCTGCTAGTCCGCATGGTGCGTTACGGGGAAAGTCCTCTCGGCCGCAACCCTACCCAAATTGACTACGCCGATTACCGCGATGTTGACGGCGTGCAAATCCCCTTCCGCGTCACCACATCTCAACCAGGTAACATCTCGACCATCCAATTAGAAACGGTGCAACAAAACGCGCCCATAGACCTCGCCCAATTCACCAGGCCGAAGCCGCCGCCTGCAGGCAAACAATCCGAGCAGTCAAACTCACACCCTTGACGCGCTTGACGGACGGGGAATCGCGCGGATTGGTTGCGACGGGTTTCGGTTCACACGTGCTGGAGGTGTGTGTCGCGGAATCCCGTCGGATACTTCAAACCAAAACCCAGCATGCGGTCCTACCAATGTGTGCCAGCCAGATTAGATAGGCTCGGCCGCTTATCAACAATTCTTCTTCGCAGGTTTGGCGCGCGACAATCTCACCATCGGCAAAACGCCGCGTGCAAATCGAGATTCTCGCTGCCGGGCCTAGGATAAACCGATACGAGGCAGATCATTGCAACCACAAAAGGCGACGCGAAGCAGAACGTTACGATCTGTCTCGACCGAAAAACCATTGAGCAACCGAGCACCTCGTCGGCGAAGCAGAAACCAACGAGGGCGCCAAGCGCAGGGCTATGGCCTGGCGCGACCGAGGCTTTCACTTGGGCGGCAAAATCCCCCCCGCTGCTGCGTAAAATGCCGGAGCAGAAATCATCGCCCGCCTGCGACTTGCACAGCGCACTCCTCATCGAGTACAACATTTCTAGATGAATGCGGAGATCATTGCCGTCGGTTCCGAGCTGCTCACTCCCTACCGCCTCGATACCAATTCTCTCTGGCTAACCGATGAACTAAATAAAATCGGCATCCGCCTGATCCAGAAAACGGTCGTCGGCGATTCACGCGACGAAATGCGCTCCTGCTTCCGCCACGCTCTGGATCGTGCCGACCTGATCATCGCCAGCGGCGGCCTGGGCCCCACCGACGACGACCGCACCCGCGAAACCGTCGCCGAACTTCTCGGCCGCAAGCTGCACATGAACGAAGCCATCGTGCGCGAAATCCAGGAGCGCTTCCGCCGTTTCGCGCGCACCATGCCCGAAATAAATAAACGCCAAGCCATGGTTCCCGAAGGCGCGACGGTACTCCCGAATCCCTCCGGCACCGCTCCGGCGTTGTGGCTCGAAGCCGACGGCCACATCATCGTGCTCCTTCCCGGCGTGCCGCACGAGCTGAAATCCATTTTCGAAACGGAAGTTCGCCCGCGCCTCGCGAAAATTTCCGGCGACGAGCGCCTCTTCACCCGCGACCTGCGCACCACCGGCCTCGGCGAATCCGACGTCGAAACGCGCGTTCGCCCGCTCTATCAGCTTTATCCCGACACCGAAACCACCATCCTCGCCGCGCCCACCGGCACGCAGCTGCATCCGCGCACCTGGTCTCGCGACGCCGCCAGAGCCGAAAAAGTTCTCGACGAAATCACCGACCGCATGGCCCTCGCTCTGGGCGAACATCTCTATTCCACCAAGGGCGAAACCCTGGAAGAAGTCGTCGCGCGCGTCCTCACCGAAAATCGCGCCACCGTCGCCGTCGCCGAAAGCTGCACCGGTGGCTTGCTCGCCGAACGCCTCACCAAGATTCCCGGCAGCTCCTCCTATTTTCTGGGCGGCGTGGTCTGCTACAGCAACGATCTGAAAACCAGCCTCGTCGGCGTTCCGCAAAGTCTGATCGAAGCAAAAGGCGCGGTCAGTTCCGAAGTCGCGCTGGCCCTCGCCGACGGCATCCGCAAACGCACTGGCGCGACACTGGGCGTCGGCGTCACCGGCGTCGCTGGTCCCGGCGGCGGCACGCCGGAAAAACCCGTGGGCCTGGTCCACATCGGCCTCGCCGACGAACACGGCCCCCGCGAACGCGCTTATCGTTTTCCCGGCGATCGCGAACGAATTCGCCAATTCGCGTCGCAATCCGCGCTCGATGCCGTGCGCCGCTACTATCTTTTTCCCACTGCCGCCAGAGCCTGAGCCAAATCCATGCGCCTCTTTGTCGCCTTCGAGCTGCCCAACCCGGTGCGCAACGCCCTCGCCACGCTCGCGCAGCGCCTGAAACCGGAATGCCGCGCCGCACGCTGGGTGCGCGCCGAGTCCATGCACCTCACTCTGAAATTTCTGGGCGAAACAGAGCCGCAAAAACTTCCCGAAATCCGCGCCGCTCTGGCGGCGATTCGTTTCGCGCAGCCCGTCGCGATGGATTTTCGCGTCCTCGGTTTCTTCCCCAACGAATTCAAGCCGCGCATACTTTGGTGCGGCGTGCAGGCCACTCCGAATCTCGCCCAACTCGCTGCCGCGGTCGAAGAAGCGCTCGAGCCGCTCGGCTTCGCCCGTGAAGCGCGCGCGTACTTTCCGCACCTCACACTGGCGCGCTTGGAACCAAACGATGCGCTGGAAAATTTGCTGCGTGCGGCCGACGCCCTGAAGACGTATGATTTCGGCGCGGCTCGCGAATCAGAATTCCATCTTTTCGAAAGCGTGCTAAAACCATCCGGCGCGCAATACAGCAAACTCGCCGCATTTCCATTCGTGGAAGGGGCGAAGTGAATTCGCTCCCGCTCAGCCCCGCGCTGCTCATCCCGGTGACCGCCTACCTGCTCGGCTCGATCCCCTTCGGCCTGCTCGTCGTAAAAGCGCTCGGCGGCCCGGACATCCGCGCAATCGGTAGCGGCAATATCGGAGCCGCGAACGTCACGCGCAGCGCTGGAAAATTCGCGGGCATTCTCACCCTGCTCCTCGACGCCGGCAAAGGCTACGCCGCCGTCTGGCTTGCCGCGCATCAGACGCGCGGCAACATTCGTTGGATGATGGTCGCCGCGGTCTGCGCCATCATTGGCCATATGTTCCCGGTGTGGCTAGGCTTCAAAGGCGGCAAAGGGGTCGCCACCGGCCTCGGCGTTTTCCTACCGATCGCTTGGCAAGCGGTCGCCGCTGGAATCGTACTCTGGCTACTGGTCGTAATTTTCTGGCGCTACTCCTCGCTAGGCTCGATTTCCGCCGCCGTCGCGCTGCCGCTTTTCGTTTACCTGCTCTACGCGCCAGGCCATGCGCCTCCGGAATTCGTCAGCCTCGGCACGGTCGTGATCTCGGTGCTGGTGCTAATCAAACATCGCCCCAACATCGCGCGCCTGGTTGCCGGAGAAGAACCGCGTCTGAATTTCGGCGGCAAAAACGACGAATAGCCTGCCGAAAATCCCGCCCTGGGCCTCCCCGCACAAACGACATCCTCCCGATAAGTCCCGACCGCTCTGTATCTTATTCGCCACCCCCAGTACTATCGTCCCGTTGTATCGCGACTCCCACTTCGCTAGCATTTTACTGAAGAGATTCTTGTGCCCACGGAAGCCCTCAAGCAGCACACGACGCGCCGCCTGCGCATCCTCTGGATTGTGCTGGGTGCCCTGCTGTTCGTAAGCATCACGCCGCTATGGCTTTACCATCGCCAGGTCTTGCGCCTCAGCGAAGAAAAATTGCAGGACACCGAGCGCGTGCAGCAATCTGAAATCACCCGTTCGCTCGCCAGCGAAACTCTGCAGTTCGAACAAAATCTGCGCGAACAACTTCTCAGCCAGCGTCAGGTGCTCGCGCTCACCGGCTGGATTGAAAATGTGGACGATCCCGCGCACGCCCCGCAACTGGCGCGCCTGCTGCAAAGCTTCGTCGAAAATAATCAAAATATACTCTACGTCACCGCCGTCAACCAGCTCGCCAAAGGTCAGTCCGCCGGCAGTTTCAACGCCGACCAGGATCCTTTCGTCGGTGGCGCGCTCAAACGCGCATTCACCGCCAGCATCCAGGGGCTGAATTTCGTCAGCGAACCGTTCGCCCTCGGCAAAAATAATCGCCCCGCGCTGGTCGTCTCGGTCCCGCTTTCTCAGAATGGCCAATTTACCGGCATGATCGCCTCGGTCGTCTCCATTGACCGCCTGCTGGAACGCATTCGCGACGCCAGCGTGCGCGAGCGCACTGTCTTCATCGTTGATGGCCACGGCCACATCGTCGCGCACCCCGATTCCGCCGAAGTGGTTCCCGGCCGCGACGTCACCTCCACTTCTCCCATCGTCAGCCACCTGAAAGAATTGCCGCAGGAACTGCGCGCCACCGAAACCATGCATTTCGTCGAGCAGGACAAGAACAATAAGTCCGTCGAAATGATCGGCACCTACAGCACCATCCCGGAATTGAGCTGGACGGTGATCGCCGAGCGCAGTCTGGATAGCGCGCGCATCGACGCCGGCGTGAAAGAACTCACTGCGCAGGCGCTCAGCTTCGTCGTGGGCGTCACCATGGTCGCGCTGCTCTTCGGATATCTTTTCGCGCTGGGCATCACGCGCCCGATTCGCGGCCTGGTCGAATCCGTGCGCGCCATCAGCCGCGCCGAATTCCACGAACGGGTGCGCGTCGAAGGCGCCGCCGAAATCAGCGAGCTGGCCGAGACTTTCAATCACATGGCTGGAGACATCGAAGAATACGTCGAGCGCCTGAAACAGGCCGCTGCCGAAAACCGCGAGCTGTTCCTGGGCTCCATCCGCATGCTCGCCGCCGCCATTGACGAAAAGGATCCCTACACCCGTGGTCACTCCGGCCGCGTCGCCAAGTATTCCATCATCATCGCCGAGTACATGGGCCTGGACTCCGAAGAAATCGACCGCCTGCGCATTTCCGCGCTGCTGCACGACGTAGGCAAAATCGGCGTAGACGATCGCGTCCTGAAAAAGCCCGGCAAGTTGACGGACGAGGAATTCGACCTGATGAAGCAGCACCCCAGCAAGGGCGCCAATATCATGCGCCCGGTCGCTCAGCTGAAGGACATGCTCCCCGGCATCGAACTGCACCACGAACGCATGGACGGCGCGGGCTACCCTTTCGGCCTAGCGGGCGATCAGATTCCCATGATGGCGCGCATCATCGCCGTCGCCGACACGTTCGACGCCATCACCACCAATCGCCCCTATCAATCCGCCATGGACCTGGAATTCGCCCTAGGCCGCATCCGCTCCCTGGCCATCTCCAAGTTCGATCCCAACGTAGTAGCCGCCCTCGACGCCGCGATAGCCTCCGGCCGCCTCCGCCTAAGCGCCGCGCTAGTGGAAGTATAATTTCTCAGCCGAATCGCTCTCCCTTTCGCCAGCCGATCCCCAGGAATCACCTCTCACTACTCACCAATCACTCTCCGTTTGCTACAATCAAATGCTCCGCCAAGCGCGGCAACAACTCATGATCTCTCTCTTCGGACCGCCAGAACCCACGCTCCTCGAACGCCTCAAAGATTCCGTCAGCAAAACTCGCTCCGAACTGTCCGCCCGCGTCGAACAGCTGCTCACCGGCGACCGCCCCGTTGATCCCGAACTTCTGAAGCAATTGGAATCCGCGCTCCTCAGCGCCGACCTCGGCGTGCGCACCACCAAAGAGGTTCTAGCCGCGCTTCGCCAGCAAGTAAACGAACACAAACTGGAAGAACCCGGCGCGCTGAAACGCGAACTGAAAAATCAAATCCTGAAAATTCTCACCGCACCCGCGGCCGCGCAGCCGAGTCCTGACGGCAAACCCGCTAACGAGCCGCGCGTCCTGTTCGTTGTCGGCGTCAACGGCACCGGCAAAACCACCACTATCGGCAAACTCACCCATCGCCTGAAGAAAGAGGGCGTCACCGTGATGCTCTGCGCCGCCGATACTTTCCGCGCCGCCGCCATCGAGCAACTCGAAATCTGGGCACGCCGCTCCGGCGTCGAAATGATCAAACAAAAACCAGGCGCCGATCCCTCCGCCGTCGTTTTCGACGCGCTCACCGCCGCGCGCGCCCGCCACGCCGATGTCGTCATCGTGGACACTGCCGGCCGCCTGCACACCAAATCCAACCTGATGGCGGAGCTCGACAAGATGAAGCGCACCGCCGCCAAGGTAATCCCCAGCGCCCCGCACGACGTGCTGCTTGTCCTCGACGCCACCACCGGACAGAACGGCCTCAACCAGGCCCGCGAATTCTGGAGCCATGCCGGAGTCACCGGCATCGTGCTCACCAAACTCGACGGCACCGCCAAAGGCGGCATCGTCGTAGCCATCGCCCGCGAACTGAATCTGCCGATCCGCTTCGTCGGCACAGGCGAAAAAATCGACGACCTGGTCCCATTCGATGCCCAAACCTACGTCAACTCTCTGTTTGATTAAGCATAGTAGAGCCGGCGTCTCGCCGGCTCTTTTCGGTTTTGCCTTGGCGGCAGCCTCGCGCAGCGGGACCGCCCGCATCGGTTTCAACGCGGACGAGCACTAAAATATGAATCGCAACAAAGGGAACGACGAAGTCTGGATGCTCCGCGCACTAACGCTAGCAACTCGCGGCGCAGCCCGGGCACATCCCAACCCCATCGTCGGCGCAGTCCTGGTCAAAAACGGGAAGGTGATCGGTGAAGGTTTCCACGATTACGACCGCCGCGACCACGCCGAAATCGTCGCGCTCAAACAAGCCGGAAAAAACGCCCGGGGCGCCACACTCTACGTCACGCTCGAGCCCTGCTGCACCACCGGACGCACCGGCCCCTGCACCAAAGCCATTAGCGCCGCTCGAGTAGCACGAGTCGTCGCTGCCATGCGTGACCCCAATCCCGCGGTTTCCGGCAAAGGCTTGGCCGCGCTGCGCCGCGCCGGAATCCAGTTAATCAGCGGCATCCTGGAAAAACAAGCTCAGCACCTCAATGAAGATTTCGCGTGCTGGATTCAGACCAGGCTTCCACTCGTCACCCTGAAAACCGCGCTCACCCTCGACGGTCAAATCGCACAAAAAGCCGGCAGCGTCACATGGATCACCAGCCAGCAATCGCGTGACGCCGTCCAGCGCCTCCGCCACGAAGCCGACGCGCTCCTGACCGGAATCGGCACCGTTCTCGCCGACAACCCGCGCATGAGCGACCGCACCGGCGAGCCGCGTCGCCGCCCGCTCCTCCGCGCCATAGTTGATTCGCGCCTGCGCACGCCGTTGCGCTCGCATCTGGTGCGGTCCGCGCAGCACGACCTAATCATTTTCACCACGCAATCGCCTGCTTCACCGAAAGCCCGCGCCCTCACGCGCGCAGGCGTCGAAGTCATGCGCGTTCCCGCGCGGGAGGGCCGTGTCGATCTTGGCGCCGTGATCCGCGAGCTGGGCCGCCGTCAGGTTCTCAGCGTCCTGCTAGAAGCGGGAGCGGAACTAAACGGCGCCGCGCTAGAGGCGGGCATTGTGGACAAAATGATTCTCTTCTATGCTCCCAAAATCATGGGCACAGGCGGCGTTCCAATGGCCAGCATCCCGTCGCGTTGGTTCGCAAAATCCCCAGCGCTGCAAAACTCAACCGTAAAGCCCTGCGGCCCCGATTTCGTAGTCCAAGGATATTTTCGCGATGTGTACAAGCGCTAAGGTGGCACAGGCGATCCTGCCGTGCACCCTGCGGAGCCACAGCGAAACTGATCACAGGAACTGAAAACAAATGTTCACCGGCATCACCGAACAAGTAGGCCAAATCGAATCTCTCGACCACTCCGCAACCGGCGGCCGCCTCCGGATCAGCTTCCGCGGCGCAGCCGCTTCGGACTCTGCTCCCGGAAATGATTCCCCCATTACCAAAGACACCAAACTGGGCGACAGCATCTCCGTAAATGGCTGCTGCCTGACGGTAGTCGAATTCACTGCAAGCCACTTCAGCGCCGATTTGTCCGGCGAAACTCTCCGCCGCACCAATTTCGGCGAAAAAAAAACCGGCCACCTGGTAAATCTCGAACGCCCGCTAGCCGCCGGTGCCCGCCTAGGCGGCCATTTCATGCAAGGTCATGTTGACGGCATCGGCCGTCTCACGCGCCTCGTACCCGAAGGCGAAAACTGGTGGCTCTCCGTCCGCGTTCCACAAGATCTGCGCCGCTACGTCGCCGAAAAAGGTTCCATTGCTCTGGACGGCATCAGCCTTACCGTAGCGCGCTGGCACGATGGCATCGCCGACATCGCCATCATCCCCTTCACCTACCAGCACACCAACGTCCGCAGCATGTCCGTCAACGACGCCGTCAACGTCGAAACTGACATCCTCGCCAAATACGTCGAGAGCCTGCTGCACAGCGAACCATCGCAACCCGCCTCGCATCTGACCGTAAAAAATCTGATCGAGGAAGGTTTCTGATGCGCGCGCAACATTTCCTAGCGCCGGCGTCCCGCCGGCATTTTTGCGTTGGCCTACCCGCATGACCGACCGCAAATCCTACGACATAGCCGTAATCGGCAGCGGTGTCTTCGGCGCATGGACCGCCTACTGCCTCGCAAAATCGGGCGCTTCCGTAGCACTCCTGGAGTCCTACGGCCCCGCCAATTCCCGCGCCAGCTCTGGCGGAGAGTCGCGCATCATCCGCATGGGCTACGGCGCGGACGAGATCTACACCCGCTGGTCCTTGCGCGCGCTCCCCCGCTGGAAAGAAATTTTCGCCCAGGCCGGTCGCCCCGAGTTATTTCAACCGACCGGCGTCCTGTGGATCGCGCACGATAAATATCCCTACGCGCTGGACACTCTCACGGCTCTGCAAAATTACAGCATCCCCCACGAACGCCTCTCGCTGCTGGGCCTGCGCAAGCACTACCCGCAAATCGCATTCGACGACAACGCCTGGGGAATCCTCGAAACCGAAAGCGGCGTCCTGATGGCCCGGCGCTCCGTGCAAACCGTCGTCGAAGAAGGCCAGAAAATCGGCGTGCAATACCGCGCCGCCTCCGCCCTCGCCCCCTTCGGCGAAGGCCGTGTCAGCTCGATCATGACCACCCACGGCGAAAATATAGCCGCCGGCGCCTTCGTCTATGCCTGCGGCCCCTGGCTCGCCAAACTTTTTCCCGATCTCCTGGGCCCGCGCATCTTCGTCTCCCGCCAGGAAATTATTTTCTTCGGAGTACCGCAAGGAGAAATTCTCTTCCAGCAGCAAGCGCTGCCCACCTGGCTGTACCTAAAAGACGAATTTTACGGCATGCCCGACCTGGAAAATCGCGGCCTGAAAGTTGCCGACGACCATCACGGTGCGGCCGTCGATCCCGACACCCAGTCCCGCGTCGCCAGCGTCGCCGCCGTCGAGTCCGCCCGCGAATTTGTCGCTCGCCGCTTCCCGGCCCTGAAGCACGCGCCCGTCGTCGAAACGCGCGTGTGCCAATACGAAAGCACTTCCAACGGAGATTTTCTGATTGACCAGCACCCGGATTTCACAAACGTCTGGCTGGTAGGCGGCGGCTCAGGCCACGGCTTCAAACACGGCCCAGCCGTGGGAGAATACGTTGCAGCGCGCGTATCGGGATCCACCGCAACCGAAAACGAAATCGAACCGCGCTTCTCGCTAGCCACAAAACAAACCACGCAAAATCGCAAGATCCACTGACGCGAATTCGCACGCTTAAGCCGCCCCTGCTTCCCTCGCCTTCGCCCGCACTCCGCGATAATAAAGCGCCAGCCCGAAGAAGATCGCAAACGCGCTCCCGCCCGCGAGCTTCCCCTCAAATATCCACTTGTTCGCCGCTTCCGCCGGAGGAATCAACGACAACACGATCCCGCCCAGCACCACCGTAAATCCTAGAATCCCCATCAGCCAAACTCCGATTTTCCCGCCCGGGATCAAAACCTCATTCTCATTCGCCCCGCGATCCGCGCGATAAGCCAGCCGGATCACGGCGCCGTACATATACAAAAACGGAATAAAATAAAGTATCGTCCCCGCATCCACCAATTCCTGATACGCCGTGTTCGGGCTGTCGCTAATCTGCCCCAGTATCAGCACCACGCCCGTCGCGAAAGCCTGCACCAGTATCGCTACCCACGGAGTCTTCCATTTCGGATGGATGCGCCCAAACGCCGCTGGCAAATAGCGGTCAATCCCCACCACAAACGGCACGCGCGCCACTCCCGCCACCGTTCCGCCAACGCCTCCAGCATTCCCCACCGTCACCAGAATCGCCGCGATCACGCCAAACAAAACAATCCGCAGCATCATCGATCCGGACGTCAAAGCCTGGAACACGCCGCTCTTGGGATCTACCGCATCGGCCGGCAACATGGAAAGCACCGCAAAAGTTCCCGCGATATAAATCAGCGCAATTAAAATCCCCGAACCAAAAATCGCGCGCGGCAAGGTTTTCTGGGGGTTGCGCACTTCTTCGCTCATCGTCGCGCAAAGCTCCAGGCCCACAAACGCAAACGCAATCTGCGGCCAGAAATTCACCGTACCCCAATTCCACGCCGGCATCATATTGCGCCAGGTGAAATGCGTGACCGACCCGTGCGCGTGCCACAAATACGCGGCCATCCCCAGGAGCATCAGCAGCGGCACATACGTCGAAACCGCGCCCACGTTCTGCAGCCACTTGCCGATATTCAATCCCACAATATTCAGCGCCACCGCCACAAAGAGCAGTCCAAACGATCCCGCCACCAGAAACGTCCGGTCTTGTGCCAGATAGGCCGTGCTGCCTCCGCCAATATAAGCAGCCATCGCCGCACTCGCCATCAGCAGCGCCGGAAAATAAAAAAACGTGTACACCCAATACGTCCAGCCCGCGATAAATCCGTGAAAATCCCCAAACGCTTTCTTGCACCACACATACAACCCGCCCTCTTCCGGAAATCGCGTGGACAATTCCACGATCACAAACGTCGTCGGCAGAAAAAAGAACAGCGCGGCCAAAATCCACAAGCTGATAGAAGAAGTTCCGTTGTGCGCCGCCGCCGCAATCCAGCGCGGTCCCAGCACGGCACCAATATTGAACAGCAGCACGTCCCAAAATCCCATCACGCGCCGCAGTTGCGATTTCGGGTCGCCGCCTTTCGCGGCAGGCGCGGATGCACCGGTTGCCGTGGGATTCTGGCTCACTCGGTGGCGTCCAACGCGGGAATCATCTCATCTTGCGCTAGAAAATTTCGCAGGAACGGTTCCTTGGAATTTTCCAGCTCCTGCCACGTGCCGAAAAACCCCACGCGCCCTTCTTGCAGGAACAGAATGCGGTCCGCCAATTTTCTCGCCAGGTGCGTATCGTGCGTCACCACGATCGAAGTCTTGTGCAATCGCTTCTTCAATTTCGCGATCAGATCGCCCACGTAGGCCGCCATCAACGGATCCACCATCGTGGTCGGCTCGTCGTACAGAATCGCGTCTGGGTCTTCCGCCAGCGCGCGCGCAATCGCCACCGCACGCTTCGCTCCAGTGCTCAAGTCCGCCGGCAAACGATCCGCGTAATCCGCAACCTCCAGCTCCTTCATCAGCCCTTTCACCGTAGCGTCAATTTTCTCCGGCGCTTCCGGCTCGCTGCGGCTCTCCAGCGGAAACGCGACGTTTTCCTCCACCGTCAGCGAATCGAATAACGCACCAGATTGAAACACCATCGTCACCCGCCGCCGGATCTGCGAAAATTGCTCTTCCGTCCAGTCCGTCACGTCCTGCCCCGCCACAATGATTCGTCCCGAATCCGGCGCCAGAAATCCCAGCAGCAGTTTCAGCGACACCGATTTCCCCACACCGCTGCGCCCCATGATCACGGCCGTTTCGCCCTGCTCCACGAAGAAGCTGACGTCCTTCAGCACGGCGTTATCGTCAAACGCCTTCGAAACATTTTTGAATTCGAAATAGTGTTCGCTCATTTTTCCGCGCGCCCGGCAAATTTCGCCTTGGCCTGTTCGTAATCCGCCGGCGTGTTCACATTCTTGAATAGGAGCCCGTCGGAATCAAAGCCTTTCCATTTCGCTGGTTCTATCATTTCGACGCGCAGTTCCGCCAGGCCATCCGTCACCTTACGCACGCCTCGTTCCAGCGCCCGCCGCAGCTCCGGTTCGCTGCCTTTTTGGTACATCGCGCAAAGCGGCTCAGCCCCGCGCCTGTTCGCCGGCGTCAGATTCCTTGCCACCACGGCTTCCTCCGCGGAATCGCGCGCGCGCTGCAACAAATATTCCAGCCACGTGCGCGTCAAATACGGCAAATCGCACGCCACAATTAAATTCCACTCCGCATCCGAGGCACGTAAGGCCGTTGCAATCCCGCCCAGCGGCCCGCAACCCGGCCAATCATCCGCAATCGCGGGTAATCCCAACCCCCGATATTTTTCCGGCGTCCCCACTACCACCACCGGAGAGCCCACCACCGATTCCACCAATCGCGCCGCCCGCGCGATCATCGGCACACCCGCAATTTCTAGCAACCCCTTATCCACACCCATGCGAGAACTTTCGCCACCCGCCAAAATAAATCCCGCGATGGATACGCCGTCCGTCATGCCTGAAGTCTCGTCATCTTGTCGGACTTGGTAGCGCGTGTCATCCCGATGCCTGCAACAGCGGGTAAGGGGACTGTCTTTTCTTCTCTTCGCTCGTCACTTGCCACCGCCTCACTTCCCCGGCCGCTGAATTCCAAGCTCCCGCAATTTCTCCTGCAGACTCTGCCGATGCAATCCCACCTCCGCCGCTGTCTGCGACACATTCCAATGATGCTCTTCCAATTTCCGCCGCAAATAAACAATCTCAAACTGCCTCTTAGCCTCGCGAAAATCCGCTGCGCCCAAAAACGATTCGTCCCCCGCCTTTTTCATAGCGCCCGCCGCGCCGCGATACTCCCGAATCTCCTCCGGCAAATCCGCCGAAGTGATTTCATCGCCGTCGCACAACACCAGCGTGCGCTCCAGCGCGTTACGCAATTCCCGCACGTTCCCCGGCCAATCGTAGCGTCGCAATAGACTCATCGCTTCCGGCGACACCTGCGCACGACGGTTATGCCGCGCCCCTAACTGCTCCAGAAACGCATCCACTAACAGCGCCAGATCCTCTTTATGCGCGCGCAGCGGCGGCAATTCCAGGGTCACCACCCGCAGCCGGTAGTACAAATCCTCGCGAAAGCGTCCTGCCGAAATTTCCCCCCGCAAATCCCGGTGCGTCGCGCTGATCACCCGCACATCGACATCGATCGCGTGCGACCCGCCCAGCCGTTCGATCTTGCGATTTTCCAGAGCGCGCAGCACTTTTGCCTGCGTCACCGCATTCATGTCCCCAATCTCATCCAGAAAAATCGTGCCGCCCGACGCCAACTCAAATTTTCCCTTGCGCTGCTGCGCCGCTCCGGTAAACGCCCCGCGCTCGTACCCGAACAATTCCGATTCAATCAAATTTTCCGGCAGCGCCGCACAATTCACCGCCACAAATGCCCGGCCGCGCCGCGCCGACCGCTCATGAATTTCCTGCGCCAACAAATCCTTCCCCGTTCCGCTCTCCCCCAAAATCAGCACGGTCGCGTCCGTAGCCGCCACGCGCTCCGCCACCTCAAAAACGCGCCGCATCGTCTGGGAAGCGCCGAGCAGCCGTCCGAATTGTCCGTCCGCCACCAGTTCCCGCCGCAGACGCGTGTTTTCTTCAGCCAGCTCGGAAAGCTTCAGCAAGTTCGCCACACGCCGACGCAATTCCTCGATGTCAAATCCCTTCACGATGTAATCCGCAGCCCCGCCCTGCAACGCTTCCACCGCCGTCTGCGCCGTATCCAAGGCCGAAACGACTAGCACAGGCATCTCATGCCCGTTTTCGCGCAGCCAGCGCAAAAACGAAATCCCATCCTCGCCCGGCATCACCAGATCTAGCAGAATCAAATCTGGCGCCCCGGCAGCCAAAGCCTCGCGCGCAGCCGCAGCCGACCCCACCTCGATCACCTTATATTGCTTCTCGAGTGCCCGCCCGGTCCCATAGCGCGCCGCGCTCTCGTCATCCACCAACAAAATTGTTCGCATGATTTATTTCGCGTCCCCTTCCGCCAGCGGCAGCGTCAAATGAAACCGCGTGCCCTTCTCATTACGGAGCGGGCTCTCCACCGCCAGCGTCCCGCCCAACTCCTCAATCCTGCGCGCGACAATCGCCAACCCCAGTCCCGTCCCCGTCGCCTTCGTCGTAAAATAGGGCTGAAATATTTTCGCGCGCAGCTGCGCTGTAATCCCCGGACCGTCGTCGTCCACCACGATGTCCAGCCTCCCGTCGTAACGCCCCACACTGATCCGTACCCGCCCGCCGTCCGGCTGTGCTTCCATCGCGTTCACAATCAAATTCGAAAGCACCTCGCTCAAAGCCTCTTCCGACGCCTGCGCCATAATCTCGTGCGTCGGTTTCTCGAATTCCAGCCGCACGTTGCGCCGCTCCGCGTCCCGCCCGAACAGCCAAGCCGTCTGCGCCGCCACCGCCACCGCCGCGACGCTTTCGCCATGCACCGAAGGCTTCGCGTAATGCAGCAGCTGCGTCAACTTCGTGCTCATGCGATCAATCTCGCCCACGATTAATGTACAGTCGCGCTGCACATCCAGGGGCAAATCCGGATTTTCCAGCTGTACTTGCAGTACCGTTTTCATGGAACTCAAAGGATTCCGCAAATTGTGCGACACGCTGGCCGCCATCTGTCCCAGCATCGCCATCCGCTCGCGCTCCGCCAGTTCATGCTCCAGCCGCAACTTGTCCTCGATCAACCGCGCCAAATCCGCCATGCCCGGCAATTGCTCCGCCAGAAATTCCAGCGCCGCCGTGGTCTCGCCCGTCAGATACGATCCGGTTGTCGCCGCCTCGAGCACTCCGATTTCCTGTCCATCCTTCATCAACCGCATCTGCGCCGTGTGCCCCAGCCCGCCGGGCGCTGCCAAAGCTTTCAACGTCGTATCGCGCGGTATCGAAATGCGCACCGCCGCCAGCCCAAACTCCTCGCGTATGCTCCTTTCCGCCTCCGCCACCAGGTGCGCCACCTTCCCCAGCCGCGCCTCCTGCTGCAGTTGCGAGGTCAATCTCTGTACCCTGTCCATCCGCTCGGCCAACTGCCGATGCAGTACCGGCCCAATCGCCCGCTCCAGCGGCTCAAAAAGAAATATCAGCACAAACAGCAACACGCTCGCTGTAGCCTCCGGCGGTAACACCGGCTCCAGCCAACCGCTAACCCGCCGCACCAGCGCCAAATACAGCAGCGCCAAAAAAGTAGCCGGCAGCGCATACATCAAATTCCGCTGCGCTGCAAACTCCAGAAAGTTCCGCCGCACCGCGTAATAAAGCAGCAGCGCGCCCGGCAGCACGCACAGAAAAGTGATCGCAGTAGCGATGCCGTCCCCCGTCAGCGGAGGTATTGTCGCAATTCCCTCCCGAAGCGCGAGCGTCGCCAATATCAAGACCGAGAACGCGCCCAGCCAGGTGAAGAATCCGCGTTCGCCCGGCTCTTTTGAAAATTTCACAATCGAAAATTCGATAGCAACGCAGCCGAGTAGCGCCACAGCGGGAAGGAATAGGTCGGAGCCAGTGAGCTCAAGCCACTGCAAAATTGACTGTGCGAGGGTGAATGGTCCACTGTGCTGCATAGACGCGAAAACAAGTGCACGAGCAACGGGTAACGCGTATACCAGCCACACGGCACGGCCATAAAATCGCGATAATGCCCGACCCTGAATGGTCTGAAGATATTCGAGGTGAACGTGGAGCAGGAGGGCCGGTAAGAACGCTAATCCGAGGACATGGAGAATCCAACAAAAGAGCAGGGTCGGGTACGGCAGCAAGCCGTACTGGATGAACGCGTTGATTTCGAGCAGCCCACCGGCATAGATCAAGAACAGCGAGAGGATCAAGAAGAACAGAACTCGCTCAAAAGTCCGCGGGCGCCGGTGTCCCAAGATCAGCGCCAGCAAGAACAAATACACCAGCGTCCCAGCAGTCAAACTGATGAGTCGGATATAGAAGAGTGATGGCACCGGTGTCAGTCCGCGGGATTCTAGCCCCCCGAACGCCCACAAGGCAAGAATCAAGTGCCAGAAAAATCTGGCGGCAGTCAAACTACTGAAAATAAAAGCAATACAAACTAATAACCCAGACAGATGTGAGCCTCGAATTATCAGATTCCTGCTTGACTCCCCAGCCTCTCATTGCTATATTAGCACTCGCCTACGAGGAGTGCTAAACGGTCTCCTGGCCGCCATAACTCCTCCCGGCAAGTCTCACCAAACAATTGGAGGATTTTACAAATGGCAGTCAATATCACGCCCCTACACGACCGCGTGCTAGTGCGGCGCCTGGAAGAAAAGGAATCCATCAAGGGTGGCATCATCATCCCGGACTCCGCAAAAGAGAAACCACAAGAGGGTGAAGTCATCGCCGTCGGCTCCGGCCGCCGCGAAAAAGGTGAACTGATCCCCCTCGACGTAAAAGCCGGTGACCGCATCTTGTTCGGCAAGTACAGCGGCAACGACATCACCATTGACGGCGAGGAATTCATGATCATGAAGGAAGACGAGATCCTCGCAAAGCTCGGCCCCGCTGCCAAAGCAGCCGGCAAACGCTAACCCGCTCTAAACGCAACTCCCCGGACGCGGCCTAAGCCGCCGGCCGGATAACCAACTCGCAATACAAAAATAGGAGAAAGACATCATGGCAAAGCAAATCGTGACTGGTGAAAATTCGCGCCAGGCGATCCTGCGCGGCGTGAATCAGCTCGCCGACGCAGTAAAAATCACCCTCGGCCCCAAGGGCCGCAATGCGGTGATCGAAAAGAAGTTCGGCTCGCCGATCATCACCAAGGACGGCGTAACCGTCGCTAAGGAAATCGAGCTGCAGGATCCGCTCGAGAACATGGGCGCCCAGATGGTGCGTGAAGTCGCATCCAAGACTTCCGACGTAGCCGGCGACGGCACGACCACAGCCACCGTACTGGCCCAGGCCATCTTCCGCGAAGGCGTGAAGGCGGTTGCAGCCGGTGCCAGCCCCACGGCATTGAAGCGCGGCATCGAAAAGGCGGTTGAAGTGGCCGTTGAGGAAGTTCGCCGTCTGCATAAGGACGTCAAGGGCGACATGATTGCCCAAGTCGGCACCATCAGCGCGAACAACGACAAGCACATCGGCGACATCATTGCCGGTGCGATGAAGAAAGTCGGCAAGGACGGCGTCATCACCGTGGAGGAGTCCAAGACCATGGAAACGTCGCTTGAGGTCGTCGAAGGCATGCAGTTTGACCGCGGCTACCTCTCGCCCTACTTCGTCACTGACCCCGAACGCATGGAATGCGCGATGGAAGACGTTCGCATCCTCATCCATGAAAAGAAAATCTCCTCGATGAAGGACCTGCTGCCTCTTCTCGAGCAGATCGCCAAGCAGGGTAAGCCGCTTTTGATCATCGCTGAAGACGTCGAAGGTGAAGCTCTCGCCACTCTCGTCGTCAACAAGCTCCGCGGCACCTTGCAGTGCGCTGCCGTGAAGGCTCCTGGCTTCGGAGATCGCCGCAAGGCCATGCTCGAAGACATCGCCACACTCACCGGCGGCAAGGCCATCACCGAAGATCTGGGCATCAAGCTTGAAAACGTAAAGCCCGAGGATCTAGGCCGCGCCAAGAAGATCACGATTGATAAGGACAACACCACCATCGTCGAAGGCGGCGGCAAGGCTTCGGAAATCGAAGGCCGCGTCCGTCAAATTCGCGCCCAGGTCGAAGACACCACCTCCGACTACGACAAGGAAAAGCTGCAGGAGCGTTTGGCGAAACTCGTCGGCGGCGTTGCCGTCATTAAAGTCGGCGCTGCTACCGAGACCGAGCTGAAGGAAAAGAAGGCTCGCGTCGAAGATGCCATGCACGCAACCCGCGCGGCTGTGGAGGAAGGTATCGTTCCCGGCGGCGGTGTGGCGTTAATCCGCTGCATCCCGGCTCTCGATAAGCTCAAGCTGCATGATGACGATGCCATCGGCGTCAACATTGTAAAGCGCGCCCTCGAAGAGCCTCTCCGTCAGATCGTTCACAATGCCGGCGACGAAGGTGCCGTAATTCTCGGCAAAATCCGCGAGTCCAAGGACGAGAACTTCGGCTACAACGCGGACACGGGCGAGTACGGCGATCTGGTCAAGGCCGGCGTGATTGACCCGGCCAAGGTAACCCGCCTAGCTCTGCAGAACGCCGCTTCCATCGCGGGCCTCATGCTCACCACCGAAGCTCTGGTGGCAGACATCAAGGAACCGAAGGAAGCCGGCGCAGCTCACGGCGGCGGCGCCCCAGGCGCCGGCGGCATGGGCGGCATGTACTAAACGGAGTCTCTGCAGCTGAATCTGTAGCCGCCGCTCCGCGAAGCGCGACGGCTGCATCAAAATAAAAGGGCGCCTCGGTGCAACCACCGAAGCGCCCTTTTTGTTTACGCCGAACGCGGTCTCACCAAACCGTGTGCTGATGCGACGGAAACCAAGAGTCATGGGAATCAATCAGCATCGCCTTGCTAAGTGTGCGAATACCCCGATCGCGTCGCGTTAATGGCCGACCTAAGGCTACGCGGTTCCGAGCGGAAGAGTAGTTGCCTAGCATTCCGCGGCGGTAGCCGATCGCGGCGGAAAGCGACTGCTCTCCGATCTTCGCAATATTCACACGTCTGTTGTTATCAACAACTTCTAGAGGTCTCTGCCGACTTTGGCGTAAGCGTCCCCTCCGCAATCATCTGTCGTTTGGTTCCCCTTATCAGCAGGAGCCTTTCCGTCCGGGAAATCGCAGCGAAATCGGCGCGAAACCTTCGGCGCACTCCAGTGTTAAACAAACCATGGAGCTAGCCCAGCTCGGTTTCTGAAGCGCAGCAAAAACTGAAATTTTAACGATGAACGAACTCTACTAAGGGAGGATTTTGCAATGCGTAAGCTCATAATCATCCGAACACTTCTTCTCGCTCTTTGCGTGCCCCTGGCGCTCGCCTCCATGCCTTCCCCGGCCTCCGCGCAAATCTCGGTGGGCATCTCCGTACACGTTGGCCCCCCGGCGCTGCCCGTTTACGTGCAGCCTCCGTGCCCTACCGAAGGCTATCTTTGGACTCCCGGTTACTGGGCATACGGTGACGCAGGCTACTACTGGGTTCCTGGCGTTTGGGTCGCTCCTCCGCGCGTCGGCCTCCTCTGGACTCCCGGTTACTGGGGCTTCGCCGGCGGCGGTTACGGCTGGCATGCCGGCTACTGGGGCCCGCACGTCGGTTTCTACGGCGGCGTGAATTACGGATTCGGCTATGGCGGCGTGGGTTTCGTGGGCGGTGAATGGCGCGGCGGGCGTTTCGCCTACAACACCGCGGTCGTCAACGTAAACACCACGGTCGTTCACAACACGTTCGTCGATCGCACTGTGGTCCACGAAGACGTCGGCGTGCGCGCCAGCTTCAATGGCGGTCCTGGCGGCACCCAAGCTGTAGCGACGGCCGAGGAACGCGCCGCGGAGCACGAACAGCACGTCAACGCCACGTCCGAGCAGTTGTCCCACGAACACATGGCGAGCCAGGACCGCTCCAACTTCGCCTCTGAAAATCACGGGCGGCCGGCCAATCCCGCGATGAGCCGCGTCGGCGAACGCGCTGAAAATCAGCAGCGGCGCATCGGCAACGGCGCCGCGGACGGCAAAATGACTCCCGGCGAAACAGCCCATGTCGAAAGGCAGGAGCAGCACATCAATCAACAGGTCAAATCCGACCGCGAAGCCAACGGCGGCAAGCTGACCCCCGAGGAAAAGAAACAAGTAAACAAGGAACAAAACAAAACCAGCAAGCAAATCAAAACGGACAAAGAAAAGAACAAAGAGAAAGACCCTAAATAACTCGCGGCTGAGTTTGTAATAGATGCACCCGAAGAAAACCGGGAGGTAAACCCGCCTCCCGGTTTTCTTCGTATTTGCGCTACTTGACAAGCGCCGCGCGAATCGTTCATTCCGTCCTACTCATCCTCACGATTTGCAATCGCTACGCGAAATTGCGGCTTCGCCTTTTCGCTCGGCTCAATTTCATACGTCTGCGCGGTCTTCGCGCCATCGTAATCCCGCCACAACCAAATCATCTCCTCCGGAAACTCAGCCGCGCCCTGACCCGTATTGTGCGTGCCCTTGCCGAAACTGAAATGAAAGTCATACTCCTTAAACTTCAGCGCATTCGCCATGCGCAAATTCGCCAGCGGCCAACTCCCGTACTTACCCTCGATATCATTCGATCCATCCTGCAACCACACCCGGATATTCCGCCGCTCTTCGCGCAATACTTTGTCCGGATAATCCTGCCCGCCATCCGTCAGCGCCGGCTCTTCCTTCCACTGAATCCCGCTGAAGCTTCCAATCCAAGAAATCACCCGGCTGAATTGATCCGGCATCTGCCAAGCCGCATTAAATGCGCAAATTCCGCCCGAAGAAAGTCCCGTGATCGCCCGGCTATAAGCGTCCTTGCGGATATTGTATTTCGCCGCCACGTCTGCCAGCACTTCATCGCGCAAGTACCGCGCGTAACGATCGCTCACCGTATCGTACTCCGTGCTGCGCATCGAATCTTTCATCCCCCGCTGCCACTTCTCCCCGTACGCTTTCACAAAATTGTAAGTAGGCGTCCCCGGCGATCCTTCAATTTCCCCGGGATTAATGAACACGCAAATCATCACCGGAATCCTTCTCTCCGCGATCAAATTATCAATCACGTTCAGCGCCGGATCCCTGCCTTCCCGATCCAAATACTCCTGGCCATCCTGAAACACCATCAGTGCCGCCGCCGTTCGCGCATCGTATTGCGCTGGCACGTAAATCCGATACTCGCTCTTCATGCCATCATAAATTTTGCTGGTATGAACGATCTTCTCGGAAAGCTTCCCCGAAGGGACTCCCGGCTGCAGATAAGACAAAGCGCCAAAGGCCGGCAAGTCCAGCCGCCCACCAAAATGTGCGCCGCCGACAACGTAGTAGAACGAGTGCAGCCTGCCCACCGGCTCGATGTGCGCAGCTGCGTACCAAATATCCGAGCGCGAAATATTCCGCATCAGGGGCCCCGCAGCTTCATCCACAAAAATCTCCGGTTTCGCCGCCGCCTCCGTCGCGAAGAAAAATTCCGGGCCGCTCGCAATCCAAGCCGTTCCCTCCTTCATCTCCTTCGCATCCAGCGTCGCAACAATCGCGTCCCGCAGGCCAAGACCGTTCGCCTTCGCCATCTCAATCAGCTGCTCAGCACTCGCCTTTTCCGCAGCAGCACCTTCCGCCGCAAATAAAGCGCCGCTGAACATCAGCGCTACAATCGCCGCCAGCCCAGCCTGCATCCACTCGCGCATCACAACTCTCCTCATCCCCGAATCCGCGCCGCGCGCATTTTACTCCCAGCGAGTCGGTCATCCGCGCGCTTTCCCACCCCTCCCCGCGTTTTTCGTCAAATGCCATGCCGAGCACCAGGAACAAAGGTAAGGGCGCAGCTCTTTCGGCGCGCCAGCCACCGTGATTTGATGCGCCGCCGTCGCCAGCGCCTCGCGCTCGCTCGGATACTTCCGTTTCCCGCTCACGGGACATTTTTCTTCGTCATCCATCGCAAACCCTTTCGTGAATTCGCGTTTCAAGTCCCCACAACTCGCCCCTAATACGATTGCTCAGGATTCAATCCGTCGGCGAGGTTCTGCGGGGAAAATGTCTGCGGCACTTGCGCGAAATCCTACCCTCCGTTTATTGCGCCGCGGGAACCGCGGTGTCCGGCACGAGCTCTAGCGTGCTCGCGTTAACGAAGTAGGCATTCGCATCAATCGACCCAGGCGGCCCGCTGTGCGCGAATCGCGCCGATTCCACGTCTTCTGAGGGAAAGTTCACATCTTTCCCCGGCCCCACCACCTTGAACACTGTGCCGCCAGCCGGAATTTTGAAGCTGATGGAAACTTCATGCAAAGCCCCACCTGGAATGGGGTTCACCGTCAGCACTCCGAGAATCTCGCGATTCGAATTGTTCGTGAAGACATAGGATTCCTTCGGCGCGTGAACTTTCTGCTCCGTCCCCACCGTGAACACTTGGAAATTGCTGAATGTATGCCGCCGATAGTAACGACTCTTGCCTCTTTCCACGTAAAGTTCGGCGCTCTGCGGAAGCCACATCTGTTGTTCTTCGCTGCGGAATTGTACCGGCGCATAATCTATCGAAATTCGTTCCTGCGTCAGCTTGATTTTCTCCACCGGCTTGATTAATTCCGAATCCAGCCGCGATACTTGAAGAGTGCCGGCGTCAATCATCACCCGGCCCTTCAGCGGAACCGAATAAGTATTTTGGTAGATTATGTAACTGCGTATCTGGTTCGGGCGGTCCGGCCTCTGTTCGAAATGAACTTGCCACGCCGGCCTTCCTTCCCATTCTCCCAGGCCGTCGCACACGAAATTAAATTCCGGCGCGAAGTTCGGATGAAAAATCAAGGCCAGCGCAGGCAAACCGGTCGTCGCGATGCCAGCGGGGAAACGGCTTGGATCGAGCCCACCGTCCCGGTATTCGTCGATTCCGAACATTCCGTCACCGGTTCGCGTGACCACCACCACGTAGTCAAACGAGCGATCGTCCCGCACCGCCAGTCCACCATCCGCGTGGACCGGGAAGTGCTCCACGCGCTCCATCGCGCTGAACCGATCCAGATTGCTCACCAGCTCTTTCACGCTCTGCTCCGCGCCCTGCAACACCAAGGGCAGCGGACAAGCGATCTTCGGCTGCACGGTCAGAACCGGATCCATTTGCTGCAGAGCGTGAATTGATTTCTCAGCTTCCTCGTGCGTAGTGGGCTGAAGTTTCGCGTTCGAAATTCCCTTCCAAATTGCCTTCGAGGTTGTGTTCGAAGTCACGTCCGGCGCCGCTGTCGCTTGCGACATTTCCGGGGTCATGCTCAGAAAAACAGCCGCAAACGGCTGCCCCGCGGAAATCTCCACCTCGTGGCGCACAGGCGCAAACCCGGCAGCCTTGACCTCAACGCCATATCTGCCCACCGCAACATCCCCGAAATGCATCCTTCCGCCGATCTCGGCTTGGTGCGCTGCAACTTCAGCGCCTTCGATCGTGAGCAAACGCGCGCTCGCCACTCCGTTGAATTTCTCCCCGCCAGCAAGCTTCAGTCGTACGTCCACGGATCCGTGAACACCTGCGGCGGGCATTGCGCCCTGTTGCGCACACGTCCCCCGCGCGAAGATCGCCGACACAAATATCAGAACCGGAATAATGCAGTTGCGCCGCAAGTCGGCTCCGTAGATTCTGTGTCGCGCACGTGTATGGGAAATTAGCACTTGTGCATCGCCGAAGCGAGGCGCGTCAGAAGTAGTTGTAACGCTGCCATGTTACTCAATCTGCAAAAAGTTGCAATAGCGCAGCCCCCGCTGTTACGTCGGGCAAACTCTCCAAGCGTATGCACACGTCCACCCGAGGGCGGACGCAAGTGTCGAAACGCGAAGGAAACGCTAGGACTGTACGGTACGGCGACGCAGCAATGCGACTCCCGCCAGGCCCGAAGCAAGCAGCAACAACCCGGCAGGTTCCGGCGCAGTACCGGTGGCCGACACCGGCGCGATGCCCGTCAGGTTCCCGTCGGTTGTCCAGAAATAAAACGTCGGAGGTGCGCCCGCTCCGCCAAGAAACGTAATCGTGGACGTGTTGCCCACTTCGTTGAAGCTGACGAATGCATCGTTCGATCCCGCCGGCCCTGCGGTGCACTTGCTCCCAATATTAACGGGAGTCGAGTCCGCGGAAATGGCGAAGCCGTTCGTGCCGTTGTCGCAATCGAAGATCCCATATCCGTTGTTGATATTGGCAAACGTGAGCAAAAACGGCGTGCCCGACTCGAACGAACTCGGAATCTGCACCACGTCGAAGATCGTGCCTTGATCGTCAAACGGGGTAACCGTGATTCCGTTCACAGTCGTGGGCGAATCAAAAAAAGCGTCAGCCGCAAGACCCTGACCTGAGGCGCCTTTCTCTGAATGCACGGCGGTGGCGCCGGCCGGAATTGCGCCTGCGAGCAACGCGAGCGTAGCTGTGAAAATGGTGAAGCGCTTGAGCATGAGCAAATCTCCTGGCAAGATAGTCTGCGAAGCTTTCTAATCTGTGTGCGCCTCCTTGTCAAGCAAATCTCCAATGGATCTGGTGCGAATCGAGGTTTTAGGGCCGCGCAAGTACTAGGACGCATTCCTTCTCCGTCCTCCACGTTTCGACTCCTGTTCGCCGAGGCAACCGCAAGGGCAATCCGTTATTCGTTGTGGCATAATGCCACCGCTCAGTTCGCCAACCACCCACATGGAAGAACGCAAACCCGAGTCACCCAGCGGAGACCATACCGCCGACACGGGAGCCCCCGCGGGCGACGATCGGACCTCGCCCGCGCTTAGCCCTCTCGAGCCGATTCTTCCCGGGACACCGGTCACCGCCGTTTTCCAACCTTCGCAACTGCTCGCCGGACGCTTCCAAGTGATTCGGTTTGTCGCGCGCGGCGGCATGGGCGAAGTCTACGAAGCGCAGGACGAGGAACTGAACGAGCGCGTGGCGGTGAAGACGGCGCGCTTTGAAACCTCCCAGACCTCCCATGAGATCGAGCGCTTCCGCCGCGAAATTCAGCTGGCGCGCAAGGTCACGCATCCCAATGTCTGCCGTACGTTTGACGTTTTCCGGCACGGCGTGAGCCAGTCGGGAAGCTCCCGCTCGCAAATCCTCATCGTCAGCATGGAGCTTCTTTCCGGCGAGACGCTTGCGCAGCGAATCCGTGACAGAGGCCGGTTCCAGACAGCCGAAGCACTGCCGCTGCTGGAGCAAATGTGCGCAGGGCTAGCCGCCGCGCATCGCGTCGGTGTGATCCATCGCGATTTCAAGAGCAGCAACGTGATGCTCGTAAAATCACCGGCGAGCGCCGCCGGCGGTGAGCCAGCGCAGTCGCAAGCGTTTCGCGCGGTGATCACCGATTTTGGTCTGGCGCACGCCGAAGAAGTCGAGGGCGGCACGCTCACCAGGCTCGGTGACATCGTCGGCACGCCCGCCTACATGGCCCCGGAACAGATTGACGGCGGCGCGATCACGCCGGCCACGGATATTTATGCGCTCGGAATCGTCGTCTACGAAATGTTGACGGGCCTGCTGCCCTTTTCCGCGGAGACACCGCTGGCCACCGCAATGAAACGCTTGAGCCATGTCGCTCCGTCGCCACGCCTGCACGTTCCCGATCTCGATTCGCGATGGGAGGCCGTGGTCGCGCGCTGCTTGGAGCGTGCACCGGAACGGCGTTTTGCAAGCACGGATGATGTGGTCAGGGCCTTGCGCGGAGAATCAGTTGCGACCGATACGCCATCGCCGGCCGCCTCCGACGGCGGCGGAGAAATTCGCAGTGATAGCGCGGCAAAAGCAACCTCCAGGACTCTCGCTGCAACGACACGATTCGAACGTTGGCGATTCCCGCTGGCGATCGCGGCAATGGTCCTGGTCCTTGCAGCATTCGGAATCCGCGAAATCCGTCGGCGCGCTGCCGAGCGCGAGGCGGAAAAGCGCGCGCAAGCTGCCGCGCAGCAATCCGCCACGGGTGCGCGCAAGTCCATCGCGGTTCTCGGTTTTCAAAATCTTTCCGGTCGCAAGGATGCCGATTCGCTTGGCGATATTCTTGCGGATAGTTTGTGGTCGCAACTGGATACCGGCCAGGTGCGATTTATTCCGCCCAGTCGTGTAGAGGAGATGAAGCAGAACTTCGGCGTGGAAAGTCAGTCGAACGCCTTGTCCAAGGATCAGATTGCGGCAATTCGCAAATTTCTCGGCGCGGACATTTTGGTCACTGGCTCCTACACGGTAACCCGTGCGGCGGAGCGTGCCGGCATTCAATGGAACATTCATCTGTTGAACGCTGCGGACGGCGAGAGTTTGGGTTCCGTGGCGCAATCGGGCAGCGAGGCCGACTTGAATGCGCTCGTGGTCCATTCTGGAAGGCTCCTGCGTCAGCAACTCGGGATCACTCTCTCGGCGGCGGAAGAAGCGCGCATGGACGCCTCCCTTTCCACCAATCCGGACGCCATGCGCGATTTCTCGGAGGCGCGCGAAAGGCTCCGCGCCTTTGACGTGCTCGCTGCGACCAAGCTCCTAGAAAAAGCTATCGAAGCCGACCCGCAATTCGCGCAGGCTCACAGCGCGCTCGCCGAATCCTGGGATGAGCTGGGTTTCGAATCCAAGGCTGCCGAAGAGGCAAAGAAGGCACTCGATTCCGCCGCGAGCCTTTCCACCGAAGCGCGCGCTCGTGCCAGCGGGCAATATTACGCCGCTACGCGCGATTGGATGAAGGCGATCCAGCAGTACGCCCAACTCTGGACGGAATACCGCGACGAGCCCGAATATGGACTTCTGCTCGCGAATACGCAGATTCGCGCAGGCAAGTCCAGCGACGCGCTCACAACCATCGCACAATTGCGCACTCAACCGCTCCCGGCCGGAACCCGCGCTCAGGCCGACCTGGCCGAGGCGCGCGCTCATGGCGACCTGGCCGACTACAAACAGGAACTCACCGTGGCGACCTCGGCGGCGGATACGGCAAAATCCCTGGGAGCAAATATCCTGCTGGCCCGGGCACGAATCCTGCAGTGCTTCGCCGAAGTCAATCTGGGCGACGCCGAAAAAGCCCGGCCGTTGTGCGAAGAAGCTAAGAAGATCAATTTGTCCGCCGGCGACCAGCTCGGCGCTGCTCGGGCGACAAATGACATCGGGAACGCCTATTATTACGCGGGAAACTACGCGGCCGCCGAGCCGCTGTATCGCGAGGCCTTGAGCATCGCGCAGACCATCGGCGATGCTTACGATGAGGCAGGAGCGTTAAACAATCTTGCCAATAGCCAATCGGAGCGGCGTGATCACCCCGCGTCCCAGAAAACCTACGAACAAGCAATCGCCGTCGCGCGGCAGCGGAACGAGCTGGGCGATGTGGCGCTCGCCCAACAAAACCTCGCCACCGAATTGTATGCAACGGGAGACAACGATCGCGCAAAGGAAACCCTGGAGGCCGCTCTGAAGACGGCGCGAGAGCTGCGTGATAAAAATCTGCAGGCTCGCATTCTCAACAACCAATGCGCCTGGGCAGTGGATGCAGGCGCACTCCTCGAGGCGCGCAACCGATGCGAGGATTCGCTGAAGACCCGCCGCGAGATTAACGATCGCGCGAACATCGGCAAGACCCTCGCGAATTTCGGTAATGTCCAGCTGCAGCAGGCGGATTTGGACGGGGCGCGTACCAGCCTAGAAGAATCCTTGTCCGCACTGGAATCAGTAAGCGCCAAAAACGACGCCGCGTACACCCGCATCTTTTTGTCCCACTTGGCACTCGAGCAAGGCAAACCCGACGACGCCGCAAAATATGCCGCCAACGCCACGACAGAGTTCGCCGCCGACAAAGACGCCGGCGGCGAGGCCGGATCCCGCGTTATGTGGGCGCATGCGCTGTTGGCCTCCGGCAACGTTGCGGGCGCGCGCGAGCAGAGCGACAAGGCGGCGCAACTCGCCCAACAATCCGGCGATCGTGAAACGAAGCTGGACGCGGCCATCGCTGTCGCACGAGTGGATGCAAAATCGGGAAAGGCCGACGCCGCGTTGCGCGCGCTGGCGTTCGCACAGAAGGAAGCGCACGGGGGCGGCATGATGCAGATTGAATACGACGCGCGCCTCGCGCTGGGTGAAACGCAGATCGCGTCGGGCCACAAAAACGAAGGTCGGGTCACGCTGCGCCAACTCGCAACGGACGCCAAGTCGCACGGGTTTAAATTAACCGCGCAAAAAGCGCTCGCCGCGAGCCAGAACTGAACCGCTCGGCTGCTGCCTCGCCGCCGTTGCGCAGCTCAAAGGGTCGGCGAATCATCCCCCAACATCGCCCGGCGCACAATCTTGATTGGCGGAAATCCCTGGCGCATGAAATTATTGTGAAATTGTTCCAGCGAAAACGCCGCGCCTTCCTTCTTCCTGACATCCTCGCGCAATTTTAAAATCTCCAGTTTCCCCAGCGTGTAATAAAGATACGTCGGATCCGCCGTCCCGCGTTTCGTTTCCACTAGCCCCGTTTCCTTCGACTGATAACCTTCCTTTACGAAAAACTCCGTCGCCTGCTCGAAACTCATCTTGCCGGTATGCATTTCAATCCCCGCGATGAACCGCGCATCGCGCAGCAGCGCGTCCTGCAGCTGTCCGAGCCGGATCAATTTCGCTTCGCGCGCATCTTTCGCGCCCGTCCCCGGCTGCCCGAATCCTTCATCGAGCATCATCTGCTCGCAGTAATGCGCCCAACCCTCCGCATTAGAACTTGCGCCCAGCAGCATTCGCGTTTTCGTTGGCGCCTCGTGCACCCAAAGAAATTGCACGTAGTGCCCCGGGTAAGCCTCGTGCGTCGCTGTGCTCACGATGGTCCCCACGTTAAACGCCGACATCCGTCCCGCGATTTGCTCCGCCGTCTCGTGCGCTCCCGGCAACGTCACGTTGAAGTACGCCTCCTTCGCAATGTTCTCGAACGGCCCGGGAGTATCCATCGAAGCGAATGTCGTCGCCCGCATGAACGGTGGCGTCTCCTGCAAAATCGGCCGCACGTCCGAAGGAATTCTGATGATGTGCTTCGCGCGAATAAAAGCGATCAATCCGTCAAACGTATCGCGAAAGCTCTGCAGCAGCTGATTCGGCGCCGGATGGTCCGCCATCAGCTCAGCCAGCACATCGCTCGACGTTTTATCCGGCTCGAGCTGGGCAGCCACGCGCTTGAAGTCCGCCTGATTCTTCCGCAAATCCGCCCAGCCGATTTCCAGCAGCCGGTCCAGCGGCGTATCCACCATCTCGTCGTACAACAATTTCTTCGAAAATGTTTCTGCGCCGATTCGGAAATCCCCCTTTGACCGCGGCAACACGTCGGTCTTCAGCCATTCCGCATAACTCCGCAAGCCCGCGATCACCGCGCCATTCGATTTCGCGAACGCCGCTTTCACAGCTGGATCGCTTGCGCTCGCAAAAGCCGCCGGCACGTCGTTCTGAAAAAAACTGGTAATGTCCGGCAGCTGTTCCAGCGCAATCTCCGTGTAAATCCGCGGTGGATCCCTTAGATTGGCGCGCGCCGCCGCAAACACCGCCGGTATTTTTTCCTCACGCGCTACCACCGACCGCAGCCGCTCGTCCGCCGAGGCAAATTGCCGGATCATGATCACGTACACGCTGCCGCTGCTCCCGCTCGAATAAAAATCAGGATTTTTCTCCCAAGGCCGAATGATTTCCTGCGCCAGCAGCGTGCCCTGAATATTCGCCAGCACCAACGCGCGATCCGCCGCGCGTGTTTCGTCCAGCCCCCGCGGCTCCACAGCCGCCACGCGCTTTTCAAAAGCATGCAATGCCGCCACGTTCGCGTCTATTCCCGCGCGCGAAAAATCCTCCAGCTGCGTATCGTATTGATGAAGGCCGTCGCTCGTGCCATTGCTCGGCCCGAATTTGAAGTACACCTGATCGAAATATTCATCGGCCAGCCGGTCCCACGCCGCTTGCGTTTCGGTCACGGCTATTCGCGGCGCAATACGCGCAGGCACGGATCGGGAAGACAACATCACGGTTAACACAACAATTACACACAGCAACACTGCCAACCCTTTGCGCACGTGATCCTCTTTTTTGAATTCGGATTTTGCTTTTCTAGCGCGTCCGCCCCGCCGCTCGCCGCGCAGAAGTTTACACCGAAGCGCACAACTCGGAAACCGTCGCCTCCTTTTGTCTGGCTTGGCCTCGCAAGTTGCGCTTAGCCTCGTCGCGGCTCGCCTCGTTACGTCACGCTCGGCCTGCGGCGTACGAGTTTTCCCTATCGCATCGGGCTCCCTGCTTGCCCGCTTCGCAGCCCTGGCGCCGCCGAGGCAAAATTTTCGCCGCACCTACCGCCAATGTTATTCTTTCGCCTGCACTTTTCTCACCCGGTCTTCCTCTTCTTCGCCGCGCTCATCGCGGGACTGCTCAACGCAGTCGCGGGCGGCGGTAGTTTCATCTCCTTCCCCGCGCTTCTTTTCAGCGGCCTGGCGCCCATCGCGGCCAACGCCACCAACACCGCAGCGCTGTTTCACGGCACGGTCGCCAGCACCGTCGCGTATCGCAACGCTTTCACTCCCGAAGCGCGCCGCTTGCTGCCGCTGCTGCTTGTCACCGGCGTCATCGGCGGAGTGATAGGCGCGCGCATTTTGCTCGGTACGCCGCAGTCCACTTTCCTGCATTTGATTCCCTGGCTGCTGCTCGCCGCTACTTTGCTGTTTCTCGCCGGGCCGCGCATCAGCGCCTGGGTGCGCCAGCGCGCAGCCGCTGGAAAAACTTCGCGCCCGTTGACCATCGGCGGATTTTTCCTCGAACTACTGATCGCAATTTACATCGGTCATTTCGTCGCAGGCGTGGGCATCCTGGTTCTGTCGCTACTGGCCCTGCTCGGCATGGAAGACATTCACGCGATGAACGGTGTAAAAGTCTTGTTGGTCAGCGTGGTCAACGGCGTCGCCATGATCACCTTTATCTTCGCCAAGATGATCTTCTGGCCGCAAGCCGTGCTGATGATCCTGGGCTGCCTGACCGGCGGCTACGCCGGCGCGCACTACGCGCAAAAAATGAACCAGCTACACGTCCGCTGGATCGTGATCGCTGTCGGCCTGAGCATGTCCGCCTACTTCTTCGTGTATTACTAAAATGCCTCTGAATTTGTAGCGGCCGCCCGTAGCTAGGCCGGGTCCAGACTTTCGATTCTGTTTCGCTAGCGAGTGATTTGGGGGGAGCAGCGCATGCAGTGTCGAGGTCCGAGTTCGGCGCATCTCGAAGGGATAGCAACGAAGAAAGAAAAATACAACGGCGCCCCGCCCCCACAGAGGGATGGGCGCTACAGCGTCGACGGCGAAGAGGAAACCAACGTCGACGTCACCCTCGCCGTCAAGCAGTAACGTCGTTACGATCAACTGTGCCGCATAAAAAACAGGCGGCCACTAGAAACTTGACAACCGTAGGGCTGGCGCAGCTGGCCGGCTCTTAATCGTGGCGCGTCCAGGTGCTTTGCGGCGTCGGCGGATGCAGCAACGTCTGCATTACCACGCAGTACTGTTCGGTTTTTTCGCGCAGGGCGCTGATTTGTTCCGGAGTGGCATCTCGCGACGCGATGTCGAAGCTCACGCGGATGTTTTCAAAGCCTACTGGAACTTCTTTCGATATGCCCAGGGTGCCGCGCAGGTCCAGATCGCCTTCCACTGTGACCTCGATGCGCTCGGTGGGGATGTTCATGGCGGCAGCTACCATCTGGCAGGTGATTTGCGCGCAGGCGGCGAGAGCGCCGAGCAGCAGATCGCCGGAACACGCGCCGGCGCCAGCGCCTCCGACGCCTTTATGCGCTTCGGCCTGATGGATGGCGCGACCAATGTCCACCGAGCAGGCGATGGGCGCGCCGGTCTGCGCGCCTTTGGTGCGAATGGTGATGCGCGAAGTGGTGGGGTCCGCGCGGTATTGCTCTTTCAGCGGTTTTTGCAGCGATCGAAGATCCATGGCAACCTCATTTCTTCGTCAAGTCTTGCATGCGTCGGGGGGCTGGCTTCGCCCGAGGCTTCTTGAAGCCGCTCCACGCGCATGCTAGCATGCCAACGCTTCCGGAGAATGCTCATGCCAAAGTTTGTGATCGAACGCGATGTTCCAGGAGCCGGAGATCTGAGCGACGCGCAGCTGCGGGAACTCTCGCAGAAATCTGTCGCGGTCTTGAAAGAAATGGGACCCAAGATCCAGTGGCTGCATAGTTACGTCACCGGCAACAAAGTGTACTGCGTATACCTCGCTCCCGACGAGGGCACCGTCGAAGAGCACGCCAAGCGCACGGGCCTGGCGTGCAATCGCGTCTCGGCAGTGCGGCGGCTGATTGATGCTTCAACGGCGGAGTAAGAACCCGGCTAGCCTGACTGCGATGCAGCTTCTGGCGCCAGCACTTCTTCGATCGCCCGATCGAGCGGCATGTCCCACCCTTCCAGCCAGGCGGTTGCGGTGTTGGACAAGGCTTGCCGCGCTGGTTCCAGGATCGTTTCCAATTTAACCTGTTCGGCGACGGTAAGCGGAGCGCCGATATTCTGACGCAACGCGGCTGCCGCGCCGGCCAAGCGGAGCGAACGCGCGGCCTGCTGCTGCACGGCCGCTGAGCACGCGCAACATTCCAGCAGGCGCGCAATGCCGCGTTTGTGTTCCAGCTCCTGGAAAATTTTCAGGCTTTCACGGAAGAGAACCAGGGCCGCAGAACAATTCTGTTCTTCGCGCGCCAGCGTGCCCAGGTCAGCTAGCGTCCCGGCAATGCCCCAGCGGTCATCCAGCTCGCGAAAAATTTCCAGCGCCTGTTCGAACGACGCGCGGGCGGCCGCGGAATCGCCCTGATCGCGCGCGATATCCCCCTCATTGTTCAGCGACCAGGCGGCGCCGGTGCGATCGCCGAGGCCTTCGAAGATTGCGCGACACTCCGCGCAGAGTGAGCGCGCCAGGTCGTATTCGCCCTGCATCTTCAAGACGCTGGCCAGATTGCTGAGAGCGCGCGCGATAGCCTGAAGGTCGCCCAGTTGCCTCCACAGGGTGAGACTTTCTTGAAACAAACTGTGCGCCAGCGCAACATTTCCCTGGTCGCGAGCAAGAACTGCGCGCGCGTTCACGGTGACGGCGACGCCTTGCGTATCTCCCAACTGCCGCCCGATTTCCAGGCTTTCCATCATCAACGCATCGGCCGCGGCGAAATCACCTTGCTCGGTGGCTAGCACACCCGCCGCGAAAACAGCGCGTGCACGGGCCTTGGTGGGAGCAGCAGCGGCCGGGATGCGCAGGACCTTGGCCAAGCTGTCGCGGCCTTCGGCGAGATATTCGTGCGACTCCCAGAATCGAAACAGAGCTGTGCCGAGCCGCAAACCCCATTCTGCGTCTCCGGATTCCGTGAGCCACTCGAGGGCCGCGCGAAAATTATCGTGTTCCAACGCGATGCGCTCCCGTCCCACGGCGTCTTCCGCACTCAGCTTGCCGGTCTGCGCCGCCGCTGCTTCTTCGGCGAGCACCAGGCAGTAAGCGGCGTGTGCGCGCTTCGTGGCAGCGTCTTCGCCGCTGGCTTCCAGCTTTTCGCGCGCGTACTCGCGGATCGTCTGCAGCATCGCGAAGCGCGATTCACCGTTGGCCTGTTCGATCTGTTGCAGCAGGCTCTTATCTACCATGGACGCCATGCCGTCGAGCAGATCCAATTCCAGGTCGCCCTTGGTATCGCACACGGCTTCGATGCCTTCCAGCGTGCATCCGCCGACGAACACCGATAATCTGCGGAAAAGTTTCTGCTCCGCGGGACTAAGTAAATCATGGCTCCAATCGAACGCCGCGCGAAGAGTCTGCTGTCGCTGCGGCAGATCGCGCGCCCCGCCGGTGAGCAATTGCAAACGGCTGGCCAGACGCGTGCACATGGAGGACGGCGAAAGAACCTTAATACGCGCGGCGGCCAGCTCGATGGCGAGGGGCAGACCATCCAAGCGCGCGCAAATCTCGATTACGGCGGAGGCGTTCTGCTGGTTCAATTCAAAATCCGGGCGAGCGGCGATGGCGCGTTGCACGAAGAGAGCGACCGCCGGGAACTGCGACAGCGTGGACAACGACGGTTTGGAATGTGATTCCGGCACGCCCAGCGCCGGCACGGGAAATTCCTGTTCACCGTAAACGTGCAGCGCCGCGCGGCTCGTGACCAGGATTTTAAGATTGGGCGCAATGGCCAGCAGTTCCGCCACGAGGGGCGCGGCCGGCATCAGGTGCTCGAAATTATCCAGCAGGAACAACACTGGCGGACGCGAGGACTCCTGGAAATGCCGTTTGAGCAAGTCCAGCGGCGACTGGCCCCCGGCCTCGCGAATTCCCAGCGTCTGCACGATTACGGATGCGACCAGCGCGGGATCGCGCAGTGGCGACAGCGGGACAAAGTGAATGCCACCGGGAAAGTTTTCTTGCACGCTGCTGGCTATTTCCACTCCCAGGCGCGTCTTGCCGATTCCCCCGGGTCCCGTAACGGTGACGAGGCGCGCATCTTTCGAGAGCAGGAGTTCTTTCGCGGCGGCGATTTCCTTTTCGCGCCCGACGAACGCTGTGCGCTGCGCGGGAATATTGCTGGCGCGAGTTTCCGCTTGCCGCGCCGCGGGCTTCTCTGAGAAGCGGTCGTGTATGGCCGCAAGTTCGCGCGCCAGATCTCGCGTAGACACGTAACGCTTATCAGGATCTTTCGCCAGGCAGCGCTCGATGGCCCAACACAAAGGCGCCGGCGCGTCAGGATTTTGCAGCGCGATCGGCTCGACTTGTTCGCGCATAATGGCCACCAGCGTTTCCGCTGCCGTGCTTCTGGGAAACGCGCGTTTTCCAGTGACCATTTCGTAGAGCACCAGGCCGAATGAAAATTGGTCAGAGCGAAAATCCAGCGCAGCGCCGGCGGCCTGCTCTGGCGACATGTATTGCACGGTTCCGACGATCGTGCCCGGCTGCGTCTGCCACGAAGAGAGGGTGCGCGTCTGCTGCGCCTCTTGGGCGGGCGTCGCCACCTTCGCGAGGCCGAAGTCAAGAATTTTGACGAAGCCATCGAGGGTGATCATCAGGTTATCGGGTTTCAGGTCACGGTGCGCAATGCCCGCTTCGTGGGCCTTCGCCAACCCCTCGGCGACCTGCGCCGCGATTTCGATTATTTTTCGTATAGGCAGCGAGCCGGTCGCGAGCAGCTGGCGCAGCGTCTGGCCCTCGATCAGTTCCATCGCGATAAAGTGGGCGGAGCCGTCTTGCGCGAGTTCGTAGATGGTGACGATGTTGGGATGATTCAGCGCCGAAGCGGAGCGCGCTTCCCGTTCGAAACGACGCAGGTGATCAGCGTCCGTGGATAATTCGGCGGGCAAAATTTTGATTGCCACCGTGCGATCCAGGCGCGGATCGCGCGCACGATAGACCTCTCCCATGCCGCCCGCACCCAGCAGCGTGCCGATCTCGTAGTGGCCTAGACGTGAGCCTGGAAGGAGGGGCATAGATTGGCTCGGATTATACCCCGACCGGAGTGCCGCGCGCCGCAGCGAGCGTGCGATTTACTTGGAACTGAGAACGAACGTATTACCGTCAAGGTCCTGGAATGCGGCCGCGGTGCCCGAGTCTTCGCGTTTTGGCTCCATGACGAATTGCACGCCTTTACTCTTCAACTCGCGCGCCGTGGCTGCGACGTCGTCCGCCCAGAAAGTGATGTTCATTTGACTGCCGGGCTGGAGACTTTCGCCGAATTTGAAAAGGACGATGCGGGTGTCCGCGCCGGGGATGCCGAGCTCGATCCAACGTTGCTCCTTGCTGAACGGCTGGTCGGTGAGCAAGCGAAAACCGAGCTTTTCGGTGTAGAACGCGAGGGCGCGATCCTGATTGGTGACGGGGATGCTGGCGAATTTGACGCCTTTGATCATTTTTGCCTCCACGATTCGTGATTCTGCGGAAGGCGCCTTCCGATTGCAATGGTCTGTAATATTAATTAGTATAGTGATTATGCTCCATGTGCCGATTGACGATTACGTGTTAGACACCTTGCTTCCGGACCTCGCCGGCCACGACCACTCGCCCGCGGCGTTTCTCACTTACCTTGTCCTGTGGACGCGACTCTACAGATCGGAAGAGAGAAGCGTCGCCGTCAGCCTGCAGCAACTGGCGGAGCTCACGGGCTTGTCCAAATCGGCAGTGCAAGGCGCCGTCCGCTTGCTCAGGCGCCGCTGCTTGATCAGAGCTACGAAAGAATCTGCAACCGCTGTGCCGCAATATGAGTTGATTCGCCACTGGGTGCGCAGGCGCGCGAAGAAACATACGGGCGGCTAGCAAATTCACGGGTCCCGGTTCACCGATCAGCAATCACTCTCGACGGACCGCTCGGTGGTATATTTAAAGAGTAGCCGAGGGATTCACGTGACCGAACGACAGCCACCCTTTGCCAGCGTGGAACAAGCGCTGGAAGATATCCGCGCGGGACGCATGATCGTCCTGGTGGACGACGAAGACCGCGAGAACGAAGGCGACTTGACCATGGCCGCCGAAAAAGTGACGCCCGAAGCCATCAACTTCATGGCCAAATTCGGCCGCGGCCTAATTTGTCTGGCGATGACGGAGCAACGCTGTGACGCGCTGGCGCTCGCGCCCATCACGCCACGCAACACTTCGATGTTCGGCACGCCTTTCTGCGAGCCGATTGACGCGCGCCGCGGCACCACCACCGGCACCAGCGCCGCCGACCGCGCCACTACGATTCTGGCCGCGACCAACCCGAACACTCATCCCGAAGAACTCGCGCGGCCGGGCCACGTTTACACCCTGCGCGCGCGCAACGGCGGCGTGCTGGTGCGCGCCGGACAAACCGAAGCTTCCGTGGACTTGGCGCGCCTGGCGGGCCTCGATCACTCCGGCGTGATTTGCGAAATCATGAACGACGATGGAACGATGGCGCGAATTCCGCAGCTGGTGGAATTCTGCCGCCTGCATTCCATGAAATTGTTGACGGTGGCCGACCTGATTCGTTATCGCATGCAGCACGAGCGGCACGTGCGGCGCATCGCCGAATCCGTGCTGCCCACGCGCCACGGCAATTTCCGCATGATTGCATACTCAAATGACGCGGACCACGAATTGCACGTGGCGCTGGTGCGCGGCGAGTTGGGCGACATCGCGAAATCCGGCCCCCCGCTGGTGCGCGTGCATTCGCATTGCCTCACCGGGGACGTGTTCGGGTCCACGGCCTGCGATTGCCACGCGATTATCGAACGCTCGCTCGCGACGATCGCCAAGGAAGACCGCGGCGTGTTCGTCTATCTGCATCACACCGGGCGCGGATTCCAGATTGACGCGCTGCGCGAAGCGGACAACGGCGATCTGCCACGTATTCGATTTCACGCGCGCGAGGAAGTGGAGCAGGATTTGGGACGCCAGCGGCTGGTACAGCGCGAAAGCGGAATCGGCGCGCAGATATTAATTGATTTGGGATTGCGCCGCATTCGCGTGCTCACCAATCATCCGAAGAAAGTTGTCGCGCTGGAAGGTTATGGCCTGGAGATTGCCGATCAGGTGCCTCTGGCGATTGACTCCGCGAAATCGAGCCATCAGATTTTGTAGCGCGCAGGGCGGGTCTACATCGGCGATTTTCCTTCCGCCGCTCGCCGTCACTCTGCGTAGTTACTTGGCGCAGCTACTTGGCAAAGATCAGCACTACAAACGACCCAGGCACTGCCATCATGCGCGGTTTGGGATTTTCGTTCGCCGATGGCGGCGCCGGCGCGAAATCGGCGGTCACCAGATAGACCTCGTGCGATTTCGGATCGAGCGCCATGGTCCGCGCACCGCGCTGCGTCGCCACATTCTCCACCACGGAGAATTTATCCGGCGCGTCTTCGTGCACCACGGTGAGCGTGGCGCTCTGCCCGTTCGATGCGAACGCGAAGCCCGTGCCGGGATCGAACGCGTTGGCGTCCACGCCGTCACCGATCGCAGGCGTCGCAATGACTTTTCCGGAATCTGCGTCCACCACCGCCATCATTTCATTGTGGCATCCGGCAAAAAGCCGGCGATGCGCGACGTCCATCGCCAGACCCGAGGGCTCCTGGCACGGCGCGAGCGGCCACTGCGCTGTGACGGTCAGATTTTTCGTGTCAATCTGCAGTTCCTCGCTTTTGTCCTCGATGTTCACGTACACATGCCCCGCGCCATCCGCCACTGCAAATTCCGGCTTGCCCGTCAGCGGAATGGTACCGAGGACGTTGCCGCTGGCGGCGTCAATCGCAGTGGCATCGTTGCTGTGGCCGTTCATGGTAAAAACGCGTTTCGCCGCAGGATCGTACACAATCGCGTCGGGATTCATTCCGGTCTTTGCGCTGCCGATTACCTGCAGCGTCTGCAGATCAAAAACAGTGACGGTTCCGGTGTGGCCGTTGGAAGTGAATCCGCGGTCGAATTCTGGTGCCAAGGCGATGCCGTGGACGCCGTCGGTGTTCGCGATTTCGCCGGCGACAGTACCGGTGTCCACGTTGAGCACCGAAACTTTTGTGCCGCGAGAAATAAACAAACGACGCGTGGGCGAATCGAAAGCCAGGTAGTCCCAGCCGCCTTCGCCACCCAGTGGGACTTTCTTTAGCAAATGATAACCGGAAGGAGGCGCGCTGGCCGGAGTGGATGCGCTACGCGCTGCGGAATTTGTTGCGCTGCTCGTGGCGAGCGTTCCCAGGATCCACGTCAGCGCCAGCGTTGCTGTGATCGGGACACAGAACTTCTTCGTTAACATGGCTGACTCCGAGAATTGATTTTCAGTTGCTGCCGCTACGGAAGGCAAGGAAAAAAGATTTAACAAGGAGTTCAAAGAGAAGAAACGTAGCACACAGAAAAAGGCAGCGCTGCCGCCGAGATGACGCGCCGGCGGCTGTTTTTTTCTGCGTAGCTGCCACGCAGGCACCGAGAGAGCTACAAGAATCGCGATTTCATGGCGCTCACCGCTGATCTGCGTTTACTTCAGCGGCGGCGGTTGATCTTTCGCTCCTACGTCGCTGAATTCGCACGCGCCTAACTTTGCCGATTTCCTTGTGAGTCGTACTCGCTGACTTCGCCGAAGAGCGCAGCTTGGTCGGCGATTTGCGCCCGGTCGCCCACTAGAACGATTTGCGCGTTGGCGGAATCGAAGTGACGGCGCGCAGCGAACAGAATGTCGTCGGCCGTGAGCGCATGAACTTTCTGGCGATAAGTTTCCAGATGGTCCTCGGGCAAATGATCCAGATAGATGGTGGACAGTTGGCCGAGCAAGCCGTCCTGCGTGGCGACGCCCAGCGAAAAAACGCCGGTGAGGTAGCTGCGCGCGCTTTCCAGTTCTTCACCAGTCACGGGCAGCGAGCGCATGCGGTCCATCTCATAAAATATTTCAGTAAGAGTGGCGGCAGCTACTTCGTTGCGCACCGCAGCATGTACGCTGAAGTAACCGTGCTGGCGCAGAGATTGCAGGCCGCTGCGCGGGCTGTAGGTGTAGCCCTTCTGTTCGCGAATATTCATGACCAGGCGCGAATGAAACGCGCCTCCATAAATCGAATTCGCCAGCACCAGGCGGAACCAATCCGGATCGCGCCGCGTGATCGCCAGATTGCCCAGCAGCACCTGCGTCTGCACGCTGCCGGGCAAATGCACCAGGTGAATTTTCCGGCCGGTATTGTGCGGCGGCGCCGCGGATATCAGCGCCACCGGCTGCAGAGCCGTCCAGGTGCCAAACACTTTTTCAATTTGCGCGAACATGGCGTCGGCGGAAAAATCGCCGACGACGATGAGCAGCGCGTTGGCCGGAGAATAATTGCGGTGATAGAACTCTTCGAGCTGTGGATGCTCGATCGCTGTCATCTGCTCTTCGCTGGGCGAGACGATCGCATAAGGATGCTCGCCGAAAATCACCCGGCGGAAGCGTTCGCTGGCGAGAAAGCCGGGTGTAGTGCGTTCGATGCGCAAGCCTTCGATTTTGCGGCCGCGTTCGCGCTCGAATTCGTCGGTCGGGAACGAAGCGTTGCGCGCGAGATCGCCCAGCAGATCGAAAAGGCCCTCGGAAAATTCAGCGAGGCCGGAAATCGAAATCGCGCTGGAATCCGCGCCGGCGTGCGAGCCCAGATCCGCACCCATGCGGCGCAGATCCTCTTCGATCTGGCGGCTGGTACGGGCGCCGGTGCCGGTGCGCACGACGGTGGCCGTCAATTCGGCGAGGCCGGGCGCACTATGAGCGACGCTGGCATTGCCGCTGCGGAAGAAAAGTTGAGCGGAAATTTTCGGAAACGTGCGCAGTTCCGCCAACACCACCTGCATTCCATTAGGAAGCGTCCGCACCGCGCGTTTGGGCCAGGCGACCGGGCGTTCGGGTCCGAGCGCAGGCACAGGGCTCGCGGACGGTTGCGGCGTTGTTGCTGCTTGCGTGGTCGTAGTCATGGGTTTGGTCGTTGTTCCGCTCATGCCGCCACTTCCTTTGCCACGGGACGGCGCACAAGAGTCGCGCGATTGGACGGGACGAGATATTTCCGCGCGGCGGCCTGCACTTGCGCCGGCGTGACGGCCTGAAAACCTTCCAGAATCGTGTTAATCCTGCCGGGATCGCCGTCAAACAAAGTGAAGCACGCGAGATAATGCATCAGACCGAAGCGTGGCATGTGTGCTCCCATCCCTCCTTCGAGATTCGAGTAGTAATCAGCGCGAAGTTTCACTTTCACCGGCGCCAGCTCGTCTTCGCTGATTCCCTGCTCCTGAATTTCGCGAATAATTTCATCAAACGCGGCGATCGTTTCCTCGGTGGTGAATTCCGGCTTGTGAAAAATGCGCGTTACCATTTGCGTGGGGCCATTGGTTTCGATAATGTCCGCGCCGCCGTCAGTTTCCACGGCAATTTCCTTTTCCAGCACCAGCCGGCGGTAGATGCGTCCTACGCGCCCGCCGTGCAAAGCGTGGTCGAGAATGGAAGCGGCATACCAGTCAGGATTGCGGCGATCCGGCACCGTGTAGCCGATGGCGATCGCGGGCAGCGGCCCGAATTTCTCGACTACCTCGCCGCGGCGCTCTTCGGTTTGCGGCGGCTCGGTCACGTCCGCGCGTGGCGGCAACGGATGCGTGGGAATATTCTCGAAATGTCGCTTGGCAAGCGCGAAACCTTCGGCAGGATCCAGATCCCCTACCATCAGCAGGACAGCGTTGTTCGGCGAATAGTACGTGTGAAAAAACGTCTGCACGTCCGCTAGCGTAGCGGCATCGAGATCGGCAAAATCGCCGTAGAAATTGTGCGCGTTGGGCCAATTGCGGAACGCGACCGGCGGAAGGTCGAGCCAAGGAAAGCCACCGTAGGGCTGATTCATCACGTTGACGCGGACTTCTTCTTTCACCACGTCGCGCTGGTTGCGCAGGTTTTCGTCGTCCACCTTCAGCGCGCGCATGCGATCGGCTTCCAGCCACAGCACGCGTTCCAGCGCGTTCGAAGGCACGGATTCGAAATAATTCGTGATGTCGTAATTCGTGGTGCCGTTGAGCATGCCGCCGGAAGAATTGATCAGGCGAATGTGCTCCATCTTGCCGGCGTTTTCCGAACCCTGAAACATCATGTGTTCAAAAAGGTGCGCGAAGCCGCTGCGGCCGCGCGGCTCGAGGCGAAATCCGATCTGATAATAGACCCCGACGGTCACCACCGGCGCGGAGCGGTCGGGCGAAACGACGACGCGTAGGCCGTTGGCGAGCGTTGCGTGTTCGACTGGGATGTGCAGGTTCTTCAATGCGAGTTCCTCCTGGAATTTTTCAGAGCGCGATCGAGCTGCTTCAGCGTAGCGGTTGGATTTTTCGCGAGCACGCGCGCGGAGAGGCGCACCAGCGTAGCGTAGGAATCACCGAATTCGCCCGGATAGCGGCGCAGCGCTTCGCGATGCTTTGCGACTGTGGCGTAATCGCCGCGCGACGCAGGGCCGGTCCAGGCGGCGCGCGGGCCATGCTTTTCGAAATTGTCGAGCATCTGGCGCATCAGCGGCAGCAACGTCTGCACGGCGTGCGGGCGCGTGAAGCCGAGCTGGATGAGCAGTTGTGCGGCGGCCTCGGTTAGCGCCAGCGCGTGGCCCGCTACCAACGTGCCGGCAGCGTGATAGGCAGGCTTGTTGCGGCTCGCCACGGCCACGGGAATTCCTCCGAGCGAGCGCGCGATTGCGGCAGCGGCACGACGCGCACGCGCATCGCCTTCAACGGCAAAAATCACGCCCTTCAGATTCGGCTGCGAATTTTTCGTAAAGGTTTGCATTGGATGAATCGAGCCGGTAGCCGCGCCGCATCGCGCGAGCGCTCGCAGCACCGAATTGTCGAGCGCGCCGCTTCCGTGCAGCACGATCTTGCCGCGGTATTTATTTCCCGCCAGCTTGGCTAGCTTGCCCGCAACTTCCGCCAGAACATCGTCCGGCGTCGCTAACAGAATAACATCGGCATCCATAACTTCGCTCGAGAGTGTCGCGAACGGAGTTCCTGCCCCAATCGCGCGCACCGCAGCCCGCGAATGGACGGCAGAGCGCGTAACGACAGCGCCGATGCGCCAACCGAGCCGGCGAAGCGACCGGCCGAACGCGCGGCCCAGGCGTCCTGCGCCGACGATGGAAACAGAGCGCGACATGCAAAGTGATAGCATAGCGTGTTCGCTGCGCTCGCGCTGGAGGAAATTCACACTTGCATTGGTTCTGGACGGGATTGCTCGGATTCATCGCGTTCTCATGGTTACTCGCCGCGATTGATTTGGCGCGCGGAGCGTTGGTGATTCCCGCACTATCTCAAATACAACTGCCCGCGCCGGAAATCGCCGGCCGCAGCGGAAGACCGCAGTCAGCAGCGCGCGTTTCAATTTTGTTTTCGGCGCTGGACGAAGCGGAAAAATTACCGGCAGCGCTCGCGACTTTTCTGGCGCAGGATTATGCGGACTATGAAGTGATCGCCGTGGACGATCGCTCCCAAGACGCGACCGGCCAAATTTTGGACGCGGCCGCGCGCGGAAATCCTCGTCTGAAAGTAGTCCACGTCACTTCTCTGCCCGCAGGCTGGCTAGGCAAACCGCACGGATTGCAAAAAGCCTTCGAACATTGCACAGGCGAGTGGCTCGTGCTGACGGATGCAGACGTACGATTCGCGCCGAACGTTTTGCGCACGACCGTCGCTCTCGCAGAAAAACAAAATTGGGACCATCTGACGCTGCTCTGCCACGCGGAAATGTTCACGCTGGGCGAAAAAATCGCGATGACGTTCTTTGCGATGTCCTTCATGTTGGGTCTGCGGCCCTGGCGGGCGAGCGACCCCCGATCGCGCGCCTACATCGGCGTTGGAGCGTTTCAACTGCTCCGGCGCAACGCTTACGAAAAAATGGGAACGCATCGGCGCCTGGCAATGGAGGTGGTGGACGATGTGAAAGTGGGAAAACTGGTGAAGGAGGCAGGCCTGCGCTCGGGTGTCGCAAGAGCGGGGCGCGCGGTGACCGTGCGCTGGCATGCGGGCTTGGGGAATATTATCCGCGGCACGACCAAAAATTTTTATGCCACGACAGGCTTTCGCCTGTGGGTGGCTGTCGGACAGGTCGCTGGCAATTTGCTGATGTTCGTGCTGCCGTGGGTGGCTCTGCCGTTCGTGCACGGATGGGCGCGGATCTTTGCGGTGATGGCGATTGTGCTGCCGCTAATGGCGCAGGCAGGCGCGGCGATGGAATTTGAGGAGTCGCCATTCTATGCCGTGACCCAACCGCTGGGGGCTTTAATCGTTTGTTGGATGATAGTGCGGTCCACGTTTGTGACTTTGCAGCAGGGCGGGATTCGCTGGCGCGGAACGTTTTATGCGATTGAGGAGTTAAAGCGCGGCGTGGTGTGAGAGCGAAAAAAAAGAACGAACCCAGAGGAATCGCATCGCGGGCACAGAGAAAGACGATGTTCATTTGAAGAACGAGTAGCTTAAAAAGATGAAGTGGAAATCCACGCCGGGATTGAAGTTGTGGCGGTAGGCGTTGGAGATGTGCTGGTATTTGTAGCCGAATCGCCAGGCGCGGTTGCGCGATGAATTGAACAGATCCACCCCTGTTTGAAAATCAAACGTAAAATTAAATTGCGTACCGCCGGGAATATCCACGGGCACGGGCCTTAGCGAGGCCACGAATCCCGCCGTGGAAGCGATGAACGGCTGCAAGCGGTGCTCGCGGCGAAAATTCAGCTTCAACCCGATAGGATTCACGCCGCCGCCGTACACCGTCTCGCGTCCGTTCGCGCAGAAGGCGGTTGTGGTCGGCGTAGGCATGCACACGGCGAAGCTGTACTGCCGCACCGTTTCCACGGGAATCACGTCGAGGGTGTATTGCAGCGATGTGAACGGCTTGTCGTAAAGAGTGCGCGCGTACCGCAAGGCAAATTCCCCGAGCTGACGGTTTGTCTCGACGCCAAACACCTGGGAATTGCCGAGCGAGTAGCCGCCCCACACCGCGAATTCGTTGCCGGGAGGATATTGCGGCGGCGCGTCCTGTGCGCGCGCCACAGTCGGCGCAACAAGAAGCGCGAGCAACGCGAGCACACCCGGCAGCAGGCGCGTGCAGGCGATGGATGATCGAGTTTTATGCACTTGTCTTTCTCCTGACCGGCAATAAGCACAGAAGATATTAGACGATCTCGCAAAACTTTTCAGCGCGAGGCCCGGGCTGGAGCCGGACCCAGCAATGTTGGGAACGCTCATACCGCGGCAACGCCGAGGACGCCGCGAAACCCCGGGATGCGTTGGCTCCGGGTTTGGCAGCGCTGCAACGCGCCGCGCCCTACGACTTGGCGGAGCGTTTGCGAGCTTTGGCGGAGGTCTTTGGCTTGGAAGACGACGGCGGCTCGGCGACCGCAACATCTACACCGGCATTCTCGCCGGTGACATTTTCACTAGCGGCAGCCGCCATCGTCGCATCAATCGTAGTCGAAGAAAAAATAGCGCCCAGGTCGCGTTGTTTGAGTGCGCGGACGCGATCGCGAATGCTCGCCGCGCGTTCAAATTCAAAATTTTTCGCGGCTTCGCGCATTTGCGTTTCCAGTTGCGCGATGGCATGCACCATTTGCGCTTCGCTGGTGATTTCGCCGATCACCGGCTCGTCCGCCGGCACCGTCAGGTAATCGGCCTCAATGATCCGCGCCAGCTGCATATCCACGGACTTGATGATGGATTGCGGCGTGATATTGTGGTCGCGATTGTAGGTTTCCTGAATGGCGCGGCGGCGGCTGGTTTCGCCGATGGCCTGCCGCATCGAATCCGTCATGCGATCCGCGTACAAAATCGCACGGCCTTCCACGTGACGGGCGCAGCGGCCCATCGTCTGAATTAAAGACGTAGCGCTACGCAAATATCCTTCCTTATCCGCGTCCAGAATCGCGACCAGCGAAACTTCGGGCAGGTCGAGACCTTCGCGCAGCAGATTGATGCCGATCAGCACATCGAATTCGCCGCGGCGCAGATCGCGCAGGATGCGCACGCGTTCCAGCGTATCAATTTCGGAATGCAGGTAGCGCACGCGTATCCCGACTTCCGCGAAATATTCCGCCAGGTCTTCGGCCATGCGCTTGGTAAGTGTCGTGACCAGAATGCGTTCGTTGCGCTCCGTGCGCTGCCGGATTTGTTCCAGCAGGTCGTCCACCTGTCCCTTCACCGGGCGCACTTCCACTTCCGGATCCACCAGACCGGTCGGACGAATCACCTGCTCGACGACCACGCCGCCGGTTTTCGTTAGCTCATACGGCCCGGGGGTAGCGGAGACATAAACGACTTGATTGGTGCGATGCTCAAACTCCTCGAAAGTAAGCGGACGATTATCGAGGGCCGACGGCATGCGAAAACCGTAATTCACCAGCGTTTGTTTGCGCGAACGGTCGCCGTGATACATCGCGTGCAGCTGCGGCACTGTCTGATGCGATTCGTCCACCACCAGCAGATAATCGGACGGCACGTAATCCAGCAGCGTCGGCGGCGCTTCTCCCGGCAAACGCCCGGAAAGATGCCGCGAATAATTTTCAATGCCGTGGCAATAGCCAATGGTGCGCATCATTTCGATATCGAAATTAGTGCGCTGCACGATGCGCTGCGATTCCACGATTTTGCCCTGGCGGCTCAGTTCCCCCTTCCACCATTCCATTTCCTCGTAAATGCTCTGAATGGCGCGCTCGCGTTGCTCCGCGGGCAACACGTAATGCGTTTTCGGGTAGATTGGCTGGCGCGTGATATCGCCTTCGCGCGTCAGGCGGATTTCACCGGTGAGCGGGTCAATCTTGCGGATGGCTTCGATCTGCGTGCCCCACAATTCGATGCGCACGGCGAGATCGTCGTAAGGCGGATAGATTTCGATGATGTCTCCGCGCACGCGAAAGGTGCCGCGGCGCAAGTCTTCGCTGCGCTCGTACTGAATTTCCACCAGCTTGCGCAGGATCGTCTCGCGATTGATGGACATGCCCTTCTCGAGCAACAGCATCATGCCGTAATACGCTTCGGGCGAACCGAGGCCGTAAATGCAGGAGACGGATGCGACGATGATCACGTCGCGGCGTTCGAAGAGCGAGCGCGTGGCGCTCATGCGCAGCTTGTCCAGTTCATCATTAATCGTGGATTCTTTTTCGATGTAGGTGTCGCTGGCCGGCACGTACGCTTCGGGCTGGTAATAATCGTAGTAGCTGACGAAGTACTCGACGGCGTTATCGGGGAAGAACGATTTGAACTCGTGAAAAAGCTGTGCAGCCAGAGTCTTATTGTGCGCCAGAACAATGGTCGGCCGGTTGATCTCCGCGATGACTTTGGCCATCGTGAAGGTTTTGCCCGAGCCGGTGACGCCCAGGAGCACCTGGTGGCGATCTCCGGCGGATAAGCCCGCGAGGAGTTGCGAAATGGCTTGCGGCTGGTCGCCGCGCGGTTCGTAGTCGCTAGCTAGTTTGAAATTCATGCAGAAGTCCTCAGCGCGCAAAACGCGCTACGCGGAAAACTTTAATTATAACAAATTTGCGCGCCCCGTGCTTGGAGCATCGGGCCGGCGCAGTCCCTGGGGTCGGTGCAGCCGAAAATTATAGTGAACCGGATGGCGAGAAGCGTTTTAGCGCAAAGACGCACAGCACGCAGCGGAAAGCGCTTTTTAGCCGCTGCGGAGTTTGTGGCGCTATCCGCCAATCAGGAGATTGGCCTCCCCCAGCGCGGGCGGAGCGCACTGCTCAGCGGCGCGTGGTCTTGTAGCTGAAAAGTTTCTGGCATTCCTGACGCAGGAAACCGCCTACGACAGGGATGTGGTGATTGCCCTTTCGGAATACAAACCGGCAGGAAATGAGGCAGGCTCGCCACTTGTAATCTTCCGTGCCGCACTTGCGTCCGTAGGCGGCAATGTCTTCCTGCGAAACGCCGTAAACCACCGCGCCAATCCTGGACCAAACGCACGCGCCGGCGCACATCGCGCAGGGTTCGTGCGTGGAGTAGAGGACGAAGTCTGGCAGATAACGCCCGTAGCCACTGCACACGTACTTCAGCGTTTCCAGCTCGACGTGTTTAATGCTCGAGCCCGAGGTCTTCACGCGGTTGCCGGCGCTACTGATGACCACTTCGCGTTTGCCCACCAGGCGGGTGATGACGGCGCCGATGGGATAATCGCCGCGGTCACCGGCAAGTTTGGCCTCCGAAACAGCCAGCTCCATAAACTTCCTTTTCGGTTTGTATGATGCAGGGATCATGCGCACCAATTATAGCCAATTGGAGCGTGAGTTTGTCAGATGGCCACGCATGGGGCTAATGCAATCGGGTCGGTTGCCAGCGCCAGCCCGACCGCGACCTCACGATCGGCAGCGGACAAACTCCCAGAATGAAAATCAGGCCAACGAAAATCAAGACGACGCACAAATAGCGCAGCCGCGCGACATCGCTCATTGTTTGCCTCCCGTAGCTTTTCCTGAGTGGAACGCAGAAACTAAGCCGGATGCTAAACGCAGCGCTTTGGCGTGTCCATGGGTCGTAACGCGGAAAAGAAAATGGGCGCTCTCAGCATCACGCTTACGGAGTTGGAGGCGCGGCGCTGGCATTGGGGATTAGCGTGATTTCGGACTGGGTTTCCACTTGCCCGGCGTAGTGCATTTTCGAGCCTGAAAGCGCGCTGACAATTTCGAAATCCATTTTTTGCGTGCTGCTTTGCGTGGAGCGCAACAACATGCCGGTCTGCAGCGAAATCGTGTCCAGGCTCTGGCCCTTGCCGGTCCATGTGCCGGAGGTGCGCAAGCCGTTGTGACGATAATCTTCCGGCGTGGCGTCGGCGTTCGCGGAACCGTGGCGCAGGATGTCGAAGCTCGTGAGGATAACGGCGCATCCCGGGCCGGGCGATTTCTCGAGCGCGGCCGCGGAGGTCGCCGAAGTCGTGAGCGTCGGGCCACGCACGGCAGGAATCTGCGCGGACGCTGTCGCTGGGGTCGGCGGCTGACACGCCTCATCGCGCAAATAACTGGACGACGTGCGCCACAGCAAATTCGCGAGCGGCGTATTTTCCAGCGGTCGCTCGGCCGACCACTTCTGCCCGACGGCGATTCCTTCCGCAGGCAAATTCGCACTGGGAGAAAATCCGTTGATCCAGGCGCGCACGGCGGCGGCTGCGGAAGGATTGGAGACGGCCTCATCGAGTCCGGTGATGTGCGAAATTTTTCCGTCGGCTTCGATGGTGAATTCCACCGAACGGCCTTGCAGATTGTTGTATTGCGTGTCGAGCGCGGCAGCCGCCGGATCGTACGCGTCCGTTTCCGTCGCGGCACTGGCTTTATCGTAGGTGGCGCGCAAGCGTGCGGCGCCAGGCGTACCGTTCGCGGCAGGTTGCACGCCGACGACGTCGAGACGAACCTCGAGGTCGGCGGTCTGTTTCAGTTGCGAGGCTGCTTCGGGATTCGCGATCGGCGTGGTCGTGGTTCCAGTCGTGGTCGTACGCGACTCGATGTGGTAACGGAACGATTCGCCCATCGTGAAATTGGGAGTCAAGTGTATGCGCTGCGAGCCTGCGTCGCCGGCCGCCGGCAGAAGCAGCATCAGAGTTGCCATCGGTGCGACCAAATACGCGCACGAAGTAAGACGGCGGCTAATCAATTCCGCTGCTCCGTGGTCTCTTGTTCGCCGGCGCTGGGTGGGGATGGATTGAACGGGCGAATGTCCGGTGAGCGGATAGGACCGGAGAGATTGAAAAGCTGCGCCGCATTGGCGGCGGGGCGCGCCGCGCCAATTGCACCGGCGAGAGGAAGAGCGCGCAGCTGCAAATTAACATTGCGCGAGAAATCCACAGAACCGCTGGCAGCCACATCCTGCGCTGAGCCGGTGAACTGCAATCGTTGCACGACGATTTTTCCATCACCGCAAGAGAAAACGGCGGAAGCCGCTGGGAAGGAGCTCACGCCCGGGCGCCGCTCCGCTTCACGCATGGATTCCAGCAAGCCAATATTTTGCAGCCTGGCATCGGTGATGTGCGCGGTGCCGCGGCATTCGAGCGAAGTGACCAGATCAGCGCGCGTCGCACCGCTGGAATCGAGTGCGAATTCGCCGGAAGCCGAGCCGGCAAACAGATCGGCCAGCGTGGGAAAAGCGGACGTCAGAGCAGCGAGATCCACGCGCGAATAATCGAGATTGAGGCGGTAGGTGGGCGTCGCGGTGAGTTGCGCATCAAGCGAGCCTGCCAGCGCGCCACCGAAGAATTGCGCCGTGGCGCGCGACACTTCGATGTGCCGCCCGCCAATTTTTACGTCGCTCTCCAAATGATGCAGGGCCAGAGGCGCGAGCGCCAGATCCTCTATAGCGATGCGACCTTCCGCGCGCAGATTTTCCGGCACGGCGTTCGCAGGCGAACTGGAATTCAGGAACGGCAACATGCGATTCAGAAGACTTTGCCGCCAGCGCGGATTCAGCCAGCGATCCAGGTCCGCCAAAGAGAGCGCGTCGGTCGATAGCGCGAACTGCCATTCCGCGGCCCGCGCATCCGCGTGACGATCGTCGTGGCGATCGTCGCGCCGATCTTCATAGCGGTCGAATGTGCCACTCCAGCGCGCGCCGAAAGCGTCGGCGGAAGAAAGCGCGATGTGGCGCGCGCCGGGCTTCAATTCCGCGCGCGCCCTGATCTGCTTCACGGGCTGATTCAGGAATGGCGTTAGTAGCGAAGCGCCGCCCGATTCCCCTCCCCACTCGATGATGCCGATAGGCTGCGTCTGCCAGGGAAATGGCGCGCCCTGCCAGTGTAAATCGCAGCGCACCGGGCCAGTGAGATCCCAGCCGCGCGAAATATTCCATCCTAGCGCGCCGGCCGTGGCCACCAGATCGCGCACTTGCGCCAGATTGCCGGACAAACGATAGGCGGGAAATTCGCGCTGCCCCGCGCCGGTGACCGCTTCGATGTGAAATGAGCCATCCGTACCGCCGTAGGAAACTGTTGCGGGCAGCAGCGAAAACATTTCGTGCTCGTAACGAAATTGCGCCTGGCTAAGGTGCGCCGGCGAGCGCAACGCGGGACCGAAGAGATTTGCGTTCGCGATTGCGCCGGCAGCGGACGTCAAATGCAGCGGCCATGCCGAAAATCCCGCATGCACGCTGGCCGAGCCGCCCAGCGAGACATCGGCGGCGACGTTCGAGCGAAACGCACGGATCCAGGCGAGCACATCGCTCAGATCCAGTTGCGATTGCGTGATTTCGACTTGCGCTGGCGTCGGGAGCAGGTTCCTCGGCACAAATTCTGTTTCCACCTCCGACGGCCACACGAAGTGCGCATCCGCGCGCGCCCAGGAATGCGGCGCCTCGATCGTGGCCTCGGTGATGTCCAGCCCGGAAGCGAGCGGATAGAGAATCATTTTCGCGTTGACGTTGACGGCGGGATTGTCCGGACGCGCGGCGAAATCCCAACGATGCAAGCGGCGCAATTCGGCGCGGCTTTGCAGCACCCAACTATCGCCTTCCGTTTCCGCATGAACGACCAGCCCCAAATCGCCACGAACCCCGAAGTCATAACCATGCGCGAGATGCAACAGGTCGGAAAGCGAGGCGTCGTCCCACGCCAAATCAAGCACGGCCGGACGCAGTCGCGACGAAGTGCCGCCCACGTGGCCGGAAACGCGAATCGTGCCCGCCTGCTGCAACAGCACGGCGGCGCGCGCCGGAACAGCTTCCAGGTTCAGCGTCCAGCGCCCGGAACGGTCCGGTTCGATGTACCCACTTACATCCGTAAGCGCGAAAGGGAGTTTTTCGTCACCGCGCTTGAAATTGATTCGCCCGGAAGCCACGTCGATGCGGCCGAAGCGCACCGCGGAAGCTGGTGATGACGGGGATGACGGAACAGGGGCTGCGGCGGACTTAGGCAGCCATTCGGCCACGTTCCAATCGCCCTCGTCATTACGCACCAGATTCAGGCTGGGATGCTCCAGCGCAATGGCGCCCAGTTCCATGTGGCCGCGGAAAAAGCCCTGCCAGCGCAGACGCACCGTAAGCGAATCGGCGCGCAGAAAATATTCGTGCCCGAAACGCGGATCTTCGCCGAATGTCACAGATTGCGCTTCGAGAGTGGGCCCGCCCCACAACGAGAAATCGTAGCGGCCCACTTCGACGCTGCGGCCAAAAACGGATTCCAGGCGGGCGGTGAGCCTTCGTTGCAGCCGCGTGTGGCGGATCAGCAGCGACACGCCGAAATCCGCGAGCCACAAAAAAACCACAAAGAAAACGATCCAGCGCGGCCAGCGAGTCCAGGAACGACGCCGCGGCCTCGCCGAAGCCAGCGGCGGCGTGTGCAGAACGGGTTCGGAAAGTGTTTGCGACATGACTAACGACGGCGCGCGGCCATCGTGTTAATGAACCTCGCGCAGCATGCGATTCCAGCGCGTTCGGGCGCGCAGGTGCAGCATCGTCTGGCCGATGCCACTGAGAGCGCCGGGGACGCCGCGGTCGCGGTAATCCTCCGATGTGGCGCGCACCGACCAATAGATCAGCATCGGCTTGCCCATGATGGAAGCACGATCCACGAACCCCCAGTAGCGGCTGTCCGCACTGTGGTCGCGATTATCTCCCATGGCGAAATAATGATTTGCTGGAACGACCAGCTCACCATTGTGCACGTAATCGAAAAGCTGATCGGCCCATTCGTGGCGCGCGATGTATTGCAGAACTTTTCGATCGGTGGGCGGAAAATTGTCACCGTAAGGATCTTCGGCGATCGGGTCACGCACCACGTAGGGTTCCTGCAGCAATTCCCCGTTGACGTAAACCCCGCCGTTCACGATGCGCAGCCGATCGCCCGGCAGTCCGATCACGCGCTTCACGTAATGCGGATGATCTTCGAAGGGAAATTTGAAGACGATGATGTCGCCGCGGCGGATGTCGCGATACGGCAGAAATTTTTCGTACCACGCGCCCGTGCCCTCGAAGATGAATTTGTTCACGAAGACGTGGTCGCCAATCAGCAGCGTCGGCTCCATCGAGCCCGAAGGAATTTTGAACGCTTGCACGATGAAGGTGGTGCCGAAGAGCGCCAGCAGCATCGTTACCAGCAGCATTTCCAGAAATTCGGCCAAGCCGCTGCGGCGGCGCACGATCCTCTGCGGCGTAGCAGGTGGGCCCGGCTCGGCTAGCGACGACACGTCGGGCACCGGCAGCGCGGTGGTTTCAGATGCCATGCGTTCACTTTAGCAGCTTGTGGAAAAAATCAGCAAGGCCGGAACGACGACTTGAGTAGTGCGGCAAGACCGAAGACAGGTCCTGCTGCCATCGCCGCGGGATCAGGATGGCGCGCCGAGCGATCGAGCTCGCATATCGGAAGCGCAGGCGTAGCTACACTTTGCTGTCGCGGGACTCGAGAATTTCCAGCGCGGCGCTGGCGGCTTGCTGCTCCGCTTCTTTCTTGCTGCCGCCCGTAGAAGCGGAGAGCCGTTCGCCCCCGTGCCACACCTCGACTTCGAAAACTTTCTGGTGCTCGGGTCCGGACTCACTGCGAATGCGGTACTCGACTGGCGAGCGCGCGCGTTGCTGCAACCATTCCTGCAGCGCCGATTTGTGGTCCGCGCGTTCGAGCCCTTCCCCGTGGCCGGAAAGCGCAGGGTCAAGCACCGTACGCCGCAAAAACGAAGCCGCCGCGGCAAGCCCGGCATCCAGATAAATCGCGGCGAGCACAGCTTCGTAAGCGTCGGCGAGAAGCCGCTTCTTATCGCGCCCGCCGGTTTTTTCTTCGCCGGGCCCCAAACGAAGATAGTGCCCGAGTTTTAATTTCTTGGCGGCGGCGTGCAGAGAAGTCGCACTGACCACGCGCGCCAGCCCCTTGGAAAGCTGGCCCGAGTCCCAGTCAGGAAAGGAACGGCAAAGGTGCTCGCTCGCAATCAGCCCCAGGACCCGGTCACCCAGGAATTCCAGGCGCTCGTTGTCCGTGCCATTCGAAGACTGGCGATGCGAGCGGTGCGTGAGCGCGCGATCGAGCTCCTCGGGGCGCTGAAATTGGTGGCCGAGGATCGCTTCGAGTTCGGCGCGCTCCTCTGGTGTCATGGCGCAATCACCGTAAGGCCTATTTAGGCGGAGCCGGCGTGGTGGCAGCCTGCTTCTTGGCGTCGGCGCCCATTTGTTTGCAACGATCCTGCAGGCCGCCGGGCATGGTCGAGCATTTCTGGAATGCGTCTGCGGATTCCGAGAAGCGCTTCAGGCGAGTAAGCTCGACGCCCATCACATAATAATCCGTGGCGTCCTGGTTCGCGGGATCAGCCGTGGATTTTTTCAGCTCTGCGATGGATTGCTCGTAGTCCTGGCGACGGAAATAAATCAGGCCCAGTCCACTGTGCGCCTGCGATTCGCCCTGCGCCTTCACCTTGGCGAATTGCTCGTCGGTCATGTTCGCGGGTTTGGGAAGAGTCGCGAGAACTTCCAAAGCGTGCTTTTCGTATTTCTCGCCCTTATCGAGTCTGCTCTCCGCTGCGAGATCGTTGGGATCGAAGTTGTGCGGGATCACCCAGCCAACCAGCACCAGCACGGTGACATCGTCGGGATTCAGCGCCAGCGTTTTGTCGGCGTCGGCATACATCTTCGGCAAATCCTGCTTGGAATATTCGGCGGTGGTGAGCCCTTGATACACCTGCGCGTCGTACTTGCCGCTGGGATATTTCTCGACGTACTTCTCGCCAAGTTGAATGCGCTTATCTGCGTCTTCCGGTTTCGTATCGCTGAACGCTTTGTACGCAGCCTCTTCCTCCGGGTCCGCTTTCGGCACTGGGGCGGCCGCCGCCGGTTGCGTCTCCTTCTGCGTTGGTTGTTGCGCCTGAGACGCAGTTCCAGACTGCGAGCCCGGCGTCGGTGGGGGCGTGCCCTGCTGATACTGCGCGAAAGAATTTGGCGTCAAGAGAAACGCGGCGAGGAGCACAACGAGAGCTGCCTGAGCATATCGGGTTGAACGTAGCGTCATTTTTTGTAGCCTTCCTTTTTTCGAATTGCCACGAACCAGCGGCCGGCTGATAGCCCAGGTTGCAGCTTATTGCTTTGGCGGGGCGCTCACGCCACTTGCACCGCTTGCACCACTCGGACTGCTCGCGCCGCGCGGATGGTACGGCGCGTCAATTCCCCGCTGCGCGGCCACACGAGCTGCTTCGGGCGCGCCGTCAATCGCCAGCGCCGCGCGATATTCCGCCAGAGCCTGGTCGCGCTCCTCGGCGAAATCGTGCAACCGCCCCAGATACACATGCGACCAGGAGACGATGTTCGGATCCGGAGCAGGGCTTGCCGCGGAGGGCGCCTGGCCTTCGGCGGCGGCCGCGGGCGGTGCGGCTACCAACTTTTCGAAAAGCTCTTGCGCCCGGTCCGCATCGTGATTCAACAACGAAGCGACGGCCAGACCGAAATTCGCCCGGGCGTTGTCCGGATATTTCGCCAGAATCTTCTCAAAAGTTTTTCCGGCCGCCGCCGCATCCTGCAAGGCAATTTCATGATCGCCCTGCGCTAAGGCGCTTTCCAATTCTGATTCTGGAGTGGCTGCTTGCCCAGGCTGCGATCCGCCGCGCGCGCCGCCCGGCGCCGCATTTTTCGGTTGCACTTCGGGCAACGCCGCGAACTGGAAGTTCTGCAGGCGCTTCTGTTCGGCCTCCAGGTTAATCCCGTCAATCAAATCCGGGAAATAATACGACATCGCCGGCTCTGCTTTCTCAAACTTTTGCAATTGCGCGACGAACGAGCGGACCATGATGAATCCGGCCTGGTCATCTTCCACCAGCACGGCCTCCTCTTTGTCCGGCTTTAGATGGCGAATACGCAATTCGACGGCCTTGATCAGGCATTCGTCCGCGTAAGCCATGAAGTCGTTCTTATATTCGGCGGAAAGCCGCGGCGCGCGCGCGGCAATATTCAGCAGTCCGCGTTTTTTCATCACGGACTCGCGGTATTTCAGCGGCAGCGGATCGAGCAGGAAATGCAGGTAGGCGTGGCGAATGTCGGCCTCCGGAAATTCCGGCCCGCCGTCCACCACGATTGCGTAATGATTGCCGTTGTTGCGGAAATTCGTGCGATTGCCGACCAGCGGCTCGATGTACACGGTAAACGAATGGGAGTAGCGCGGCGTGTAAATCTCCCGCAAGTAAGCGTTCGAGACAGTGACGACCCGCCGCACAGGAGACTGATAGCGCTCGACGGCGCGATTGTATTCCGGTTCCACCGAGGCCCAGCGCAGATCCAGATGCGCTTCGTGATAAAAATTGGCGAGCACTTCCTGAAAGCCTTCGATGGCCAGCGCGTCGGGCGGCAGCACGTCGTGATCCAGCAAAAAAGTAAAATTCGGCGGCGGGCCAATCACCAGGGAGAACGTGATGTAGCGCGAAAGCGTCTCACCCGGATCGGACAGCGCGTAGTCGCGATAGAACTGGCGCAGCGCGTCGGTGGCGGGCCCTTGCAGCTTCAGCAATTCACCGCGCAACGCCAGGCGCGAAGGCATTTCGCTCAGCGTGCTTTCGTCGGCGGCGAATCCGGCGGCATCCAGCGCGCACATCACGGAAAAAATCTGCTGGCTGGCTTCTACGCTTACCCCGGTCTGTGCGCCTTCGGGACCGGCCTGACCATGGGTCCGGGGGGTGACGGCGGCGCCGAGCAAAATGATGGCGGCAGCGAGAAAAACTTGCGCTGAAAATTTCTGGGAACGCTTTGGGATGATGGAACTCCTCACCAATTTCGTCGAATTGGCAGCTTTTGATTCGGAAACTGACGCGCCGGCAAATGCAGCGCGCGCGTGTTCTTGTATAAAAGATGCAGAGAGACTCTAAATGGCAGCCTCAGCAGAGTCAAGCAGGCAGGGCGCGTGGACGCCCTATGAGAACGGGAAAATCTTTGCCGGTCATGGCTTTAGAGCCCGGTGAGATTTCGGCAATCTTCTTAGCTGGATTCACTCCATGAACATAGCGGCGGCGGGCCGTATGGCCTCCAGTTCGATCGGCATGAGGGCGCAACACTTCAGGCGACACCACGAGGTTAAGAAACTTGCGGAACGCGCGCGGTTTCAGCCGCGGACGCGCACTTCGCTGAAGCTCACTAGCACGCGGCCGCCTGCCTGCGGACGCCCGAAACTGAATTGCGGGCGGAAGCGCGAGAAGAGCATCACCTGATCGAGCTGGTGTTGCACGGCCTGATCATTGGGACCAGAGAGAATCTTGTAATAGACCACTTCGCCGGAAGCATTGAGCGTGGCTTCCAGCAGCAGCTCCCCGGATTCCGAGTGCGCGGAGGAGCCGACCACCCCAGGTACCGGGAACGGCGCAAGACTTTCCAGGCGCGCGGGCTGCACCAGATTCAACGGAAGATCGTTGGGCACGATGCCGCCCATCGGAACACCCACCAAAATGTTCTGCACGATCAGCACAAACGCAACCAGCGCCGTCAAAATCCCGCCGGTAGCCGGAACCGCCAGCGGCTTCAGAATATTTTCAAACGTCACGGCTGCGCGTGAACACATGCGGCGAAAATCAGCCCACGGGGCGCCTGACCGCACCGCACGCATACGGATGCGCACAGCGAGATCAACGGGTGGGGGAGCCGGTGCAACAGTTGCGAGGCAGACCGCCAAGCGCCGGAAGCGCTCCAGCTGCTCGTTGCAGTCTTCGCAGGCGACGAGATGTTCGCGAACCACGCTATGTTGCTGCGGCGAAATCGCGCCGTCGAGATATCCCGGGAGGTAACGTTCAGCCTGGCGGCAATTCATCGGAGACCTCTCAACGACCGTGCGGAAACGTGAGCGCCCACGGAAGAAAGTGGCGGCGCGGATGCGGTGGCAGACGGCGATGGATGTTGATGAGAATGCAGCTCGGACGACGCTGGATAGGAAAGGCTCGCATGCTCCGAAGAAACAGCAGGGTTCCGTTCAGGAGCGCGCACCAGCGGATCGAGAATTTCTTTCAGCAGCCGGCGGCCGCGGAGAATTCGGGATTTCACGGTGCCAACGGATACTTCGAGCACTTCAGCCACCTCTTCGTAAGACAAGCCTTCCAGGTCTCTTAAAATCACGGCGCTGCGGAATGCATCCGGCACTTGCGAGAGCGCGCGGCGAACCGTGGCTTGCATTTCCCGCGTCTCGCACTGTTCCAAAGGCGAGGCTTCCGAATCTTTCAGATCGAGCGCGGGATTTTTGCCTTCTTCTTCGGCGTCGATCGAAACTTGCTGCCGGTGATGCCGCCAACACCAGCGGCGATGATTCAGGGCCTGACGAACAGAGATGCGATACAGCCAGGTCTTCAGCGAACTGCCTTGCCGGAATCCGCGTATCCCGCGAAACGCGCGCAGGAAAACTTCCTGCGTCACGTCGGCCGCGTCCGCTGAATCCGAGAGAATGCCGTAAACCAAGTTGTACACCCCCGCGTGATAATAGGTGACCAACCAGTCGAATGCCGCGTCCGAGCCCGCCTGCAACTCAGTGACTAATTCTGATTCGTCGCGGCCCCACGGCAGTGATTGTGCAAAGTCGGACATGCCGTTCTGTTTTCCTCCCGAAGCGCCGTGCCCCAGGGCGTGTCCTTCTAAGTAGTTAGACACCAAGCGCCCTGATTCGTTTCAAGCATAGCAGAAAATGCGGGGGCCAGCATGTGAGGAACGTACTGCAGAAGTCGGCGTCAGTTTGAGGCCGTAAACGGCTTAGATTCAGGGAGCTAGGGGCAACATAGCAATCGGCGGCGCGAGGATGTTTGACGCCACGCGTGGCCGGGTGTTATAAGTGAGTTACCTGGAAAGACAGTGGGGCCGTAGCGCAGTTGGGAGCGCGCATCGATGGCATCGATGAGGTCACGGGTTCGAACCCCGTCGGCTCCACCATTTACCCCTGCTGCACGGGCGTCCTTGAGACGATCGAGGCCCGGAAAGAAACTTTATCCCTCGCAATTCCCACACGCGGAGAATCACTTCTCCGATTGTTCTCCGCTTTTCCTCTGTGCCGCCTTGTTAAATCTTTTGACCCGGATTTTCCGCGTGGGGATTTCAGCGCCCACCTTTGTACCAGCTGTACCCGACAGTGAATAGGAACGTGGCGTTGTATCCGGGGTTGTGACGGCCGATGCTGGCATTGGACAAATGTCCAAACGTAGCTTCGGCGGAAAACGCGCGCCGCGGCTTCACAAACAGGTAGGTGCCGAAAGCCAGCCCCTCCGTGAAATTTACGGCTGCTGTATTGCCCGGAGGAACATTGCTAGTGGTGAACACCGTGCCGCCAACGATCGCAACGTAGGGCGCATATTTTTGCCAACTCGTGAAATTCCACTGCCAGATCGCTGGCCTCACGCTGGCGCCGTACACTCCGCTGGCAGGCGGAAGCACGGCGTAGAGAGGCAGCACATCCACGGCCCATTCGAAATTGCCGCGCAGAATGCCAGGAAGATGGCTCCCCGTAAGGATCCAGCCGGCGCGCCCACCGCCGAACGCGAACTGCGTTCCATCGGACTTGCCGAGACCAGTTCCGCCGCCGGCGACAACACCCAATTCCCACGTGTGCTTGGTCATGGATTGTGCAACCCAATCCTGCGCCACAGGCGCATCCTGTGCGGCGATGGCTGCAGCCAGAATCAAACTGCAAAGAAATGCAGCTAGCAATTTCATGTCGCTTCCTACCCGCTATGAATTTTTCCTGTCGTTTTGAGGGCCAGGCGAATTGGTGAGCCTACGTGCAGACGGGCGACGGGTCAAGCTGAAATCGCAACATCACAATTCAAGAAATCCCGGGCCACAAAGCACATGGCGTCGTGGCAATGATGCGTCTAGAATGCTCGGGCCATGGCGAAAATCACATTTCTCGGTGCAGCAGGAACCGTAACGGGATCGAAGTATCTGCTCGAAGCGGGCGGCAAGAGATTGCTGGTGGATTGCGGCCTCTTCCAAGGCTCAAAAGAACTCCAGCAGCGAAATTGGAATCAGCTGACGGTAGATGCCGCAACAATTGATTGGGTGCTGCTCACGCACGCGCATATCGACCACACCGGTTACCTGCCGCGTCTGGTGGCTGCGGGCTATCGCGGGCCGGTGTACGCTGATGCCGCCACGCGCGAGCTGTGCAATCTGCTGCTGCCCGATTCCGCGCACCTGCAGGAAGAAGACGCGCAATTCGCCGCGCGCAAAGGCTACAGCACCCACACACAGCCGCTGCCGCTTTACACCGTGGCGCAAGCGCAGCAGGCTCTGGCGCGATTCCAGGAAATCCCGCGCCAAGGCGATTTCACCATCAGCCCGGAATTTTCGGTGCGCACGCACGATGCCGGGCACATCCTTGGCTCCACGTGGATGGAATTGACGATCACCGAGAACGGCAAGAAAACCCTGGTGGTTTTTTCCGGCGACATCGGCCGCTACGATCAGCCGATTCTGAACGACCCGGAACCGCCCACGCGTGCGGATTTTCTGCTGTGCGAATCCACCTACGGCGATCGCGAGCACGGCAACGGTTCGGTGCCGGACGAACTGGCGGAAGTGATCAACCGCATGGCCAAGCGCGGTGGCGTGGCGGTGATTCCCGCTTTCGCCGTAGGACGCACGCAAGAGCTGATGTATTACCTGCGCGAGCTCGACAACGCGCAACGCATTCCGAAACTGCCCGTGTACGTGGACAGTCCCATGGCCGTCAGCGTGACCGGCATTTACGCGCGCCATCACGAAGACCACGATCTGGATTTTACCAACCTCGAGCGGCAAGGCAGTCGGGATCCGCTGAATCTCCAAGAAGTCCACATGACACGCGCCGTGGAAGATTCCAAGGCAATCAACAATGTCACTTCGCCTTGCATCATCATTTCCGCCAGCGGCATGGCAACCGGCGGTCGCGTGCTCCATCATCTAGCGAAAAGGCTGCCGGATTCGCGCAGCGCCGTGCTGCTGGTCGGCTACGAAGCGGAAGGAACGCTGGGACGCGCGCTGCAGGATGGCGCGCAGTACGTGCGCATCCACGGACAAGAAGTGCCGGTGCGCGCTGAGGTCGTTACGCTCGATCAACTCTCCGCGCACGCCGGAAGGAGCGAGCTGCTGCGCTGGCTTTCCGGCTTCGCCATGCCGCCGCGCCAGACATTTTTGGTCCACGGCGAGCCAAGCGGCCTGGAAGGATTGCGCGCCGGGATCGCCAGCCGCTTTCATTGGCCCGTTGCGGTGCCGGCCTACTTGCAAAGCTTTGATTTGAATACCTAAGAAGTGCCGCGCCGGATCAGCGTTTTCAGATGCGATTCAGCGCGCGGCGGCTTGCGCGGTAAATGCGGGGATTTCGCTTACCTGAAATCCCAGAACGAACATGGGATGCGGGGCGACGCGGCCCCAGCGGGTTAACTCGTATTTTGCGCGGATGAAACGCACTTCCGGCTTCAGTGAAAGATCCAGAACCTGCCGCGTCTCACCGCGATAAAAACGCTGCGGCATCTTCAGCAGCGGCATTTTTCCAAACTCCTGGCCGTCGGCCGAACCCCATACGGAAATATCCACGGATTCCTGTTCCATCTGATCGGTGATTTCCATCGAGCAGATGAAGGTGCGCGTCTCGCTGGAGGAAATATCGAACGGCCGGCCTTCGCCGTTCGCGGTCAGCCGCGTGCCCGGCGGTATCAAGACGAATTCCACGGCCATGCGTTGGCCTCCTCAAGGAACTGGCGGATTCTAGCACAGGTCTTGGCGGCCGATCTCTTCGCGGCCCACGAAAGCTCAATCTGGCACGGAGCGCGCGCCGAGACGCGCCTGCTGCAGCAGCGAACCTGTAAGCGCGCGTGTGCGCCCTCGTAGAGATTCAGGCTGTGTTCTTGAGCTTGGCGAGGCGTTCGGCGGCAGCCTGGAATGTTTTTTCGGTTTTGCAGAATGTGAAGCGCAGGTGTGTGCGGCCATCGGCGGGGTCGCGATAGAAACTGGAGCCAGGGACCGCTGCCACGCCGATTTCGGTGACCAGATATTTCGCGAATGCAACGTCATCCGGAAAGCCAAACGCTGCAATGTCGGTCATGATGTAGTATGCGCCGCGCGGTTTGAAGCACTTAAAACCAGCACCAGTGAGAATCCCCAGCAGCCGTTCCCGGCGCTGCAAGTATTCGCTCGCGAGCGTTGTGTAATATTCCGGCGGAAATTGCAACGCGACCGCACCGGCCTCCTGTAAAGGCGCGGCGGCTCCCACAGTAAGAAAATCGTGCACCTTGCGAATGCCAGAGCTGACTTCAGGCGAAGCAATCGCCCAGCCAACCCGCCATCCAGTGACACTGTAAGTCTTCGACAACGCATTGATCGTGATGGTACGGTCGCGCATGCCCTCGAGCGTGGCCATGGAAATGTGTTGCGCGCCGTCGTAGAGCATGTGCTCGTAAATCTCGTCCGTGATGGCGTAAGCATTCCAACGCACGCAAAGATCGCGGATCATCGCCAGTTCGGCGCGCGCAAACACTTTTCCGGTGGGATTGTTCGGAGTATTCAGAATGATCGCGCGCGTCTTGGGTCCGAACGCCGCTGCAAGTTCCGCCGGATCAAAAGTCCAATCGGGCGCATGCAGCCTCACAAACCGCGGAGCCGCCCCGGAAAGAATCGCGTCCGGCCCATAGTTCTCGTAAAACGGTTCGAACACCACCACCTCATCGCCAGGATTGATCACGGCCAGCATGGAGGAAATCATCGCTTCTGTGGACCCGCAGCAAACGGTTATTTCGCGCTCCGGGTCAATGCTCATGCCCGCATTCGCGCGCGCAAATTTCTCAGCAATAGCATTGCGCAAAGATTTCGCGCCCCAGGTGATGGCGTACTGATTGATGTCCGCCGCAATCGCATTCTGCGCCGCGCTCTTAATCAGCGCAGGCGCGGGAAAATCCGGAAAACCCTGCGAAAGGTTCACGGCTTTGTGCTGCAAGGCCAAACGCGTCATTTCGCGGATGACGGATTCGGTGAACTGCGCGGCCTTCCACGAAAGCTGCGGGCTAGTGGCCGGGGCTGCTTGCGGCTTTACGGGATTCATTTTGCGCACCTCGCACGGGTTGCGTCCCGTATAACTTACGATAAATGTCGGCGTTGCGCGTGACGATTTCCACATACTCGCGCGTTTCCGTGAAAGGAATGGAATCCACAAATTCGGCCGGCTCGCGATAGGTCTGCCCCGTGGTCCAGAACGCGACGCGATCTTCGCCGGCGTTGTAAGCAGCCAGCGCCGATTCCACACTCCCGAAATTGCGCTGCAGCCCCGCGAAATAAATCGTGCCGATATGAATATTGTAATCCGGCTCAAAAAGCATCGGCGTCGAGTAGCGCACCTTCGCCTGCTTCGCAAAGCGCCGGGCCGTTTTCGGCAGCAGCTGCATCAGGCCGAAAGCATTGGCGTGCGAATGCGCTTCGGGATCGTACGCTGACTCCTGCCGAATCAGCCCGGCAGTAAGCATGGGATCCACTCCGGCGGTGGTCGATCGCGCCACGATGGAAGATTCAAAAGGCATGGCGTAAGCGACGAGCCACACTTCGCGCGGAACTTGCGCGAACGGCCGCCATTCCAGCTGCGGGTAAATCTGGCGCACGGTGGCGATTGCCGCACCCACGTGTCCAGCGCTCACCGCTTCCTGCGCGGCTTCTAGCAACAGCCGCGGCTCGCCGGTGGTGGCGAAGGCCGCGCGCAATTCGAGTTCCGCCGAAGCGTCGAAACCAATCGAACGAAGCGCATCGGCGCGCCTCTGCCGGCTCGCGGCAGCCGCAGGAATGGAAACGCCCAGCGGCAATGCGGGCGGTACTGGCGGAATAGTCGCAAGGATATCCGCATCGGCTCCCGCACCGGGGCCCAGCGCGCGCAGACGTTTCGTTGCCGTGACCGCAAAATAATTCTGCGGATAGCGCTCCAGCAATTTTGCGTAGTAAGTGCGCGCCAGCGCGGAGTCCCCTGCTTCTTCCGATAAACGTCCGAGCCAATACAGCGCGTCTGGAGAAAATTGCGAGCCGGGAAAGCGGCGCAGATGATCGGCAAGGTCCGCGGATGCGTTGGGCTGGCGCTTCAGAATCGCTGCCCAGGTGAGGCGCCAGTGCGCGGGCAGCGCGTCGGCAGCGGTCGGGAAATTGTCCGAAAGGCGTTTATAATAGGAAGCGGCGCGATCGCGATCCAGCTGCACCCAATAATAATTTCCCGCTAGGAACAGCGCGGATTCGGACCAACGGCTGTCCGGAGCGCGCCCCACCGCCGATTCCACCGCGGCGATCATCTGCGATTCCGACGGCCGGTCGCGATAATAACTTGCGATGCTGTAATAGCGCTCGGCATCCACGTCGGGGTCGGAGATGGCCAGAGCGGAGATTCCCGATATGGCAGCGCCCAGCGCAACGCCACATTCCATAACACGCAGCTGCGCGCGTTCGCGGTCCGCGCCGCTCAGCTGCGGTAGCAGAAGCGAATATTCGTTGCGCGCATCACCCCATTGGTGCGCCGTGAAAATCGTGGCAGCGTGCTCGATCTGCTGCTCGATGGGAATCGCGGCGAGCTTGTCGCCGTGGGCGCTGCGCAGAAAGGAAAGCTTCTCGCCGGCTTCGCGCGCCTGATCGCTCAAGGGAAAATGCAAATAAATCGTTTGATAATCGGCGGCGGCCAGCAGAGGTTGCGCAGATTGTTCCCGCGCTTCAGCGCGCAGGAACAGCAACGCGGGCTTTTGCGCGGTTTGCGGATAGGAATCCAGAGCCGCCAGAATTTCCCCGGGCTGATTGAGCGCGAGCGCAGCGGCGCCTAAAGATTGCAGCACCTGATCGCCAATGACGGACTCGGGATAATCCTTGCGAGATTCCTTCAGCTGCGCCAGCGCCTCCGCATCGTGACTGAGCGCCAGCTCGGCCTGCGAACTCCAGTAGAGAGCGTAGTCGCGCAGCAGCAAGTCGCTTTGCGCCGTCTGCAGCCATTTCGCTGCCTGCGCAAAATGCGCTTTACCGTAATCGTAATATCCGAGCGCCAGCGCGGCCCGATAGCCCAGCACGCCCGAGGATTTCTGCAGCGCAAGAGCGCTCAGTTTCGCGTATGGCGCGGCCGAATTTTTTAGTTTCAGGGCGCGCGTCAATTGCTCGAGCTCTTTCGTGGCGGCTGCGGACGGTGCGGGCGCGGAGCCGGAGGAGGCCGGGGCTTTCTTCGCGTGGCTGGACGACGGCGGATGGATCTGACTCTGCGAGGCATGCTGCGCGAACGCAACCGGCGATGAACGTACCCCCGCCGAAAAGACCAATAGAGCTGCGACTGCGCGCATTGCAGGCCCGGACAATTTCATTCTTGTTATCTTAATGCCGCAGAACAGGCGAGGGATACGGATATTCGCCGAGGGCTTTGGCATCGCCATCGGCGAGAATTTCCACCATCCAATCGTAAAAATAATCCACCGGATGATCCTGAATCGCGCGAAAGCGGCGGTCGTATTCCTTGCGTGCTTTGTCAATATCCACGCGCAGCCGGAGGCAGATGTCCTTGTGCTCGCGGCCCAGCCGAACTTCTTTTGGCTGCAGCAGCTTGATGTCCTGCATCGCAACTTTGGCTACGCGATTCGCGCGGCGATGCAGTTCCTGTTCTTCCCGGGGAAGATTGGCGAGTTCGAAAGCTTCTTCGGCAACTTCTGCTTCCGGAGGCGGCGCGGGAGGGACAGACGCTACTTCGGGAACTACGTTCAATACCTCCTCGGGCTCTTCCACCCATTCCAGTTCGGCTTCGGGCGACGGTGGGACGGCAGCCGCAAAGTTGACCGGAGCGGCGGCCGGTGCGGCGGGTTCCTCAGCTTCCACGGTTTCGCGCGCGGATTCCGGCGCGGGTTGCTCTTCTGGCACTTCTTCTGACACATCCTCGACTGCTTCCTCCGGCTCTGCCACTGCCGCCGTGGAAGATGCACCAGCAAATTCGTGTTCGTCGGAGGAGTGCTGATCGCGCGGATTGAGCGCTACGGCTACGAAATTCGAAAGAACAGAAAGTCCGGCAGCCAGCGCCGCGGCCGCGGTTTGCGAGCGCAACAAGGCGGGCAACGCGTTGCTTGGCCGGCTGGAGCTGCAGGCGGCGACCAGATCGCCATAGGCGTGATGTAACTCGTCCGCAGTGCGCTGCAGCGGGGCGAGGTTGTCGCGTAGAGCGCGCGAAACCGCCTCTTCCAGGGCTTGCTCGAGTGACGTTTTCCTTGGACTCAAAGGAATACCTGCCTCTTTTGAATTATGGAAACGGTAACGGGGGGTGTCAACTGCCATTACCGAACCGCGTGCCTGCCATGCAGCGGCAAGGCGAGAGGCGATCATGTCCGACCGTATTTGAAGAGTGTGCGAATTGGGACAGCGCGGTGTGCGCGCTGTGAGTACCATTTTCGCTATGCGCAATCGTTTGCGGCGGCGGCGTTTTGCCCCGGCGACGCAATAAGGGAGAATCAGAATGAAGAAATCGCTATTTACGGGCACGTTGTCACTGCTACTGCTGATCGGCGGGTGCTCCACCACCCCAGCAGCCGGTCCTGCGGGACCGCAGGGACCTCCGGGAGATCAAGGTGCGGCGGGTCAGGACAGAGATCGCGACAGGGATAGAGATCGCGACAGAGACCGCGACCGAGAGGCAGGCCGTCCAGGCGAGGCCCCGTCATGCCCGGCCGGACAGCATCCTGCCACAGACCACGACGGACGCGTGAGTTGCGTCAGAGACTAAATATTTGATGTGGTCTCGCTCAGCGCCCAGATGACATCGTGAGTAACGAATCGCGCGCAGCTGGGCTGGACTACCCCGCTACAGATCGCCGCGCTACCACTGTGTTCAAGTACCCTCTAAGGCGGAAGCGCGTGCATACGATGCAGCCGCGAGCTTGCGACCTTTGCACGCCAAATCGAATTCACAGTCGCGACCGCAAGACGGCCGCAATGCTGCGTGGGATTGCGGCGACCGTGAAGCACGGCGACACCGCGAGCGGCTTTTCATCAGGCGCATAGACGATGAGAGAGTCGCGAACCATTGTGGAATCGCAAAGGTTGTCACGTGAGTTCGTGCTGTTCGTGGCCTTGGCCGGAGAAAGGAACAAGCTTGCGGATAGTGCCAAGGATGTCTTGACGGACGCGTCCCGCGCCATGCGGATTCTGCTCCGCGATGAATTGTCAGATTTCGGAAACATCCTGTGCTTCGCCAGCGTGGAGTTGAAAGCCCTGGGTTGAGCTCATTTGGGAGGGCGCCGATTTAGCAGCTTCTACTCCCTCTGGTGCAAATCCTCGAAGAACGCCTCGCCGGCAATAGGATGAACGCGCCCACTCTTCGTGTCGTCGTAGCGAGCGTCGAACGGGATGCGGACATGGGCGACTTCGGCGAGGCATCCGGCCATCGCATCTTCCACAAGTTCGCCAGGGGGGCGACCGCTTCGTGACGCCAATTCGTTTAGGCGCGATTCTGTTTCAGGCTTAAGATGCACTTCCGTGCTCGTCAGTCGAAAGACGCGGTAGCCGTCCTGTCAAAAGTGTCTGCCAGTGAAGTGGGAGAAAACGAGAAATGCTGACGGCGGAAGAGATTAGAGCATTGTTGCAGATGCGGCCTCATCCGATCGAAGGCGGATATTTTGCCGAGACGCATCGCGGCGCGCCAGTCCTGCCGCAGAGCTTGCTGCCGGGCTATCCCGGGGATCGCGCGATTTCCACGGCGATTTATTATTTGCTTACGCCGGATACTTTTTCCGCGATGCACCGCGTGCGCGGCGACGAAATGTTTCATTTTTATCTGGGCGATCCGGTGGAAATGTTGCAGTTGAAAGCAGATGGCGGCGAAGTGGTTCTGCTGGGGCAGGACATCGCGGCGAGGATGCGTCTGCAGCACACTGTGCCAGGAGGAGTGTGGCAGGGCTCACGAGTTCGCGCCGGCGGGAAATACGCGCTGCTGGGGACGACCATGGCGCCGGGATTTGAGTATGAGGACTATGAAACCGGACAGCGGCAAGATCTGATCGTGCGGTATCCGGAGTTTTCAAACCTGATTGTATCGCTGACTCGCTAAAGGGCTCAGACCGGGGACATGCCTGACACCTTAGACCGCGCACATTGTTGCCACTTTTGTCTGCCGGACACCCCTGCGCGGATCTTGGTGCCGGTGTCGCGCCTCCGGGCGTTCGCGCGGACATTTCGACGAATCGTTTTGACCAACGATTTGGCGCGCCATTCCCTGAAGTGATATTCTAGTGACGACCAACGGGGGCGCAACGGTTTCGACGGAAACTGTAGCGGCTCGAAGGCATGCCGGGACCCACCTGCCCGAAACATGGTGGAACAACACAACTGGCAACTCACAGTTGGCACTCGCAGCCTAACTTAAATTAGGCTACGCGCTCCCCCAGGCGTTACCTACGCGCGTGGGTCGGGGCGTCACACAGTAGGCTGGCTGTCGCGTTTCGGTCCGCAATGCGGCGGCGAGATCATCGGACTAGTTGCTGGCGCGTCTTGCCTGTTCTGAGCGCCAGCAGCGAAACCAACGGAACGGGATAAGCATGTAGGCTTCGTGTTGCAAGGTTTCTCGGACGGGGGTTCAACTCCCCCCGCCTCCATATTCAAATCGTCAAGCAGACGTGCATTTTGACGATGACTAAATTAACTGTACGCCATTTTGTCCGTCTCAAAAGTCCTCCGGACGCCGGCCTCGAGCTGTTCCTGGCGGGATTTGACGAAGGGTGAGTAGTGGCGTTCCGTCACAGCAATAGACTGATGTCCAAGTAATAAGGATACCTGTTCAATCGGCATACCCGAGAGCAGCAATTCGACGGCAAAGGTATCCCGCCATCGGTGGGCGTGGCCGTTCTCAACGCCGGCTAATTCATAGAGTTTTTTGAACGACCGCTGATAGTCGCCCACGCATGACTTTTTTGTACCGTGCCCAGACCAGAAGTAATAGCCCCCGGTTGTCGGCAGCGCATCCAACGCCTCGACTGCCCTGGGCGGCAGCGGCACCCGAACGTCTGTGCCGGTCTTGGCAGTACGCAACTTCAGGACGCCATCTTCAACCTGATGCTTCGAAAGAGTTACAGCATCCTTGATCCGTAAACCGGAGTATCGGAGCAAGAGCACCAAAGCTTTCAATCGTGTGCCCCGTTGTTTGTTTGGATGTTCCGGACGGGGGTATTTCCCGCAGGCCTCGACGACGCTTCGAAACTCAGCTTGTGTGTATGGCAACGTCGGCGGGTCATCTACTTTGGTGGGTTTAATCACCAATGCCGGATTGGAATCTGCCCAGTTTGATTCATGTGCAAACCGGAAAAAGGTTCGCAACGCCTCAAGTTTTTTGCGCGCGGAGTAGTTCTTGTTAATCCACGACTCTCGGAACCGGCGAAGTGTTTCCACATCCCATTCAGATAGAAGCTGAAGTCCTTCCTTTTTCGGAAAAGGCCTTCAGTTGTTTGAACAGGAGCCGGTACTTGTAGACGCTCGCGGGACGCAAACCGCGGGCCTCAGCGTCACGCACAAAAGCGTCCGTCGCTTCCGTGATCGTGACCCGCGGCTTCTTACCTTCCTCGATCTCGCGCGCAAGCTTTGTCGCTCGTTCCCAATTCCGCGTCTTCAAAGACTTCCGGTAGTATTTTCCTTCAACGGTGCCTTCGACCCAGCATGGGCGATTGCAGGGGCGATATTGGCGGGACTTCTGGGGACAGGGGGACGCGTGGCGCTTGTAAATAGCGAGCACGGCGGGGATTCTAGCGCGGCCGAAACGCGGAAGCAACTGCGACCGATGACCCAGAGCGCTTCGTCCCAACCTGCCGGCCGTTAGAAACAAACCAACATCAATCGTGTCGAACATTCTCGCTATAATTGTTATACCGGCCCTACAGGTAAGGATCACACATGGGAGATGTAGATCCCTCCCACCCTCAGTGACATGAATTCTAGTCCAAGTTAGAATCGAAATCGAAACAGGAATCGCACACCCGAGTCCCATCTTTTAGCGTCAAATCGACTCTTCGATTTCGATCGATCTCGGCATCGCATTTCCCGCAGACGTCCTGAATTGTTTCGTTGTCGCTTCCCATGATTTTCTAAACCAGTCAACGTGGATTTTGTTTCCAGAGCGCGAACAATAGGACCCCAGAGCAAAAGAACAAGACGCCCGAGACAAAAAGCAGCGGGCTCGCTGACAGAGCTCCGTCTACCAAATCAAACGAGGCTGCGGCCATGACGAATATCGCAGCCATTATCAGGGCACTCGCTCTGTGACTCTCTGCGAAGGTATCTGTCATTTTGTTCGCCAAGTGGTCGCAGTAATCCGCCCGCTTGGGAGAGACTTCGCATGATGATATGCGGAGCAACGCACTTTATTTGTCGAAAACTTTTCCTATTTGGCCAATTTTCTTTTGAACCGTCCCAACCAGCTTTTCATCCTGACCTTCGGCTTCCAAATCGGGATCATTCGAGACCCATCCGACCTTTTCCTTAATCTTACCCTTCACCTCGTGAAGTGTTCCTTTTGCTTCGTTCTTGGCGCTTTGTTTCATGGAGATTCTCCTCTGGCTCAATCAAGCTGACGGTCGTCGGAACTCTTAACCACTTGCGAGAGGATCAGCGGAAACCACCGAGCAGATACACGACCACTGCGATGAGCACGACCGTCCCGACGATCCCGAGGCCGCCACCGGTTCCCCATCGGGAATAGCCGTAATAACCGCCCCCTCCGCCGAACAGCAACAGAAGAATAATAATTAGCAGCAGCATCGCAAGTCTCCTTTTGACACGGTCCCCTGACGCTCTGACGGCATCTCGATTCGGTGGGAAGGACTGAGAACCCTTGCCTCTGGTTCAATTCAAGCGAGGCTCCAGCGTCACTGGATCCTCTTCTACGGCTAAAATCAATTCTTTTCGGAGATCCATCTCCCACCCGGGCTCGAAGCGGACGCGCAGAGCGGTGGCTGACTCACCGACGATGCTGCACGGGACGGGGATGTGGCATTGACGGACGACAACTAGCAGCACCACAGGTTTTCGGAGCCAGGCAGTATAGGCAGATGAAAAATCTCTTGTTCCGTCGGCGATCACGTCAGTCATCCTCGATTTCCGACCAAGCCCGAGAACAATCTCAGCGGAAGCGAGTACTACTTGTAGCTCCGCCAAGAAAGAAAAGCTGTTCAAAACTGTACAGATCGCCGAGCCGGTTTGGGGCCCCGTGCGCTCTCCGCTGCAAAGTGTTCGGCGGCGCAAACAGGACAGAATTGCCGCGCGGCCGTTACGGCAACCTGTAGTAGGAATTCTAGCCGTCCGCCTGGTTCAAGCCATAAGGACCCCAGGGCTGATCTACGGTGAATCGGCCGAATATTTCGCAACTGCAATCATACGTCGCGGTTTTCAGCGTGCGGCATTTTCCATGCCTGCGAACGCTAGTACCGTAGCGGCCTGCGCTCGTCGGTTGATTCCGGTCGTCCGGCAGTTAGCATTGTGTAAGTGTGAAACGCAACTCCGACCCCCAGCCTGCTCCCCGGGGGTTCGCTTGGATCGAGATGAGCGACTCGCCCATCGCAACACCACCTGACGATAGGCTCTCCGAAAATCTGCTCTGGCATCACCAGATAAGCCCGAACGGGGGTGTCCAGTTCGAGTTGAACCTCGCCGGAAAAGTACATGCCGCCTTCGGACAGGTTGGACGTTTCAACGGTGTATTCCCTGGAACCACTTTCGTCAAGCCTGCGAACTCTGACGGGGATGTTGAAATCAAAGCGAAACGTCGTTCGGCCGTGCGTGTACATGGACCCTCCGGCAAAACAGTGGTTGGACACGGAAGGGGGATTCCAGATTGCTCCGAACGTTGGCGCAGAACTGTCCCAAAGAGCACACTGTGCAAATGCAAAAATGAGCCAATTCGTAGTGAGTTATTTCGATTTTTCGCCCTTCTGGGGCGCATCGACAAGCGGCTGATATTCCGCCGACAGCGCGCGAATCTTTTTCATAACGTCTCGGTACTCGGGACTGTTCAATTTCGTTCGGCCAAGCTCCGCCCAGAGTTGCTGAATGCGTTGTAGCTTGGCCACGGCTGGGTTTGTGTCATTCATTCCGCTAGTGTACGACATCGGACAGACTTGCGGTTGGGCGTTGGGTGATTCTTCGTCAATGAAGAGAAGAGAACTCACGCCTCAACAGGTATCCTCCGTTCCCTGTCCCACGTGTGGTGCTTCCGTCGGCGAGCCTTGTGAGTTGCACTCGGGTGCTCCTCGTTCAAAACCACATGTGGACCGTGAGTTTGTAGCCATTGAGGCCATCGAGAGGAAATGAAATCTTATGGGTGTCTCGTAATCAGACGACGTCAGTTCAAGAACTGATTCCGCCCATTCACCAGTCTGTTTCCGCGTAACGAGGGCGGTGAAGCAGCTGAACAAGACCAGGTAGGCGACGCGAAAGACGCAACTTTGATCGGCGCAGCGCAGCGCGCAGAGCATCACGAGATCGCAGCGTAGGTACCGTTCGCGCCGTGGCAGAGAATCTTGGCGAAGACGCAACAACCAAGTTTCTCGCCCAGACAATTCAAGAAGACACACAATTCCCCGAGGCTGCGGGCTCGGCATCTTACGACTATCCTAGCTGGCACCGATCCTAGGTGTCGCAATCTGCGCTGGAAACGCGTCTGGGGACGCCGGCGGACCGCTCGATGGTGTCCTACGCCGTCTTAGCGCCTGTGAAGAGGTGAATAACCAGAAACACCACCGCGAACACTAGAAGTAAGTGGATTAGAAAACCAGCGACGTGAAAAAATATAAAACCGCCGATCCAAAGAAAGAATAGCAATAGCGCCACGCCTAAGAATGGTCCGAATCGCAAGATGTCCTCCGGTGAATTAGATTGTCCACACGTAACTCGTGAGCCCGCGCACGATCGTGCAGCGTCTGTAGCCTGGATTCTTATTCTGTCGTGACGATATCTTTGATTTTTGCGTACTGTACGCTCGATACGACATGCTTTGATATCAACTCAGCCGGCTGATGATAAGGCCGGTTTCTAATGATTCGTCGAGCGGTCACGCTAGAAATGTCTGGCAATTCCGTGAGTTCGCTCTCGGATGCGGAGTTCAGATTGACGACATGGTGTCCGCCCTGAACCCAACCCTGTCGCACGCCTTCCGCGAAAGCCCGCGCTTCTCTTGCGGCTTCATCCGCTACTCGACCGAGCTCGCGTCCTGCTGCCTGGATTTCCGGCTTCGCTCGGTCGGTCGCCTTGGCAACTTCAGCCCGAGTCTTGTCCTCGCGCTCTTTCCGCTGCTGGGCCGTTTCGTTCGGGGCGCAGCCACATGTCGCCGATATGATCAGTAGAAAACTAAGCGCGGTAGCCACGCGAGTCATTCGTTCGGATTTCATGGGCTAGGCGCGTCGGTCGCTAAGACGACGAGTTCTTTGCTTCACGAAAAGCGTCTTCCCCAACGTTCTTCGCCTGGCGCACTCGTCTTTTTGCTTCGTCAACACCTTGCTGCGCGCGTTGGGTCAACTTCTGACCACCCGCGACTGCCCGATCCACGCCGTCTTTCGCACTCGCTAGAATATATTCGCGCGTGTCGTCGCCCGAGCTAGGAGCAAAAAGCACTCCAACAGCAGCCCCTACGCCGAGCCCGACAACGAATGCTGAGATCGATTCGGTCCACCTCATTCTGCCGTTCATCACGTCCTCCGTTTTGGAAGAAAATCGAAGAGGAAGCCCAATATCGAGCTTCCTCCCCGGGAACTACCGGCTGCCGCCCGAAGTTGTGTGGCGGACCTGCCGGTCGTCGGCCTTAACGTCTGCAGAAGACTCACCGGTCGATGCGATGTCCTCCGCATTCGTGTTCTTCAAGACTTCCTTGGCCCGCTTGATTTCGTCCGAAGTGTCACAGTGAACCGAGAGGAGAATTCCGCCCTTCTGCAGGCGCCCCTCGTAACGCTTCGCTTCATACTCGGGAATGCCCAGGCCGATGAGCGCACCG
>Ga0209420_1000021_pt1 | contig 100879 bp, 82 predicted proteins | sample BlaSpr_A8_OM1_O1_FD_187972 | JGI IMG/M metagenome (GOLD analysis project Ga0209420, IMG submission 187972) | Forest soil microbial communities from Thunder Bay, Ontario, Canada - Black Spruce, Ontario site 2_A8_OM1_O1 (SPAdes) (version 2) | ecosystem: Environmental > Terrestrial > Soil > Boreal... | reverse complement strand
ATCGGCCAAGCCCTGCTCGATCGTGGTCTCTCGGCCGACCGCCCCGCCGTAATCCTTTCGGAGAACGATCTTGAGCATCTACTCCTGATGCTCGCGGGACAACATGTCGGAATACCTACTGCGCACATTTCACCAGCATATTCGTTGGTCTCAAACGATTTGACCCAGCTGCGCCATTGCTTCAGCCTTTTGACCCCCGGCCTGGTATTTATTTCAGACGGTCAGAGGTATCGCCGTGCCATCGAAGTTGCGCTCGCCGACGATATGGAATTAGTTGTCACAAGCGCGCCCCCGGAATTCCGCAAAGCGACCCTCTTTTCCGAACTCCTAGCCATACCCCCGACGTCAGCCGTCGATGCCGCCCACAGTCGAATCGATCCGGACAAACCTGCTAAATTTCTTTTCACGTCTGGTTCGACGGGCTCACCGAAAGCCGTCATCAACACGCACCGCATGCTCTGCTCCAACCAGCAGATGATCGCCCAGGTCTTTTGCTTCCTGCAGGATGAGCCCCCGGTTCTGTTGGATTGGCTTCCTTGGAATCACACTTTTGGAGGAAACCACAATATCGGCATCGCTCTCTACAATGGTGGAACCTTTTACATCGATGCCGGGAAGCCCGGGACAGGATTCATCGATGAGACAGTTCGCAATTTGCGCGAAATAGCTCCCACGGTTTACTTCAACGTTCCGAAGGGCTACGAGGACTTGCTGCCGGCTTTCCGCGCAGATCGACAACTTCGCGAAAAATTCTTCAGTCGGCTGCAACTCCTGTTCTATGCCGCAGCCGGTTTGTCGCAACCAGTCTGGGATGCATATCGTGAGCTCGCGCTCGAAACTTGCGGGGAGCGGGTCATCATGGTCACCGGATTGGGCGCCACCGAAACGTCTCCCATGGCTATTCAAGCCACCTGGGAAACCGACAGCGCGGGCCATATCGGCATTCCCATTCCCGGCGTCGAGCTCAAACTCGTGCCGCGCGAAGGCAAATTGGAAGCGCGCGTTCGAGGTCCGAACATCATGCCGGGCTATTGGCGCCAGCCGGAACCCACGCAAGGGGCTTTCGACGAAGAAGGTTTCTACAAGTTCGGCGATGCCGTGCGTTTTGTTGAACCCGCCGACATCAATCAAGGTTTTGTTTTTGATGGTCGCTTTTCCGAGGACTTCAAACTCGCCACCGGCACTTGGGTCAGTGTCGGGCCGCTCCGCACAAAGATCCTGAACCATTTCGCGCCTTTCATTCGTGACCTAGTGATCACGGGGTGCGACCGAGAGGATGTCGGGATGATGGTCTTCGCGGACCTGTATGCGTGTTGCTCTCTTCATCCGTCACTATCTCCCGATTTGCCGCAGGCGCAGATCTTGGGACATGCATCTGTCCGTGCACGAATTTATGAGTTATTGGAGAGTTTCGCGGCGGAATCTACGGGCAGCTCCAAGCGAATTGCGCGCGCCATATTCTTAGAAGAGCCGCCTTCGCTGGATGCGCGCGAAATCACTGACAAAGGTTCGCTGAATCAACATGAGGTACTGACCCACCGCGCTGCGCTGGTCGAGCGGCTATATAGTTCCGAATCATCCCCGCTCATTCTGCGGCTTGCGGATAGATAAATAGCCTTGGCACAATCCTAAGGAACCTTGGACGCAGCAGGTTGAGCCCGGTGGCGTAAGATTGTATCGACCCCTTCGATTCCGCGCCGGAGCTCTGATTTTTGATTGATTTCTGATCACAAAATTGGCATGTAGTGTGCGTTCTGGCGGCCGCGCGCTTGTCTAGAGGTGCGAGCACATCTGGTGCCGCAGCGACAATCTGCGGACATCGTGCCGCTGACCACCCACAACCAATTGCGTCCTTATAGAAGGAGAAACCTGGTGAGCGATTCGCGGCGTTATCAGACTGGCCTTGTCGCCCTCGTATTTTTGACCTGGGGCACGGTTTTCCTTGACCGCATGAGCCTGGTCTATCTGGCGCCGTTCATTGCTCCTGATCTTCATCTCACTCATGCTCAAGTTGGTCTTTTGGTGTCGGCGCTCGCGCTTACATGGGCGGTATCCTCCCTGGTTTTCGGTGCGCTTTCCGACCGCGTAGGTCGGCGTCCCGTGTTAATTCCGGCAGTATTCGTATTTTCGATTTTGTCCTGGCTTTCCGGCATTGCTCGATCTTTTGCAGAGCTCTTCTTCATACGCTCGCTGATGGGCGTGGCGGAAGGACCGACTTGGTCTACGATAACTGCAACCGTGGAAGCGTCATCGAGCCCGGAAACGCGAGGGCGTAATGTCGGCATCATCGTCAGCGCCGCCGCTCTGGTAGGACTAGCCATCGCTCCAGTGCTCACTACACAAGTGGCCGCAAGATATGGATGGCGATCCGCTTTTTTCGTGGCCGGAATTCCCGGCCTTATCTTGGGCCTCCTTCTGTGGCGATACCTGCGGGAACCAAAGCTGAGTGATTCGGGGATGGTTCACCAGAAACCCTCCTTGAAAGGATTCTTATCGATATTGCGGATCCGGAATATATGGCTTTGCTGCATCGCGAGTGCTGGCTTCATGACTTGGCTTTACGTCATGAACGCTTTCGCGCCTCTTTACATCACGGAGGTATCCAAACGCTCGGCGACCTTAGCCGGCTTGGTGATCGGAGCCAGCGGGTTAGGAGCATTTGTCTGGGGCTGGATTTTCCCTTGGATCTCTGATCGAGTGGGCCGCAAGCCCACGCTTCTTTTTGTCGCTCTGCTCTCCGCAGCAGTGCCCCTCACTTATCAAATACCTTCTCTCGTAGCTCACCCGTGGTTGATGGCCACGGCGGGTTTCATCGCCAATGGAGGACAGGGAATCGCGGCGCTGACCATCGTTTTGATTCCCACGGAGAGCGCACCCCCGCAGTTTTCGGCGACGGCAATAGGATTATCCACACTCGTCGGGGAATTATGCGGCGGCACACTTTCGCCTTCCGTTGCCGGCGCTTTTGCCGAGCGCTATGGTCTCGTCGCGCCGCTTTGGATCGCCGCCAGCGGAGCAATCGTCGTTTTCATCGCCGCTCTTTTTATGGGCGAGACCGCGCCCTCAAGACGTATTCGGCCCTTGCAGGAGGTCTCTCGATAAAACATAAGGTCACTTACGAGATGATTCATCGATAAAACGGTATGCCGACGCAGGTCGTGATCTTCCCGGATACCGGAACGAGTGGCCGAGGTTTCTTCTCGCTCCCTCTCTGAATGACGCCGGGTAGTTCGGTCTCGCCCGGGAACCTTGAATCTCGCGTGATCCAATTGTCTACTTGCCTGACTAACGCTAGCCGGTTTTTACTGCGGAGCCCCAGGGATCTCCGCAACCACAGCTGCCTGCTGCCGCCAAGCATTGGGCGATGACAAGTTACGCCGCAACTGTTCCGGATCAAGCTCGTGTTCCCATCGCGCCACCACCAGTGTGGCCACCCCGTTGCCCAACATATTCACCGTCGCGCGAAACATACTCATGAACCGATCGATGCCGAGAATCAAAGCCATCCCCGCTACCGGGATCGAAGGAATTACCATTAACGTGCCTACCAGCGCGATGAACGCCGCACCCTGCACACCGGACGCGCCTTTCGAAGTCAACACCGCCACTGCAAAGAGGGTGAGCTGCTGCCCTAGGGTCAAATGAATGCCCGTAGCCTCGGCCACGAAAAGCGCTGCGATCGTCATGTAAAGGCTGCTGCCATCGGTGTTAAAGGTATACCCGGTCGGCACCACCAATCCCACCAAGGCCTTGGAGCACCCCAGTTGCTCCATCTTCTCCATCAGTGTGGGCAGCGCTGGCTCCGAAGAGCTGACCGCCAGCGTCAGAATGATCTCCTCTTTTATATATAGAAGATATTTAATGATGTTGAACCCCGCCAGCCAGGCGATGCCGCCCATTACGATCAGCACAAAAAGTATGCAGGTGATCCAGAACGTGAGGACCAGCTTGACCAGCGGACCGAGCGATGAAATTCCATACGCGCCGATGGTGAAAGCCAGCGCTCCAAATGCACCAATCGGAGCGAACTTCATCACGATATTGATCACGCCAAAAACCGCTCGCATGAGCGATTCCAGGAAATCCACCATCGGTTTGGCAAAGCTGCCCATTGCCGACAAAGCAAATCCGAACAAAATCGAAATCAGCACCACCTGCAAAATATCTCCCTTGGCGAACGCGTCCACCACCGTTGTCGGGATAATGTGCATGATAAAGTCGGTAGCGCTTTGCGCTTTAGCCACGCCCGCGTAATTGGCCACCGCTTTGGTATCGAGAGTCGCAGGATTGATGTTCAAACCGGCGCCGGTATGCACCACGTTGCCGACCACCATACCGACCAGTAAAGCCAGCGTCGACACAACCTCGAAATACAAAAGCGCCTTGCCGCCGACTCGGCCAACCTTCTTCATATCCTGCATCCTGGCGATGCCTGTGACCACGGTGCAAAAAATCACCAGCGTAATAATCATGCTGATTAGCCGGATGAAGGCGTCGCCGAGAGGTTTCATGGCCACAGCTGTGTGCGGCGTAAAATACCCAAGCACGATCGCGATGGCTATGGCCACCAGGACCTGGCCCCATAAGCTACGATAGAAAGGTTTTTTGATTGCAGGACCTGGCCCCGAAGAAGTCGGCATATGACTGGAAGTTCCCATCGTCGATGCTCCCTTCAGCCGAATAGCTCTTAAGAAAATTCGAATCCGCTACTGCTCGAGTTATCCGAACCGATCTAAAGCGGACGCGCTGGCGGCAGCCGAAGCAGATTCGCTAATTCACAGATCGGGTTGCGGCTCGCTTCCGGCTAGCTGGCCGCGGAGTCTACCATATTCATATCCGCAAGAGATTGAAGTTGGCTCGTTTTTGGCAATTTCTGATACCAAAAAATGCACCTTTGATATAGTGTGCGGCTAACGTGAGCCCTACTGAAGTGAACGAAGCCAGTCACACCAGCCCGGCTCAGCCTCTTACTCGAAATCAGATTCGCGGCTTCTGGGCGTCGTGGGGCGGCTGGACGCTAGACGGCATGGACTCCTTCGTCTACGCCCTTGTTCTGGTTCCTTCGTTACGCGAACTTCTTCCGCGCTCCGGCATCGCAGCCACCAAAGCCAACATCGGATATTACGGCGGTTTGCTTTTCGCCCTGTTCTTGGTCGGCTGGGGCCTTGCGTTTCTTTGGGGGCCGGTCGGCGACAAATTCGGTCGCGTGCGCACGCTGATGCTGACCATCGTCTGGTATTCTCTTTTTACTTTTTTGAGTGCCTTCGTCACCAGCGTGTGGCAGCTTGCGATTCTGCGCCTCCTTGCCGGTATTGGCATTGGCGGAGAATGGGCCATGGGTGGAACTTTCGTTGCAGAGGAATGGCCCGAAAGCCGGCGCCGGCTGGGCGCGGGCTTGATGCACACCGGTTATTACGTTGGCATATTTCTTGCTGCTCTCGCGAACTTCGGCATTGGCAGTCGATATGGCTGGCGCACCATGTTTATTGTTGGCGGTGTACCGGCATTACTGCTCGCGTGGATTCGCCACGGAGTTACCGAGCCCGCTCCGTGGAAAAAGAAAGAAAGTGTTGTACGTTCTTGGGCCGTTTGGCGCCCGTTCGCTACGCTGTTTTCGGCCCCCTGGCGCCGCCGCACCATCGTTAATGCCTTACTGATGCTGGTATCTATCTGCGGGCTCTGGGCCGGAACGGTATATGTTCCCGCCGCAACCACGGCGCTCGCCGAGGCTGGCGGACGAGTCGGTCCCCAAGCTGCGCAACTCGCATCCTGGGCAATTATGCTGGTTTCGTTCGCGACGATTCTCGGCTGCTTGGCGATGCCGCGGCTTGCGGAAGCACTCGGTCGGCGCGGCGCTCTCGCTGTTTTCTTTGCACTTATGATGGTCTTTATTGCACTCACCTTCGGTAAGATTTTCTATCTTGGACCTAGCGCGCTCCTATGGTTTTTCATTTGCCTCTTCTTCTTGGGTTTGGGGGGCGCCAACTTCGCCGTCTATACCCTCTGGTTGCCAGAGCAATATCCCACCGAGTGTCGCGCCAGCGCCTTCGCCTTTTCCACCTCGTTTGCTCGATTCGGCGGTGCTGGAATCACTTTCCTGGTAGGGGCGGGCGTCCGTCATTTCGGCTCGCTGGGCGTACCCGTGGCCATGACGTCCATCGCTTTTGCTCTTGGCCTCCTTTTGATCCCGTTGTCCGCGGAAACACGCGGCAACAGGCTGCCTACTTAGCTCGAGGTTTATGCCTCGGTTTTTCAGTAACCTGCTGCGGGCACTGGGCGAACGCCGTGGCACGGATATGCGCTAGCACCGCTGTCTCCGGCAAGCGACCGCGTCTCTCGCCATGCTACAGCGCATCCCGAAATCTAATCGTCGATAAACGGCGAGTCCGCCCGGACATCGAGCGCACTCTGATTTTCTGTAGTCAGGTTGCTACGCGATGCCGCGCGCTTTTACCGGCGTTCCCGTCGCCTCAACAGCCGCAGCGGTGGTCTCCGATCTGCGAACCACCTTCGCTGCCAGAGGCTTCAACCACAGCAAGGCCATAAACGCCGCAATCAGATCGCATATGATCATGGCCCAGAACACCTTCGACCACGATCCTGTTTTCGCAAACATCCACGCCGCGCCGGGCCCCGCAAAGGCTGCCGCAACACCTTTGGCCGTGTACACGATCCCGTAATTTGTCGTCGCCCATTTGTTTCCGTATAGGTCGCCGGTTATCGACGGGAACAACGAGAAAATATTGCCCCAGGCGAAGAAACATAATCCCGACAGCGCCACGAACCAGACTGGACGGTTGATCAGTTGCAGCAAGGCATACACGGCGATTGCCTCTAGCACAAACGCGATGAAGATGGCGTTCTCGCGGCCGATGTTATCGGACACCCATCCCCAGAACGGGCGTGTTAGCCCGTTCAGTAGCCTATCGACCGTGATGGCTAGCACCAACGCGGTCATGCCGAAGGCCACTACCACTTTGTCCACATGGTACGACGATGCCATGGGATTCAATTGCGCCGTAACCACCAAACCTCCGAAGGCTAACATCGTCATCATCACGTAGATCACGTAGAAAGATGGCTGCCGTAACATTTCCCACGGCGTCATATCTACAGCCGAGGTATTCACTTTCAATTTAATCTTTGCTTCTTTCTCTTTCCAGTTAGGCGGTGTCCACCCAACCGGCGGCCTGGCCAAAAAGAGGGAAGCGGCTAGCACAACGACTCCCTGGATAATCCCCCAGACGATGAAGGTGTGCTGGTAGCCGGAAGTTTTTAGCATGTCGGCCACCGGTGCAATCGTGGTCGCCGTGCCGATGCCGAAGGCTCCAGCGGTCAGCCCAACGCAAAGCCCGCGGTGATCCGGAAACCATTTCAGCGCGTTGCCGATTGCGCCGCCGTACACGATTCCGGCGCCGATGCCGCCAATCCCGTACCAAAAATAGAGGCCGTTGATCGACTCGGCATAGCCCGATCCAACCCATCCAAGAGCCACCAAAATCGAGCCGAACCCCAGCATGAATCGGGGCCCGATTTTATCCACCAGATATCCTTCGAACGGTACAAGCCAGGTCTCCAGTGCCACGAACAAAGTGAAAGTCCACTGGACCGCTACGAGCGAGACGCCCAAATGAGCTTGTATCGGTTTAGTGAAAAGCGTCCAGGCATATTGAAGGTTGGCGATCGCCATCATCGCCACGATGCCTGCAATTAGTTGGATCCATCGGTTTGGAATACGGGAAGGGTGAATCAGCGAAGCTGGAGTTACTGGAGTACCTGGAGATGCAGCCATAGGCATACCTCCGAGAGCGCGAGCTAGTCTTTAAAAACGTAATGCAGGTCAATTTTTTCTGCAGAATTTGTCACCGCTCACCCGCGCGACCGTATGACCCCAAAAACCCTGCTGCCGGGAAGTTTGATATACTGGTCCACTAATCGAACCAGTTGCGGACTGGCAATCTAGCAGGCCGGCATGACACTGTCAAGAGGCTTGCGAGCGCTTCGTAAAGTGCTTCGCGCTGGCGAGCTTGAAATCGATTCAGAAGGTATTGAGAATCCATCCATGCCCATCGACGAAAGCCTCCGAACTCAAATCGAAACATACCTTACCCATCTTAATGGCCTAATCCGCCGCGGTCGTGAAGTTCGCGAAAAGCTAGCCGATCTTTCCGACCCGGCGGCGATGGCGGCAACTCGCGCGTGGCAGGAAGACTGCGGCGTAAGCATCAATCAACTGTCTGGAGGGAGTAAGTCACATTGGCTGGCGCGTTCCTTCAGTGGCGCATTTTTGGTGCGTTCCGCCGAGGGTCGCGCCGCGGAAGGCGCGCCGCCCACCGAGATCGTCAATCGATTGATCGACGTTCTGGAGCAAGCCATCGCCGCGCTTTCCGGAATGGAGAATGGCACCCACGCTTCTGAATTTTCGCCGGCATCCGCAGCAGCGCAAGCGCCGGCTCCTCGCCGCTTCGAGTTCGTTCGCAACTCCGATCTTCGCCCGGTGCTTGAGCAAGCCTATGCCGATAGCCGCCAGGCGCTTGAGCAAAAAGATTACGACCTGGCGCTGCGCACTTCTTGCAGCATCCTCGAAGCCATAGTCACCGAGGCCCTGGAATGCAAGGGTGCGGATACGCTAACAGCATCCGGCGCGCCCCCCGGAAAAATTGGCGACTGGCCGTTCGAGACGCGCCTCGCTGTAGCAGAACGGACCGGCCTCATTCGCGGCGGCTGCGCCCGCCTGCCATCGGTCGCGCGAAAGTATCGAGACCATCTCGAAGCAAATCGGGACATGAATCAGCCGGTCTCCGAGCGCGAGGCGCGACAGACCGGTCAGGTACTTCAGGTCATCATGCGAGATCTAAATCCCACGCGCTAGAAATGCGAGTGGAGGCCGTGCCAGGAACAAGAGGTTACGCACGCTTATCCACGGCCAATCAATGTGGTCATTGCGCAACGCTAATTTTTATTTTTTATTCGAGGACGAACTATTCGAGGAGGTTAATCTTCCAAATCTTGCCGAAACACCGGTTGCGAAGGATTTACGCTCCCATCGATGACCGCCACCAGCAAATTCCCGAACGCGTTCCTGGCCTCTTCTAACGTCCCGTAGCCGCGTTCCCGCTGTAGTGCTCCACTTTCCGAGTAAATCAGCGTGAAATAACGACCCGAGGAATACTGAAGTTCGAGCAACTTGTTCGGCATGTCGGGATCACCTTCCTGTCCCAACACATCCATCAGCGCCACGGTCCACTGCACGCCTTTCGGGTCCTTAACGACCTCGCGCTCGATGTATTGCCATTCGTCCATGCTCCAAAGCGGCATATTTATTCCAGCAGTTGGCCTAGCGCTCTTGCAACCTGCGACCCGGTAAAGGGTTTTGGCACCAGCAGCGTCTTTTGCGCTTTCCGCGAACGCAGGCTCGCGTCCGCCGCCTCGGGAGTGTCGCTTATGATAACAATGGGAGTCGCAGCGTGTTCCGCGTTCTGTCGTACCGAATCGAAGAGCGCTTCGCTCATATCCAAGGAGGAACAATCCAGCACGAGCGCATCTGCCCGTTGCTGTGTGATTAGTTCGTTGACGGTGACGGTATAACCTGACGCGAACACCTGGTAGCCGGCGTCGCGCAGCGCAAACGACAAAAGCTCGGCAATCTCCGGGGTGTCGTCGATCAGGAGTATCCGGCGCGAAGGCACCTACTTCTTGCCGACGTTTCCGGTGCCGGGCAGCCGCTTCTTCTTGCCTTCGCAGGGCTCCAGATCCATCACCCAAATTCGCCCGCCCGCCGTGTAGTAAGCGCGGTGGTCGTTCTCCACCATTGCGCCCCACGCCTCTAGCGTGCGCATCGCGAACGTCACTCCCTCGAAGTTGTTGCGCGCGTGATTCAGCACCTCATTCGTGTGCCAGTTATCCGTGAGTATTGCATCGCCTCCGTGCACGCGCATCACCGTGAAGTAGCGGTCAAACGCCGCTTCCGGGCGTACGTCGCGGGTCGACCCTCTCTTCTTACCCTCACTGACAATGTAACTTTCCTGCGCTTCGGGTGCCGCAGGTGCCCCGGGCGGAACTGCTGCTTTAGTGTTCATATGGTTTGCGCCACCGTCTCGGCTTCTGCCGCCGCCGACATATTTACCAGGTTTTTCGAGTCCGCCGCCTGAATCAAAGCTTCCGGCAGCTCTACGCCCATCATCCGCCATTGTTCGTTGGCAAACTTTTGCAGCTTGGCGATGTGTTCTGCATGCAAATGGCCGAATCGTCCTTGCAGTTTCAGGTATTCAGACACCGGCCGCATGGTCTGTGGACGGAAGCTGTAATCGTAAGCGCGCTTCTCTGGATTCCATTCCCACATCGGATAGAGCCCGCATTCCACGACTAGTCGACCCAGATCAATCGAACGCGGTGTCTCGTAGACGAAGCCCTTCTGGCACGGAGTGTAAACCATCAGGTACGACGCGCCCTTGTTGTTCAATCCCTTGCGCACTTTGTTCATCAGGTCAATCGGATAGCCGACACTTGCGGTCGCCACATAGCAGTGTGGATGTCCAGCCGCCATCATTCGCGCGAGGTCCTTCGGGAACAACGTCTTTCCTTCTGGCACTTCCGGTCCTGGAGGCGAGAAGGTCGTCATGCCGCCATAAGGCGTGCGTGACGACGCTTGAATTCCGGTATTCGCGTACTGCTCGTTGTCATAGCAAATAATTAAGCAGTCGTGATTGCGATAAAGCGCTCCCGAAATGGAGGCCAAGCCAATGTCCGATGCGCTGCCGTCGCCCGCTTCGCAAATAATATTCGGAAACTTACCCTGCCACTTGCCCTTACGGATCATGGCTTCATACGCCGCGGCCACACCTGCGGTGAAGCTGCCCGCGCTGCCAATCTGCGTGTGCGCCCACGGCACATTGTAGGGAGTGCACAGATAGGAGCTGTTCGCCACGTACATGCAGCCCGTCGGGCCCACCAGAATCGTATTGTCGCCGGCCGCTTTGCTGGTCATGCGGTACTGTATCGAAGGCCCGCAACCGGCGCAGGTCCGGTGGCCTGGGACAAAAGGCTCCGTCGAGGGCAATTCCGGATTGAAGAATCGCGCCCCCTGGTTGGGGCTCCCTAGAATCGGCAGTAGCTGTCGCTGAACTTCAATTGTTGGCATCTCATTTCCTCCCAGGTCGTGTATGGCCTTCAGTGCCGCTAACAATTCGTTCTAGTGTTCGAATCCGACCCAATGCGTGCGCTTCTCGATCTTGCCTCGCTTCTGCGCTTCCAACATCTTCTCGGTCATCCAGTAAAACTCCTTCAACACGATAGCCTCGCCGCCCATTCCCGCCATGAACGACACGACCAGCGGCTTCCTCTCGCTTTCGTAGAGAGCGGCGCAAACCTCGCTGTACAGCACGCCGCCGCTGCTCACGCTGCCCAGACCCATGTTGGTTTCGATCACGCCAACTACTTTGAACTTGCTCAGAGCCTGCCGCACGCGCTCAGTCGGATATGGCCTGATCGTTCGCAGCCGCACCATACCAACCTTCATGCCCCTGTCGCGCATATGCTTAATCGCGAAGCGTGCGGTCACAGCGTGCGCGCCCTGCAAGAAGAACACCACCTCCGCATCGTCGGTCATGAACTCTTCGAGCCACGGATCGTACTTTCGCCCGAATATTTTCGCGAATTCCTCGTGGACTTCCTCGATCACCGGCATGGATCCCTCCATCGCACGCGCACGCTCGAGCTGCAGCGGCGGTCCTTGCTCCGGCATGATCTGCGGTCCGTGCGATACTGGATGTCGTGGATCGAGCGGGTAAGGATGCTTGTAAGGCGGCAAGAATTCCCTCACTTGGCCTGTGTCAGGCAATTCCACGTCACCCGTGATGTGCGAAACAAAGAATCCGTCCTGGCAGACCATCTGCGGCAGCAGAACGCGCGGGTCTTCACCGACGCGATAGGCCATCAGGTGATTATCAAAGGCTTCCTGCGCGTCGCACGACCATCCCATCAACCAGCCCATGTCTCGCGTTGAGAGGGCATCGGTGTGCTCCGAGCCGAAATCGCCCGGAGGATCCAGCGTACGGTCGGCGATCATCATCTGCACCGGCATGCGGCTTCCCGAAATCGGCGAATAAAGTTCGTAGGCAAACTGCACGCCCACGCCCGAGCTTCCGGTGAACACACGCGCACCGCTCGATGACGCGCCGTGGGAAATGCTCAATTGCGAGTGCTCGCTGTCCGCCACGATGTATTCGGCGTCGAGTTCTCCGTTGGCCACCATTTGCGCCAGCGCCATCATCGTCGCGGTATAAGGCCGAATAGGATACGCCGCAATCACATCTACATCGGCGTACTTAGCCGCCTGCGCCGACGCCACGCAGCCATTGATGCGGACCATTCTCTTCTTTACATCAGTTGCCGTTGCCATGTTTGCTCCGATCCTGAAAATATCCTTAAATATTTTTCGCCGCGCGCTCGTCCAGATGCTTCAATTCTTCCGCCTGCCGTCCGTGCAACCCCGGCGAGATTGCGAACGCCGTATCCATCCGCACTACGCCGGTCTCAAAGTCGAGTTCCGGTACCCCTTCAAGACAGCCCGTGGGACATTCCTCGATGCACACGCGGCATCCCTTGCAGTAGTCCACCAAAATCTTGTAGAGCCCGTTCGAACGCACATCGCGCACGATGCACGGCTCCGGGCAGACCAGATAACAGTTGTCGCAAGCGTTGCAAGTGCCACAGCTGAAACAGCGGTTGGCTTCTTCAACGGCTTGTTCTTCGGTGTACGCCTGAATCACCTCTTCCTGCGTTTTTCGCCGGCTGGTCGGAGGCAGAAGTTCCTGCTTCACACGGGGGAAGTGTGGGAAATAGGTCATGTTCATACGGTTCAGATCGAATATCACATCGACGGGAATCGTCCGCGGCTCCAGCTTCTCGCCGCGCATCACCTTATCCAGATTGAACGCCACGCGCTTCCCATCGCCAACCGCGTTCACCACCATCAACGGCTGTCCCGAACCCAGTTGCACCACGTCGCCCGCCGCAAAAAAGTTCGTATCGCCCAGTCGCCCAAAGGGATCGATCTTGATCGTGCCGCGCTCGGTCTTGAACTCGTCCGGTAACCACTGGAGCGAAGCTCGCTGCCCCACCGCGATGATTACGTTGTCCACCGGGAAGCGCTCTGGCTTGGCTTCTTTATCGACGTTGATCGGCGAAGCATTAATCGCACCCGAAAACCTTGCAGGATGCAATTGCAAAGCCGCGATCCTGCCGTTGCCGAGCACTGCCGTTACCGCTCGCCCGTGCATCAGCTCGACACCTTCTTCCAACATGTCGTGGAGATCTTCCGGCGAGGCCGGCATCTCTTGAGGGTTCGCTTCCACCGTGATCATGGTCACTTCCACGGCGCCTTGTCGCAACGCTTCGCGCGCGCAGTCGATGGCGGTATTTCCGCCGCCGATCACGGCCACGCGAGAGCCCAGCTTCAGCTTGGATGTTCCCATGCCGATATCGCGAAGGAAGGGAAGTCCATAGTGCACGCCCGGTTTGTCCTCGCCTTCGGCTCGCACGCTTTGGGGATCGATCAAGCCCACGGCAAGCACGCAAGCGTCGAAATCCTTCTTCAGCTGATCCCAGGTGACATCCTTACCCACTTCGACGTTCGTCTTAATCGTGATACCAAGTTCGACCAGCCGCTCGATCTCACGGTCGAGCACGTCCTGCGGCAGAACCCAATCGGGAATGCCGCCACGATTGAGTCCGCCCGCTTTCGGCGATTTCTCAAAGATCGTCACCGCATAGCCCAGACGCGCTAGCTGATACGCAGCGCTGTGCCCGGCCGGACCGGACCCCACGACCGCAACTTTTTTGCCGTTCGGCTTCCCGGGCTTCACTACATCTTTCGCCAACGCCTGTCCGAGATCCCCAAGAAACCGCTCGACCGCGCGAATCGAAATGGCCTCGTCGTACTTTCCGCGGTTGCAAGCTTGCTCACACGGGTGATAACACACGCGCCCGGTGACGGAAGGGAAGGGCATGTCTTCCTTGATCAACGCGTAGGCGTCCAGATACTTTCCGCGCTTCACCAGGTCCAGATAGCCCTGGATCTTTTCGTTCGTGCCGCACGCGTTGTTGCAAGGCGGCAACTTGTCCCGGTACACCGGCCGTATCGAACGCCAGTTGCCGGTGGGAAATAGATCCTGCCCCTTTTCTTGGGTGGGAGCTGGCGTGATGCCGGCAAATGGAACCTTCAGCCACTCTGGTATTTGTGTGCCTTTGGTTGACATGGATTCCTTCCCTAGGCCGCTACTGGATTCAGCGGCAGGATGTGTAATTCTTCAAGTGCCAATTTAAATGCGTGCTGGTTCGCAATCATCGGTTGAATCGTAGCCATTTTCACGATGCCGGTAGTCTTGATAACGGCTGCGATCAACGGAGCTGCGATATCCGGCGCAATCGATTTGTTGCGCTCGGCCGCGCCTTCCGTCGAGAGACGATCAAGCCCCAGTTCTCCCAACCGGTAATACAGCCACTTGTGGTCCGCTATCTTCGCGGCGTCAACGCACACCAGCTGCGCCAACCGTTCGGGGCCCGGCACGAATCGAATCATGTACTCCGGCGTGTAGTGCGTGTTGATCACCAGTGTTCCGCCCGGAGGCATCCCGCGCATGTAATCCCAACCCTTGACCATCGTGCCCTCGACCAGCACCACGATATTGGGGTGCTCGTTTTCGTAGGTGAGTTCGTTCTCCAGTACTTCATCGCTCACGCGGCAATATTTCCGCGTCGGCGCGTTCGTGCGATCGGGATTGTCCACATAGTTTTCCATCGCCTGCGCATGCTTCGCCTCCAGGCGCGCAGACGCTGAGATGGAATTCACGATGTCGCGTCCCTCTTTGTCCATAATGATGCCGCGGGTCCAAACAGTTAGTTCCGTGTAAGCCATGGTTACCCTCGCGCTCTGGCAGATGCGTCCGGACAGGAGTCCCCGGCGCTGTTCTTTACCTTGTTGCCCGACGAGCCCTCTGGATTCAATTGCTTTTGACTGCCGCGATCGGATTCCAGAACGTTCAGGAAATCGTGCCGCAACACAACAAACGGTGCGGCCCGCGTGCCATCCTGAAATGCCGCAATGGCTAGGAGAGTCGCTTTCTTGCAGAGGCTTTCGATATCAGCGCCGGTTAAACCGTCCGTTCGCCCGGCGAATTCTTCGAAATCCATATCGGGCGCCAGCGGTACGCGCTTGCAACAAAGCCGCAGAATCGCTGTGCGGTCGGCCGCGTCCGGTTTTGTGAACGGGATTTTATAGTCGAAGCGTCCGCTCCGCAAGAGAGCCGGCTCGATCCGTTCCGGACGATTAGTCGCCGCCAGCAGGATCACGCCTTTCACATCGCGCAAGTTGTCGATCTCGCGCAGAAGCTGGCTCAGAATTCTTTGAAACACGTCGGTGCCGAATTGATCGGCCCCGAATTTAGGTGCCAGCGCGTCAATGGTGTCGAAAAACAAGATGCACGGCGCTGCTCGTCTGGCTTTCTTAAACACTTCGCGCAACGCTCTCTCGGATTCGCCCAACCATTTCGAATACAGTTGCGGCCCATCGATCGCGATAAGCGGGATCTGTTTTTCACCTGACAGCGCTCGCGCCATCGCGGTCTTTCCGGTTCCGGAAGGTCCAGCCATCAGAATTCCACGCGGCGGTGCCAATCCAACCTGCTCGTATATTTCGTCCCGCATGTGCGAATGCTCGATCACCGCATCCAGCAAGCGCTTTACCTCGTTCAGGCCGCCTAGCGACGCAAAGTTCGTGGTGCTTCTCTCGATATAGAATTCGCGAGTTGCGCTGGGTTCCACTTCCTTCAAGCCGGCCAGAAAATCTTGGCGCGTAACTTCCAGTTCGTCCAGCTCGGTTGATACCGCGCCGTCGGTCTCGAATGGACGGGACGAAAGGAATCCGCGCAAGGCGATCATGCCAACTTCCTGTCCCAACGCTTCCAAGTCGGCACCCACAAACCCGTGAGAATGCTCGGCGATCTCTTTCAGGTTCACATCAGACGCCAGCGGCATCGCGCGCGTATGGATCTTCAGGATTTGCAGCCGAGCTTGGGTATTGGGAACGCCGATTTCGATTTCGCGATCGAAACGGCCCGGACGCCGCAGCGCTGGATCGAGAACCTCGGGGATGTTGGTTGCGCCGATCACGATTACCTGCCCGCGCGCTACGAAGCCATCCATCAAGCTCAGCAGTTGCGCCACCACGCGCTTTTCAACCTCGCCGGAAACTTCCGCGCGTTTGGGCGCCACCGCGTCGATCTCATCGATAAAGAGAATCGAGGGTGAATGGCGTGCCGCTTCTTCGAAAACTTCGCGCAACTTGGCTTCGCTCTCGCCGTAGAACTTGCGCATGATTTCGGGGCCGTTGAGGTGAATGAAGTGAACGCGGCTTTCCGCTGCTACGGCGCGCGCAAGCAAAGTCTTGCCGGTACCCGGCGGCCCGTATAGCAGCACGCCCTTCGGCGCCAGAATTCCCAGCCGCTCAAAAATGCGCGGGTACTTCAGCGGCAGCTCAACGATCTCGCGCACCCGCTCAACTTCGCGCTCGAGTCCGCCGATATCTTCGTAGGAAACGGCCGGCGCTCGCGCTGCCGTTTTCTCGCCTTCCACAACGCGCAGGTCCGTGCGCTTTCCGATCACGACCGGCCCGGAGGGAATTGTGCGCACAACCTGAAAGTTCACCGCCTTGGCAAAAGTCGGCACGCGCACCACGCCGCCCGCCATCACGGGGACGCCAACCAGATCCTCCAGCATCCGCTCCGGCGCAATCGTCGCCGGCGCAGCTCCCACCCACAAAGGCGAAAGTCGAACAGCCACCGCTTGTTCGTGCTCTACAGGCGCGACCGTTACCTGTTCCTGCAAACCTGCGCTGCAATTGCTGCGGCAGGTGCCGTCGATCTGAATCATTCCCTCGAATCCATCGTCGGAAAGCTCGGCGCGTCCCACAGCGACCGTGCCGCCGGTAATTTTCAACACGTCGCCCGCTCGCGCGCCAATTCGCTGCAAGTCGGCAGGGGACAGCCGTGCAATCGCGTGACCGATATCCTCTACACGCGCCTCTGCCACGCGCAGCGTCAGCGTTGTTACGGAAGACGATTTGGAAATTTCCGTCATGGCCTGACGCGCAACCTCTTCCGAGCCTGGCGATCGACTCCATCGAAAATGACCGCTAGAAAGATTCCTGTCAGGAAAATTCCCAAGTCGATTATTTTAGTCGCGACGATCCTGCCCACTGGAAACCTCTCGCTTGCTGAAGTCGTTGTTCAGTACGATCTCTTCCACGTCTTCAATATGTCGGCGCATCGCCGCCTTGGCTGCTTCCGCGTCGTGCCGCTTGATAGCGCCTAGTATCCGCCGATGTCCCGCTAATGATTTTTGCGAACGCCCTTCCACCTGCAAAGACCGTTCGCGCGTGTCGCGCAGTAAGTCCATCAGCGTGTCGATCACCTTCAGCACCACGGAATTCCCGGAAGCCAGCGCTATGCTGTAGTGAAATTCTGCGTCCTCCGCTATCGCGGCTTCTCCCTGATTCTGCTTTTCCTCTTGCCGTTTCAAGATATCTTCCATCTCGGAGATTTCTTCCACCGAAGCGTGAGTTGCTGCGCGCGCCGCCAACGGCGGTTCCAGCATCTTGCGGAAATCCAGCAGCTCGGTTACCTGTTCGCGCTTGCGCTCCAGCGCGTTGGCAAAAGGACTGATCTTGGCCCCCCCCGACAGTTCGCGGACCATGGTCCCAGTTCCTTGGCGCGGTTCCACCAACCCGACTAGTTCCAGGCTTCGAATCGCATCGCGAATGGAACTGCGACTCACTTGCAGCAATTCCGCCAACTCGCGTTCCGAGGGGAGCTTGTCACCCGGCTTCAGTTTTTTTATGATGAGTCGTTCGATCTGCTTGGCGACTTCTTTGTAGACTTTATTCTTGCGTACGACTTCGAAGTCCGATTTGGCTGGTGCGGGCATAGGCAAGTGGTCTGATAAGCGGACCAGCTAACAGACGCAGTATAACCCCGCTGTCAACCCCCTAGCAATAATTTTTATCCCGCGTATACCAGAAAACTAGGAGGCCTTCCGCTGGCTCATTTCGCAGGCGGCAGCGTAGCATGATTAGACAATAACTTGGTAAGACTGTAGACGGTTCGCGTGTAGGGCATATTGACTCCCACCCGCTCGCCCAACTCAATCACCGCTCCCACCAGCGCTTCCAGTTCGGTCGGCCGTCCGGCCTCCAGATCTTGCAGCATGGAAGTTTTGTGCTCCCCTACTTTTTCCGCCCCCGCCATTCGTTGCTCTATGGAAATCGGTAATTCCATCCCCATCTTGTTGGAGACCGCTTCCACTTCTTCCATAATCTTTCGAATCACCGGAGAAACTCCCGGATCGCGCAGGATCTGAACCACCGTAGCGCGAGTCAACGCGCTGACTGGGTTCACCGACGCATTTCCCAAGACTTTCACCCAAATCTCGTGCCGTATCCGGGCAGTAACCGGGCAGCGTAAGCCTGAGGAGACCAGCGCCTCCGCAATTCGCCGGCAGCGATCGGAGCGTGAGCCGTCAGGCTCACCAAGCGTAATGCGGTTGCCTTCGATATGGTGGATTACGCCAGGCGAGGAAATCTCGGTCGAAAAATATACAATAGACCCAACCACCGAAGGCGCTGGAATGGCCGAAGAAATCACCCCGCCAGGATCCACGCGCTCCAGCCGCAATCCTTCCAACTCGCCGCCAAATCCCTGGAAATACCACCACGGAATTCCATTCTGCGTGCTGACAACGGTAGTCTCCCGCCCTAGCACGGGAGCCAACTGCGGTGCAAGTTGCGGCAGCCCATGCGCCTTCACTCCCAGAAAAACAACGTCAACCGGCCCCACTTCTTGCAGCGAACCGGCAATGGCCGGCCGCGCCAGAAAATCTCCCTCGCTACTTTTCACCTGCACCCCATGTTCTTGCATCGCGCGCAGATGGGGCCCTCGCGCAAATAGCGTCACATCAAAACCTGCATTTGCCATGCGTGCGCCGATGTAAGCGCCGATGGCCCCGGCCCCCACGATCAGAAATTTCATGTCTGGTCCGCGAGCGCTGCGGCTACAGTCCGCCGCCGAATTTTTCCAGTCGCGGTAGTAGGAATACTCTTCACCAGGTAAATCTTCTTAGGGCATTTATATTCGGCAAGCAACTCGCGGGAGAACTTAATCAACTCTGCCTCGCTAACTTTATTGTCTTCGTGCAAAACCACGGCCGCAGCCACTTCTTCGCCCAGCGTAGGATGCACGCAGCCAAATGTAACAGCCGCGGACACCGCCGGATGCCGCAGCAAAATTTCATCCACTTCATGCGGCGCTATGTTCTCGCCGCCTCGAATAATGATGTCCTTGATTCTGCCGGTCAGATGCAAATAGCAGTCGTCGTCCAGCATTCCTTCGTCGCCCGTGCGAAACCACCCATTCACGAATGCGCGAGCGTTCGCTTCCGGATTATTTTCATATCCGCGAAATACGTTCGCTCCCTGTATCGCCACTTCGCCTCTTTGGTTGGTCCCCAGGTGATTGCCTTCTTTATCCATGATGCTGAGGCGCAGCCCTATTCCCACACCCACCGATCCTGCTTTCCGATGTCGCGGCGGCAGGGGATTCGTGGTCATTTGGTGCGCCGCTTCCGTCATTCCATAAGCTTCCACAAACGGCACGCCAAACAACCCCTCGATTTTGTGAATAAGCTCTGCCGACAAAGGAGCGCTGCACGATCGCATAAAACGCAGTGTCTCGGCTTCTGGTGGTTTGTGGTGCGCGCGCGCCAACAACACCTGATGCATCGTGGGCACGCCCGAGTACCAAGTGACGCGGTGTTCTTTAACCGTGCGCCAGAAAGAAAGCGCGTTGAACTTGGTGGGGACAATTACCGTCCCTCCCGACAGCAATGTAGCCATGAGCGACGCAATCAGCCCATGCACGTGGAACAGCGGCATGATGCACAGCGAAACATCGTCCGGCGAAAGCGCGTAACTGTTCGCAATATTCGCCGACGATACTGCCAGATTAAAATGCCGCAAAGGAACGCGCTTTGGCCGCCCCGTGCTTCCGCTGGTGTGCAACACCAACGCAATATCGTCAGCACTCGGTTCCGTAACCGAGCCACCATCCCCGGCGCCCTCCAGCCGAACGTTGCCGTGGTCACTCATTTTCACTGACAACACGCGGACCTTCTTATCGGCCGCCGCGCTGCGTGCGTATTCCGCTCCCACCGGTGGACACAACAAAATCTTCGCGTTCGTGTCGCCCAGAAAAAATAGAAACTCCTCGTAGGGATAAGCCAGGTTCAAAGGTGCCGCTGTTCCGGCAATCGACGCAGCCAGAAAACTCACAATAGACGGCAGCCCATTCGGCAGCGCAATCGCTACCGTATCCCCGCGACCGATCCCCACCGAAACCAACGCCTTTGCCATGTCTAGGACCTGCTCCCGCAGCGATTCGTAAGTCACTCGAATGCCAAGCTCGGGAACCACCACCGCCGTGTGGCTGTCAGCGAACTGTAGAACTTCCAACAGGGTGTCAGCTGACTTTAGTCTCATTCGTTTTCGCCTCGGGCGCAGTCCTTCAGTAATCGAATCGGGCGCGCTTGTGCTATCCCGCAGTTACCTGCACTTCTATTCCCCGTCCTGCAATCGCGGCCTCGCCCGTTCCGCCTTATCCCGCGCTTAACGTCCGCATTCCCAGCAGTTTGACACTGAGCGCCCATCGCTCGCGTGCTGTCAAACAAATTCGCTTTATCTCCGTAATAAGCTTTTTGTATTACCCGGGCAAAGACATTCGGAGCTAAAGCGGTGAATGCCGTCCTTGCACAATCAGTTCCTCCGCAATTCGGCGCGCTTCGGGGAGTGTCGCCGCCGCCTGGCGATCGATTTCGCTGGGCAAATCGTGCTGAATCTTCGCCAGCTCTTCGTCAAACAGACGCGTCACTAAAGCCGGAGCGTGTTCCACCGTCTTGCCATCGTCGCCAGAAATTTTCACTTTGTGCCGCACGCGCTGCGCGATCATCAGCCGGTAGATTCGGTCGGTAGCCAAATCTTCCATATAGCCATCTAGCAAGCTCGCGCCCTTTCCGTTCAGCACGCCATTGCGATAACGAATCACCGTGCGCACTGCCGCGCGCGTACCGTCCATGGTTATTTTGCCAACACTCTTCGGGATCGGCCGCAAGTCAGGATGGACGCTCGCCAGCTTCGGTCGTTTTGAAATTTGATTCGGAAAAGGGAATTGCGCCACGGCGATCTCGTTCTGATCCGGGTGGCCTGTCCACGCCCCATCCATCAGGCAGTTGGCCTCATTCTGCTTGTCTTGTTTCAAAACCTTCATCGCCCGTTCGTTTAATTCCGCGTCCGTGCGGCTGGGAAAAAGGGCGGTCATTCCGCCAATCGCATGCGCTCCGTGCTTGTGGCAGATTTCAGGCATCAGCGTCCGGAAATTCTGAAAGAACGCCACATCGTGCGGGATAGTATTGCGGTCCGGCAAAATCCAGCGGGGGTCCTCGATCATAAAATCAATCAGTGACGCCATGTAATCCCAGCGCCCGAGGTTCAATCCCAGGCAGTGCTCGCGCAGATTGAAAAGAAATTCTTCCATCTGATAGGCCAGCGGATGCGCTTCCACCAGTGCCATGCACTTGATGTAGTCTTTGGGCAGTCCTTTGGATTTCGCGAGAGCCTGGAACAGATCGCGCCACCAAAATGCTTCTTCAGCAGACTCGCTCTTGGGGATGTACACCGAGAAGTTGTGCGGCAACGTGGCCGGATCGATTTGGTACCAAATCAGCGCCAGATCGAACAGGGAAGCGGACATCAGCTCGTCCTTAATCACGCCGCCCTGGCTGATGTGCAGCCCGCGGGGCCGCACCCAGGTGACCGTCTTCGAACGATTCACCGCTACCTTTTTGCCTCGCTTCTTGTCGTCGTAACTCAGCTCATATTTATACGCGGCGATCGTGTTTTTTATCGCCAACATGATGTTTTCCCATTTGTTGGCTGTGGAATCTTCCAGGTCGATCATCACCGCGGGAGATCCCGAGTTCAGCAGTTTCACCGTCAACTCTGCGTCGTCCGCCGGACCAGTCATCTGATTGCGCTGATCCGCGCACCAGGCGGGGACTTCAATTCGCCAATCGCTGGTGGTGGCCTCCGAGGCCGGCAAATAATCCGGTGGCTTTCCGCCATGCGACTTGCCCAAAACTTCTCCGCGCTTTTCGGCTAGCTTCTGCTGTCTAGGGGTAAATTCCTTGTGCAGCGGCAACAGAAAATCAAAGAAGCCTTTCGGGAGGTCCCTGTCGGGATTCAAATCACTCGGCGCGTAGTTCATGAGTTGCGGTGAGGCGTGAGTTGTAGTGCCGAGCGGTTCAGAGCGATAAGCCCGGTATCGCGTCATCATGGCAAAACGCGAATGCAGAGTCAAACATCTAAAAGTACCCAAACGCCCAACTTCGCCGGCAGTCAAAGACCCAGTCCGCCGTCTCGCTCCGGTTTCTCTCTAGTTATACGAGGAAGCTCGCGGACGGAGACGGCACCCGCATCTACCGCGCTGTGACAAAAAAATACGCGCTCATGGCCAAGCCAACTCCGATCACCATCGCTCGCACCTTCTGGGGGTCCGCTTTCTGCGCGTAATGCGCTCCGAACCACCCGCCGGTTAAAGCGCCCGCTACCATCACCGCAAACTGCAACCACAAAACAGCCCCGGCCAGGATAAATGTCACCACCGCCGCAGCGTTTATTGCTGCCGCCAGCAGCGTTCTGATCGCGCCCATGGCATGAATGTCCCGCATTCCCAAGGCTGCGAACATTCCCAACATCACAAATCCGATCCCCGCGCCGAAATAACCACCGTAAACCGCCAGTAACAATTCAATAATGGAACACACCGTAATCGCCCGCCACGACGCATTTTGAAGATCATCACTCACGGCGCTGTTCCCGGCGAATGACCGAATCTTATTGCCAAAGGCGAAGAGCAACGTACCGCTTAGCAGCAGCCAGGGAACAAAATGAAGAAAAGTGCGTTGCGGAGTTTTCAGCAGCAGCAGCGCCCCGGCCCAACCTCCGGCAACGCTGGTCACCAGCAGCGGGATCAAAAGACGCTTCGGTACGTCCAACCGTTTTAAGTAGGCGAGGCTACTGGCCGCCAACCCCGGCCAGAGCGCCACGGTATTCGTAGCATTGGCCTGCACCGGCGGCACACCTGTAAACAACAGTGCTGGAAACGAGAGGAAGCTTCCGCCGCCCGCCAACGCATTCAGAATTCCTGCAATCCCAGCAACGAAAAACAGAAAGAGCGCTTGGCCGATTTGGAGTTTCATCAGATATCAGATTACCAGGCGACCACGCAGACGCACGCAACGCCGGCATATTCCCAGCAATTTGCGTGGGTTTCCAACGCTCGTGAAGTGACCGGCTATTGCATTTCCTTGGCTTTCTTTCTTACTGCGGTGAGCAGTTGTGCAGGCAGTGCAGCGTAGCCTTCCTGGATCGCCGATCGCTGGCCATCGGTATATATCCATTCCAGCAGATCATTCAACGCCGCAGCGCGAGCCTTATCACTCAGCGACGTTCGCACGTAAATCCAGGTGAAACTGGTGATGGGAAAAGAATCGCCTCCGGAGGCGTTGGCCAGCGAGGCGGAGAAGTTATTCCACCGTGGCTCCTCCGCCGCATTGCACGCCGCGACGATACTCTCCATCGAAGCCTTCACAAACTTGCCGGAGGAATTCGATACCGCCGCCTGTGAAATCCCGTTCTTCACCGCATATTGATATTCCACATAGCCGATGGCGCCGGGAGTATTTTTCACCTTGTCGGCCATGTCGGAACTGCGTTCCGCGGCTTCGCCAACTGGCCACTTCGGTGATGGAGTCACTCCCACCTGCGAGCGAAATTTGGAACTGACCTTCGATAGGAAATCCGTAAAGACGTAGTTCGATCCCTTCCCTGCGGGTCGGTTCATTACCTGGATCGGAGTGTTGGGCAAGGTAATATCCGGATTCAGCTTCGCAAGTTGCGGCGCATTCCAGGTCTTAATATCGCCGAGATAAATCCCGGCCAACACTTCTCCTGAAAGTCTCAGCTCCTGGTGCGCGTCTGGAAGATTGTAAATGGGGACGATTCCGATGATCACCACCGGCAGTTCGATCAGCCCCCCGTCTTTCTTCTCTTTTTCCGTAAGTTGCGCTTCGCCGGCGCCAAAATCGCTCCCTCCGCGGGTAATTTCCTTGATACCCTCGGTCGTACCAATAGGAACGTATCGAAATTGAGTCTTTGCGCTGCGCTTGCCGTACTCTTGCGTCCAGCGGTTATAAAGCGGCGCCGGCACACTCGACCCGCTACCGACCAGAACCAGTGCCTCTTGCGCACGCACCGAAAATTTGCAAAGTGTGAGGAAGAGAATCAACAACAGCCCGGCAAGCGAAAGTGAATGACGGCTGCAGAGCCGCTGCGCAGCTCTCCATCCCAGGAATGTTTCGAACCACCTCATGCGTACTCCTCCTGATCGTAGCCGAGCGTTTCGAGCAAACCTACGCTCTTGGCCAGCGGGGCCCCCAGGCAGCTAACACCGTAACTTAACATCCTTGAGCGAACGTAAAGGTTAGTGAAAGTAGTTGTGTTGTCAGAACTATAACGTGGCCGAACGTTTCCACAAACTTACCTACGATTCGGGACCATGGGAGATCTCGCCTAGCCTCAGTTGTTAACGCCGGTCGAGTCAATGTCTCGCCTGCCTTGCGCTTCTGCGCTTTCGCCCTTTGTGACGGACAGTGGAGATTACGCGTACTCCCAAGCCAAACAGGCTGAATAAGCAGCAAGCCCAGAGCAACATTCCAAACACCACGACCACCCAATCTCCGGCGTCAGATAACTGCCCCCAGGGGATCAGAAATCGCATTTCGGTCGTCGAATGAAATGAAGCTTAGGTCTCAAACGACTCCTCCGGATCGGGAAGTTTGTCTCCCTCGCGCGCGAACCACACGTAGAGGGTCGGCAAGATGAAAACGCTCATCACTAGATCGGCAATCAAACCTCCGACGATGACAATGGCGAAAGGGCGTTGTGAATCGGAACCGATAGCGTGCGACAACGCGGCAGGCAACAGGCCCAGCGTGGCCACCAGCATCGTCATCATGATCGGGCGAAGCCTCAGGACCGCTCCTTCAATCGCCGATTCCTCGATCGAGTGGCCTCGGACGCGGAGTTGATTGATGTACTCGAGCATGATCACGCCGGTTTGCACGGACACGCCGAAGAGCGCCAGAAATCCCACGCCCGAAGAAACGCTGAAGTTGGTGTGGGTGACCAGTAATGCGAGCACGCCGCCGATGCGTGCCAACGCCACGTTCGCTAGGATCAGCGCCGCCCATTTGAAGGACCGAAACATCGTGTAGAGAATGATGAAAATCACCAGCACCGTTAATGGAACGATGATAAGCAAGCGTGCTTCGGCGCGCTTTTCACTTTCGTATTCACCTTCCCAATCGATGTGATACCCACGCGGCAGCTGAACCGCTGCGTTTACCTTCTCAATTGCTTCCTCGACTGCGCCACCCAGGTCGCGGCCGCGCACGCTGTACTTAATCGCGACGTAGCGTTGATTGCCTTCACGGTAAATTTCCGAGCCGCCGTCCTGCTCTTGGATTTTGCAAAGTTGTGCGAGCGAGACGCGCTCGCCGTAAGGAGACAACAAGCGAATGTTCTCAATAGCGTCTTTCGTTGTGCGGTAACGTGGCAGGTAGCGCAACACTAAGTCGTATCGCGCTTCGCCTTGCAGCACTTGCGTAACAGCGTTTCCGCCGACAGCCGTTTGGATGGCGTCTTGAACATCGGCCACGTTCATCTGGTAACGAGCGGCCTGATCCCGATCTACTTCAAAATTGATGTTCGGCTGGCCGAGGGCGCGGAATACGCCGAGATCTTCAATTCCTTTGACTCGGCGCATGGTATTGACAATCTGATCGGCCTTTTCCTCTAAGAGTTTCAAGTCATCGCCGTACACCTTCGTGGCCAGCTCGCCCTTTACGCCGCTGACGGCTTCTTCCATGTTGTCCTCGATAGGCTGGGAGAAGCCCCATACAGCGCCAGGAATCTTGTTGAGCTCGCGATTCATGGACGCGATCAACGCTTCCTTGTCTTCGTGGAATCCAGGCCGCCACTGTTCTTTTGGCTTCAAATCCACGAAGTATTCGGTATTGAAGAAACCAGTCGTATCCGTTCCGTCATCTGGGCGTCCCACTTGGCTCGTGCATTGAGGCACTTCAGGAAAGGAACACAGTACTATTCGGGCCTGGTTCATCACGCGAATACCTTCGCTGGGTCCCGTGCTCGGAGCTAAGGTGCCGCGTACCCAGAGCGCGCCCTCGTCCAGATGAGGCAGAAATTCAGACCCGATCAGGCCACCCACTGCGAGATAGATAGTCACCACCAAACCAATCAGCGCCGCACCGACCGTGATAACACGATGCTCAATCGCCCATCGCACAGCCTGGCGATACTCTTTTTTCAAGGATTCCATTACCGGGTTGCGCCATTCGCTCACGCCCTTGGCGAATAGCAGGCTCGATAGAACTGGAGCGACAAGCATGGAAAACAGCAGTGCGCCAAGCAGCGCAAAGGCTACGGTCCAGGCCATGGGCTTGAAGAGTCGTCCTTCCACTCGTTGTAGCGTGAAGACAGGCAGGTAAGCCGTGATGATAATGGTAATTGCGTAAAATACCGGGCGCTGCACTTCATGCGCAGCATCCCGTATGCACTGCATGGTCGTTTTTTCGCCACGCGCAGCGAGATGGCGAACGATGTTCTCTACCATCACCACCGCCCCATCCACCACCATTCCGAAATCCAAAGCGCCGAGAGATAACAAATTTGCTGGAATACCCTTGAGGTTGAGGCAGGTTGCCGCGAACAACAGTGCAAACGGGATGGTCAGGGCGACGATAATCGCCCCACGGATATTTCCGAGAAACAAAAACAAGATAATTACGACTAGGATGATGCCTTCCGTCAGGTTGTGAAGCACGGTGTGCGTGGTATAGTGCAGTAAATCGCTGCGGTCGATGAACGGAATCACCTTCACGCCGGGTGGCAGAATGCGATCGTTCAGCTCATCGACCTTCGCGTTAATTCCTCGCAGCGCCTCGTCTGCATTGGCGCCCTTCCGTAAGAGGACAATGCCTGAAACCACATCGCCGTTATCGATGATCTTGCCGTCTTCACGATGAATAGCTCGCGCAAACTGACCGAGCCGAACTTTCGGTCCTTGTGCAACGACGCCGATGTCTTTTATCCGCAGCGGTGTGCCAACCTTGGTGATGACTACTGTGTTTTCGATATCGCGGACATTCTTGACCAGGCCCACTTCTCGAATATTCACTTGCTGCATACCGTTTTCGATAAAGCTGCCGCCAGCGTTCGCGTTGTTGTTGGTGAGCTGCTGTTCGAGCTGGGCCAGGCTGAGTCCATAGGCGATCAACTTATTAGGATCGACGCGAACCTGATATTCCCGTGTGGGGCCGCCGAAGCTGGAAACGTCAACGATATCGGGGACCGCCTTGAGATTTTTCTCGATAACCCAGTCCTCGATCGACTTCAACTCCATCACGTCGTATTTGGGGTTCGTGCTGTGCAGGGTGAAGAAATAAATTTGGCCGACCGGGCTCCAGTCGGTCCCCATCTGAGGTTGCACGCCGGGCGGCAAAGTGACTTGTGAGAGCCTTTCGAGCACTCGCTCCCGGTCCCAGGCATTAGCTTCCTGATCATCGAAAATTAGTTTCAGGTCGGAGAGACCAAAGAGCGAGAACGAGCGCAAATGGACAACGTGAGGGATACCATTCATCACAATTTCAAGCGGAATGGTGACTTGTTGCTCGATTTGTTCCGCCGAGATCCCCGGCCACTGGGTGATGATTTCTACGTAGTTGTCCGCCACGTCAGGATATGCTTCGACCGGAAGTTGATGGAACGAAACTGCACCCCATCCGAACAGCACAAGCGCCGCCGCTAGTACAAGAAACCGATTCTCTAGAGCAAAATCGACAAACTTGCTAATCATCACTGCTCCGATGTGTTTTGTAATTCCAGTGCATTCACCACAACCTGCTGTCCCGGTCGCAATCCAGACATCACTTCCTGCATTCCGTTTGGCAACATGTCTCCGCTTTTCACTTCCACGCGGCGAAATTTGCCAGCGCCCGCGGGGATGTATACCCAATCCCGGTCGTGCAAGCTCAAAATGGAGGATGCCGGTACCGCCGCGTGCATTTCTTTTTTCAATCCGTGAAAGACAGCAGTGACGAACATGCCCGGACGCAACATGCCGGGATTGCTGACCTCGATGCGAACTTTAGCCGTTCGGATATTGGGATCGAGCAAGGCGCCGATATTGCTGATCGTTCCTTTCAGCTCTTGGTTCGGATAGGCGCTAAGCCGAATGTCTGCCAGGTCACCAAGACGCACGCCGGGCAGATCGTTTTCGTAAACATCACAGACCACCCAGACGCGAGACAGATCGGAAATGGTGAACGGATTTGGGGAGGACAGGCTTTGTACACCCGCGGCGTTGGTCACTTGCTGGTCGGTGATCACGCCGGAGACGGGCGCATATATATCTACGGTTCCGGTGGGATGTTTTGGATCGTTGCCGAGAAGCCTGAGATGCTCCGCAGTGGTTTCCAGGGTAACCTTCGCATCGTCTTCCGCATCCTGCGCGGTTTCCAAGTCCGCTTCCGCGATTGCTCCATGCGCGAAGAGATCCTTACCTCGGTCTAGTTGCTTGCGTGCGAGAAGTTCGTCGGCCACCGCCTTGCGGTAATCGGAAAAGCCGTTTGAAACATCGTCGCTCCGAACTCGAAGCAATAGCTGGCCCTTCTCTACCCGGTCGCCCAGCCGAGCGCGGATTTCTACCACTCGGCCGCTGGCCAGCGAGATGACCGGCACCGTGCGTGAAATATCAGGCAGCACACTGCCGGTGGCTTCCAACCACCAAGGAGCGGCATGCTCAACCGCCGCGACAACCGGAAATTGTTCGGGATGCACAACTGTGACGACGTTGGAGTCCTGCTCTTGTTCGACAGAAACGTTAGCAGGCACTCCCTCCGATTCCTCTCCTTTATTGTTCCCACAACCTGCTGCAAGAAATGCGGCAACAAAGGCGAGTGCAGATACCTTCCACTTCGTACATTTCATAAATGACCTCACGCCTGGCTGCTCGGGTGCAGCCGATTTGCGGAAATAATTGTTGTGAAAAGCAGAACCCTTTCGGGAAATGTGGAATTGGAGAAAAGGCGCGGCTTCGTTCGGCAAACCTACACCGAAAAGGTGTAAGAGTGCGGATCTACGGAGCGATAAGCCGAGCGATTAGGAGTGCTGAACTTGGGAGGGAGGCGCGCGTCCCGCGTGAGAAATTACGAAAGAACTGAGAGGAAATCCCGCATTCGAAACGGCGGTCGCATTCGCGCGCTGCCGGAAGAGCGCCAGAACTTCAACTTGCGAGCAGAGCCCAGCTCGCGATTGCGGGGGAACGCCAGCGCAGTCCGTGGCGCGGCCGGAAGTTGAAGCCCACCGTGGGGCGAGTGCACTGAACGCTGCAGGGAAGGCAGCCGGTTCAGCTCGTGAAAAACGGCCGTGGCCGTCATTGAGAAATATCGCCACGGGCTTTCTGAACCATGCTGTGACGAGAACGAGATCCACCGCACGATCTCCGTTCACATCGCGAGCTTCGATCAGCAGTCCGCCGGATGGTCCAGCAAGTCGAATCGATTGGCGCCCGGAGGCTGAAAGCTGCAGTTGGATCCAATAGTCGGTGGTGCCGGAGTCGTCTGGTCCGGTTTGAATGCTGGCCAGATCGGGATGAAGGTCGCCGTCGAAATCCGCGATTGCAAACGGCAGGCCCGGTGCAAGGGTATTAGGTGGCGGATTTTGATCATACGGACTTGCTCCTGCGGCGCCGCCGAGGAGGCTAAGCAGCGACGCTAAAAATAGAAAGCGAAAGAAGAGCGAGCAACTCCTCGAGAGTCTGTGCCTTAGAGCCGGAAATAGACAGAAGTTCGGAGCGAAGCTACGAGCGAGTTTTACCATAACAGTTTTCAGTTTCACCATACCATTCGTCAATCCCTTTGGGAACGAGAAATTCCGCACCGACGTTACACTGTGAGCACGACTTAGGTCGATGCCACCCGCCGTCTGGGATAAAGTATTCTCGGCTCGGTTGCCGGCATCCTTCTTTTCGCCGTTGACTCCCGAACCCGCGCGTCGCACGATACACTCGCGTTCCGCGGAGCAAGTAGCAAAACGGAATCGACATTTGCCAAACCAATCTTGGTCGCACAATGAAGTTGAAGCTTTGGCTCGCGAACTTATGTCCGCGTCCGAGACGGGCCAGATGATCGCTGTTCCTCCGTCCGCGCGCCCCGGTTTCGACCTCAACACCGCTTATGAAGTGGAAGCCAGACTCAAACAGTTACGCGAAGCCGCTGGACACAAACCCGTCGGCCGCAAAGTCGGCTACGCGAACAAGGCCATGTGGCGCGTCTTCAAACTTGCAACCCTTGTTTGGGCCCACCTGTATGACGACACCGTCCACTACGCTGACAATAATTCCTTCATGCTGTCTATCGCGCATCCACGTTCCCTGAAAATTGAACCGGAAATTGTTTTCGGCTTGAAACAGTCAGTCACCGAAGAGCCCGCTGACGCGGGTTTGGCGCTCGCACGCGTCGCCTGGCTTGCCCTAGGCTTCGAAATCATCGATTGCCCTTTCCCAAATTGGAAATTTCAGCCCAGTGACTTCGTGGCCTCCTTCGGACTTCACGCCGCTCTAGTAGTTGGCCAAAAAATCCCCGTGCAGCCCAACAATTCGGTCAACTTACTTGACCAACTTAGCGGCTTCAAATTGCGTATCTCCAAGGGTGGGGAACTCGCTGAACAAGGCTCCGCTGAGAATTCCGTGAGGGGTGCTGAATTTGTAGAGGAAGGATCCGGCATGAATTCCTTGAAAAGTCCCGCGTGGTGCCTGGCCGAACTCGGCGCCGCCATAGCCCGCCGCTTTCCGACCACTCCTTTGAGCGCCGGAGAAATCGTCAGTTCCGGCACCCTAACCGCCGGCCACCCAACCGCCGCCGGCGACCTCTGGACCGCCGAAGTCGACGGAATCTCCCTCCCGTCCCTAATTCTCCGCCTCACCTAATCGCGTTGCGGATCATGGGAATGTCCCGACCGGTGGAAAGGTCCATCATCCGCGTTGAAACCGCAGTGCTCCGCGCGGTGCAACTTTTCGAGTTCTTCGCTCACCTTGGAAGTAGTGGCGGAATTTCCGATGCGGGCATCGATTTTGCAGAAAAACGCCACGCCGATGCCTATGGGCTCGAGACTGCGATGATGGATGTTGGCAGGAATGATGTCAGGAGCAAGCTTCTCGCGTTTAGCGACCTAGTCCATCTCTTCGGTGACCCTGCCTTTGCGCGCAAAGTACATCTGCGAAGAATTCCTTCCGCCGCCATTCATCACCGCTGCACGCTTTTCGATCCAAGCATCCCGCCTAGCCATAAAGACCTCACGTTTATCCGGAAATTTTCAGGCCGCCGAGCGGTGCGCGTTAGGGCATCGCGGCGCGAAACCAACTACACGTCCCGCAAAATGTTTTCTCAATTTGATAAAACCCCCGCTGCGTGTAGTCCATACGCAGCAGCAGAAAGCTCAAAAGAGGTAAATGTCACAATACCCTTGACACGCCCCAAACCCTATGCTAAGACCTGCCTGCTTTTTGTAAAAAGACTGGTTCGATTAGCGGACCAGTCTGCCAAGTTCGATACGAACCGAGACAATTCAAGTTGAGCAACGCAGGTGAACGAGACGATCTGCGGGGGGAGCAGGTCGCCAAGTGGTCGTTTACGTATAGCGCGCGATTGCGGAGGTATGCCTATGGATGCGTCTCTAGCTTCCTCTGTTGGTCCCGCGCATATTCCCAATTGTTGGATTGAATTAACTACCGGCTGGTCGGGAAAAAGGTCGTCGCGAACCTGGAGTTCGGTTTGAAAAATCTCCGCGGAGGGGATAATTATGCGCTCGCTTAAGTGGTCGTTCCTGCTGGTGACCTTGTTTTTCACCGTAACTGGTCCGGTAGCCTTTGGTCAGAGCGCTAAACCCGCTGACGACTCGACGCAGCCCAACCCAACGCCGAAGGCTGCAACCGAGGAGGAGGTCCAGCAATTGCGCCGCGAGGTCGCGGAGCTAAAAGCTCAGATTCAACGCCTGGTCGCGGCGAGCTCGCCCGCGCCGGCTGGTGGCGCGCACCTGGTGCAGGCCACCTCCGCAGCCAGCCCCGATGCCAATGCCTCGACTGCTGCGCCCGCGGCTAGCAGCGATGCCACCGTGAGCGCTGATTCCTCTTCGCCTGCCGCGGCCACTCCCGCTGACATCGACGCTCTGCAAAAAGAGATCGACGTTCTTCAGAACAAGGCTAACAGCACGCCCACCCCGACCGCCGGATTTAACGGAGAGCACTTCTTCCTGAGGAGCCCTGACGGCCAGTTTACGATCATGCCGGTCGGCTATTTGAATGCGCAATATACTTTCTACAATGGCGACGGCGCGCCTTCGGACACATTCGCAATCAGACGCGCACGATTTGGCGTGCAAGGCAACTACGGAAGCCAACTGGATTACGCATTCCTGTTCGAGACGGCCTCCTCCCTTACAATTCGTGACGCCTACATCGATTTTAAGCCTTGGAATTGGTTCAAGATCATGGGCGGCCAATACAAGGTGCCGTTTTCGATGGAAGTTGGAACGGGTGACACGAACGTCGAGTTCGCAGAACGTTCTATCAACACCGTATTGTACCCCGACGCTGGAGGAGCTTTCCGAGCGCCTGGTATTGATGTTCACGGCGATTTGTCCGATGGGCGTGCGCAGTACTGGGTCGGAATTTTCAACGGCCAGGGACTACTCACGGCTTCCACCACGAACGAAGTGGAAGTTACCGGGAGAGTTCGCTTCGCACCCTGGAAGGATACCGACAGTATCTTTCTGAAGGGCTTTTCGTTTGGCGGTTCCGCAGAGCATAGCCGATCCAAGGGTCTCGCAAACGAACTCAGCTTTAGCGGACTGTTGACCGACGGTACCTACACTTTCTTTCCGCAGTTCCGAATCAATGGCGGAGTGGAGCGTTATAACGGCTACTTCTCGTGGCTGCGTGGCGGGTTGGGTATTCGTGGAGAGTACACCCAGCTGCTACAGAAGCGCAGCGACATCGGATCACTTACGCCGGGCGGCATTGGATTCAACACTCTTCCCGGAGTTGTGGGCAAGGGAACCTATCTATCAGCGACATATTTGTTAACGGGCGAACAGGAGCCGGAAAACGCCATCCCACGCGTAAAGCATCCTGTGATTGGTCCCAATTCTCCGGGTGAAACCGGTGGCCCGGGTTGGGGCGCGTGGGCGCTGAAGGCACGCTATGCGTGGCTGCAAGGGCGGGCGGGAGGTGCAACCTGCGACGCTACCACTACGCCGGCTTGCCCCATTACGCCTGTTATAGAACCAACCTACAGCGACCACACCACGCAATGGACGTTTGGTTTTAACTGGTACCTGAATTACTGGGTTCTGGTGAAATCAGACTTTAACTTAAACCAGCTCCATGACCCAAGCGTGGCCGGTATTCTGCCGCGCAATTACTACGTGTTCATTGAAGGTATTCAGTTCCGGTTCTAATTAAAGTTCAACCGCCTGGGGTGCGTTGACTGCTGGTTGTCAAGGGGGCCGGCATGAACGAACCCGAGAGCGTTGCAAATTCGAGGCGCAGGTTGCTTGAAATAGTAGTTCGGCCCCCGGCAAATATCGTTGGAGGAAATTCGATGAAATCGAAAACGCTTCCCCTTCTTGCATTCGTCGCGCTGTTGGCTGTGTTCATCCTGAACAGTTGCGGCAACAGCGAGGCCAATTGTCCGGTCTGCGGTACGGATAAGAATGGGACAATTGGATTGATTGACGTCATGCTCGTGCCGGAACACAACCCCAACGGCGAGCCTGGCGGACCATTCAACATCTTCGACATTAGCTGGGTAGATCCGGTGAACCGCAATTATGTGGTGTCGGACCGCATCGGTCTCGACGTTCCGGTGTTCAACACTGTTTCGAACATCGCCTTGTGGGCCATCGGCGGGGACAATTCCGTCGCCGAGGCGGGAAATAACGCGAGCGCATGCTGGTTCGATCCCGCGCTCAGTTTGCCAAATGGTCCGGTTGCAACAATTCCTCCCATCACAACGGCGCAGGGTAACTTCACGCGGTTCGGATGCAAAACGGACGGATTTCGCCTACCCGGGTTCTTCGGGCCCAACGGTCACTTCGGTGGTTTCGTAGGCGGCCAGTGTTGCGCCTCCCGCGCCAATAACCTGAATCCTTTGTCCGGTCCGAACGGAATGGAAATATCGGGGGACGGGAACTTCCTGTTCGTCGGCAATGGCAGTTCGGAAATGTTGATATTTGATTTGACCACGATGATTTCGAGCGGCTATACCTCTGCTCCATTGTTAACAGCTGTGATACCCACAGGCTCCTCTCCCGATTATGATGGGCCCACCGGAATCTCCGGGTGCATGGCGTCCGCAAATGGAAGAGCGTTCTCCGACCCGAGCTGTGGCGATCTGCGCGGTGATGAAATTGCGACAACCGGCAGCGTCGTGACTTTTCCGCAAGACGGCTCCAGTCGCTACCTCGTTTCGATCATTAACGGAGACCCGGGACTTCCATTTGTCACTATTATTGACGTTACGGGCGTTGTAACCAGAACGGGAACCGACGCGCAACAGCATTGTCTCGCTTATTCCCAAGTTACGAACCCGCTGGCTCAGGATCCTTTTAGTCCCGGTATCAGTACCTATGTCCTGGGTCCCGGAGGCGCCACAATCACGACAACTTTTCCGGCGAATTTCTCCTCCTGTGTTGTGGGGCAGATTTACTACGATGGCGCCTACCCAACGGACAACACGGTGGTAGTGGATGAGAACAATGGTTTCTCTTGTCCCGATCCTTCGCTCCAATTTTTCGGTAGCACGCCAGGCGTTCCTGGTCCACCTGTCCCATCGGGCGTATCTGGGGACGCGGCCGGTTTTAACCCGACCGTTCCTTGCCATCACGGGCCTATCGTCCGCAGCTCGGCTCCTAACACTCCGACCAATGGCATATACTGTTCGACTCCGACTTCCTTCCCTGACTGCGCCGGAACTGTTTCGCCGGCAGGTCTGGGCGGAATGATTTACTATCCGCCCTTAAACATGTTTTTTATAACCAATGGAAACGAGATCGGCGACATCACGGTCGGCAGCGTGGATGTGATTGATCCGCTCCACCCCATCACGGTCGGAGGCGTCACTCAATATGTACCTGCGATCGTAAATAGTTATCCGATTTACAATTGCATGCCGACGGGGTTGAATCTCGGGCCGGGCACGGATGTTTTGGTCGGCTGCGCCGATCACGATGGCCGCGCGTTCGCGCCCTCTACGGTCATCATCAACGGTACGACTGGCGAAGTTCTTACCACTATCAATTACGTCGGTTTCGTTGACGAGACCTGGTACAACCCGGGCGACGGCAACTACTACCTAGCATCGAGAGACATGCCGACCGGTCCGGTTCTTGGAGTGATCAATGCCAAGACCAGACTGTGGCTGCAAAACGTGCCCACCAACGGCAATGCCCACAGCGTGGCGGCGGATCCGATTAACAATCACATTTACGTGCCGCTACCGTCTGGCAGCAGTGCCAACTGCCAATCAGTAGCAGCGGATGGCTGCGTCGGCGTGTACGCGGCCCAGTAGTTGATCGAGTTTTTTTGAATCGAAGGCCCGGTTCCACTTTAGTGGATTCGGGCCTTCGTTTTTCGAGGCAAAGCTAGCGGACCATAGTTTCCTGGTAGCGCATCATCTTCCAGTCCCCATCGCGGTTGGTCCAAAGCTCGCCGATGAAAACCCTGCGGAAATGCAGGGACGAACTCTTAGGGAATTGCATGGTGCTCTCGTAGGTTACGAAAGCGTAGTGTGGGCCGAGGGGCTGCACTTGGAACATCTGAAGAATGTAATCGGTGTACATACTGTGTTCCACTTCGCGGACCGTCTGCAATTTATTGCGTTCACCATCTCCATCGGACTCGACGGCCTGGAAGTCATCGGTTAGAAAAAGTGCGTAGGCGTCTTTATCTCGTTTCTTGAACGCCGCCCAGGCCGCTCGTATTTTTGCTTCGAGCAATTCGGCCAGCTTGGACTGAGCGGCGTCCAGCTTCTGTAACGGCACGAACGCGGGGGGCTTGTCCGGCGCCGGGGGTTGCTGTGCGAATGCAAAACAAGGAAGCGCAAGCGCGATAAATGCACAAAGAATGCAATTCCGCATTTTTTTCTCCTCGATTGAACGTGGCGAATCTTACAAGTCCGTCGCTTTACAGTCAAAGCAGAGTTTTCGGCATGCGCGCTTTACTTTGTGACGCAACAGTCAAATTGTCGCGTAAATATCTTTTGGCTAGTATGAAAGGGTGGAAGTTCGTGACCATGCCTTAAAATTCGGGACATTGACACAGCTTAGGACGGTCATTTCGCGCAAGTCCAAGGAGATTAAATGACGAAGCCAATTCTACTATTTCTATTCTTGCCGCTTGCCTTAGTGTCATTCGGATTGCCAGCGACGCCGCCGTTTCAAACACAGCCAGACCATGTGTGGCGGCAATCTCTAAAGACGGACGCCTCCCGAGGGACGGCATACGATCAATACACGCTGACGGGCAAGTTCCTTAAATCGCCCAAGAATGGAGACCTCTCCAATCGTCCCGCTTTGGTGATCGACTGCAACCCGCCCAAGGAAACTCGCAACGGCAAAGGCAAGTTCGAATCCGCGAGTTTTCTACTTGGTACAGGCCTGAAGATTCATTACGTAGAGCCTGCGGAGATACATGGAACGTCTTATTTCCCGAAGGTTTTCGTCCGATACCGCATTAATGACGGCAAAGATGTGAAAGAACAGTGGGCGCCGGGGAGCGACAAGGCTTCAGCATTGATCACGAAAGACACGATGAAGAAACTGCTTCGGGCTCAAACTGTTGATTTAACCACGAACGACGACACCGGAGCGACTGTAGTGATGAAGTTTGACATGCCCGATCCGGCGCCCGTTGCTCAGGGCTGCAACGTGGATGAGTAGATTGTTTGTCCTTAGACCAGGTCAAACTTCAATTCGCCGAGCTTTTCCAGACTGCACGCGACTTTATCGCCCGGCTTGAGCCACACTTGCTGTTCCTTGGGTTTGCCTTGAATCACGCCCTGCGGAGTGCCGGTGAAAATGATGTCGCCGGGTTTCAGAGTGATGACGCGGGAAATATAGGCGATCATCTTGCGCGTATTGAAGATGAAGTCGCTCGTGTTGGAAGATTGGCGCGTCTCGCCGTTCACGCGACACTCCAGCTTCAGGTTGTCGGGATCGATTTGATCAGCGGTAACCATGTAGGGACCAATCGGCGCGAATTGATCCGGCGTCTTGCCCACCATCCACTGCCCGCCGGTTTCAAGCTGAAGATCGCGAGCGGTGAAATCGTTGCCGGTGGCATAACCAGCGACGTAGGAGAGAGCGTCGGCTTCGCTCACCACTTTCGCTTCGCGTCCGATCAACATTACTAGTTCCACTTCGTAATCGAATTTCGTGGCGTAATCCACCGGCAGCTTTATCGTGCCGTTGTGATGGTTAAGCGTGGTATTGAACTTGTTGAAGAGCACCGGTTGCTTGGGAATTGGCGCGCCAATCTCCATGGCGTGCTGGCGATAGTTCAAGCCCACGCAGACAATTTTTTGCGGGCCCGTGACCACCGGGCCGTACTCGACCGAGTCTTCTCTAAGGAATGCTTTTTGCACAGCCTTCGTCTTGGCGGCCGCGTCCACCAAGGCGTTTAGGCTCGGTCCATCTTCGTTCTGAAGCAAATCGTCGGTGGTGGCTGGCGCATGCATACGCAGAATCTTGGACGCTTCGACTACATCGAGTATTCCTTTTTCGTTCTTCACGCCCAGACGGCATTCCGAGCCGCTACGAATACTCAGCAAGGTGAGTCCATGGGCCATGCCGCGCGAGTCTGTGGGGGTAGGCCTCGGTTGCGAGGATGCGGCGGGCAACCCGCCAGTCACTGCCAAAGCGCAGATCGTGCCGGTATCCTTCATGAAATCCCTTCGGTTCCGATTCATGGCAGTATCTCCTTCAGATCGTTGAGTTTCTCCCCGTCGGGAGGTTAGATGGCCGGGATTATAAATCAACCTGTGGCCATTAATTAATGAATGATTTAGAGCGTAAGGGCGAGAGCGAGGTATTTTACAGGGTTTGGCGGATAGCAAATATTTGGCGTAAATATGAAAATTGTCACAAGCGCGTTGCTAGCCAACCGCGAATTCGGCTATTATCCATTCCCATCAACGGCCTCGGCAAAATCGTGGTTTGAGTTCAAAGGAGCGAGAAAATGACGAAATATTTCGCAGCGCGTTGGGTTCGCAAGATGGTCTTTCAAAGCGCCGCAATCGCTGCAACGGTGGCTATGTCGCCTTCTTTTTTGGCGAATTGCGGCCGCGCGGCAGCTCAAGACGACAGCAAGCAGGTGACGAAAGACAAGGTTGTTGTATTAGCGCACGTGCCGGTGCCTGGATCAGCAGTGCGGCAAATTCTTGTGCAACAAGAAAAGGGCAAGCAATACCTCCTGTTGCAGCAGAACGTGCATTTCACGGTAGTGGATGTGACTGATCCTAAGAATCCACAGATTGTTGACCGTGTGGCGGAGAAGGGAAAATTGGCTGAGGTAGGCGCGGGACTTGCGATCTCTGTGCAATCCGACCAATCGGCACAAGGAAGCGTTCCCACACAGACGGTGAGGCTAGTTGATTTGGGCGATCCGAAGAATCCGCGTGTAGTGAAGACGCTCAACGGCGTCACCAGTATTTACTCCGATGACGGGCGACAGTTGATCTACGTGACTAACAGTGAAGGATTGTGGATCATCAAACATTACGAGACGTTTCGGCTTCCTTACTGCACCACGGAATCGGCGGAAAATACTGTGGCCCAGTGCCAGTAGAGGTATAGAGTCCTGAAACCTAACTCAACGAATGCGGGAAGCTTAGTGCTTCCCGCATTTTTTTTTACAGTTAGGATGTTGTATTTGACTTGCTACGCGTCGCATCCTACTATTTCGTCTCTCGCCGCTGATTCGTCGGGACTTAGTTAGGTGGTCGCTCAGGAGGCGCTCGTGGAGGATTGGCAGTACGCCCAGGCTACCCCGGTAGAGGAGTTGGCTCAGCTGCACTATTTCACGATGACCAAGCAGGAGGACGGCCGCGACATTCCGTTCATTATCACCGTAAAAGAGTTTGCAGTGCCGCCGAAAGGACAGCACCTTCGCTTCTTCGCTGAAGCAGACAAACGGGTGAATCAAAAAAACGCGCCATTTGTCCCTTCCGGTTGGGGAGATTCCACGTTGAAAGCCCTAGCCGACTGCATGCGATTGATCCGACAGTTCCCGTTCGAAGGATAAATCCCCGTTTTTGGCTGACTGGTTTCGCGGCCTCGCATTTGCGGTAGCTTGTCTTGCGCTTGCGATGATCATGAGCTAGTCTTGCATTCCCGCATCCAAGCCAATTGTTTCGCCATTGTCAAAATTCTGCCAGGCAAGAACTTTAGCTGGCGAGTTGTGTTTTTATCGCTCGGAGGTAAACGGATGCATCCCCAGCTGGCTTTTGCTTTCCGGATTCTAATTTTCTGTAATTTCTTAACGTTTTGGCCACAGATGGCTGCTGCTCAAAGCGACTCAGCCACTCTGACGCAGGTTTGCATGCCTAAGGTGACTGCGAACGTTGTAGTCGCGTCGGCAAAACAGGGTTATGACGCAGGGCAGCGCGCCCAACCTCCGATTACCGATACATACAATGGCTTCGCTTGGCCCGACACGCCGCTCGGTGTGCTGAAGACTGCCAACGGTTACGAATTCTTTGGCAGCGACGGGGGCGCGCACTATCGGCAGTTGTGGCAGGGAGAATATGTTGGTAACAACAAGTCCGGCTCAGTTGTCACTACTCTGGGCACGCTAGACAACCCGCTGGGGTCTGGTGATCCGGAAGATGTAAGCGTCTCACCGAACCCGGATCCCGGCGTCAACTCGAACTACGTGAGCTATGGCTACCTGGGCGGCGGCCCGGTATTTCAAGTTCCGTCGGGCATGCCCGGTGCGGGCAACCTGCTCGTCACGTATCACGCCGAGTTACCAGACGACGCGCTCTACGCCGCTCTCGGGTTGGCCATCTCTTCCGATAACGGCCTCGACTGGACGGACTTGGGAGAAATCATTCGTCTAAACCAGGCTTACGCGGCGGGACTCGACGGCTTCGAAATTGGCGATGGCCCGCTCGTACTGTCGCCCGACGGCAAATACTTTTATCTTTATTTCCCGGACTGGATAGCCAACGGTACACTTCACATCGTCAGTGCGAATGGTGTCTCTACGAGTACGAAAGTCTCGGTTGCGCGTGCGCCAGTTGCCTCGGTGCTCGAAGCGGCATTTGGCTCCTCACGCCCGCATGCCGTTCCGTTTGAAAAGTTTTATGAGGGCAATTGGCATCTCCAACCTGCAATCGGGGGAGCCTCGACCGATCTCAATCCAAAATCTGCCTATCAGGGCTACCTCGACATCCACTTTAATAGCGCGATTCAGCGCTACATAATGATCATTTCCAACGACACCACGTTCGGCTATTCGGAGTCCATCGACGCCCTGCATTGGACCTGGCCCACGGCGCTTGGAACCTTCGGGCCCATCGCGGCCTATCCCACCGCCGTCGGACTTGGAGAGGATCCCCATATCCTCGGTGAAAATTTTTACGTATACTTCACCTTTCTGCCGAGCGATGGGTGGAAGGGCGGCTTGCTACGGCGGCTTTCGGTCACCTGTCCGTGAGGCTTTTCGACGCTTCCCGCCAAAAAACTCGCAAGAGAGGCTCAAATCGCGTGATGCTAAAAAAGCAGGAGATTAAGCCGGGAATCTGGGTGTTCGAAATGAGCGGACGCGTCCAGATGGGCGCCGATTGCAAACGTGTGGACCAGGAAGTGGACAGTCACATCGAGAAGAAAGAGACACGCATCATTTTTGATATGCATGATGTGGATCACATCGATAGCGCGTTCGTCGGCCAAATCGTGAAATCGTTTACGCGCCTGTCAAAATCCGGCGGTACGCTTCGCCTTGCACGTGTAAGAGGTATGGTGGAAGGGGTCCTGAACATGACCCAGGTAAATCGCGTGATTCAGGTGTTTCCTACCGCGCAAGCTGCCTCCGAAGATTTTCCTGCGCAGAAATAATCCCTGCGAAGTAAGCTCACGAATATGTTGTGCTGCTCAAAACCTTCTGTGGATTCCATTAACGCGTTCATATCCGCACAGCAGAATGGGACGTTTTCATACCTTGAAGTTGGCAGTTCCCGACAACAAGCTCCTCCGGGATATACCATCGACCATAATCGAATGAATCTGGGTCATGGAGTAGAGGCATTCCAGCGTGCCAAATCTGCCATCAGAGGGTGGAAAATGTTTGAAATGCCTTGGATTCAATTATGCTGGAAGACCTCTATCGAACCTGGTTCCACGGTTACCGTTCTCGTCTCGCATTTCGGATTCTGGTCCATGAATGCCTGTCGAATTGTTTATGTAGTCGAAGATGACGCTGCGCCTGAAAGATATGGCTTCGCTTATGGGACGTTACCCGACCACGCGGAAATAGGAGAAGAGCGCTTCACGGTTGAATTCAATCCGGATGATCAAACGGTTTGGTATGACATTTACGCATTCTCACGGCCTCGCATGTTGACGCGTTTGGCTTATCCTCTTTCCAGGGGTCTGCAAAAACGATTCGCCAGAAACTCGCTGGAGGCCATGCGGCAGGCGGTGCAATCGCGCTAAGCGTTTTGCCCGGCTATCTCGCCTCCAGTAGGGCGCTCGCGATTCGGCGTCCCACGGCTGGCGCGATCATGCGCACTTCATCCATCAGACGGGCAAATTGTTCGGGGTACATTGATTGCGCTCCGTCAGACAGAGCGCGCTCAGGGTCTTGATGAACTTCAATCAGCAATCCGTCGGCACCCGCTGCAACCGCGGCCCGAGCCATGGGCGGAACTTTGTCGCGACGTCCTGTGCCGTGCGATGGGTCCGCCATCACCGGCAAGTGGGAAAGCTGCTTGATCACGGGAATCGCCGCAATATCCATGGTGTTGCGCATGTACGTGTCGAAGGTGCGAATGCCGCGTTCACACAGAATTACATTGTAGTTTCCGCCAGACATGATGTATTCCGCGCTGAGCAACAGTTCTTCAATGGTCGCCGACATGCCACGCTTCAGCAGCACCGGCTTGCTGGTTTCTCCCAGCGCGCGAAGCAGGTAATAATTTTGCATGTTGCGCGCGCCTACTTGCAGCACATCGACATACGGGAGCATCAGCTCAATTTGCGAAGGATCCATCACCTCACTGACGACCAACAAGCCGTTCTTATCCGCGGCATCACGCAATAGCTTCAGTCCTTTTTCGCCCAGGCCTTGAAAAGAATAGGGCGAGCTTCTGGGTTTGAATGCGCCACCGCGTAACAGTTTCCCGCCGGCGTGTGCTACAGCCGTGGCGATTTCATGAATCTGTTCAGGCGACTCTACGGCGCATGGCCCGCCGGCCACGATCACTTCTGTTCCCCCCATCGAGACGCCTTTGCCCAGTTCGATGATCGAGCCCTCCGGCCGAAAATTACGGGAGGCCAGCTTAAAGGGGTGCGTGATGCGTATGATTTCCTCCACGCCTGGCGCGGCCAGTAAAGCTTCGAGTTGGCTCTGATGCTGCGCGCTGCGTCCGACTACGCCGATCACGGTTCTTTCTTCGCCGCGGCTCAGATGCGCCTGGCAGCCGCACTCTCTGATCCGTTCCACTACGTGGTTGATTTGTTCTTCGGTTGCGCCCTGCGCCATGTTGACGATCATCGTTAGTCTCCCAAGTTACGATGCGTTGCTGTTTTCAGTCTTCGCAGAAACGTAAGAACCTAAAATCCGTAGGTCTACCGCGAGCTTTTTTAGTTCGTCTAACGCCGCTTGAACCTCCGGATCGCTCGCAGACGCCTGCAGGTCCAAATAAAAGCGGTATTGCCAGGGAAGCCCGCGAACGGGCCGGCTTTCGACCTTCATCAGATTAATGTTTCGACGCGCGAAAGGTTCTAGTGCGTAAAATAGCGCGCCGGGGAGGTGTGCAAGCCTGAACACCAGAGAAATTTTGTCCGCTCGCTCTGGCACCGTCTCCGTCGCCGGCGCCAGCAGGACAAACCGCGTGTAATTCTCGGGATCGTCTTCCAAGTTCTCGCAAAGAATGTGTCCACCATATATTTGCGCGGCGCGTTTACTGGCAATGGCAGCTCGCTTGCGATCTTCAGCTTGGACGATCTCGCGAACGCTTCCCGCCGTATCGTCGGTTGCAATTCTTTTCAAGGATGGTCGCGAGCTGAAAAACTGCTCGCACTGCGCTAAAGCTACGGGATGCGATTCCACGACGGTTACATCGTCAAAAGTCGATCCCGGCGGGCCGATTAAGTTGTGCTGCACGCGAATAATCACCTCGCCGATAATCGTGCAATCGCTCTCCACCAATAGATCCAAAGACCTTTGAACCGGACCGGCCAAACTATTCTCGATAGGCGCCAAAACGTACTCCGCTTTGTGTTGCGCAATTGCGTTGAAAGCAGCTTCAAAGGTTGGAAGCGGCACGAGAGAAACTTCGCCTCCCAATAACCTTATCGCCGCTTCTTCACTGAAGGCACCGCGCTCGCCTTGAAAGGCCACGCGCTTGTCCCTGGAAACCTTCATGCCACCCCCGGCTTTCGCCGCGGTGGTCGAATTGCAACCGGATTTGTTCGGTTGCCATGGGATGCGGAAACGTTTTTCGATTTCGCTGCGGCGCCGTAACCGTGACTTTTCTGGATACGAATCGATTCATCCAAAATAAGCTGATAGATTTTTCCGACCGCCTCGCTATCGAGCGGCCCCGGATTCCGTTTCTTCATGCGGGAGAGAATCTCCCGCTCGCGCGCCGGGACGCGAAGCAGCAGGCCAGCCTGTCCCTTCAGCTTTCCAACCTCGAGCGCAAAGGCCGCGCGCACGTTCAGGAGATGCAGCAGTGTGGTGTCGATCGCATCGATCTTCCTGCGCCAGTCTCCAATCTTCAATCCTCGCATCCGGCCTCCTCGGAATATCGAAAACAATTTCCAAGCCTGTGGCGTGAAATCGTCAAAACTTTTGAGCTACAAAATCTCGCGCCCCAAATCTTGCTTAAAACAAAAAAGGCCGCGTCCTCTTCGGAGGGTCGCGGCCGGTTCTTAAGACCTCTTGCGGTGTTTGCTGCTATTTTCTTAGATCATCCGCGCGCGTCTCGCCGGGCCGCTTCCCCTATAGGAGAAGCGGTAAGTAAAGGCGAAACAGTAATAAAACAGACGCATCGCGGGTTCCAGTTTTCCTTTCGGCTAACACACTCGCGGAGCCGAGCGGCAACTATATCCAAAGCCTTGCAAACGCGTCAAGCGTTCGATTGTAAAAAGTTGTGAAGCGTTCCGTTACAAATCGATTCGAACCCGCGCAAGTCCAGCGGCGATTCGCACGCCAGATTCGGCAGCTCAGGCGCTGTGGCTGAGTGCGGCCAAGGGAAGCGCAGAGAGGTCCAGCTCCACTTCATCTATATAGCACCAGCCCCAAGTCTCTCCGGGCTCGAACGACTTCATGATGGGATGCTTGGTAGGATGGAAATGTTTGGTCGCGTGTTTGTTTTTGGACGAATCGCAGCAGCCCACGTGCCCGCACTCCAAACAGAGGCGCAAGTGAACCCAGGTATCGCCCATTTTCAAGCATTCCTCGCAGCCATTGGGAGTGCGCGGTGTTACATTTCGAATCTGATTCATATGTGTACAAGCCGCCATAAATAAATCCTCCTTTACGATCGGGACCGAGCTTCAAAACCTAGGTGCTAGTTAAATAGCGATGCACGAATGTAACCGCCATGGCGCCTTCGCCTACAGCCGAAGCGCACCGTTTCACCGAACCGTGCCGCACATCACCGGCTGCAAACAGTCCAGGCATGCTCGTTTCCAGGTAGTAGGGCGAGCGTTCCAACGGCCAGTTTTGCGCGCGAACGCCATTGAGCGACAAGTCCGGGCCGGTAACAAGATAACCGTCGGAGTCGCGGCAGATCCCAACGTCTCTGGCCCAGTCGGTCTGCGGCTCGCCGCCCAAACACAAAAAGAGCCAGCGCGTCTGGAAGGTTGTTTCCTCACCTGTTTGATTGTTTCGCAGTGTGACCGAGTGCAAGACATCGTCGCCGTGGAGAGCAATCACTTCGGTGCGCGATAAGACCTCGATATTCGGAGACGAATGGATGCGGTCCACCAGATATTGCGACAGAGTGCGACGCAAGCAATCAGCTCGAATCACAATGGTGACCTTTCGCGCGAACTTTGCAAAGTGCATGGCAGCTTGTCCTGCCGAATTGCCGCCGCCTACGACGAATACGTGCTCGTTGGAACAGAGTTTCGCTTCGCTGGCTCCCGCGCCGTAATACACGCCTACGCCATAGAGATTATCTTCGTTCGGCAAGCCGAGCTTACGATAGCGCACGCCGGTGGCGCAGATGGTCGCATGGGCGACAATTTTTGTGCCGTCCGCGAGATAGCCTGTTCCTTTGCCCGGTTCAAATTCGCCGCGCACTCCCTCGCGTAGCATCAGAATTTCCGTTCCGAAGCGGCAAGCTTGCTCGCGGGCACGTTTCGCCAGGTCGGCGCCGCTGATCCCGTCTGGAAATCCCAGGTAGTTTTCAATCTTCGAACTAGTCCCGGCCTGCCCGCCCACAACGGAGCGTTCAACCAGAACGGTCTTCAAGCCTTCCGATGAACCGTACACGGCGGCGCTTAATCCCGCCGGACCCGCGCCATAGATTGCGAGATCGTATTCGGCTTGTGACGGGGTGTGGTACCAACCAAGTTTTTCTGCAATCTGTCGGATGGTGGGATTTTCCATGCGCGTGCCGTTGGGACAAATGCTAATCGGTAACCTGGGATCGTTGCGTCCGACCACGCCATATTGGCGAGCCTGTTCATCCGTTTTTAGTTCCACCCATTCGAACGGGATATCGCCGCGAGTGAGGAAGTCGCGAATGGCATAAGCCCGGGCCGAATCGCTGCGGCCTATAATTTTAACGGCTGGCTGATTTGCTTGTTGTCCGTCGCTCATGCATCCTCTGATGAAATAATCAGCGTTTTGGTGGCAACCTCACCGAGTACTACTTGCGCGGGGTGCGGAATTCTTTGCCGCGGGCTTCCAGATCGGTGTCCTCGGCGCCCGTCGTAACGCCCGGGTGTGCCGAGGCCGAAGGCTGTGGCACTGAAATGCATTGGGGATCGCGGGCGTGGTGTTCGGCGTCGGTGATTACTTCCACTTCTTGCGCGGTGATCCCGGCGAATTCCAGTTCGCGCACGGCTTCCTGAGATTTTGTGCAGGTACTAAAAGTTCCTGTAATTTCTATTTTCATAAGAATCCCCAGCCGAGATTTAGCTAGACCTATTTCGATGCATGGGGATTTATCAAGTCGTCCAAATAGTCGGGTTTGCTTTCGTCGCGTTGCAGATGCGGGTAACGCTCGCCGCCGTGATAGTCGATAGTGCAGGTTTTGTAATAGTCGTCGACGATGACCAGCAGAACGATGGGGTTCGCGGAGTCTTTACTGGCTTTGATTGCGTCTTGAAGAAGTTCAAGAGTATAGACGCGGCCGTTCACCGCAACTACTTTCATTCCCGAGGTAATGCCGGCTTTGAACGCGAGGCCGCCGACGATGGAATCTGTTACTGAGCCATCTTCGCCAACTTGAAGGCCGATGCTATAGGCATCTCCGGCGCTGCCACGGCGTCCGGGCACCTTCGAAGGCTTGTCAGTGTAAACAACTTTCCATCCGCCATTTTGGATTCCTCCGACTGGCGCGTCGGGAGAGGTGGAGGTCAGCCTCTCATGGAAAAAGCCGGCCCAATCGTATGGCGCGATGCTGTTGAGCGCGGAGACAACTTCTTCAAAGGTGTAAGTTTTTATTTCCGGACCGTTGTTTAGGCCGCCGTGAAATGAATGTGCGAAATCGTCGATGTTTTTTTGCCCATGACTTTCGCCATTGATGATGGTGGCAACTTCGAGCCAGATTAAATCGCCTTCGTCGTAATAGTCAGAGCCGCGACGCCAATTCAGCCAGCCTCGCCCGAAGCCGAGCTGCCCGACGGCGGTGTCGAGCAGAGGACGCCAGGTCCGGCCTGGGCGGCCAGGACCCAGCGCTGCAGAGATGGAGGCAAGGACATCGTGATATTGCTCGGGAGTCCACAGGCCACTGCGGGCTGCGAGCATGGGACCGAAATAATCTGTGAGACCTTCGTAGACCCAGAGCAAATCGGTTTTCATGGGCACTTCGTAATCTGGGGTGGTCAAGTCAGCAGGGCGGCGAAATTTTCCATTCCAGGAATGCACGAACTCGTGAGCTAGCAAGCCGCCGACGGAAAAGGCGCCGCTGGGCTCCAGCATGACGCGCTCGGGTAAACGGCTATCGTTTGATTCGTGATGTTCGAGACCGAAGTGCGCGACGTGATCGCTGAGCGTGAGCAAGAAATGATAATCGCGGTAATGGCGGGTGCCGAAAAGTTTGCCGGATTCAGCGACCAAATTAATCAAGCCGGCCTTAAGTTCCGGAGGCATGGCGAGCGCGGCTTCACTGTCGGCGGCGAGATCGATTTCGTGATGGATGGGCTCGCCCGGCGGCGTGATGTCGATTGCGCGATAGTATTCGCCGGCGATAACCGGGGAATCGACCAAGCGCTCAAGGGAGACGGGCTTGAATGTAGCTTGATTGCCGGATTGATTGGCGATGGGGAGCGCGGTGCCGAATTTCCAGCCGTCGGGGAGAATTAGCTTCGCTTCGTAGGTGAGCTGATCGGCGGGAGTCCCGGCAGGATATAAGACATTCTGATTCCAGCTAATGACGTCGAGCTTGGCAGTGGCCGAAGCAGCGGCGGTGTAAGCGCCAGAAGCGGAGGGCTCGATGTAATCAAAATTGATGTCGAGGTGATCGACGCCTTCGGGAACGTCCACATGGAAAGTGAAATTGTCTAGTAAATCGCGTTGCCACGGAATCGTTTTACCGTTGGCAGAAAACCTAAGACCGGTGAGATTGGCGATGGGGCCGTCGGGGCCATGCTCGCCGGGAATCCATTTTGGGTAGTAAAGCGTTAACGGGCCGGGCTTCACGGGCATGACGATGTGAGAGCGGACCAGTTTTATGGGGGCTTGGGTGGCGTCGACGGTGAGCGAGATTGTTTGGCCAGATTGAGCCAGGGCTGGAGCGGCAAGAGCGACGAATATTGTTAAAAGCAATATGGAGAGCAGAAGTTTTCGCGGCATTGCAATCTCCTCAGAATATTTTGGCGGCGTCGAGAGGGTCGCTGACCACACTTCCCCCGCCAGCATTACGCTGCGTTTTTCGCCGGTACAGCCGAGAAACATACTACTAAAAACTGAAGGAGGCTTGGAGGTAGATTTGGCGGTTGGCGGAGTTGGAGTTGAAGGGACCGAGGGCTTGGGTGTTTGGTCTGGCGAAGAACGGCGAGGCTTCTGCCGGAGACGTGGCGGTGGGAGCGAATAGGACAGCACTGGGGACCGCGGAGTTCACGTTATTCAACAGATTCCGGGCGTTAATGCTGAAGGTGACGTTGTAGCGTTTATTGCTTCCCCCGGCTATTCCGCCGAAGCCGCCGCCTCCTCCGAATGGACCGCCGGGACCACGGCCGCCTCCGCCACCACCTCCGCGCCCGCCACCGCCACCCGGTCCCCCAGCGCCAGCCCCGGTTGGGCCTTCCGCAGCTTTACCGAAACCGAACGTTTTGCTGAGGCGCACATTGAGTGTGAAGCGCCCGGCGCTGGTTAAATAATTCACCGGGATTTCTTCGCCCGGCGACGGAACGGTGTTGAACGCGGGCAAGCCGGGAACGGTGACGACATTTTGTGATGGAGTGGACGCCGTTGCGAAGTTGGGTCGGTAGTTGAATTGCGAGCTGCCTAAGACGTCCTGGCTCAAGGTGATGTTATAGGGAATGCCTGAGCTGGCGATCATAAACGGGCTGAAGCGGAAGCCGTAGGGCAGAGCGATGGAAGCCAACATGAAATAGCGATTGCGAATATCGAAGGAAGCGCGGCCGTAATCGGCGAGGATGTTGAAGGGATTCGATGGAAAGGAATTTGCGCCAGAGGTGTCACTCTTGGCGTAGTTCAAAGTGTAATAACTGGTGATGAGCAGTTTGGAGCCTGCGCGCACGGTAGCCTGCACGAAAAGCTGGTTCTGGCGGAAGATAGCTTCCGATTCGTATTCGTAAACGTTGCCAATGGGGCCGAGTGGGCGATTCAGCAACGGCTGCGTGGGGATGTACTCACCGATAAAAGGCGTGTTGATATTGTTAGTGAAGAGTTGGTCGGCGCCGCGCGAGTTTAAATAGGAGACGGACATATTCGCAACTTTTGTGAGCTGACGCTCAAAGCTGACGGCCGTTTGCGTGGTGGAAGGCGAGCGCAGATTTGGCTCCAAACGATAAGTGGAAGGCAAGGTGAGGTTGGCGGGGAGCGAAGAGATAGGAACCGGAGTGGTGGCGTTAAAAAAACCGGGAGTGGTGACGACGAATTGGGTGAGCGCATCGGCTCCGCCGGCCAATCTTTCGGCTTGGAGAGCGTAGGTTTCATTGAAGCGATCGTAAAAGATTCCGAAGCCGGCGCGCAAAACAGTTTTCGGCGGAGTTTTTCCGCGGCCGCCTATTCCCCAAGCGAAACCTAGGCGCGGAGCCCAATCATCATGATCGCTGATTTCATTTTGGGCTTCGAAGCGCGCGCCGAGGCTGATAGTGATATTGGGTTTGATGCGCCAGTCATCTTGAATAAAAAGGCCGACGTCGACTTGGCCAACGGAAAAGTTTGTTAAGTTCAGATTCGGATTCGCATTGCCGGTCACCGAGTATTGCACGGCGCCTTGCTGGGTGCCTTCGAGGGTGGCTTGATAAGCCTGGATCGAGGGAAAAACGAATGCGCCGTTGAAACCCGAGGTCGCGAAATTTGAGTCGGTAAGCCCGCGCAAGCGACCGCCGAATTTTAGAAAGTGTTTTGAAAATTGGATGGAAGTGTAATTTTGAAGTTCGTAGTGATTCGCGTTGTCATTGATAGTTCCGGAGTTATTCCCGCCGCCGGTGAAAGCGCCCCCAACCGAGACGGTAGGAGCGCTGCTTAGCGGAAGCTGGTTGCTTTCGTCGCGAAGATACTGAAAGTGGATCTCGTTGATGATGTTGGTCCCGAAGGCTTGGGTATCACTGACCTGCAAAGTTTGCTCGGTGGTCAGCGCGTTATAGCCCTGAGATGGGAGAAGAAAGCCGCCAATCCCTTCGTTGGTTTCATTGTCGCGGTAATACTGATACCGTACGGACAAAGTGTTGGTTTTGGTGAGCTGATAGTCGACACGCGGTCCAATGTTGTAGCGTGTGCGCGGATTGGGAATGGCGGCGCTGAAAGGTGTGATGGCAAAAGTGGTGGGGTCGACGGTTTGCGCGTCGACAATTTCAACGTCGTTGATATCGCGAATGTCGGCGGTGAAGAAGAAGGATGCCTTCTTGCCGAGCGGGCCTCCGAGATTGCCGGTGTACTGAGTGCTGTAGTAGCCGGGATACGGCGTGGCGGAAGCGCTTTTGTCGAAAAAAGGATTTTCGGAGTTGAGCGCGGAGGTGCTGGCGTTGACCGAGACTTGGCCATGCCATTTGTCAGTGCCGGGCTTAGTGAAAATTTCAATACGGCCGTAGCCCACTTTGTCATATTCGGCGGAGAAAGGATTTTGGTTGATGCGAATTTCGCGGATGGAAGATTTCGGAGGGAGCTGGCCGGCGGTGAAACCGTCGATATAGAACTGGCCGCCGTTAGGGCCGGCCGAAGGGCCTGCCAGCGCTTCTAAATCGGTTTGCAATTCGTCGGGGTCGTCTGGAAGGGCATCAAGTTCTTTTCCCGAAATGGTGATGGCGCCGGCATTGTTCGCCGGATTCACATCCACCGTGGGCGTTTCGCCCTCCACGGTCACTTGCTGCTGCTGTTCTTCAATGGTGAGAAGGATATTCAGATTCTTGGTTTGGTCGGGCGCGATTTCAACGCCTTCGTTTTTATACAGAGCGAATCCTTTGGCGACGATTTCCAGAGTGTATTTGCCGGGAGCAAGATTTTTTATATCGAAGGCGCCTTGTTGATTGGTGCTGGCTCCGGCGGAGGCCCCGTCGGCACCGGTGAGGATGACGGTAGCGCCGGCGACGGCGGCATTGGAAGGATCGAGCACCTGTCCGTGAAGCGCGCCGGCGGTGGCAGTGGCCGACTGGCTATACGCACGAGCGGCAGTTAAACACAGCAATGCTATGCTTGCGAACTGTAGAAAAATTTTGAGGCGCCGAAATTTCATTCTTTCCCCTGACATGGAGGTCGTTGATGGCAGTTGCGAGCTTTCTATGGGTTACCTGCGGCGTCCATTGCCGAGGAGCCGCCGAGGCTCCAGGGCGAAAGAGTCATGGCCTGACTCGCGCTTGGCGAGGCGGCTAGAATCGGGTCCACTCCCCCTACCACGGTAATTGCAGTGCCTCCGCCCGATTCTGTTCCTTCCGTCGAGACAACCATTACGACATCGCCTTTCTGAAAATCGGCAAGCGATGAAGCGGGCATGCGGTTGAGTATTTGCTGGAGGTCGGCCTGACCGCCGCCCGAACGACCTGCGCCGCCCGGGCCACCTTGCGGTGCGTTTGGAGATGTAGAAGCGGATGCGCCGCTCCCTGGGGCGCGATTGCCGTTTGAAGCGTCTGCCGAGGCGTCACCGGATTGCGTTGCTCCGCCTGCGGCGGCTTTCAAGCGAAATGCAATTCGCTGCGCAACTTCAGGAGCAAGCTTGCGGAGTTGCGTTTGATCGGAAACTTTAACCGCGACGGGTTTTTTGGCGATCAGATCGTTCACGGTGATCGTATTCGACGCAGGGTCGACGGAGATGATGGTCCCGGCGATATTGCGGAACGACCCGGTGACAACTACTTCTGCATCGACTGCCGTTCCGTCGGCATTGCGCGCGCCGAGGGCGCGGAGCTGATCTCCAGGCATGATTCGATCGAGAGAACTGACCTTGGCCTCATCGAACTTCACCGAGTCAGGAGCGTAGCGCCGAAAAACGGTCTTGGGCGTGGTGTTGATAGTGATGGATTTTTTACCGCCAGTAGTGGTGACTGAGAGCGTCATGGTTTTCGTCGCGGGGTCCACGGTGGTGACGAGGCCACCTACGCTGCGTTTCTGCCAATCTTCGCGTTCGTGTTGTTGCTTGGCATCCACATCGGCGCGTTTCATTACGATGATGCCAATGGCGCTGACCGGCTGGGCGGTGTCGGAAGCTTTCCAGCGGATGAAGACACGGTCACCGACTTGCAGGTCTTTCAATTCGAGCGGGACGGCGTTCTTTAAATCTGTCTGGCCAGGTTCGACGCGGACAATTTTAGTCGCGGGTGTAACGTTTACGCTGGCAGTGGCTGCGGAGTCGGTGGTAATGGTGACGGTAGTTCCAACAATGGATTTAATGGCGCCAACCTGCTTTTGAATTGCGCTTTGCTGGTCGGCTTGATTGGCCTGCGAAGGCCATGCGGCAAACACCGGAGAGACTGCGTTGCCAACTGCGATAGTAAGGGCAGCATAGATTATGGATCCCAAAACTCTATTCATTTTCGAGCGCATAAAAGTTCCTTAACGTCGATGCTGAAATTCTACAAACGGCAGCATCGTTCACCCTAGCTGCAAGCTTACTGCCGGAAACAACCCGAACTGTTTTCCATCATCCGTTAGACGCGGGCAGACCCAGAAACAGTTACGGAGAAATATTCGATCCGAGCGGGATCGTGACGTCGCCTTCACTACTCGGTTAACGGAGCCGGTGGTGGCGGAGGGCTCGGAATCATGAGCGGGCCGCTGACCAGGCCGGGCACGGAGGGGAGTTGCGAGGCGTCCCAACCGCCTCCGATCGCTTCCACTAGCTGCACGCTCGCCGTGATTTGTTGAATGCGCAGGTTGACATCCGTTTGCTGATTGCTGAACAAGGTAGTTTGCGCGGTGATTACGTTTAGATAAGGGTCGATGCCCAGCTTATAGCGGTCGGTGGCGATCTTAAGATTGCGTTCGGCGGAACCGACGGCGGTGTCCTGCTGGGCGATTTCGACAGACAAAATTCTGATGGAGGCCAAGTTGTCTTCGACTTGTTGAAAGGCGGCCAGGACAGTCTGGCGGTAATTCGCGATGGTCTCTAGAAAATTCGCCCTATACTGTTGGACGGTCGCGTGGCGAAGGCCGCCGTCGAAAAGCGTTTCTGACACGGCCGGGCCCACGGAGAAGAAACGGCTGGGCCAGGTGAACCACTGCGTAAAAGAACTGCTCTCCAGGCCCGCTGACGCGCTGAGTGTGACCGTGGGGTAATAGGCTGCGACGGCCACGCCGATTTGCGCATTGGCTTGAGCCATCAATCTTTCGGATGCGGCGATATCAGGGCGGCGCTCAAGAAGTTGCGACGGCAGTCCGTAGGGGACGGCCGGGGGACTGGTCTTCAGCGGCAGCGTTCGAATTGAGAAAGTGGATGCGGGCTGGCCGACCAGCATTGCGACAGCGTGTTCGTATTGGGCGCGAAGAATACCGAGGTTGGTGTCCTGGGCCTGCGCAGATTCGAGCTGGGTTTCGGCTTGGGCGACGGATTCGTCGGAATCGATTCCGGTTTCGTATAGGGCTTGGGTGAGACGCAGGGATTCCTGATAGGCCACGACCGTGTCATCTAATAATTTCTTGAGGGCATCCTGGCCGCGAACATTGAAATAGTCGACGGCGACTTCGGCTTCAATCATCAGGCGAGTGTTCTGGAGGTCGGCCGCGCTAGCTTGCGCTGCGTTTGCATTTGCGCGCACGTTATTTCGGACGCGGCCGAAGAGGTCGGGCGTCCAAGTGGCGTCAAAGGGCAAGGTATAGTCGGTAATCACTTGCGGCGAGACGATTACGCCGGTTCCGGTACCGCTGGTTGTGCCAGTTGCGAAACCGCTGGTTATTGTACCTGACTGCTGACTGGTATTGATGGAGGGACCGACGGTGACGGTTGGGAAATATTGCGAGCGGGCTTCTTTTACCATGGTGCGTGCGACTAAAAAGGCTGCGGCAGCGGAAGCGATGCTCTGGTTCGAGACATTTACCTGCTCTTCGAGGGTGTTGAGCTCCGGATCGTTAAATATTTCCCACCACTTGCCTTTCAACGCAGAATCTTTCGGCTGCGCCACTTTCCACCCATCGGTGTTCTGGTAATCGGCGGGAGTGAGTTCCTTGAAGGATTCAGGAACGGTTGCGTCAGGCCGGTGATAGTGCGGGCCTACAGTGCAGCCGGAAAGCAAAATAGCGAGAACAAGAGCACCGGCGAGAACCTGGCGTGGACTGGAAATAAGAGCTGCATTCATGGGAAGTTTCAAGACTTCAACTCCATTGTGTCGTTAGTCTGCATAGTTCCCCAATTCTTCTCCGGGTAACTGATCGACGGACTTATGGTGTTTGCGCGCCCAGCGAATACGCAGCCGGTCCATAAAGAGATAGACGACTGGGGTGGTGTAGAGGGTCAACATTTGGCTAACGATCAGGCCGCCGATAATTGTGATACCAAGAGGCCGACGCAATTCCGAACCTGTGCCAGTTCCCAGGGCCAGAGGGAGTGCGCCGAATATCGCGGCCATAGTGGTCATTAAAATGGGACGGAAACGCAGCAAGCAAGCCTGATAGATGGCCTCTTCCGGGCCCTTTTTCTCGATGCGTTCAGCGGCCAGAGCAAAATCGATCATCAATATACCGTTTTTCTTCACGATGCCAATGAGAAGGATGACACCAATTATTGCGATAACGCTTAAATCGATATGGAAGATCAGCAGCGCGAGTACCGCGCCCACGCCCGCGGAAGGCAGTGTGGAGAGAATGGTGATGGGGTGGATATAACTTTCGTAAAGAATTCCGAGCACGATGTAAACGGCCATCAGGGCAGTGATGATGAGAAGAGGTTGTGTTGACAGAGAGGCTTGGAATGCCTGCAACGTGCCGGAAAACATTCCGTGAATGGTGCTGGGCATACCGATTTTTTGTTCCATACCGGTGATGGCTTGGGCCGCGTCGCTAAGCGAAACACCAGGGGCTAGGTTGAATGAGACGGTAACGGAAGGGAATTGACCCTGGTGGTTCACGGCTAGGGCGGCAGTCCGCGTCTCGGCGTGTGCGATGGCGTTGATGGGAACTTCCTTTCCCTGCGAAGCCTCCACATAAACATCGTTCAGGGCTTCGGGGCTTTGCCAGAACTGCGGCGCGACCTCCATAACCACGTGATACTGGTTCAAAGGGGTATACATGGTAGAAACCTGGGCTTGGCCGAAGGCTTCGTACAGTGTGGTGTCAATCTGCTTGGGGGTTACACCTAGCCGCGATGCAGTTTCGCGGTCGTACACTAGCTCGGTTTCAAGGCCGCTGTTCTGCTGGTCGGTGTTCACGTCTGTCAACATGTGCTGCTGGCGCATCTGGGCGAGAAGAGTGGGGCCCCAGGTGATCAGATCGTCCAAGTTGTCGCTCTGGATGGTGTATTGATATTGCGCATTGCTCTGTCGGCCGCCGATGCGGAGATCCTGTCCGGCTTGGAGAAAGGCGGTAGCGCCGGGGACGGAAATAAGTTTTGGGCGCAGGCGATTGATGACATCGCTGGAAGAAATTTTGCGCTCGTCGAGCGGCTTTAGCGCCATGTAAATAAAGCCGGTGTTCACGGCGCCGGCACCACCGCTGAAGGCCATTGCGTTTTGAACGGCGGGGTCTTTCGCAACAATATCGACAAAGCGCTTGGTGATGGCCTGCATGGCCTGAAACGAAATATCCTGCTCGGCCTGAATACCGCCAAAAACGGTTCCGTTATCCTGCTGTGGGAAAAAACCTTTGGGGACGACGTAAAAGAGGTAGCCATTCAGAGCTATGGTGAGTAGCAAGATAGTCAGAGTGAGCCCGGAATGATTGAGCACCCAGCTTAAAGATCTTTCGTATATCGCGAGCACTCGATTAAAGGCCCGCTCACTGGCTTGAAACAGTTTGTTGTGCGCGGTTTCGTCCATATGTTTCAAAAGTCGGGAGCACATCATGGGCGTGGTGGTTAAAGAAATGACCAGCGAGATCATGATGGCGACCGAGAGGGTGACGGCAAACTCGCGGAACAAGCGGCCCACGATGCCGCTCATCATCAGAATGGGAATAAATACGGCGACCAGGGAAATACTGATGGAGAGAACAGTAAAGCCGATTTCACTGGCGCCTTTGAGGGCGGCATCCATCGGAGAATAGCCCTGTTCGAGATAGCGAGAGATGTTTTCAATGACCACGATGGCGTCGTCCACAACGAAACCGGTGGCGATCGTGAGGGCCATCATCGATAAGTTGTCGATGCTATAGCTGCACAGATACATGACCGCGAAGGTGCCGACCAGAGAGACTGGCACAGCGACGCTGGGAATAAGGGTGGCGCGCACGTTACGCAGAAAAAGAAAGACTACTAGGATTACCAGGGCGATGGATATGGCCAGGGTGCGTTCCACATCGCTGACGGAGGCACGAATGGTGGTGGTACGGTCGAGCATGATGGTGAAATCCATGGCCGCCGGAATGGAAGCCTTCAGCGAGGGAATCGCTTCGCGGATGCGATCCACCGTGTCGATGATGTTGGCGCCAGGCTGCCTGAAGATAATTAGCAAGACGCCAGCTTTTCCGTTCACGAACCCAGTAGTGCGGACGTTTTCGACGGAGTCCTGAACGTCGGCAAAATCGGATAGTTTTACAGCGGCACCGTTGTGATATCCGACTACAAGATCTTTGTAGTACTGGGCTTTGAGGAGTTGATCGTTCGTGGTTATGTCAGCAGTTCCGCGATCATCGGATATCTGCCCCTTGGGCTCGTTGGCGTTCTGCGAGCTCAGCATGGTGGCGACATCCTGAAGACCTAATCCGTAACTATTTAATTGAGTGGGATTAATTTCCACGCGCACGGCAGGAAGGGAACTGCCGCCGACGGTAACCTGCCCGACGCCTTGGATTTGGGAAAGCCGCTGCGAGATGATGGTGGAGGCTGCGTCGTACATGGGGCCGCGGTCGTAAACGTCGGAAGTTAGCGCCAGAATCATGATGGGCGCATCGGCGGGATTTACTTTCCTGTAGGTGGGATTGCCAGGCAAATTGGCGGGCAAATAACTGCGCGCGGCATTGATGGAGGCCTGCACGTCGCGCGCGGCGCCGTTGATATCGCGGTTCAAGTCGAACTGGAGCGTGATGCTGGTGGAACCGAGGCTGCTGGAAGAAGTCATTTCCGTGACGCCAGCGATGCGACCAAACTGGCGTTCGAGCGGAGTGGCAACCGAGGAAGCCATGATTTCGGGACTCGCACCCGGCAAAGTGGCCGCTACCGATATGGTGGGGAAGTCCACCTGCGGAAGAGCGGAGACAGGCAACTGTTTGAAGGCGACGGCGCCAGCGAGCGCGAGAGCCACGGTGAGAAGTGCGGTGGCCACAGGGCGTCGAATAAATGGAGTAGATAGGCTCATATCTAATCCGCGGGGGCTGCCTCCGCGGCAGGTCGACCTGCACGGCCCGCACGCCAATGAGCGGCTTTCTTTGCAAGCCGGTCGAAATAAATATAAATCACGGGCGTGGTGTAAAGAGTGAGGACCTGGCTGAGAAGCAAGCCGCCCACCATGGAGATGCCCAGAGGACGGCGCAGCTCAGATCCAATTCCTGTGCCGAGAGCGAGCGGCAGACCGCCCAACAGCGCGGCCATCGTGGTCATCATGATAGGACGAAAACGGAGCAAGCAAGCTTCGTAAATCGCTTCTTCCGAACCTTTGCCTTCTTTACGTTCCGCTTCCAAAGCAAAGTCGATCATCATGATGCCGTTCTTTTTCACGATTCCAATGAGCAGGATGATTCCTATCAGTGCTACAACGCTCAGTTCGCTGCCGCAAATCAAGAGAGCGAGGATCGCGCCAACTCCCGCGGACGGAAGAGTGGAAAGAATCGTGAGCGGATGTATATAGCTCTCGTAAAGAATGCCCAGCACGATATACACGGTCACCAGGGCCGCCAGAATCAGAATAGGCTCGTTGCTGAGCGAAGCCTGGAACGACGCGGCACTGCCTTGAAACGCGGCTTGGATGCTGAGAGGCATGCCAATATCTTTTTGTGCTTTGTCGATGGCCTTGGTGGCTTCGCCCAAGGAAGCGTTAGGCGCCAAATTGAATGAGAGCGTAACGACGGGGAACTGTCCTTGGTGATTTACCGAGAGGGGCGCGGTTTTGGATTCGAAGTGCGTGAAAGTGCTCAGTGGAACGGCACTTCCGTTTGCGCCAGTCACGGCCGTCGGATTAGACGACCCAGAACTCGGCAATGCCGATGACGAAGCAGAGGGACTTGGAGTCGAGTTTGTAGCGCCTCCCGTAGAGGATGTGGCTGTGACTACACTGCCGGAGCTCGTAGTGCTGGGTCCCGTGGTTGTAGCCGACGGCGCGATAGCGGAACGCACGTAAATATCCTGGAGCTTATTGGGATTTTTCTGAAAGTCCGGCATGGTTTCGATCACGACGTGGTACTGATTCAACTGGGTGTAAGTGGTGTCCACCTGTCGTTGACCGAATCCGTCGTAGAGGGTTTGATCGATCATGTTGGGCGTGATACCCATACGGGAAGCCGTTACTCGGTCGATCACCAAAGAGGCCGCCAATCCTTGAGTCTGTTGGTCAGTGGCAACATCGGTCAATTCGGGGATCTGCTTTAATTTGTCCACAAGCTTGGCGGTCCACAAATTCAGTTCGTTGATGTCGGGATCTTCCAAGGTGTACTGATACTGCGTGCGGCTGACGCGGTCTTCGACCGTAATGTCCTGAACCGGCTGCATGTAAAGCGTGATTCCTTCGATTTTTTCGAGATTGGGCTGCAGGCGGCGGATGACGTCAGACGCGTTGATCTTGCGCACGTCGAGAGGCTTGAGATTTATAAGCATGCGGCCGCTGTTGAGAGTGGGGTTGGTTCCGTCGATTCCTATGAAGGAGGAAAGGCTATCGACTGCCGGGTCTTTCAAAATCACTTCACTCAGCTGTTGTTGTTTTTCGGCCATGGCCGGAAACGAAATGGTCTGGGACGCTTGGGAGATACCCTGAATGATCCCGGTGTCCTGAACGGGGAAAAATCCTTTGGGGACGATAATGTACAAGACCACCGTGAGGACCAAAGTGGCCAAGGCGACAAAGAGTGTGGCGGTTTGATATTTCAGCACCCACTTCAGCGTGCGTCCGTAAAAGGCGATAACGCTTTCGAAGGCGTGTTCTGAAATCTGGTAGAAACGCCCGCGTTGCGATTCGGGCTGATGTTTGAGCAGCTTGGAGCACATCATGGGCGTAAGAGTTAGAGAAACGATCGCGGATACCAGGATGGTTACGCTGAGCGTGACGGCGAACTCCCGAAATAATCGGCCGACGATATCACCCATGAAAAGCAGAGGAATAAGCACGGCGATCAAGGAAATGGTGAGCGAAACAATGGTGAATCCGATTTGTTCGGAGCCTTTTAGGGCAGCTTGCAGCGGGGGATCGCCCTCTTCGATGAAACGAACGATGTTTTCGATCATGACGATGGCATCGTCCACCACGAAGCCGGTGGAAATAGTCAAAGCCATCAAAGTTAAATTGTTCAGGCTGTAGCCCGCTAAATACATGACCCCGAATGTGCCGATCAGCGAGAGAGGCACGGCGACGCTGGGAATGATGGTGGCGGAAAGATTGCGGAGGAAAAGGAAGATAACCATCACGACGAGGCCGACGGTGAGCATCAGCTCGAATTCCACGTCTTGCACGGAAGCACGGATGGTGGTGGTGCGGTCGGTAAGAACGATCACGTTCACGGATGCAGGCAGATTGCTTTTAAGCAGCGGCAGCAGCTTTTGGACGCGATCTACGACTTGAATGATGTTGGCGCCGGGCTGGCGCTGGATGTTCATGATCACTGCGGGTGTGGTGTTCATCCAGGCGGCTTGCTTGGTGTTCTCAACGTCGTCGATTACACGCGCGACGTCCGAGAGAAACACGGGACTTTGGTTGTGATAGGCCACCACGACATTCTGAAAATCTTTGCTGGTTAAGAGCTGATCGTTGGCGTCGATCTGATAATCCTGATGCGGGCCGTCGAAATTGCCTTTGGCTAAATCGAGGCTGGTGCTTTGAACGGCGGTTCGGACGTCCTCCAGATTGATGCCATAGGAAGACAGCGCCGTGGGATTGACCTGGATTCGGACAGCGGGCTTTTGTCCGCCGCTGATGCTCACAAGTCCAACGCCGGTTACTTGGGCGATTTTTTCCGCTAGGCGCGTGTCAGCCAAATCTTCCACTTGAGACAGCGGGATGGTGGAAGAAGTAAGAGCTAAGGTAAGAATCGGCGCGTCCGCGGGATTTGTCTTGCTGTAAACCGGAGGAACAGGAAGATCGGCGGGCAAATAGGTTTGGGCCGCGTTGATGGAGGCTTGCACTTCCTGCTCGGCGACGTCGATGTTGAGGTCGAGAGAAAATTGCAGAACGATGACCGAGCTCCCGTCAGAGCTAGTGGAAGTCATCTGGTTCAGGCCGGGGACTTGACCAAACTGGCGCTCCAAGGGCGCGGTCACAGCGGAGGCCATCACATCGGGGCTGGCTCCGGGATAGAACGTGACCACCTGGATAATCGGATAATCAACTTCCGGAAGAGCAGAAACTGGGAGTTGCAAGAACGAAACCATTCCAGCAAGCAAAATGGCAGCCATCAATAGCGAGGTGGCCACTGGCCGTAGGATAAATGGACGAGACGGACTCACGGATGAGTGCCTCCGCCTGAACTGCTGCTATGGCCCTTGGAGTTCGAGTTTGCCGGTCCCGGGCTTTGCTGGTTAGGCGGGTTGCCACTACTACCACTGGGATTGGGATTGCTGCTGTTGGGATTAGTGCCGTTCCCGCCAGTTCCACCGCTTCCAGTGCCGGGGCTTTTGACTATGGTTACTTTGCCGCCGTTCTGCAATTTGTCGAAACCAGTGACCGCGAGCACTTCCCCAGGGTTCACACCCTGCACGGCTGCCGTATTTCCATCCGTGGTGCCTACCGTAACGGTTTGTAACGTTGACATGTTGTCGGAACTGATGACGTAAACATAGGCACCTTGTGCGTTCCGCTGGATGGCCGCAGTGGGAACCAGCGTGGCTCCGTGTTGAGTGTCTACCAGCAATCTGGAGTTCACAAATTGCTGGGGAAACAGCTCGAAGTCCTTGTTATCAAAAATAGCTTTCAGCTTCACGGTGCCGGTGGTCTGGTCGATGACATTATCGAGGGTGAGCAAGGAGCCGGAGCTGAGTTTTGTGGTTTGATCGCGCGAGAACGCGTCCACGGGCAACTTCAAGCCGTTGCGCAACTGCTTTTGGATCTGGGGCAGATAATCTTCGGCGACGCTGAAAATAACGGTGATGGGTTGAAGTTGGGTGATAACTACCAGCGCGGTAGTGCTGCCCGATGTGACAATGTTGCCGGGGTCGACTAAACGGAGGCCCACGCGGCCGCTAATGGGGGCGGTGATGCGGGTGTAGTCGACGTTTGTGGCGGCGCTGGCGACGGTGCCTTCGTCCTGTTTAACTGTGCCTTCATCCTGGTGCACAACCTGCGCCTGGTCGTCGAGTTGTTGCTTGGCGATGGCGTTGCGCTCGTAGGCTTGCTCATATCGAGTTAAATCAATTCTCGCTTCGCTCAGCACAGCCGTGTCTTTTGCCAGCGCGCCTTGGGCTTGGGTGAGGGCAGCTTGGTAGGGGCGCGCGTCAATCTCAATCAGGAGATCTCCCTTTTTCACCATCTGGCCTTCGGTGTAGGCCACATTTGTTATTTGGCCGTCCACGCGGCTGGTGATAGTTGCGGTGTAAACGGGGGTGACGGTTCCCAAGGCGTTGATGTAGACGCCGATGTCGCCTTTTCGGGCAGTCGTGGTGGAAATGGGGGCGCTAGGAACAGGCTTTTTGGCTGCAGCGGCTTCTGCTGCCTTCTCGTGTTGCCTGTAAAAGTAGAAAATCGCGAGGAACAAAAGGATGACTACTACGATCCATACCCACGTGTGGCCCGTGCGCGGGCGAGCATCCCTTCTTTCGGGCGGTTTGGTAGGCGGCGGAGCTGGAGTCGGCGGCGCGGTGGCCGTAGTGCTGGGAGAGTCTTTGGTGCTTATAGTGACCGGCGCATTGGGAGCAGCCGGAGCACTCGGCGCGCCGGGAACGTTGGGGTTGTTGCCAGGACCTGGCGCCTTAGGAGTGTTCGGGGGATTCTCAGCCAATTTGTGGTTCCTCTTTTAGGATTAGGATCTTGAACTGTTCAGGCCCTGCTAGTGAAGTTCTGTCGAATCATATTTGCGTGTCCCTGATATTAACCGAGACGGGCACTTTCCCAGCCGTTTTGATGCGCAGCAGCAAGGTAGTCCGGCGAATATAGCCTCACGCATAAGTCCAACTAAAGAAGTGCATTACTTTCCGACGATCCAAACGGTCATTTGGTTACACGCAACTCTGATACTCATAGCGAAATGATAAGCGCCGCGGTCTCAGCATTCGGCAAAGGCAAACCTGCGCAAGGAAATCGAGTTAGGATGCATTAACGGGAGGGGAATCCGCACCTGTCTGAACACGGATGCTCCGAAAAAGCGACTTAACCGGCTGGGGATGTTCCAGGAAGTCAGCGCAACAGTCGGTTTCGGTGGGCTGGGTGAAAGTGAGAAGGCAAAAAAAACGGCGCACCTTGTTTTTGCAAGGTGCGCCGTCGGTTAAGGTTTAGCGGTTACTTACTCCGTCCCGAAAATGCCCGTAGTGAGCAGATTGGGGGTTGCGGGTGTGCCAGAATTCGCCAGGTAGCCGGTATAAAAGTACGTATTGCCGACTGTCAGGCTGCTGAATCCTCCGCTCACCGTGCCGCTATATGTGGTAGAGGCGCTCGTCGTTCCGGTAAGCGAGGTAACGCCATTGCCCGTGTAGAACGAATTCAGGCCCGTGACCGTGAAGTTCGGCGCTGCAGGGGCGGTGAAGGTACCGGAGACGTTACCTGGAAGCAGTTCGATCGCGTCTGCCGTGACGGAGCCAATCACGGCTGGTGGTCCGACGACTGGCGGAACGAACGCGCAGGTTGCCACGCCGGCAACAAGTGGGCACGCGTCAATAAAGACATTCTGGCCCACTACCAAGTCCCCTGGGGCGGCAAACGACGATCCGGCCGGCAGTGCGGCGCCAGTCGAATTGCTGAATACCGCAGTCCCGGTGAAGCCAAGACCGAGGACTTGTCCAACGCTAATGCCAATGATGTTTCCTGCGGGTACAGCAGTTACAACCACCTCAGGAGTTGCGCCAGTTTCAACGATGGTCCCTTGGAACGCACCTGCAGAGGTGATGCCGGGGTTGCCAGCGATGTTGTCGGCGGTGAATTGGACTGGATTGGTGTTAGAAGCGCTGTACGAAAGTGTGTCGAAGTCGCCCAGCTGAACGCATGCAATCGTGTTCGGGGTGGCGCAAGTGTTGTAGTTGGTGACGGTAGTGCTGGAGCCAATGTTAAGAGTCAAAGGCAGACCGGTGGCGTTGTCAGTTAGGGTGATGCTAGTCGCGCTAATACTGCTCACGGTTCCTGACACGTTGTTGACGTCAATCAAGTTGCCATCTGCACCGACGGCCCCTTGGGTAACGGAAACGATCGGGTTAAATGACAAAGTTGCTGGACCCGACCCGGTGGACACTAGCGAACCGGTCACGTCCAACCCGACGATAAACGATGCTGGAGTTCCCGCGGTGAGTGTGATTGCGCTCGGAAACGTAACGGTTGCCGACGTGGCGCTCACCACCGGTGAAAGCTGACAGAAGATGGGTGGCGTGCCAACTGCATTCGTATTGTCGCAAGAGTTCGTGCCGTCTGTGAAGTTGGCACCGGGATCGACACTGACGGTGGCTGATATCGGCGACGAGAAAGTGATAAAAGCGCCGACGTAAGTATTTGCCGTCACGGCTGCGTTCGCCACCACGTCAAGCTGACTTGGGTTCGAGAGAGCCGAAAACTGGACGGTGCTGGGACCCCCACCGCTGGCTGGGAAAATGGTTTGACCTGTCGGGCAGGTAGTGTCACCCGTGTCGGACGACGTCAAAAGGCAAACCCCGGTAACCGTCGCCTGCACCGAAACCAAATTTACTCCTGTCGGCAATACTTCGCCTGCTGCGGGCGTTGTATCCGATATTGACACGACTACAGGAACATTGTTCGACGGCGGAGGAGTGGAGTGACCGCTACCACCGCAACCTCCGAGAAAAGCTAATGCTAATGGCAGAGCTGCCAAAGCTAGAATCTTCTTGCGCACGTAAAAATCCTCCTCAGGAAATTTTAACCTACGCCACTATGATGCAATTTTCAATTAACCCCCGCATCGGGTAATTCCTGTATTTCCATGCTGGAATTAACTGTCGTCTGCACTGCAACAAAGAGAATCTCTTACCTGGGTTTGTAACGCGATTCTCTGGGACTTCGTAGCAAGGTTCAACAATATTTGATAGATTTTGCCGCACACCAATGTGCGCAGCAATAACCCCGCAAGAGCGTACATGTTTAGGATTCCTTTCGCAAGCTAAACAAATTAGTGTGCTAATTAGTAATGCCTCGGTTGGGGCGGATTCGAGGGCGGATGAAGATCCTGGACCTATTATTTGGAAAACCTCTGGCGGCTTCCGACGAAAGAGCGGAACAGCTGGGTATTGCCGCGGGAATTCCAATTTTCGGACTGGATGCGCTTAGTTCCGCGGCATACGGCCCGGAAGCGGCGCTGACGCTGTTGATTGGGCTAGGGACGGCGAGCGTCGCCTACATTATTCCAATCAGCTCCAGCATCATCGTGCTACTGGGTATCGTTTATTTTTCCTACCGGCAAACGATTGCGGCGTATCCCGGAGGAGGAGGTTCCTACACCGTCGCTTCGGAAAATCTTGGGACCTTTGCTGGATTGCTGGCGGCTGCGGCCTTAATGATTGATTACATTCTCACCGTGGCGGTGGGAATTTCCGCCGGAGTGGGCGCGCTTGTTTCCGCGGTACCAAAACTTTTACCGCACACGCTGTTCTTCTGTTTGATCATTTTATTTCTGATCACCGGCATTAATCTTCGAGGGACGCGACAGGCAGGAATCGTTTTTATGTTTCCGACTTACATATTTATCGTGAGCTTGCTGGCTGCGCTTGGGTTGGGGGTTTTTAAGTCAGTGATGGCAGGAGGACATCCAGTACCGGTGGTGGCGCCACCGGCACCGGGGCCGGCGATCGCGGCGGTTAGTGTTTGGCTGCTACTGAAATCTTTCTCCAGTGGCTGCACGGCGATGACCGGCGTGGAAGCGGTGAGCAACGGGGTGCGCGCCTTTCGCGAGCCGGTGGTGGATAGCGCAAGGCGCGTGCTTACGATCATCATCGGCCTTTTGATGGTGATGCTTGCAGGAATCGCTTATCTGGTACGCGCTTACCATATTGTTGCGACCGATCCGGGAAAAGATGGATATCAGAGCATTCTTTCGATGATTGTCGCGGCGGTAGCGGGGCGCGGCGTTTTCTATTACATCACGATTGGGTCGGTGCTATTGGTGCTGGCGTTGTCCGCCAACACCGCGTTTGCCGATTTTCCGCGATTGTGCCGCGCGATCGCGTCGAATGGCTATCTTCCCGATTCTTTCAGCCTTCGCGGACGCCGGCTGGTGTACTCGCGAGGAATTTATGTGCTGGCCATCCTGGCCGGCTCGCTTTTGATTCTGTTCCGTGGCGTCACCGATCGGTTAATTCCGCTTTATGCCGTGGGTGCGTTTCTGGCGTTCACTCTTTCACAGGCCGGGATGGTGGCGCATTGGAAGAAGAACAAAGGCCCGGGGTCGAGACGGAGTATGTTCATCAATGGCTTGGGCGCTTTTGCCACGGGCGTGACGGTGATCGTCGTGCTAGTAGCGAAGTTTGTGGAGGGAGCGTGGGTCACGGCGCTGCTCATCCCCGCTTTGCTTTTTCTGATGTTCCGGGTGAGACGATATTTTGTGGGTGTGGAACTGGAGCTGTTCAGCAAGGAGCCACTGGACACGACCAAATGCAAACCGCCGGTCGTGGTTTTACCCGTCCAGACGTGGGGCAAGCTGACTCAGAGAGCCTTGCAATTTGCTCTAACCATCACAAGCGACATTCACGCTGTGCACGTGTGCAGGGAAGAACAGAAGGAACAGTTAAAGGATGAATGGAAGAGGCTGGTAGAAGAGCCGGCGCAACGGGCCGGATTACCAGTGCCGAAATATGTGGAGTTGCAATCGCCGTATCGCCTGGTGATCACACCCATCGTGGAGTACGTGCTGAAGATTGAGGCGGAACACCCGTCGTGCCAAATTGTGTTAGTAGTTCCGGAGTTAATCGAGCAGCATTGGTATCATTACGTTTTACAAAGCAATCGCGCGGAGTTATTGAAGGGACTGATGCTGCTGCGAGGAAATGACAACGTTGTAATCGCCAATTTGCCTTGGTACCTGAAGCGGACTGAAATTTAGCGACCAGGCCTTCGGCGATGAGCGATCATTCATTACCGTTTTTTTTGGGCGCGCCGGCGCTTTGTTGGCTTCCGATTGAGGGGGACGGGAGTGGCGGCAGCGTTTTGCAATAGCAGAAGAAAAGCTTGCGCATCGGGCGAAAGGGCGCGATGTCGGGGATGGATCACATCGAGGTTTCGCCGCAACGGTTCCGCGTTGATGATTTCGATGGCGACCAGTTTGCCGCGCCGCAATTCAGTGGTGACCGCAATTTGCGGAAGGAAACTGAGACCGAGTTTGCGCTCCACCATTTTTTTAGCCGCTTCGATTGTTTCCACTTCCAAGACGACGTTTGGCAGCAAACCGGCGCGGCGGAAAAGGCCCTGACTGAGAGTCCAATCGCTGGAACCCCGATCGAAAAATATGAGTGGCCAGGATTCGGTCTCTTCCAAGCGAACTTGCCTTTGTTGGGCGGCCGCGTGTGCGGGATGGCCTACGAGTATTAGAGGATCATCGCGCAGGGTGGTGGTTTCGACTCCCGGGTGATGCAGGGAACGCGCCACGCCGATGTCGGCTTCACCATCCAGAACCATTTTTAAAACCTGCAGGGAATTTCCGGAGCGAAGATTAACCAGTACCTTCTGATTTTTGGACTGGTACTCCTTCATCACGTCCGGCAGAAAATAAGTGCAAATCGAAAGAGCGGCGGCGATGTTAAGCACACCGCCCGCTGCGGGCTGCGGAACGTGGACGGCTTGCCGGGCGAGCGCCACGGTGCGCAGCAATTGTTCGGCCACCGGGCGAAGAGCTTTGCCGGCAGGGGAAAGCGCCACGTTGGAGTGCACGCGGGTGAAGAGTTTTACGCCTAGAGATTCTTCCAAGGCTCGGATGCGCGCGCTGATGGCGGGCTGGCTGACGCGTAAGGCTCCGGCGGCGCGGTGAAATCCGCCATAGCTGGCCACGGCTAAGAAAGTTTCGATTTGATCGATTTCCAAGCGCCACCTCCGACTACAGTTTCTACCGTAGAACCATTGTACTGGAACCGATAACACAATTCTATCAAGATGATAAGGACAATCAGTTTGACTGATTAGGGGTGGCGGCGCACAATCGCTCGAACGTTGCCACTCGAGAGTTCGCGGCGACGTCCCGGCCCACGCAGATAGCTTTCCAGGCCCAGCTTGGGCAAGGACTTAACACGGATTCCACTATAGAGAGGCGACACCATGGCCAGCAACGGAAACTCCTCGAACGGCAATTCCTCACCGGGACAGAATGATTGGGAAACGAATCCTCGCTGGAAGGGCGTGACACGTCCTTATTCGCAGGCGGACGTGGAAAAATTGCGCGGCTCGGTGCCTATCGAGCACACCCTGGCAAAGCTAGGCGCTGAGCGGCTGTGGAAGCTGCTGCACGAAGAACAGTTCGTTCGCGCGCTGGGTGCGACGACGGGTAATCAAGCGGTGCAACAAGTGAAAGCAGGGCTGAAGGCAATTTATGTGAGTGGATGGCAGGTGGCGGCGGATGCGAACAATGCCGGGCAAATGTATCCGGACCAAAGTTTGTATCCGGCTGACAGCGTTCCCAATCTTGTGCGGCGAATTAATCAGGCGCTGATGCGCGCCGATCAAGTTCATCACGCGGAAGGAAAAGACGACACTTATTGGTTCGCTCCTATGGTTGCTGATGCCGAGGCGGGGTTCGGCGGCAATCTGAATGCCTTTGAATTAATGAAAGCCATGATTGAGGCGGGGGCGGCGTGCGTACATTTTGAAGACCAATTATCTTCGGCCAAGAAATGCGGGCACCTGGCGGGAAAAGTTCTGGTTCCGACGGTTGAAGCGATTCACAAATTGGTGGCGGCGCGGCTGGCTGCGGATGTGTTGGGCGTGCCCACTTTGATTCTGGCGCGAACGGACGCCGATAGCGCCACGCTTTTGACCAGCGATCACGATCCACGCGATCGGGAATTCATCACCGGCGAGCGTACGGCCGAGGGATTTTTCCGCATTCGCGGCGGAGTTAAATCGGCCATCGCGCGCGGGCTGGCCTACGCGCCTTATGTGGATTTGATTTGGTGTGAAACTTCGAAGCCCGATTTGGCGGAAGCGCAGGAATTCGCGGAAGCCATTCACGCTAAATATCCCGGCAAAATGCTGGCCTACAATTGCTCACCATCGTTCAACTGGAAGAAAAACCTGGACGACGCTACGATCGCGCGTTTTCAGGATGCGCTGGCTTCGATGGGATACAAATTCCAGTTCATAACCCTGGCCGGATTCCACGCGCTAAATTTGACCATGTTCGATCTGGCGCGCACGTACAAGCAGAGTGGGATGACGGCTTATTGCGAGCTGCAGGAAAAAGAATTCGAATCGGAACGAGCGCATGATTACGAGGCGGTGAAGCATCAGCGATTCGTCGGCACGGGATATTTCGATGCGGTGCAGCAGGTCATTACGAGCGGGACGGCTTCCACGACGGCGATGGAAGGATCAACGGAGGCGGAACAGTTCGAACACTCGCCCAAGGTAAAGACGAACCCTGCCAATACGCCGAGGCCTTCGGAGCGTCGCGTTCCGGTAATGGCGGCAAAGGCGTCTGCTACCGCCGCCGACTAGCTTCGTTGCGCTAGCACGATCTTCGATGTAGTGATGGCTTGTCCCACGTGGCGCTGGGTGTGATCGGCTAGGTGAACCAGTAAGCCGCCCAAAGTTGTTGGCAATTTCTGTTGGCCTACTTCGCGCTGGTCGTCGAGCCGAGTTAGATCGAATGCGCGAATTCGCTCGGCGCTTGTTCGGAGCACGGCATTCAATTCTTCAAACAACTCCTCGTGTTTTGCAGATGCATCTAATTCCGATTTCATCTTGGCGAACTGATCCGCGGAGAGTGGGTGTCCTTCGGCGTAGCTGAGCAGGCGGTCGAGACTGCGCGCGATGTGACGAACGTGGAAGGCAATCGGAGCGAGACCCGCGGGACGAGCATTTAGTTCCGCCTCGCTTAGCGAGCGGCACCAGCGATCCAGGTCTTCTTTTGCGAGTTCCAGGGCATGCAATACGGCTCGCGGGACGGCTGGAACGTCCCTAAGCGTACCGCGCAGCCACGGTTCGGGCGATTGATTCGGCTTCATTAGGAAATCCTCCTGCGCAAACTCGTGCGAACGGATATCTTTGCAATGCTTCGCGATTATCGGTGGAGAGCTGTCTTGTCATACGCAATCCTGTGCGATAGAGTAGCCGCCTTTCCAGCGGGGCGAAACCGAAATGCCGGTCGCGGCGAAAAACGAAAAACTTAAAGTTTTGATTCGCCGGGCTGCGATCCAAAAGCGCGTTCGCGAGGTGGCCCATCAAATTACCAGAGATTTCAAGGGAGAGCGCGTACATCTGGTGGGAGTTTTGAAGGGGGCGTGCATTTTTCTTTCCGACCTGGTGCGCGAGATCAGCCTGGAAACTTCGATCGATTTCATTGCCGTGTCTAGTTACGGCAAAGGGAAGCAATCTTCCGGGCAAGTACGCGTGCTGAAGGATCTAGATAGCAGCATCCAGGGGCTCAATGTTGTGGTGGTGGAAGATATACTGGATACGGGGCTGACGTTGAGTTACTTATTGCGCGTTCTGCGGCAAAGAAAGCCCAAGACATTGAGCGTTGCGGCGCTGTTGGATAAACCTTCGCGGCGGATCAAGGACGTCAAGGGCGACTATATTGGTTTTACGATTCCTGACCAGTTTGTGGTGGGGTACGGATTGGATTATGCGGAGCGTTATCGGAATTTGAAAGACGTTTGCGTCCTGAAATTGCCGGGGGAATGAATTTGTCACTTACCGAGTCCCAAATTGCCAGGTTGATCGATCACACGCTGCTGAAGCCGGAAGCTTCGCGCGACGACATTCAGAAGCTTTGCGACGAAGCGCTGGATTACGGATTTGCGTCGGTTTGCGTGAATCCCTGGAATGTTCCGCAGGCGGCGGAATTGCTCCGCGACAGCGAGGTGCGCGTTTGCACCGTAGTTGGATTTCCGCTTGGCGCAACGTTGTCGATTGTGAAAGTTCTGGAAGCAAGCGAGGCAATCAAGGCCGGGGCACAAGAAATTGACATGGTCATAAATGTTGGGGCGCTGAAATCCGGGCAAGATGCGCTGGCGGAAGCGGATATTCGGGGCGTTGTGGAACAGAGCCATGGCGCCGGCGCCCTGTGCAAAGTGATTCTGGAGACGGCGCTGCTTAGCAATGAAGAAAAAGTTCGCGGGTCTCTGCTCGCGAAAAAAGCCGGCGCGGATTTCGTGAAGACTTCAACGGGATTTGGTCCTGGCGGAGCCACGGTGGAGGATGTGCGGTTGATTCGTGAAACCGTGGGGAGCGGCACGGGGATCAAAGCAGCCGGAGGCGTGCGTTCGTTGAGCGACCTGCAAAAAATGGTGCAGGCCGGGGCTACCAGAGTTGGTTCGAGCTCCGGCGTGAAAATTGTGGAGGAATTTCGCGGCGCGACTCCCGCAAGTTCGGCTGGCGCGAGCGGCAAATATTAACTTCGCTGAATTTTCCTGGGATTCCCCCGCGGTCTTTAACGCACGGCTGTTATAATCAGCCGAAAATTGGCGGCCGACGAGATTGTTTCGATTCGCGCGGGCCGAAAATCAGCCTCGGCGGGGACCGGGGCATTCGATTTACTTACTATGGATTCGCTTGGACTCAACTCGAAAGTGGAAATCCCGGCTGAAACTCTTGCCATCCTTGCGGAGATCAGCGAGGAAATCAACGCGTCCCTGAATTTGGACGAAGTGCTGGCTAGCGCGGCGGCACAAATCAAGCGCCTGATCGATTACGAAATTTTTGCGGTCGTGCTGCCTGAAGAAGGCACGGACCAAATGTATTTTCGTTTTGCGATCGGGCATCGGCCGGAAGTCGTGAAACACTGGCGCATTCCCATGGCGGAGGGAATTATTGGCTCGGCCGCGGCAACGGGCCAATCGATTCGCGTGGGTGACGTTCGAAACGACCCGCGTTATTTGAATGCGCTGGACGCCGTGCGATCTGAATTGGCTGTGCCGCTGATTGTGCGCGGGCGCGTGGTTGGCGTGCTGGACATCGAGAGCAGCCAGGCTGATTATTTCACGACCGATCAGCAGAACATTTTGACGCTGGTGGCCAGCCGCATCGCGGGCGCCATTGAGAACGCCAGACTATTCGAGCATGAGAAGAATCAAGCGGAGACGTTGTTACTGCTGAACGAGGTGGCGCGCGAAGCGAACTCTTCTCTCTCGGTGGAAGAAGTCTTGCGTCGGGCGGCAGAACTTACCAAACGGCTGATCGATTACCAGATTTTTTCCATTTTGTTGTACGACGAGAATGACAAGGTTTTTCGTCATCGCGTCACGGTGAAATTCGGGCAGCGTACGCAGGAAAAATATGCGGTGCCTGGGCACGAAGGCATTGTGGGCGCGGCTGCTTCGACGCGGCGTCCTGTGGTGGTTCCGGACGTGAAGGCCGATCCGCGCTATTTAATGGTCAATCCGGAGACACGCTCGGAGATGGCTGTGCCGATGCTTTACAAGGACCGCGTGATTGGCGTGATGGACCTGGAGAGTCCGCAGCTAAACTATTTCACTCCCGACCACGTGCAGGCGCTTTCGATCCTTGCGGCGCATCTGGCGGTGTCCATTGAAAACGCACGACTCTACGAGCAGGTAGCGCGAGACGAAGCGCGCATGGAGCGAGACTTGAGCGCCGCGCGGCGCATTCAAGGTGCCTTGCTGCCTCGATTGCCGGGACCCGAGTACGGGCTCGATATTGCAGCGCGAGTCGTTTCGTCGCGCGAGTTAAGTGGCGACCTCTACGATTTTCTGCGCTACGGGCCGCAGGAATTGGCGATTGCGATGGGCGACGTTAGCGGAAAGGGAAGCGCGGCGGCGCTGTATGGCGCAGTGGCGATCGGGACGCTGCGCAGTTTGGGTCCGCAGAAACTTCCTCCCGCTGAAATGCTTCGAGCAGTTAATGGATTTTTGGGCGAACGGCGGATCGAAGGGCGATTCATGACGCTGTGTATCGCGACCTGGCATCGTGGGCGTCATAAGCTGCGTATATCCAATGCGGGACAGGAACAGCCGTTCCTTTATCACGGCGGCAAGTGCGAAAGAATTCCGCTCGAGGGATTTCCGCTGGGCATGTTTGAAGATGCTACGTACGATCAGAAAAGCTACATTCTCAACTCCGGCGACATACTGGTGTTCTACTCCGACGGCATTGGCGATACGCAGAATCCTACGACCATGGAGTTTTACGGCCACGACCGGCTCGGAGTTCTGATTGTCGAAAACCATATGCAGGCGGCCGGTGACATCGCGGATCGTATATTGGAAGCGGTGGATGGGTTTTCCGATGGGCGGCATGCGTTTGACGATCGCACGCTGGTGGTGTTGAAAGTAAAGTGACCATCCGGCGAGGATCGTCATCCCGAACGGCGCAACGCGCCGGAGGGATCTCCCTTGAATGCCTCTAACGTTTTTCAGCGTTCTCCCCAGCGAAGTTTGTTCCGCAATACTTCGTAGTAAGTCTTCCGCGGCGGGCGCACAAACTTAACCTTGGACGAAGATTTGGTGATGACCACGTGATCCTGCGGCTCGAGTTGAAATCCAATTTGACCGTCGAGCGTTAAGTACACGGGCTCGTGCGCCGCGGTGAAATCCAGCTCCACGCGTGAGGTATCGGGGATTACGAGCGGCCGGTTGGTCAACATGTGCGGACAAATCGGCGTGATGACGAACGCGTCCAAGTCTGGCTGGAGAATCGGGCCGCCTGCGGCGAGGGAATAAGCAGTGGAGCCCGTGGGAGTGGCCACGATAATTCCATCCGCGCGGTAGCGACCGACGTGGCGTGAATCCACAAACACGTCGAAATCCAGCATACGCGCAAGAGCCGCTTTGTTGGCCACCGCTTCGTTCAATGCCCGCTCGTGCTCGGCAGCTTTCCCGCTGCGCAGAATTTCGGCTTCCAGCATCATGCGTTCCCCGATACGGTGCTCGCCTTTTATAACTTGCTCGAGAAGAGGATAAAGCTCGTCGAGAGTAACGCTGGTAAGAAAACCTAGGCCGCCGAGATTCACGGCGAGAAGGGGGACGTTCTGGCCATGCAGAGCGCGCGCGGCGGAAAGAAGCGTGCCGTCGCCGCCCAGAACGATGATGAGATCAACTTTTTGGCCCAGCGCTTCGCGCGCTAACGCCGGGAAATTGGTGTGGATGCAGGCTTCCGTTTCCAGGTCCACAAAAACTTCGATTTGGCGCGCTCGCAGCCATTCCCCTAGAGGAGGAACGACGGACGAGACCATTTCTTTGACTGGTTTGCAGATGATGCCGGCGGCGCGAATCATTTGGAGGGAAATTCTACTCTACCCGCGCACGCGGGCGTGGAGAAAAAACTCCTGATTACCCTCGGCTCCGGTTAAATGGCTTGCACGCACGCCTAGAATGTCCAGAGATAATTCGGCGGCTGCGGCGGTCACGCGTTCGATTGCTTTCTGATGCAGCAGATTGTCGCGAACGATGCCGCCTTTACCGACTTCGCGTTTTTCCAGTTCAAATTGTGGCTTGATAAGTATCAGGAAATCGGCGCCTCCGACTGCCAGCGGAACAATTGCCGGAAGAACCTTTGTGACCGAGATAAACGACACGTCCATGGTGACGAGGGAAGCCCGCTCGGGAAGTTCCTGGGCTCGCAAATAGCGCGCGTTGCGTTCGATCGCGACTACCCGGGGATCCTTGCGCAGCTTCCAGTCCAGTTGGTCCGCGGAGACGTCCACGGCGTAAACGCGCAGGGCGCCTTGTTGCAGCAGGCAGTCCGTGAAACCTCCGGTGGAGCTTCCGACGTCCAGGCAAACTTTCCCTTGGGGGGAGGCGCCAAAATCTTCCAACGCGCCTTCAAGTTTTAGACCGCCACGGCTTGCGAAACGCAAAGTCTCGCCGATAATTTCAATTTGAGAGTCGCTTGCGATTTGCGCGCCGGGCTTTTCGATTTTTTGACCGTGGACGAGAATGTTTCCTGCCAGAAGCATGGCTTGAGCTTTCTCGCGCGAAGGAGCCAAACCGCGTTCGACAATCAGGACATCAATACGCGACTTTCCTGGACGCGCTCGCTTCTGGGAAGCGTTGGGAGCTGCATCATCGTTGGGCGGATTCGATTTCATGGGCGGGTTTTCTAGCGATCTTAGTTCCGACGCACGACCAGGAATTGAGCGAGTTGACGAAGCCGCGTTGCACGTTGACCATAACAATCAAGTTCAAGCAGGGCTTTGGTTTCCAGGTCGTTGGCAATCTCGCGAGATTTTTCCAGACCATATAGAGCGGGGTAGGTGGCTTTTTGTTGGGCTTGGTCTTTGCCCGCGGTTTTTCCGAGCGCAGCAGAGGATTCAGAGACGTCCAAAATGTCGTCAACTACCTGGAAGGCCCAGCCGATCTGCTGGCCGAAGCGCCGCAAGCGCTCGACGTCTTCGTCATTAGCTCCACCAGCAATCGCGCCGGCGACAATCGAACCGCAAATCAACGCCGCCGTTTTCGAGCGGTGAATGTATTCCAACATGGCGCCGTCGGCAGGCTTTTTCTCCGCCTCGATGTCCGCCACTTGTCCGCCAACCATGCCATCGACGGTTCCAGCAGCAGCGGCGATTTCAGAAATGACCCGCACGCGGCGAGCTGGTTCGATTGCGGAACTTGCAAGCGTCTGAAAAGCAAGGGTGAGTAGCGCGTCGCCGGCCAGGATGGCTATGGCATCGCCGAACACTTTGTGATTGGTGGCTTTTCCGCGGCGAAGGTCATCGTTGTCGAGCGCGGGTAGATCATCGTGGATCAAAGAATATGTGTGAATAAATTCGAGGGCGCAGCCAACGGGAATCGCGGGGCTGGGATCGGAAGGAAAAAGTTTTGCCGACTCGTAGCAAAGGAGGGGCCGAATACGTTTGCCGCCGGCGAAAACGCTGTAGCGCATGGCGCGGTGGATGGAAACCGGCGGCGTGGACTCCGCCGGCAAGAGTTTTTCGAGCGCGGCCTCGATTGCAGCGTGGTCCTGCTGGAAAAAATCCGGCGTGCTCACGCAATCACCGGTGCGATGCCGAAAGATCGATGAAAAAACAGAGGCAAGTTATGCCTTATGGGACGGGCCATTGTCCGGATTGAAAGGCTCGGCCACAATTTTGCCGTCCGCTTTCTTCAATAGAATTTCTACGCGGCCTTCGGCCTCTTCCAGTTGCTTCTGACACTCGCGCGACAGAGTAACTCCTTCCTCAAAGAGCTTCATGGCCTCATCGAGCGAGAGGTCCGGGCCTTCCATGCGCTTCACGACTTCTTCAAGCCGCGTGAGTGATTTTTCGAAATCGCCTTTGCGCGGCGGCTCTGTAGGTGCTGGTTTGTTCCCCGCTGGGTTCATTCTTCCTCGTCGCGCTGCGCCAAGAGCGCGTTTTAGATTTCGCCAGGCAGCATTCTAGCGCACGTAAGAGAATGCCAACAAGTTCTTGTCGATTTTACGGCTAGCGATTCTGCGTATTGGTGGCCGGCAGCAGAGTCAGCCGGTGTGCGCGCGTAGCTTCTTCGGCGCTTTCGCTGAAGGGAGCTGCGATCCCGCGACCTGCGAACCATTCAGGAAATTGGTCGCGATAGTGCGGGCTGGCGTACTGTCCGCTTTCCCCGGTGGGAATCTCCATCAGCGAGTTGTCAAAATTAGAAAGGTCGCTGACCGATCGCATGGCGGGACCATGTCCTATACCCATGGCACGGATGGTGTCGAGCGTGCCGCCTTGCTCGTAAGGCCCGATACTCAGCAGCCAGTGCAGCGCTCCGGAACGGCCGAGCGGATGGGCCATGTCGAGGGTATGCAGGCGGCCCCAATTCCAACTGGCGGAATCGGTTCTGCCGGTGTGCTTTTCGAGATTGGCGGCGGCTTGCTCGGCACTGGCCGAGAGTAGATCGTCGTAACTGCTAAAATCGCTGGGGAGCCAATTCGCTGGGCGTTGGCGCAAAATGTTCTCCAGAAAAACTTTGTCGCGCCACCAGACGTCGTTGTAAACGCTCAGGGGTTCCCAGAGCTCGTATTTCTTTGAGATTTCGTCATGGAGATAGGGAGCGAGCAAGTTATGCAACAAAGCGTGACGCGTGTATTCGACGAACGAGGTTTCGACCGAGCCGGCTGTCGCGTGCGCGTCCCAATTGTTCAGAGCGGCAATTAATTCTTGCGTTCGCGGGTCCTTTGGTTGGGTCTTGCTAGCCGCGGCGATTAGCTGGCTGGCAAGAAATTTGTTCGGAAGGCTGAGAACGTCGTTTTGGATAGCGTTGCAATCCGCTGGGAGCAAACCAGTACGTCCTGCCAGCAATTCGTATATTCGCCCTGTGCGATACGGGCCAGCTTGGCGATCGGTCAAAAAATATTTGTAGCTGGGGCCAACGGTATACGCGTTTGCGGTGGCGATGATTCCATCCAAAGGATTCAAGGCGCGCGGTAATTCTTCGAACGGGATGTAGCTGGTCCATTCGAATTGGTCGGTATCCCCTGGAACGGGCAGCGCGCCATTGCCATTTGCACGAATGGGAATGTGCGCGGGAATGGTGAACCCGATGTTGCCATCCACGTCGGCGTAAATCGTATTTTGCGCGGGACCTGCAATTCGCTGCGTGGCAGCCAAGAATTCATGCCAGTTCTGCGCTTGCCCCAGGAGCGGAAAACCGAAATCCAGGCCACCGGGTTCTAGCGCCGTCCAGCGAAGCGCATAACGCACGGCGGAAGGAGAGTTCGAGTCTCCGTACACAATAGGGCCATGGCGGGTGGAGACCACGGCAATCGCTCGATCGCGCTTGCCTCGCACATGAATTATTTCTGAACGAATACTGGCGGTAAGCCATTTCCCGTTGGCGCGGTACTGCGAAGAGTGAGCGGGATCGAAAGTTTCCTCGTAGAGGTCCTGCACGTCAGCATTGCTATTGGTGAATCCCCACGCGATGCGATCGTTATGCCCAATGATCACGAGCGGTGCGCCGGGCAGGGCGAAGCCTGCGACATTCCATCCCGGCGCGGTTAGATGGATAACGTACCAGAGCGCCGGCACGCTGAGTTGAAGATGTGTGTCGTTGGCAAGAAGCGGTTTTCCCGAGGCTGTGTGGGCGCCGCTGACCACAAAATTGTTGCTGCCGATGATCTGGGAAGATTCTTCTTCGAATTGCGCCAGGACCGCGCGGGCGGAATCCCATTCTTGCCTGATGAAAGGCGGGGCCTGGGGCGGAGCGAGACCTGGTGGGATCCTGGACGCCTCCGCACGACGCAACACGAAGCCGCCAACTATGAAATGATCCTGTGGGGAAAAGCTAGCAAACATTTGCTGCGCGCGTTGGGGCCCTACTTTTTGAATCACCCACTGGCGATTCAATTTTTCCTTCCACGTGGAGGTGAGCGTTTTGTACATGTACAGACTGATGAGGTAGGTATCCGCCGGGGTCCAGGGACGCGGCTGATAACGCAGCAAAGCAAATTCCATGGGCAGGCGGGAACGATGCTGGTCTAGGTACTGATTTACGCCGCGCGCGTACGAATCCAGAAGATTACGAATGTCGGGAGGAGAATCTGCGGCGGCGCGTTCGGCCGCTTGACGCATACCGAGCGTGCGATTTTCTTCGTCAAACGAAAGCGCGACTTCGCCGAAGATTTCAGCCAGGTCGCCAGCAGCTGCGCGGCGGAGCAAATCCATCTGCCACAGGCGATCCTGCGCCAGCACGTAGCCTTGCGCGGTAACCAAATCGTCCACCGATTTCGCGCGGATCCAGGGACGACCCCAATGGTCGCGGTCGATCATGACGGCTTCTTTCAGCCCGGGGACTTGGACGCTGCCATCGAGTGCGGGAAGCGAGTGGTGCATGATCCAGCAGCCCACAATCAGCGTGACTCCGGCGAACAGGAGGAGTACCGCGACGATGCCGCGGAAAATTCGGTAGGTGCGCGTTATTTTACTTGTTTTTGTTGCTCTCAACTGGCGGCGGAGTTTAGCGCAGCGAACGAGAAGCGCGCAACCGCCCTTTCAGGGTAGAGGAGTGAGGATTCGATTCAGGACCGCTTTCAAGGAGTAAATTCTCAGCTTGTCAGAGTAGCGCATGGAGGCTTGGAATTCTCCCGCTGAGCCGCTGGTATTGGTAAAATTCCCGGATGGCTGGGCCATCTCTCCCTCCCTTATGTTGTGGCTACCTGAGTGTGGAGCTCTGCTCGGAACAAGGGTGGCTTCCGCGCTTAGCTGAGGGCGCGCGCAGATGGTAGCTCTACACCTCTTCGCGGTACTCGCTCTAGTGGCGGTGAACGCATTTTTCGCTGCGGCGGAGTTCTCTCTTGTGGCCGTGCGTCTCTCGCGTGTGCGGCAACTGGTTGAAAAGGGGGACGCGCGGGCGAAAATTGTGGAGTCGCTTCTTGCCGATTTGAGCCGCGTGGTTTCGGGCGTGCAAGTGGGAATCACCCTGGCCAGTCTTTCGCTCGGATATCTTGGGGAAATTACGCTGTCGGGAATTTTGAGTCCACTGGTGCAGGCGATTCCGCGGCCGTGGGCCGCTGTGATTGCACATGGAGTGGCGTTAGCAACCGCGTTCGCCTTGCTGACCGTGCTGCAAGTTGTTTTAGGCGAGCTGGTGCCGAAGAGTCTGAGCCTGGCGCGGGCGGAACGCGTTGCTTTGATTATTGCGCGACCGTTTCACTGGTTCTTGAACACCTTTCGTTGGGCCATCGATTTGCTCGATGGCTTCGCTGAAAAAATTGTGGGCGCGCTCGGAATTGTTTCTCCGCATAGCCATACGCTGGTGCGGTCCACCGAGGAACTGCAAGTGATGATGCAGCAGGCGCAGGACCGCGGTTTGTTGCCCGCCCCGGAAGTGAAATTCATTCAAGCAGCCATGGGGTTACATCAGGTCGAGGTGCGCGAGGTGATGGTGCCGCGTCCGGACGTGCATGCGCTTCCGGCGGACGCCAGCCTGGAAGACACGATGAAGATGTTTGCTACGACGCAGCGGTCGCGTATCCCTGTTTACGAAGGCACGCTCGATCATATTCTCGGCTTCGTACATATCAAGGATATGATTTGGGTCTTGTTAGAACGTGCGCGCCGCGCGGATGAACAAATTTCGACGCCTGAATTCCAGTTGCGAAACATGCTGCGAGATGTGTTGATCGTTCCGGAAACAAAACCGGTGAGTGAACTGTTGGTAGAGTTTCGTTCGCGGCGCACCGGGCTGGCGATGGTGGTGGACGAATTCGGAAGCATTCTCGGGCTTGCCACGCTGGAAGACATTCTGGAGCAAATGGTAGGCGAGATTCACGACGAGTTCGACGTGGTGGAGCATCCATTGGTTTTGCCGGACGGCGGGATGATTTTTGACGCTGCAATCAACGTGCGCGAGTTGGAGACACAATACAACATTATTTTGCCGGATGATCCATCGTACGAAACGATCGGCGGATTCGTGCTGAACCGGCTCGGATTTATTCCGCGCGGCGGCGAAAGTTTTGAAGCGGATGGATATCGTTTCACGGTGATGGAGATGGAACACCGTCGCGTCTCGCGGGTGAAAATCAAACCGCTTCGCGCGGCCGGCCTGGCTGGGTCGTCCGCGACTGCAAGTGTGGCGCCTGCGGACGCTTTGCCACCAGCGGCGGAGCAGAGGAATATGTTTGCGACGCCGGCGAAGACGGACACCGATCCGGCCATCGAAAAGAAAGTTGCCGCCAAGGCGCGGCGCGCGAAATGATCCGCTATATTTCCTACCGCCTTCTACTTGGTTTGCCTGCGCTCTGGCTAATTGTGACCATGGTTTTTATGCTCGCGCATATTGTGCCGGGAGACCCGGTGGCACAAATGTTGGGGGAAGGCGCGCGAGCGGACGATTTGCAGCAGCTGCGCCATACATTGGGATTGGACCTGCCAATTCCGGTGCAATACGGGCGTTATCTCGCGGGAATTGTCCACGGCAATCTTGGGGAATCCTTTCGTTTTCAGCAGCCGGTGCTGCAAGTTGTGATTTCGCATTATCCGGCAACGCTGGAGTTGGCTTTTGTTGCTTTGCTCGTTTGTGCCGGCCTGGGGATCCCGGCGGGATTGATGGCTGCGCAAAAACGGGGGACCTCGACGGACCACGCGATTGGCGTTTTAACCTTATTCGGTCTTTCGCTGCCGAATTTTGCGCTGGGGCCGGTGTTGATTCTTATTTTCTCCGTGATTCTCGGCTGGCTTCCGGTTTCAGGACGCGGCGGACCTGCGCATTTGATTCTGCCGGCGGTCACCCTGGGGGCGGCGCTTGCGGCCATCCTGACGCGCATGGTGCGCAGTTCGGTGATGGAAGAACTTTCCAGCGATTACGTGCGCACGGCGCGCGCGAAAGGACTTTCCCAATCTGCGGTCTTGTTTCGCCACGCATTTCGCAACGCGCTGATTCCGATTATTACCATTCTGGGATTGCAATTCGGCACGCTGCTTGCGGGGACCATTGTCACGGAATCAATTTTTTCGTGGCCTGGAATTGGAAGGCTTGCGGTTCAAGCGATCGGTGCGCGCGATTATCCGTTACTGCAGGGCTGCATCTTGATGATTGCGGTTTCCTACGTTTTCGTGAATTTGCTGACCGATTTGGTTTATGCGTTTGTGGATCCACGGGTGCGCTTCGAATGAACGGCCTGCACGAGTTTCTCCGTCAAAGCGGGCCTGGACGAGTAGGGCTAGCGCTGACTTTGTTTCTTGTGGTTATCGCGCTTTCTGCGCCGTGGATCGCTCCCGCGGATCCCACGGCGCAAAATCTTCCTGCGCGCCTGATGGCTCCCAGCGCGGCGCATTGGATGGGGACCGATGAACTTGGGCGCGACATTCTTTCGCGGATCATTTATGGCGCGCGCGTTTCGATGATCGTGAGCGTCGGTGTAGTGCTCGGAGCGGGAATTGTGGGGCTCGCAATCGGTGCGCTGGCAGGCTATTTCGGTGGCTGGTTTGACCGTTTTGTAAACATCGTGTTGATCAACGCATTTCTCTCATTCCCTGGTATTTTACTAGCGATTGCATTCGCTGCCTTTCTGGGTCCGGGGCTGGGAAAAGTGATTCTGGCGCTGGTGATAACGGGATGGGCGGGATACGCTCGGCTGGCTCGCGCACAAATTCTGCAGGCGAAGGAAATGGAGTACGTGCTGGCGGCGCGCTCCCTGGGAGCTTCCCACACGCGCATTCTCGTGCGTCACCTGCTGCCCAATATTTTGCAGCCGATTCTAGTGCAAGCGACCATCGCGATGGCTGGAGCGATACTTGCCGAATCCACGTTGAGCTTTCTAGGTGTGGGAGTTTTAGCGCCCATGCCAAGTTGGGGCGCCATGTTGAACGACGCGCGTGGTCATTTGTTCGACGCGCCACATCTGGTAATTTTTCCTGCGCTGGCGGTCATGACGGCCGTGCTGGCGTTCAATCTTCTGGGCGACGCGCTTCGAGATTGGATGGATCCGCGGATGCGCGCGTATCTTGTGGTTACCACACTGGCTCGCTAGGTTTGACGCCAGAAGCCGCGGGGGTTTCCTACTTAAGCTAATTCGACAGTGACTTCCGCACCGCGCCCTGCGCCAATGGTCCTGGCCGCGCTACCTTTATTGACGCAAATCTCGATGTAACCGCTGGATCCTATAATTGCGAAGGGTTCGGTGCCGGTCCCTTGCGCGAATGTTGGAACCATCTTCGTTACTGCGGCGTTTCCGACGCGAATCGTAAATTTGGCGTCGGGGGCAACCAACGCGGGAACATCTTCGGGAGTTAAATTCGTAATAAGGTTGCCGAAATTATCTGTGCGCAGGACGATTCCTTTTACTGTGTTACCAGAAACCTTGGGCTTAGGAATCGCAAAACGAACGAAGTCGGTGACCTCTTCGCCAAAGCTCGCCGTCTGCCACGACTTCGAAAGCCAAGCGGCCACCGGCGCAAAAATGTCGCGGCCGTGAAAAGTGTTGCTAACCGGCTGCCTGAAATAATGTTCCGACGTGATGTTCCATACGTAGAGCGATTCCGATTTGTCATAGATTGCCGAGAGCACTCCGTTGTCGGGCGCCACAAAATAGTGCGTGTCGCCGGCGACCAGGATGGGCCGTCGCGCGGTGCCTACTCCGGGATCGACCACCACCAAGTGAATCGTCTTGGCGGGAAAATATTTATAGGCTTGGCTGATGGTCAGCGCGCCGTCGAGAACGTCATGCGCCAGGACGCTATGCGTAATGTCAACGATGTTCACGTCCGGATTGATATTGAGAATGACGCCTTTGAGGACTCCGACCAGATGATCGTTGGTGCCGTAGTCTGTGGTTAATGTGATGATGGGCCGCGCCAAAGTTTGCTCCCGTGATTTCCGCGCTGTGGCTGATGCATGCGCTTCTTGTCGACGCTAACGCCCACTTGCAGGCGTGTCAAGGCAGCGTGCGCCATTCAGTAACCTCAGGTGCAGCGCATCTCTGAGAGATGCGCGAAGGAGCAATACTTTGGTGACCAGGAAAAAGTGAGATAGACTGTCGGCGTTTTTCAGACCCAAGAAGAATTCTTTTTGGAGGCCGAAGTGCGTCCCTTAATCGTGGCAATCTTGTTTTCGTTCTTTTGGGTTAAGGCCGTAGTTGCGCAATCCAACGCGACTCAAAATCAGGCGCCTCCCGCTAAGAAGTCAGAGCAGCAGGCGGTCAAGACTCCCGAGAACAAGCCGCCGGAAAACGCCGCGAAGAATCCCGAGACCGCCGCGGCGCCTGAACAAAAAACTTCCAAAGAGGGTGGGGAGAAGGATAAAGAAAACGAAGAGCACTTCGACATGGCCGAAGTGCCGCCGGTTGCGACCCACCACCAAATCACAGTGGACGGCAAACTACTGAAATACACAGCAGCGGCAGGGCGGCTTCCGATCAAACGCGCTGATGGCAAGATCGAAGCGGAGATGTTTTTTGTCGCGTACACGCTGGATGGCCAGGATGCCGCCAAGCGGCCGCTAACCTTCGCATTTAATGGCGGCCCGGGTTCGGCTTCCATATGGTTGCACATGGGAGCGCTAGGTCCGCGAAAAGTGGTGTTACAACCGGAAGGTTTTCTGCCTCCAGCGCCGTATCGTATGGAAGACAATCCGTACACATTGCTGGATAAAACCGATGTGGTCCTGATTGACGCGATCGGCACAGGATTCAGCCGCGCCGCGGACTCTGAAACGTTCAAGAAGTTCTGGGGCGTGAAAGGTGACATCGAATCCTTCAGTGAATTCATTCGCCTTTACATCACGCGTAACGAGCGCTGGAGTTCGCCGCTGTTCTTGCTGGGTGAAAGCTACGGCACCACGCGGTCGGCGGGAGTGGCGGGTTATCTGGCGGATCGAGGAATTTCTTTTAACGGGATCACGCTGCTTTCAATGGTTCTGAATTTCGAGACATTGGAAGACAACAAGACGAATGACGAACCGTTCATTTTTCTGGTGCCGTCTTTCACCATGATCGCCGGATACCACCACAAGCTTGCGCCCGATCTCGCGCAAGATATGGCCAAAGCGCGGGCAGAATCGGAGAAGTGGTCTTACGAAGAATATGCTCCGGCGCTAGCGAAGGGCGATGCGCTCACGGCAGAAGAGCGGCAAAAAGTGATCGAACAATTGTCGCGATTCACCGGCATCAGCAAAGAAATAGTCGACCAAGCAAATCTGCGCATCGACGTGGCGAAGTTCACGCATTATCTGCTGATCGATCAGAAGCTGCGTGTGGGGCGGTTGGACGGGCGCTTCACGGGTCCTGATCCCAACGGACTCCTGGACACGCAGTTTTACGATCCGACGGGTTCGGCCACCGAGCCGCCGTTCACTTCTGTCTTCAATAATTACGTTCGTTCGGAGCTGGGCTACAAGACCGATATGCCGTACTACATCTTTGCGGCGGGTGCGGGGTTCGACAACTGGGACTGGGGATCGGCAATTCGTGGATTTCCGGACACGGCTTCTGCGCTGCGCGAAGCCATCGTTAAGAATCCTTACTTAAGAGTTCTGGTAATGGAGGGCTACTACGATTTGGCCACTCCGTATTTTGCGGCGAATTACACCATTGATCATCTGGATTTGCCGCAGAAATATCGCAATAACGTTTCTTACGCTACGTACGAAGCCGGGCACATGATCTATCTGCCGATGGATGGTTTGAAGAGGATGAAAAGCGACCAAGTGAGTTTTATGGAGAAATCCCTACCTCAATAGCGTTTTCTTTTGCGGCCTAAAGGATCTGGCAGGCAGGACTCGGTTGAACCTATTCCGGGACCAAGCTGATTTCGCCTACGCCGCCTTGCACGTTCACTTGAATAGTGGGGTGGGTCTTGCCGTAGGCGTCATTCACGTATGCGTCGCCTTCGCGGCGCATGCCGTGGGCGTTGACGCTGCCGATGCCGCCGGAGGCGTCCACGTGGACTCCGATATTTTTCGGCAGTTTGATTCGCGCGGAACCGACCCCGCCCTGAATATCCACTAATAGATCCTCTTTTCGGTCGCCGGTGAGATCCAGGTTCATTTGACCCACGCCGATATTGACTTCAAGGCGGGTGATATCCATGCCGCTGAGATTTAGATCGCTCTGGCCGGCGCCCAGCTCGAGTTTCAGGTCCAGAGGAATTGCGTTGCCGAAGCGAAGGGTCCAATCGTTGCGCCGGCCGCCGAAATGAATGTGTTTTTCTTCTTGAGTTATATCGAGCTGGCCCCTATCGCCACTCACGGTGTATACGGCGCGGGGTTTTCCCTCCGCAGTTCGATAATTGAAGTCGGCATCGAGCAGGCGGCTAGAGCCTCCCGACAGCAACAGTTTCCCGGCGGGCATTTCGATATCGGCATTCACGGATTTTGCGCCTTGCAACTCGACGGCTTGAATGTCATGAACGGTGGCAGCAGATCCGCCTTTTCCGACCAGGACGGCAAACCCGATGATGGCCAGGAAAACCAGTAGCGCCACTACGGTCCCCGAGGATCCTGCGTCTCGCGTACCGGGATTCTGCCGCACTCGATAGGCGTCCCACATTTTCCCGAGGCCCAGCAGTATCAGCACAACCGGCCAGTATCGGAAGAGCGCGGACCAGGGGTCGAAATTCGGCATCAAGTTGATTAAGAGAAAGAAAACTCCGAGGCCGATCAGGAACAGCGCACCGGTGATTGAGCCTAAGTGCCTGGGTCGATCGCTTGGGTCCATGTCGCACCTCTCTTGTCGTATAGTACGCGAGCGCGCGGGAAATGTTTCAAGAGCGCTATAGGATAAGCCGCTCATGACGCCCTGAGCGTCAAACAAGTGGTTTGAAGCTCTTCTTGCCCGTGGGGATCCATGGCAATCAACGCGTTTTTCCAGGAGGCGGTATGCCGGCCCAGGATAGCTCAGATGTCATGAAGCTCGATAAGCAGGGCGTGATTCACGTATTGCGCATCACCATTGGCGCACTGATCTCGCTGTTGATGGCGCAACTGTTCAAGCTGCCGGAGTCCTATTGGGCCGCTATCACCACACTGGTAGTTACGCAATCCACCTTCGGAGCCTCTTTCAAAATTTCGTGGCATCGCTTTGTCGGTACGGCAATCGGGGCTGCGGCTGGAGCATTGCTAGCTACCTACTTTGGGGAGAACGTGTTCATTTTCGCGGCTGGCGCATTTACCCTGGGAATTCTGTGTTCCGCGTTGAACCTCGATAGAGCGGCTTATCGTTTTTCCGGAATCTCGCTAGCGATTACCATGCTGGTCGCTCATCCCAAGGCAGCCTGGATAATCTCCTTGCATCGTTTCATTGAAGTTTCATTAGGCATCGCGGTGGCCTTGGCATTGACTGCTGTGTGGCCCGAAGCTCTGCCGAAATCGGAATAGCCGATGAATCTGCCCGCTATTTGCTTGGGGGACTTCGTGTGGTCGAGGCAGTTTGCTACCATGAGCGTAAGTAATGTTTCGAACCCATAGACTATTCCAAGTTCTGTTATTTTTGCCGCTGGCGATGTTTTCTTTCGAAGCGCAACTTGCCCATGCGGCCTCCGATTCAGAATCGGCGCCAGCTATCGTGATCGCATTTGTTGGCGGATTTGTGAGCCCTAATGATGCGGTGCATAGCGAAGTGGAACTGGCCAATCGACTGCGCCGTGAATATCCTTCGGGCGTCTACGTGCAGGTTTTTGACAATCGTCACGTAGGGGAAGCCTCCAAGAAAATTGTAGAACTCTTGGACACGCGCCACAGCGGAAAGCTGACGGATGACCAAAAGAAGAATGCTCGGATCATCATTTATGGACATAGCTGGGGAGGCTCGGCGGCCGTCAAGCTAGCCCGCCAACTTGGCGCAGCCGGTATTCCGGTACTGCTCACGATACAGATCGACAGTGTTGCTAAGTTCCACGAGGATGACTCGCTTATTCCGTCCAACGTGGAAGCAGCCGCCAATTTCTATCAGCCCTACGGACGGTTGCATGGCCGCGCTGAAATTCGCGCCGCGGACCCGTCGCGCACGCGCATCATCGGGAATTATCGATTCGACTACAAAACCATGCCGGTGGATTGCTACGGTGACTATCCGTGGTGGGATCGACATCTGACCAAAGCACACACGGAAATTGAGTGCGATCCGCAGGTGTGGAATCAGGTAGAGTCGTTGATTCGCTCCAGCTTATCCGCTCCGGGACATACTTCTTAGTAGCGCCTGATGATTACTTTGCGGGGCAGCGAAATCCAAATCGCAGCGTCACTTCAATCGGGGACTTCAACGCTGCTCCGGTTTCGAATCGCCAGGATTGCGCAGCTTTCACGGAGGCGTCTTGCAATTTGTCGTCGCCCGACAAAGGCTCTGCGTTGGTGACCAGTCCGGTGGCCGGGTCGAAGAATATTCTTAGGCCCACTTCGCCTTGCGCAAGCGTGCGTTGCGCCTCCCGTGGATACGACGGAAGATCGTACTTCGCGAGATGGAGCGATGGGGCGTTTAGCAATTCTACGGTTGCCGGGTCTTTATCGTCGAGGGGGCCTTTGTAGCCTTGCAGCGCGGACTTCGCGTTATGGTCACGGCATTCCGCGAAGGCGCAAGTGCTATCGGAAAAACCCGAGTCGAACTTGCCGGCTAGGATTTCGGGCACAAATTTCGCACCGAGCTCTTGACGCTCTTTGTTCTGCTTGGTGGAGGCTTTGGCGAAGGCAAAATCCTTGCCGAAGGCACGATCCTCGACGTCGTCTTTCAAGTCCCATAGCGCGGCAATTCGGGCATCCGCTCTTTTCAAGGCTTCGAATTTCAGCAAATCCTGGTCGGGAAGCTCGTACAAAATTTCTTTAGCGCCACATTTCGCAACGATGGTTTGATTCGCCGCCGACTCGAGACTGTCCGGTTCGATGTCATTCCGTTTGGCCACTTGAATCACGCCGGCGAAATCCTCTTCGGGGTAAGAACAGAGTCTAAATTTTCCGGCTACTTTTGCCGCGGTCGTATTGGGGAGCACGGTTTCCACAGCCTTGACGGTAACGATACGCGCGCAATTTCGGTTCCATGGCGTAATTCGGATTTCGCGTACGCGAACGCTACCGACTTCATCGCGAACGTCAAGGATTGTATCTGACCACCCGGGGCCATTGTTGGAAACGGCCTGGCGCACGACATAAAATTCTCCCAATTCAGTTTTTTCCAGAGTTTGAATGGCCCAGACCTTCGCCGGGATCGGGGTAGGGCGACTAGGAGCTAGCACGAAATTGGCAGCCGGCGCCAAAGCGCCGAGTGCGAGCAGCACCGCCATTCGTCGTTGGTTCCGATTTCTCACCACCAAAGTATAAGGCACCTAAGTTTCCGCGGGAGTTTTCTTAGGGGGAATTAAATAGGCGGCGTCTAGGAACTGTCTTGGTTAGCGCTGAGTCGCTCCGCGCTGTAGCGCATTCTCTTCCGAAATAGCTTTAAACCACAGACCGCCCTTGAGTATGGTTTCAACCGCGGGAACAAGCTCGCTGCCGATTCGTCGCTTCGGAACAAAGCCGCGCACGCCGATCTGCTTGAGCTTGTCGATTAATGGCTGAGGCTCGTGTAGGCTGATCGCTAATACAGCGGCGCGGGGGCAGGCCACCAAAATTTGCTGGGCGGCTTGGAGGCCATTCAATTCCGGCATCTGTATGTCTAACACGGCTACATCGGGGCATTCCGCTTTGGCTTTTTCGACCGCTTCAGCGCCGTTCGCGGCTTGGGCCACCAACTCCCAGTCGCTTCGGCTTCCGATCATTAATTTCAGTGAGGCACGGGCTACCTCGTGATCATCGGCTATTAGAATTCGAGTCGGCATCTAAAATCTTCTTCTCGGATCACCCCGGCGCAGACAGTGCTAGGTTACAGGTTATCGCTGTGAGTCTGAGCCACGTATCGGGTAGACGCTGTATTTCTGGTCTATCCGAACTGCACGGTTTAGCCCGTTCGACCTGCGGTTGAGCCGCAGAGACTTCCGCGGGCGGGAGAGCTTCAGTTTTCTTTAGGGTTGAGTTAACATGGAGCCTGCCGAGATAGCCGTGCTAAGGTGACTGCATGACAAAGTTTTCTGCATTGCTGGCCTTCGCCATTCTTTTCTCGCCGACAGCGTTTTGCCAGGAAACGGCGTCCACTCCGCCTCCCTATCGTGGAGTAGAACAGCATATTGGCGGAGTTTTCGTTACTCCTGTGCCGAATGTTCCCTTCACGGCCACAGCTGAGGTGGAAAGCTCGCAAGTGCTGCCCGACGGTTCGACCGAGCAGAAGAAAACGTATAACAACATCGCGCGTGACTCGGCGGGCCGCATTTACAACGAACGGCGGACTCTGGTGCCCCCATCATTCAACGGAACTCCGCGCATTGTTTCGATGCACTTATACGATCCACAGAATCGGCTCAGTACTTTCATGGATCCTTTCACACACATCGCGCGGGAAACCGTTCTGCCGATGCCAGAAGTGGACCCCTCGAGACCGGTCACCAGCTCTTCCGCTCAAGGGGAAGACCTGGGCAGCGACACAATGGAAAACGTGGAAGTCCATGGAACGCGGAAAAGCAAAACGATCCCTGCGCAGTTTAGCGGCACGGGACAAGCAATCATCGTGACCGACGAATACTGGTACTCTGAGGATCTGCATCTGAACATGTTGGTGAAACACAACGACCCACGCACCGGCGAGCAGACGGTCACCGTCACGCATGTGAATCGGGCAGAGCCCGACCAAACGATGTTCCAGATCCCGTCCGGCTACAAGATCGTGGATGAAACTCCGGTAAGCCAGTAAGCACAATTCCTTTTGAGGGCCTACCCACGCATTTCCGCGCGCGTCGCGATCAGGTCTTGCTTGCTACAGGAGCGCGCAGCCGCTATTCTGAATGCTTCACGCTGCAGCCATGCATATCTATCTTGATTACAACGCGACGACACCCGTGGACCGCGAGGTCCTTGAAGCGATGCTGCCGTGTTTTGCCGAAAACTTTGGAAATGCGAGCTCGATTCATTCCTGTGGACAGCGCGGGCGCTCAGCCGTCGATGCCGCTCGCGATTCGGTCGCAGCGCTTATCGGCGCGAAGCCGGCGGAGATTGTATTCACGAGCGGAGGTACAGAAGCCGACAACCTAGCGCTCTTTGGCGCGGTAGCGGCCTCCCATCGGTCTCGCAAGCACATGATTACTACGGCGATCGAGCATCATGCTGTTTTGAACGCTGCGCAAGCACTTGAAAAGCAGGGAATCGCAGTCACCTACGTTGCGGTAGGTTCCGATGGAGTCGTCGATCCGCAGGACATCCGTCGCGCGCTGAAGCCGGAAACAATTTTGATTAGTGTGATGCATGCGAACAACGAACTCGGCACGATCCAACCCATTGAGAAAATTGGCCGAATCGCAGCGGAGGCGGACGTTTATTTTCACTGCGACGCAGTACAATCGGCCGGAAAGGTGCCGCTCCAGGTGGAAGGTCTCGGTGTGAATTTGCTTTCCATCTCCGCGCACAAGATTTATGGACCGAAGGGAGTGGGTGCGCTGTACGTTCGCGCAGGAACTTCGATCGAGCCCCAATTTCAGGGGGGACATCATGAGCGCGACCGCCGTCCCGGCACTGAAAACGTTCCCGGAATTGTTGGCTTCGGCAAAGCAGCCGAGCTGGCGGAAATAAATCGCGAGGCGGACACCGCAGGTATTGAAATTCTTCGGGACCGTTTGGAAGAAGCGTTGACGAGGGTATTGCCAGCGGTGCGCGTGAATGGTAATGGTTCGCGGCGTGTGGCGAACACTACGAATCTGACTTTTGCAGGAGCAGGCGGAGAAGCGCTGGTCATCGCGTTGGACCTTCAAGGTATTTCGTGCTCGACGGGTGCGGCGTGCTCTTCGGGAGCTGTAGAGCCGTCGCATGTGCTGCTCGCGATTGGGCTTTCGCCTGACGAAGCACGATCGAGTTTGCGATTCAGCTTGGGCCGCGGGACAACATCGGAAGAGATCGATCGCACCATTGCTATCATTCCCCGGACGGTCGAACGACTGCGCGCATTATCACCCCGGGCCTTGAATGCGGTGCACGCGCGGTAAATTTCCCATGCCAAACCAACGAGTCCAACTCGAACCTTTTTGCGGTTCTGCGGATACTCGCCATTCCACACAGGCAACGGTGGCGGAAGCTCCTGCCATCGCGGAACCAAGTGGGCACCGTGGGGACACCCGCGGCGTTGCGCATGTCGCCGTGGCCATGAGTGGCGGAGTGGACAGCTCCACTGTGGCGGCGATGATGAGCGCCAGCGGGCGGCAAATCGTTGGATTGACGATGCAGCTTTGGAATCAGCGGCGCTTGCCGCAGCTTCAGAGCGCTGAGCCCGTACAACATCGTTGCTGTTCGATGGACGATGTATATGACGCGCGCCGCGTCGCGGAACATCTGCGCATTCCGTTTTACGTGGTCAACTTCGAGCGCGAGTTCGAAAAGAACGTCATCCGTCCTTTCGTGGACGAATATCTGGAAGGCCGCACTCCGATTCCTTGCACGCTTTGCAACAATCACGTGAAGTTCGATCAGTTACTGCTGACTGCTCGACAAATTGGGGCCGAGCGCATGGCCACTGGGCATTACGCGCGTGTTCGCCACAATCCCGAATCGGGGCGATATGAACTTTTGCGCGCCGTGGATGAATCCAAGGATCAAAGCTATTTTCTTTTTGGCCTGACTCAGGAGCAACTCGCGCGCACCGATTTTCCCCTGGGGGAACTTTCCAAAGGCGAAGTCCGCGAAATTGCGCGGCGCCTGCAAGTGCCAGTGGCGGAAAAGCCGGAAAGCCAGGAAATTTGTTTTGTGCCCACGGGAAATTACGTGCGCTTCATCGAAAGCTATCTTCACGAACAGGGACGCAGGCTGCCGGAGGAGGCAGGCGACATCGTGACTACAGCCGGTGAAATGCTGGGTCAGCACAACGGATTGCACCGCTATACCGTCGGCCAGCGAAAGGGATTAGGAATTTCAGAAGGGCGCCCGATGTATGTGGTCGCGCTGGATCGCGCAAAGAACCGTTTGGTGGTGGGCGAAGATCGGGAACTGCGGAGCACGACGTGCGGAGTTCGCGACGTAAATTGGATTCCGTATGCTGTTCCAGAAGGCCTGGTCCGCGCAAAGGTTCGAATTCGAAATCGCCACGAACCTGCCGATGCGGAAATCACCGCGGTCGGTTTCACTGACGCGCGAATTGTTTTTGACGAACCGCAGAGGGCCGTCACACCAGGCCAAGCTGCTGTGTTTTATTCGGGGGAACGTGTGTTAGGTGGCGGCTGGATTCGCTGAGATTTAAGCGCGTCAGATGAAAAGTTCTTCGTCTTGAGTAGTCCCGTCCGATTCGCCTCGACGGCCTTGAGAGCCGCGAAGCACATCGATTCCGACTTTTACGCCCTTCAACACTGCGGACACTTGTTGCACCGGAGCCCACAAAGTTTTGCGAACCCTCGTACCGGTGTCTTCAATCACTTCGAGTGCGCCGGTGAGGATTTGATCGGCGCGGATTACCTGGACGCGTAAGCGTTCCAAACTATCGGTCACAACGCGGTCAATTCTCTGAGCTTGCCCACGCGCCAGGCGAGTAATCTCGGCGGTATCGGAGGTGATACTGGCAACCTTGTCTTCCGAGTCTTCGAGGATGCGATCTACGCGAAGCAGGATGGGGTCGACGCGGACTTTTACCTCGGTGGCGATGGTGGTGAACTTCTCGATGGCGATCTTCATCTGGATAAACATGCCCAAAAGAATTGCCATTTGAATAACGATGGCGACCGCCGCAATCACAATAAATGCTTCAACCCAGACGTTCATGGAATGCCTCGCAACTGCTAATTACGCTTTCGCTTCGCGCCGGTAGGCGTCTTTGCCCGCTTCTACCGCCGCCGCCACGCCTTCTTTCTGCCGATCCATGATCTCTTTGCTGCGCTCGATCAAATCTTCGGCGCGTTCGCGAAGTTCCCGCGCTTTGCGCTGGGCATAGTCGCGCCCTTCATCGGCCTTCGAGGTTAGATATTCTCTTGTTTCTTCGCCAGACTTCGGGGCAAAAAGGATACCTACCAGCGCGCCAATTCCCAATCCCGCCAGAAAATAGCTCACTTTCGAGCCGCCATTGTCACCCACAGAGCACCTCCAAGGTTAAATTCGGTAAATTTGACCTTAGCATAGGCCCTAAATACAAGCAATGGCGCGAAAGCAGTAGAAAAGGCGGGGGATGTTTGTAGTCGCGACCGTAAAGGGCGAGTTTTTTGCATGCCTACGGCTGAGATGACTGCGGATTTAGTAGTCCGAATTCGGCTGATGGATTAGATTAGTAAGCCCGTATGCGAAAGACGAAGACTCGGTTTTCACTTGCGCAGACCGCTCTTTTTTCGGCGATTGCATGGGTCCTTTTTTGCAGTCCAGTTTACCCACAAGATTCCTCTGCAAATGCTCGCGCTCATCGACTCGAAGTGCGTCCTTGGATGAACCCAAAGCTTTCACCGGACGAGCGCGCGGATATGGTTCTGAAGGAGATGACACTCGATGAGAAAATTGCGTTAACGCACGGCAATGGCATGGAGGGTTGGGGTCGGCCGATGCCGAACTTGAGTTCGAGCAATGGCGGAGCTGGCTTCGTGTGGGGGCTACCTCGGCTGGGGATTCCGATGATTCAAATGAGCGATGCGGCGTATGGCGTGCGCGCGAGCGCCCAGAACGGGCGCTATTCCACGGCCTTGCCGGCGAACATCGCTTTGGCCGCGACCTGGGACGTGCAAGCCGCGTGCGAATATGGCGCGTTGATCGGGCGCGAGCTACGCGCACAAGGCTACAATATGTCCCTGGGCGGGGGAGTGAACCTGGCTCGCGAACCGCGCAACGGCCGGACGTTTGAATACCAGGGCGAGGATCCCATTCTTGCCGGAACCATGGTCGGTAACAGAATCAAATGCGAGCAAGCGCAGCATGTGATTGGCGACATTAAACATTTCGCGTTGAACGATCAGGAAAGCGGCCGCGACGAAGTGAACGTAATTATCGGCAAACGAGCTATGCAGGAAAGCGATCTTCTCGCGTTCCATATCGGCATTGAGATCGGGAAACCTGGCGCGGTGATGTGCGCGTACAACGCTGTCAATGCCGATTTCGCTTGTGAGAATAAATACTTGCTGATGGAGGTGTTGAAGAAGGATTGGAATTATAAAGGATTTGTCGTTTCAGACTGGGGTGCAACGCACAGCACTGCAAAGGCCTCCGCGGCCGGTTTGGACCAGGAAGAGCCGATGGATGATTTCTACGGAGAGAGGCTGAAGCAAATGGTTTGGTCCGGGGAAATTCCGATAGCGGAGCTAAACGGACATGTGCGTCGCATATTGCGGTCGGAATTTGCCAGCGGGATTGTGGATTTTCCGACGCAAAAGAGCGTGGTCGATGTGGAAGCTGGGCTCGAAACGTCGCGCGCGATTGCCGAACAGAGCATCGTTCTGCTGAAGAATGACGGAGTGTTGCCGCTCGATCCAGCGTTGGTGCGCTCGATTGCAATTCTCGGAGCGCATTCGGATACCGGCATGATTTCTGGGGCTGGATCCGCGCAGGTGGATGCACCCGGAAAGCCAGAGGCGGACTGGCAAGCGCAAGTCTGGTTTCCGACTTCGCCGCTGAAGGCGATTAGAGAAAGAGTTCCGGGCATAAACGTGCGATTTGATTCGGGCGAAAATCCGGCGGCTGCGGCGGCGCTGGCAAAAGATTCCGATGTCGCGATTGTGTTTGCCTACCAATGGATGAGCGAAGACATGGATTTGCCAAATTTGTCGCTGCCCGGTGGCCAGGATGCACTTATCGAGCAGGTAGCGGGCGCGAATGCGCATACGATTATCGTGTTGGAGACCGGCTCTGCGGCAGCGATGCCCTGGATCGACAACGTGAAGGGCGTTGTGGAAGCGTGGTACGCGGGGAGCAAAGGCGCTGATGCCGTTGCGCGCGTTCTATTTGGCGATGTGAATCCGAGCGCGAAACTGCCGCTCACATTTCCGCGCAGCGAAGCGGATTTGCCTCATCCCAAGCGGACTACTCCGCCGCCTGACGAACAGCCGCCTGAGGTAGCGGATCCCGAGGCCAAGCCTGCGTTCAGCGTTCGCTACGAGGAAGGATTTAAAGTGGGCTACAAGTGGTATGACGCGGAGAATAAAACCGTGCTGTTTCCATTTGGATATGGACTGTCGTACAGCAACTATAGTTACTCTGATTTAAAAGTTCATTCCACAAGCGAAGGAGCGAGCGTAGCTTTTTCTTTGAAGAATACTGGGCGGCGCGCTGGATCGGAAATTGCCGAAGTGTACGTCTCGCTGCCTCCGCAGGCCGGAGAGCCGTTCCACAGACTCGTAGGTTGGGCAAAAGTCCCGTTGCATGCGGGCGAAAGCAAGGAAACGACTATCACTATCGATAAGAAATATCTTTTGATTTACGATGAGTCCGTTGCGGGATGGAAGCTTGTGCCCGGGACTTATACCTTCCTGGTTGGTGGATCGTCGCACGATTTGCCGCTAGTTGAGGAACTCACCCTTAAGTAATTCGTCTCATAACGATTCAAAGGTAACGAAAATTTCAAAAGAAATGGAGGGCCTGCGACTGCGACGCTTGGCCCCGAAATTAAGTCTGCGGTTCCGGAGCTGGCCGGTTTGCAACCGGGGCATCTGCTGCGCGGAGCGCGGCGTAAATATGCTCGGCGCGCGAGCGTGGCAGTTCGGAGGCGAGTTCGCCCACCGTGAGCTGTTTCAGCCGTGCGACGCTGCCGAAGCGGCGAAGGAGTTTCCGCGCCGTCTTTTCGCCCACGCCGGGAATCTCAGTGAGCGATGTGCGCAGCCGCCCTCTGGAGCGGCGCTGCCGGTGAAAGGTGACGGCGAAGCGATGGGTCTCGTCGCGGATTTGCTGAATCAAGTGCAAGACCGGCGAATGGCGCTCGAGCACGATGGGTTCATCCTCTCTGCCTAAAACGTAGAGAATTTCTTCTTTTTTCGCGATGCTGGCAAGCGGCTGATTGATGATGGCAAGTTTATCCAGCGCTTTGGCGGCGGCGTGAAGCTGGCCGATTCCACCGTCAACCAAAATCAAACTGGGCAGCGGCTTTCCTTCATTTTGCAAACGGTGGTAACGGCGCTCGACGGCTTCCTGCATGCTGGCGAAATCGTCGCGAAGGCGGCCCTCGGATTTTTCTTCGCAGTCGCGCATGGCTTCACCGCGAATGATGAATTTCCTGTAATCGGACTTTTTCATGCGGCCAGATTCCCAAACGACCATGGAGGCCACAGTATCCGAACCTTGGATATGCGAAATATCGAAGCACTCGATTCGTTGCGGCGCTGTCGGCAGATTGAGCGCGGACTGCACCGCTTCAATAATCGCTTTTGAGCTGGGTTTCAGAACGCGGAAACGTTGGATGAAGGATTGTTTGGCATTTCTCTCCACCAGTTCAAGGAACGCGTGTTTGGGACCTCGCTGCGGAGCAATAATTTCCACGCGATGGCCGGCGCGTTCGGTGAGAACTTCCTCGAGCAACTTGCAATCTTCGAAGGCCATGGGCGTATTGATGTAACGCGGCAAATAGGCTGCGTCGAGGTAGAGCTGTTTCAGCAGCGACGGTAGAAATTCCGCGGGATCGAATTCCTCCAGATCTTCCCAATAGAAATCGCGGCGGTCAACAACGCGTCCGCCTCGCAAGTGGAAAAGATTTACGGCAACTTGCGGAGGTTCGGCGTACCAAGCCAGAACGTCCGTGTCGTCTCCGGAAGCGGCGGCAATTTTCTGGCGCTCTTCCATTTCCGTGAGAGTGCGAAGGAGATCTCGATAGCCGGCCGCCTCTTCATAGCGCTCTTCCTCGGATGCCATCCGCATGCGTTCTTCGACGCTGCTGGCGAGATCGCTGCGGCGGCCTTCCAGAAATAAGCGCACGTCACGAGCTGCCTCGGCATATCGTTCATCGGTGACTAATTCCTTCACGCAAGGACCCAGGCAGCGATGAATGTAATACTGCAGGCAAGGACGCGGATGATTGCGCGAGAGGTCCACGGTGCAGGAAGGAACCAGGAAATGCTTGTGAATCAAGTGCACCAAGCGATAAGCGAGGCCGGCAGGGAAGTACGGCCCGAAATAAATCGAGCCGTCTTTCTTCAGGCGGCGGGTGACATACACGCGAGGATATTTTTCGAAAGCGGTGTACTGAATGTAAGGATATGTTTTGTCGTCGCGAAGCAGGATGTTGAACTTTGGCTGGTGCTGTTTAATCAGATTGTTTTCCAGCGCCAGCGCTTCTTTCACGTTATCGACGACGATGTAATCGACCTCAACAACTCCGCGCATCAAAGAGCTGGTCTTGGGGTCTTGTATGCTCTTGTCCAGAAAGTACGAACGCACGCGGTTGCGCAGGGACTGGGCTTTTCCCACGTACAGCACTTTTTCGGAGGCATCCCGGAATAGATAGACTCCCGGCTGCAGGGGTAAATTGGCAACTTTTTCGCGGAGTTCCATCGATGCGTTACAATATTACCGGGATCAAAGCGGGCAGCGAGTTTGAGTCGCCAGCCGCCGTACAACTTTAATGATAACAAACGCAACAAAATCAAGCAGGCCGATGCTTGATGGGATGCTAAAACTGGCGCTACTGGTAGCTGTTTGCGCAGGTCCGGCGTGCTCTTTTCAGCAAGGGCAAGACCCGCAACAGCAACAGAAGCCACAGCCGGCTGATCCGTCAGCTTCGTCGCACCCACCAGCAGCGCCGCCTATAGGCCCGGGTGAATCCTCCTCGGCGAAGCCGGAGCAAACTGGAGACCCGACCGCGCCGCAGGCAGAGCCGACGCCGGAAAAGCCCGCCACGCCCCCCCCTCCTGGCGCGAAGCCGACGCCTTCCAATGCCGCAAAACCCGGTGTGTTGGCGCCCGAGGATAATCCGGCATGGGACCCGTTCCATGCAGCGCAGGACATCGATGTGGGCACGTTTTACATGCACAAAGGTGATATGGACGCAGCCATCGGGCGATTTCAAGACGCCATCCGTTTGCGGCCGAATTTTGCAAAGCCTCGGCTTCTCATCGCCGAGATTTACGAGAGAAAAGGTGATAAGTCTGAAGCGCTGCATTACTACCGGGAATACCTGCAAGTTTTTCCGGACGCGCCAGACGCTGCCAAGGTTAAGAAGAAGATCGAGAAACTTTCGAAAGAGTAGTTCCTGCCTGACCGTTCTTTTGCGACGCGAGGGCTTATGTTTGAGCACCATTCCTTTGCAATGCCCGGCGCGGAAGACCTAGCGCACCCGTTCGCGGAAGTTAAGTCCATTTTCCGAAGCGATTTACAAGTGAGCGACAGCGCTGTTTGTTTTCCGCGTCAGCATCCGACATTGTAATAAGATGACGCGTCGAATTTGTTATCTGCGTTTGTGTCATGTTGAAAAATGGAACTACGTAAAGATCCCATCACTCGAAGCTGGGTTGTAGCGGGCCATCCGGAACGCGAAAAAGTTCGCCTGGATCCCTGTCCACTCTGCGGAGAGAATCGCACGCAGACGGGCACAATCTTGGATTTGCCTGCGCATGGACCGTGGCAGGTGCGCGTATATCCGCATTTTCGTCCGCTCTATCGAATTGAGGGCGAGCCGGGACGCGAAGCCGAGGGAATCTACGATCGCATGGCGGCAACCGGCGCCCACGAAATTATCGTTGAGACTCCCGAGCATACGCGCCAACTCTCTCAGATGAACGACGAAGAGATCGAGCGTGTGCTGGAGGCTTATGCGCTGCGTATCGCAGATTTAAAGCGAGACGCGAGATTCAAGTACGTTACCGTATTCAAAAACCAAGGAGCGCAGGCGGGAGAAGAGTGGCCGCACGCGCATTCCCAGATTACGGCTACGACGTTTGTCCCGCGTCGAATTCTGTATGAATTGCGCGCCGCGCGCGAATGGTACCGGGACCGCGAGCGCTGCGTTTTCTGCGACATTCTGCGGCAGGAAATTCGGCAAGCCAAGCGCGTGGTGGATAATGCGGGCGACTACTATGCGTTCTGCCCCTACGCATCCCGCGTGCCCTACGAAGTGTGGCTAATGCCGAAAACTCATACTCACCAATTCGAGCTCCCGCAGCCGGGCGAAAATCGCCGTAATTTGGCCAACTTGCTGGGAAGGACACTGCGAAGGCTGCTGAAATTGTCGGAAAACTATCACCTGGTGATTCACACCGCTCCCAATACGCTGCAAACCAAAGGGGAATTAAGCGACTATTGGCGCACGATTGCGGGCGACTACCACTGGCACATCGAAATTCTTCCCATCGTGGAACAGAGAAGCAAGTCCTACAGCATCAAGGAAATTTACTTTAATGGGACGCTGCCCGAAGAAGCGGCGGAAAGCCTCCGCAAGATCGAGCCAGGCAAATGACGAAATGGGAGCGGATCTTTTGAGAAAACGAGTTGGCCAGCGCGGCGGAATTTTCTCAAAACTTCTGTTTCTGATTTTCCTGGTCGTATTTGTGGCCATCCTGTATCTGGCGCGGTACCCGATTTTGCGTTTTGCCGGAGATTTCTGGGTGGTAGACGAAACTCCGCAGGTTTCCGACGTGATCGTGATTCTCAGCGATGATAATTACGAAGCGGCCCGAGCAATGAGAGCGGCGCAGCTTTTCAAGTCCGGCATGGCGCCGCACATTTTAGCCAGTGGACGTTTGCTGCGTCCCTACGCCGGCATTGCCGAGTTAATGGAACACGATTTGAAAGCGCAAGGAGTGCCTGCCAATGCGATTGTGGCCTTGGCCCATCGCGGGACGAATACGCGCGAGGAAGCGGTAGCCGATGCGCAGGAAGTCGCATTGCACGGCTGGAAAAAAGTTTTGCTGGTGACTTCGAACTATCACACTCGCCAGGCGGATTATATTTTCGCTCGCACGCTGCCTAAGGGCACCGAGCTTCGAATCGTCTCGGCGCCTGACTCGGAATACGATCCGAGCCATTGGTGGGAAAATCGCGCGGGGCTCAAGAGATTTCTTTGTGAAACGGCGAGTTACATCGTCTGTTTATGGGAGTTGCGTCACAACGAGGTGCAGACTTCTTGAGTAGCGGGATCGCTCATCGGGTCGAGCAGCCGTTAGACCAGGTTTCATGACTGGGCGGGCAGCAGCCCGTACCAAATCGTCACTTATCCCAACGCCGCGATTTACTCAGAGACGCCTCTGTACTATAGTTTGGACATCGCTTGGGACCCTGGCCGCCCGGCGTAGAGAACCTAAGCATTCTGGGGGAGAAATCTAATGTGGAATAAATCCGCCGAGGCCAAACCGTCTTCGCAGGCGGCCGAGACCTCAGTTCCAGTAATACCAGCACCGACGGCAAACACGCAGCCAACGCAATCTCAACCGCTCAACGCTGCTGCAACTCCGCCCGCGCCGCAGGCTTCCGCGCAGGTGAATCCAACGCCCGTTTCTAGTTCCAACGGCCTGACCACAATTGCGGCCGGGCTGAAAATCAGCGGCGAGATTTCGGGGACTACGGACCTGTACATTGATGGTGAAACGCAAGGAAAGGTCCGGCTTCCAAATGCTCGGGG